>PDWJ01001105.1_pt1 | contig 34793 bp, 25 predicted proteins | sample 1430881 | NCBI WGS metagenome assembly PDWJ01 (sample SAMN01162460, study PRJNA174530) | Oral metagenome, whole genome shotgun sequencing project. | biome: Marine environment; feature: Marine mammal; material: Swab sample of the gingival sulcus; isolation source: swab sample of gingival sulcus...
GGGCAGGAAGCAGGGCTACGCCCTGCCGATGCTGCGCATCGGCAGGGACCCCGCAGCCCCGCTGCAGGACCATGCGACAACTACCCTGACACAGGGGGCCTGTGATGCCGCCTTGCTCAAGCCCTGCCCCATGGTCGTCGGCACGAGCGGCGGCCGACCACGCCTCGGCAATCGGGAGTTCCGCTTGACGTTGGACCAGGCCCCCAACCCTGCGGGCTACAAGCCCATCCCCTTCCTCATCCTGGGGCACGGATCTGGATACGAGGAGGGTCGCGCCATTGACCTACCCTGCAAAGAGAGCTTCCTCCTCTATCCTCGCTTTGAGAACCTGCTCGCCCTCATCCCGGTGCCTGCCACCGAGCAGAAGAGGGGCCCCTGTGGCCTGCAGGTCTCGATACCCTTCCCCCTGCCCAAGGACCCCAGACTGCGTGGCTTCAGGCTCACAGTGCAGTGGATTGTCCTCAATATGCGACAGTCCTCTCCATCAGGCTGGGTCATGAGCGCATCCAAGGAGTGCCGCATCAAGATCGGCGGCTAGCAGATTGAGCTTCCCCCGTTTGCTTGAACCCGGGGTGAAGGGCGTCCGGACTATGACAAGGGCGAGACGGGCATTCGCCATCGAGAAGCTGGTCGATCAGTTCATCGGGGAATCGGAACTTGTTCGGCTTCTCGGGGCCTTGGGGAAGCTCGCTTTGGGGCCAGAGGATCCCAGCTGCCGGGCATCGTTGACACCGATTCAGCTGATACTCCCTATTGGACCTACTTGGGCAGCCGGCGGGCTGTCGAAGAGGGCAGCAAGAGCTTTGCGCCTAGGCCTTTTGCTAGGCGCATTCGCTGGCTGCAGCAGCGCTGCTGGGTAGATCCGTCAATGGCAGCAGCACGAAGAAGCAGCTGCCATGTTCCGGCACGCTTTCGATGCGCACACTGCCTCCCATCTCGCGAATCCTCTCAGAAAGGGTGCTGAGTCCGAGTCCAGTCCCCTTGCCTCGTTCCTTGGTGGTAAAGAAGGGATCGAAGACGCGATGGATGTGCTCTTCAGCGATACCGCAGCCGTCGTCTTCGACCGAAATCTCCAGATAGGCGTCCTGGCTCAGGCCTTGTTGCTGGGTCAGCTCTGGATGTTCTTCTCGCGTCAGGACCCTTGTGCGATAGCGAATGCATCCGCTGCCGGAGATGGCATCGCAGGCGTTCATGCCCAGATTGAGCAAGGCGCTGCTCAGATGCGCGGGGTTGGCCATGACCACGTGGGATTTGGCTAAGAGCTGGGCTTCGATATTGATTCCACAAGGGAGCCCCGATTGCAGGAGCCGGAGCACTTCTTCGATGATGCTGTGTGCGTCGACAGCTCGGTGTTCGAGCGGATCCTTTCTGGTAAAGGACAATAGCTGCTGGGTCAGTGAGGCTGCTCGGCTGGCTGCTCTGGAAATGGTTCCCACCGAGTTGCGGAGTTCCTGGTCCTGAAGCGCACCCTCCAATAGCTCGGTGCTAGCCAGGATCGGCATCAGGTAGTTGTTGAAGTCGTGGGCGACGCCACCCGCTAGCTTCCCGATTGCCCCGAGTTTCTGGCTCTGGGCGAGGAGTTCCTGGGTCTGCTCAAGCTGCTGCTGCTTCAAAACCAATGGGGTCCGGTCTTGGACCTGCAGTAGGCAGTGCTTCTCAAGCACGGTTACCTTGGCTTCGATGAATCGCAAAGTTCCATCGGCAGCCTGGATCTGTCCAGGCAAGTTCTCGATATGAGTTCCGGTGGCCCGCGCTTGCCGGAAGAGTCGTTCCCACTCCTGGCGCTGCGATTGGCGATGCTTCGGGCAGGGAAAAGCTAGCTGGTACCAGCTTTCTAGGTCGCGGATTTGCTCGGGCGCATATCCGAAAAGCGAGACGAAGTGCTGGTTTAGGAGGGGGATGCTGCCATCGTCACGTACGAGGGCCGTGGCAATTGGCAGCTCATGGAGCAGGTGGAAGAAGCCTTGTTCCTGCCCGTTTTCGGTTCGGTGCTGCTTGCTTACAGAGTCGGCAACCGGGCGCAAGGCCGCGGCATCTGCGGTGTTTATGTCCGGCCGAGCTTGGCTAAGCGTGGCTAGTTGATCGGAGTCCGTGCTTAAGCCGCCGACGAAGCATGAGGCCTTTTGGCCCAGATAACGCGCATAAAGAAAAGCTCCCAGGAGTAGGGCTCCAAGAAAGGAGAGCCCGATCCCTGCGGGAGGAAGGAGGCTGGCGATCAAGCGGTTCTTTTCGGTCTCGATAACGGTATCGAAGTCTTGGAGGGAGATGCTCGCCCCTAGGAAACCGTTAAAGCCTTTGATCGGTCGTACGTAGCTCAGGCTTGCTACCGGATCTCCCCCCAGTTCTGTGGGCATAGGGCTGTCTAGGTAGCCGCCGCCCTTCTGGCTTGTTGCAATCAGGCTCTGGACTGCGCTACTTAGCTTGGCATCACCTTCAAGCAGCATGTTGTGGCCGGCTCCAAGCCCGAGCAGTACGTGCCCGTCGTAACGGCCACAGATCAGGCGCTTGCCTTTCTGCAGCTGCTGCTCTTGCAGCCTTCGCAGTACCTGAATCTGGACGACAGCTTCCCAGATCTTGGTGGCGTTAAGGCCGGGTAGCTTGGCCAGCCTATCCGCGTGGCTGAGCTGCGAGGTCAAGGACTCGACGCGGCGAAAAGCTTCCTCGACTTGTTCTCGGAGGAGCCGCTGCTTTTTTGATAAGTACTCGCTCCGGCTGTCTTCGACTTGAGTCTGGAATTGCCCAATTCCCCAGAGCAAGAAGGGCAGCCCCATGCCCAGCAGCGAGGCTGCGGCTACAGCGGCGAGTCCACGCCGGAAGACAGAGTGTAGGAGGGATGCTTGGAGCATGGCGAACGAGGGAGGTCGCAAACCGAAGACCCTGAGCATTCGCCAGCTTGCCCGCGGTCGCCTAGCCGGAGAGATCAGTGCCATTGGCACTTGAGACTTGGGTTCATCCGACAGAATTTGGTGATATTTCGCCGAAAAATTCCGGCCGAAGCTTCTGCCCTCACAGCTTCTCGCTTCTCAGAGCTTCTGGTAGAGGCCGATCAGGCTGTGCCCCAAGGGGAAGCTGAGATGTGGCAGGATCCTTCGTTCGCTGGACATAATCCTGGCCAGGATCTCATTGACCAAGGGCCGTGGTTGCACGGAAAGGTTGGTGTGCTCTGGGTCCTTGAGCCCGATGAAACGCTCCTTCGCCTTGGTCAATAGGACGGCGGGGAGGATCAGCGGGAAGAGGAAGAGGTTGAAGTAGCTGACTTTGACAGGATGGAAGCCGTTGCTGCAGACCTTGGCGCTTAGCCGCCCCTTGGTGTAGCGACGGAAGTGGTGGGCCACACGGTCGTTGTTGGAGAACAGGAACTGATAGGCCGGCACCGAGAAAAAGACGTGGCCACCGGGGCGGAGCACGCGATGGATCTCCTGGAGGGCCCGGTCCTCGTCGGGAATGTGCTCGATGGCGTCGAAGAGGCAGACCAGGTCCTGGGAGTCGCCTGCATGCGGCAGGGCGTAGGCGTTGGCACAGGAGACAGCTAGGCCACTGCGCTCCCGCGCGATTGCGGCGAGCTCCGGCGAGAGCTCGACCCCCTGGACCTGGCCAAGGCGGGCAAGTCGTCGCAGTAGGCCGCCAGCGCCACAGCCAACTTCGAGTACATCGAGGGGACCCCGGTCACCGAAGTGCTTGTCGAGGACGGCAAAGAAGATCTCCCGCCTTCCGCGGAACCAGAAGTGGGTCTCTTCGAGGGTCCGAAACTGTTCGTAGGCAGCTGGCTCCATGGTATTGGGTCTCAGCGCTGCCCGGCTTTCGCCTTCTTCTTGCGAGCGACGATGACCATCTCATCCCGCGGATTGACGTAGAGGCTCATTTTCCCAAACGGGGCCAAGGGCAGGAGTAGATAACGCATCACTGGATGGAGGCGTGTGGCTCGCTCACGGATGAAGCTGATCGAGACGTATTTGCCGCCGAATTTGGAGGTGTTCTCAAGGATTTCGAGGCCTGCCTGATCGAGGAGCCTTTCGATCGTGGATGGATTGAAGTGGTAGAGGTGTTCGAGGTGCTTGTAGTGCTGCCACTTTGGGCCGAGCCGCTGGGCAAATTTGCTGGCGACGTTTTGCGTCTCAAGGATGAGTATCCCGTCCTCCTTGAGGTAGGAGACGCTCTCCTTGAGGAAGGGCAGGGGCTCGGGCACGTGTTCGACTACGTCCCACATCGTAAGCAGGTCGTAGCTGCCCTTGTTGAAGGGAGAGGTCTCGATGGTGCCGACGTGGATGTCCTGGAAGCCGTATTCCCGTTTGGCGTGTTCGACGATCTCGGCGGAGAGCTCTACGCCGTCGACATGCCATCCACGGTCGAAGAGCGTTTTGAGGAAGAAGCCGGCGGCGGAGCCCACATCGAGGGCTCGGCCCTTGCCCTTGGTAAAGCGTTCGATGAGCGCATAACGGCGCTCGAAGGTCTTGAGGTAGAGCTTGGCGTCACTCCGGTAATCCGCGTACCCCGCCTCTTTGGGTGAATCGCTGCTCCAGTAATTCTCGTCGTACACCCGCGGTAGCAGTTCCGGGCGAAGGCGTGGCGTGACGTACACCAGGCCGCAGTTACAACACTCGACGATGCGGAAAATCCCCTCGCGAAACTTCTCGCGACTCTCCTCACAAGCGCAGAGGGTGCAGCTGCGGATCGGCTCGAAGTTAGCCTCGTCCTGTACGAGATCCTGGCGTGCTTCGACCATTCCTCAGTTGCCTTTGCCCTTCTCGTTTTGCTTTGCCGCAGGTCCAGAATCCTCTTCGCTGCCAGGGCCTGGCTTGCCGAACTCCTCGACCACTTCGTGGGCCGCACTGGTTTCGAAAATCTCGTCACCGGTCGCTACTTGCTCGTGTAGCTGCGCGCCACCTTCCGGCATGGCCCCTTCTTGCATGGACTGGGCCATGAGCCGTCCCATCTCAATGGACTGGTCCATGTTGTTGTAGCGGAAGAGTCCTTGCCGCCCGCCCGAGCGCAGGTTTTCCATACCGTGCACGAACTTCATGATCTTTTGCAGGTGGCCGGTGTAGTGCAGGTCGTAGACCGGATAGGCGAAGGGAACGCGTTTGGTAAAGGCTCCCTCAACCTCCTCCTCCTTGATCAAGCCGACGGAACTCAGGTCTTTGATCGCAATCTCGCGCAGCTCGTCGATATCGGCCTTCCAGATCTCGTCGCCGACGCGGCAGGTGATCTCGGCGCAGATCATGGTCTTATTCTTCGGTGCGCAATACGGGCTGAAGTTCTTGAACTCCGAAATGCGGTGCACGGTCAGGTGCTTTTCCGGCAAATACACCCAGTTGTCGGGGGATACCTGGGGTTTGTTGATCTTGAGGTAGACGAAGACGATGGCGACGTAATCGAGGCCCTTGATCGCCTCTTTGACTTCCTCGGGTGGGCCGGGGACCACGCACTTGGCCATCGCCGTTACCGGGATGGTGGAGATGTATTCGTCGGCGGTCAGGAACTTGCGTTCCTTGTTCTGCTGATACTCGATCTTGGTGACTTGGCTGCCTTCCCGGTGGACTTTGATCGCTGGGGAATCGACGAGGATGCAGCCGCCCATCTCTTCGATCTTTTTGCGGTAGCCGCGGGCCAGCTCACCGATGCCGCCCAGTTTCGGGTAGACGAATTCTGTCACCAAGGTGCGCGGTGTATTGCCTTTACCTGGGCGGCGGAGGGTTTTGACGATGGTGTCACGCAGATTCAGCAGGGTGATACGCTGTGAGGCCCAGTCGGCCGAGATCTCGGTGGCCGGCATCTTCCACGCCTTCTCGGTGTATTGGACGAAGAAGATCTTGGCCAGGCGGCGACCGAAGCGGCGGGTGACCCACTCGGCGAAGTTGCGGTCCTTGAGTACGCGAATACGGGTGAGTTCGAGGAAGCGGCCCCACGCGTAGTCAAGCATGCAGGCCAGGATGGTGAAGGGATTGAGGCTCTTGACGATGTTCTTCGCCTGCAGGGGATAGTCGAAGAACTTGCCAAAGAGCACGATCCGCGACAGCCGATTTGCCCAGACCTTGTTATCGCCGAGCACCTCTTGCACGTGCCGCAGCAGTTCCTTCTCCTTGGTGTGGAAGCGGTGCGGGCCGTAGTCGTAGCACCAATAATCGGAGTTCTCTTCCCCGGCCTGGGCCCGGTCGCCTTCCTCGAAGGAATTCGCCATACCACCGACGACAGGCTCACGTTCGAGGACCGTTACCTTGATCCCCGCCTTCGCCATTTCATAGGCGCAGGAGAGGCCGGCTAGGCCGCCACCGAGGATCAGGACGTGCTTGCTCATTCTGGCTGTCGTAGCGCTGCTGTAGGCCTATCGGCGAAGAACTCTGACGGTGTCCAAGAAATTCGGACCGAGAAGTCTAACTTCGACAGGATGGGCCGTGAACGGAAGTATGAAGGTAAAGCCTCGATCAGCTCCCGAAGAAGCGTTTCCGGCTGATGATCTTCCACATTCCCCAAGCCGTTTTACAGACCTTGAGGAAGCTCGCGGAGTGCTTGGATTCACCGCCGAGGCGAGGATGGTAATTGACAGGGATCTCGATGCAGCGGCCCTTCTTCATCAAGACTTCGCACATCATTTCCGGGCTGAAGGAAGGGCCAGCGCAGCGTAGTGAGGAGTCGATTTTGTCGAAGGTTGCACGCCAGAGCGCGCGGTAGGTGCAACCGACGTCGGTGAAGCGCGGCTCGTGTGGGAAAAACCACAGGAGTTCGAGATACTTGGCCATGGTGATGTTTCCCAAGCGCAGCAAACGCCCCATGTTGGCGGCTTGTTGCACCATCTGCCGGGTCGTGCGGGTGCCGCAGACCAGGTCGGCGTCGTCCAGGTAGACCAGGAGCTTCTCGACATCGCTGGCCTTGAAGCTGCCGTCGGCCTCGGTCAGCACCAGGATTTCGCCTTCGGCTGCCCGCATACCGGCCATCAGAGCGTGGCCATAGCCGGCTTGGCTCTCTGAAATCACTCGTGCCCCGGCTTCCCTCGCAAGCTCGGCCGTCCGGTCCTTGCAGTTGTTTTCCACCACGAGAACTTCGTCCACGTTGGGGGCGGCGATGTAGTCCGCGACTACCGCGGCAATCGTTTCCTCCTCGTTGTGGGCGGGAACGACAACGGTGACCTTGACGCCTTTATGCATGCCGGCGGACTCGCGAGGGGGAGCGGAGCAGATAACTAGGGGGCCGCGAAAGGCGGGGCCCGGGGAGAATCGACCCCGGAAGTCTACCGAAGAGAAGGGCCAGGTCCCGGGCACAAAAGCGACAAGTGCCACGACATCGGGATCGGAGACATGAGAGCTCGCACTCCCGTCGAAGCATGCCTGGGCATAGGATCGTCGGGAATGCTTCTTCCTAGCAAGAGTTCGAATGCAGCTGGCTGGTGGGCCCTGGCGGCCTCCGTCCTGCTTTCCATGCTGCTCTGGCCCGAAGCTTGGTTTTTCGGTCGCTCTGTGTATTCGACCGACGCGATCTTCTCCTCGCTGCCTTGGGCCCAGCTCTTCGATGCGAAGATCTACAATCCCGAACTTGGCGACCAGGACCTCTATTTCTTTGGACAACTGGCTGCTGCCGTTCGCTGCCTGCACGAGTATGGGGTGTTGCCGACTTGGAACCCCAGCAGCTACAGCGGCGTGCCGCTGAGTGGCAATGTCCAGCTCTCGGTGCTCGACCCTCTGCACTTGGTGCTGGCGCTGTTCCAGCCCAGCGGCGAGCCGTTCTCGCCTTGGCGCCTAGCCCTAGGCTTGACCTGGACCGGCATTTTTCGCTTCGTCCTCTGCTGTCAGTTTTCCTTTTTGTGGCTGCGGCAGGTTTGCGGGAAGCCTTGGCTTTCGTTTTTCGCCGCGGCCGCGTTTGCGGCCGGTCCTTACGCCGCGCTCTGGTGGTTTTCGACGCCGGGGCAGGTGCTCGCCTTCTTCCCCGTCGCCCTCTACGGCATCGAACGAAGACTGCGCGGCGGCTCGCCCCGCTGGCTGCTGCTCTCCTGCGTCGGCTTGGCCATGACGCATTACGGCGGGTATCCCCAAAGCTCCGGGCTCTTAGCGCTGTTCCTGCTTGGCTATGTCTATTGGCATGGGGAGCGGATCGACACTCGCCGCTCCCTGCTCGAGTGCCTCGGGGTCCTGATCGGGGCGGGCCTCTTGGCCTTACCGCAGCTGCTGCCCTTCTTGCTCTATGTGAGTGAGGGGGCGGTCTCCGAACTCCGCCATGCAGCAAACACGGCTCAGCTCGCAAGGCTCGAACTCGCCGACTGGCTCGCCACGGGGCTGGCCCTGGGCCTGGTCCTCTTCGCCTGGCATCTGCCGCAGACCTTCGGGCGAACGCCGCGCTGGCGGGTCTTCGTTGCGGGCATGCTGCTCGGTCTCGCGGTCGTGGCTCTGCGCTATTCGGGAAGTGATGGGGAAGGGCTCTACTGGCTCTTCCCGGGGATTTCCGGGCATCCGCTTTCCTCCTCGGGCTACGTGGGGGAAAGGGTTTTCATCGAGACCAATCAAGACCATGTCGGCCTGCTGCCGCTCTTGCTCATGCTTGCGGCTCTGCGGGGGCACGCCAGTCGCGTTGCCCTGTTCGGGCTCGCTGCCAGCCTTGTTCTCGCTTCGGGGGCCGGGGTTCTCTGTGCCCCGTTGCGCCTCTTGCTGCCCCTGCTCGAGCCCAGTCGTATTGCCGTCCTGGTGCCGCCGCTGCTCTCCCTGGGTCTGGTGCTAGCGGGGCGCTGGCTCCTTGCCTGCCCTGATTCGGAGCGGCCGCGTGAACTGCAACTGGCCGCTCTCGCCGTGTTCGGCTTTTTGCTGATCCTCTCATGCGACCACTTGATCCAGAGCCGGGTGAGTTTCGTGGATCGCGGGCTCTTGCCCGAGGTGCCGGTGAGCAGTTTCTTTGGGGTGCTTCGCGACGATAACGGCGATTTTTGGGCCTACAGTGGGCTCTTCGCCTCGTACCTGCGCTTGCCGCGCATGGGAGCTGGGACCGTTTTTGCGCTCTTGACCCTCTTCGTCTGCATCCGCGGCGCTCCGCGGACCAGGCTCTTTGCCAAGGGGCTCTTCGCTGTGGCGGTCTTGCTCCTGATCTGGCCGGGCTGGGGCTTTCAGCCGAGTCTTGCGCGCGAGCAGGTCTTTCCTCAGACGAAGCTGATCCGGTATCTGGTCCAGGAGAAGCAGCGGGATCCGGAGCTGCGCATCTACGCCCCGAACCATCAAGTCCTGCCCGGGAGTACGGCCGCCGTATATGGTTTGGACCGGGTGCTCGGGGTCGACGGCTTCGATCCCAAATACTACGTGAACCTCGCCTGCCACCTGCTGCGGGATCCGGCCCTGGCCGATCAGCGCCGGCAATGGACGGCGGAGCGCATGCAGTTGGGGTCGCCGCTCTTCGACCTCTTCTCGGCGCGCTTGGTCGTGGCCAAGCAGGGCTGCACCTTCCCCTCGCACTTTGTCGAACGCTTCCGCGGCGAAGGCCTCGTCGTCGCGGAGAATCCTCGCGCATTGCCGCGCATGCAGTTTGTCTGTGAGAGTTTCTCCCTGGAGCAGCCGGAGAGGATCCTGAGCCAGGACCTCAGGCGTTCGGTGGGTTTGTATGGCTCGCTGCAGGCTCTGGGCCAGGTCGGAAGTCGCGGCGAAGTGCGGGTGCTCGAGCGGCGTCCGAATGGTGGCTACCTTTTGGAGGTCGAGAGCGACGGGGCCGGCTGGCTGGTGATCCAAGATGCTTTTTTGCCCGGTAGGCGGGCGCGGGTCGATGGCGAGGCGCGGGAGCTACAGCGTGCCAACATCGCCTTTGCTGCCTTGGCGCTCGCGGGGGGAAAGCAGCGGGTCGAGCTCTACTACGAGCCGCCGGGGCTCGCCTTGGGCCTCTATACGATGCTCCTGACCCTAGCAGGGCTCTTGGTCCTTCTGCTGTGGCCGTCGCTGCGGCCTTTCGCTACTTCGCCCCCTGCTTCCTCGCCGACTTCGAAGCGCGAAGTTTCGGGGTAAGCGGGCTCCGAGCCAGGCGCCCAGACCATTGGCTGGGCGAAACCGTCCCGTGAAACAGCTTCGCGGCCGCAGAGCTGCGGGTCCGCTGCTCTGCTGCCGCGAAGCTGTGGTGCCGGCGTACGGCTGCGCCAGTACGCCTCCTTCGAGCTGGGGCTCAGTCGCCGAACTGGAGGCCCTGGGCGAGGGGCAGCTCGGTGCCGTAGTTGAGGGTGCTGGTCTGGCGCCGCATGTAGGCCTTCCACGAATCGCTACCCGACTCGCGTCCACCGCCGGTCTCCTTTTCGCCACCGAAGGCGCCGCCGATCTCGGCGCCGGAAGTCCCGAGGTTGACGTTGGCGATGCCGCAGTCCGAACCCTGGGGGCTGAGGAAGAGTTCGGCGTGGCGAGCGCTGCTGGTGAAGATCGCCGAGGAGAGGCCCTGCGGCACCTCATTGTGGAAGCGGATGGCTTCGTCGTAGTCCTCGACCTCGATCAGGTAGAGGATGGGGGCGAAGGTCTCCTCATGGACAATCGGCATATCGTGCTTGGCGCGGATGATGCACGGTTTGACGAAGTGGCCGCCGCCGAGGTGCCCGCGCAGCTCCAGGGGCTCGCCGCCACAGAGCAGCTCGCCGCCCTGCTCCTGAGCCGCGGCGATGGCCTTCTGCATGGTCGCGACGGAGCCTTCGTCGATCAGCGGACCCATGAGCGTGGCCTCGTCGAGTGGGTCGCCGATGCAGACCGTCTCGTAGGCGGTGAGCAGGCGACGCTCGAGCTCCGCGCGGATGCCCTTTTGGGCGAGGACGCGGCGAGTCGAGGTGCAGCGCTGGCCGGCGGTGCCCACGGCTCCGAAGAGGATGGCGCGCAGGGCCAGGTCGATGTCGGCATCGTCGAGGACGATGACAGCGTTGTTGCCACCGAGTTCGAGGATGCTGCGTCCGAAGCGGGCCGAGACGGTCTTGGCGACGTGGCGTCCCATGTTCGTCGAACCGGTCATCGAGATCAGGGGCAAGGTCGGGTCGTTGAGCATCGCTTCGCCCACCTGGCTGCCGCGGCCGACGGCCAGGGACACGCAGGCCCCAAAGCCGTCTTCTTCGAGGACCTTGCCGGCGATCATCGTGGTGGCGATGGCACAGAGCGGGGTCGAGGAGCTGGGCTTCCAGATCAGCGAATCGCCACAGACAAGGGCGAGCATCGCGTTCCAGGCCCAAACGGCGACCGGGAAGTTGAAGGCGGTAATGACACCGACGGTGCCGAGCGGCTGCCAGGTTTCCCGCATCGAGTGCAAGGGGCGTTCGCTCTGGATGGTCAGGCCGTAGAGCTGGCGCGAGAGGCCGACGGCGAAGTCTGCGATGTCGATGGCCTCCTGCACTTCGCCGAGTCCTTCCTGGTAGATCTTGCCCATTTCCAGGGAGATGAGCTTGCCCAGGGGCTCCTTTTGTTGGCGCAGGGCCTCGCCGATGCGGCGGACGTATTCACCGCGCTTGGGAGCGGGGAGGGCGCGCCAGCGCAGGAAGGCGTCGTGCGCTTGCTCGGAGACGGCTCGGTACTCCTCGGCTGAGCACTGGGCGACCTTGCCGATGACCTCGCCGGATGCGGGGCTGCGGCTCTCGAGCTGTCCACCTGTACCTTCCTTCCAGGTGCCGGTGTAGACGCCGGGATTTAGGGTTGTGAGCCCGAGTTCCTTGAGGAATTCCATCTTCGTCTCCTTACGTGCGCTGCGCGGGGTTTGAATGCGAGGGAGGATAACCGGAGTCGCGACCGGAACAGAGTCTTCCTCGGTAGAGTTCTCCAGCTCGAAGCTCTCTGCCTGGGTCCTGCTGCTAGGGCATCGAGGCAAACGGCGCTGCTAGCGGAACTCGGGCGCCTCAGGGAAGAGTTCGCGGCCGAGCTTGCGCAGCTTGCTGTGCAGGGAAAGCAGGCGCATCGGCTGCTGGTTGGGCTTGGCGCTGGCGGCTTCGATCTTGCGTAGGGTCTCGAGCAGAAGGCTCTGATCGGCGAGCTGGCGCAGCACTGTGAGGATTCTCTCAATGTCCACCTGGATCAGGGCGTAGCGCAGATCGATGCGCATCAGGTCGCGGTGCCCCGGAAAGCTGCGGCGGAGTTCGCGAATCGCGTCGAGGCCGGGCTGGAGCTTGCTCGCTGCCGGGGCGCGGCGCAGATCGTCGAGGGTGAGCAGGGCGCGTCGCAGCTGCATGTACGCATGCCGAACGGCAGCGGCTCCGGGATAGCCTGGGTGCAGCTGCTCGAGCTCTTCGATGGCTGCCATGCCGCGCTGGCGCAGGTCGCTGCGTTCGAAGCCCAGCAGCGCCAGCATGTAGAGGGCCGCGTAGTGGTATCGATCGCGCTGCAGAACCAGGTTGAGGTCGGGGAGCAATTGCGAGCCTCGGGCGCGCAGGGCTGCGAGCTGGGCTCGCTTCTCGGCAGGCCAGTCTTTGCTGCTTTGCTCGCTGGGCAACTGCTGCAGCAGCTCTCGGCTGCGCAAGACCCGAAGGTAGCGCCACTCCGGTTCGAAGGGGTCGTATTGCACCGCCAAGTCCAGGCTGCGCAGGGTCTTTGCGACGTCTTCCAGGCTTTGCTGCCCTTGACGGAGCTGGCGCGCGTGCGCGGCGCTGAAGCTGCTGCCGGCGAGGAGGGAGAGCCCGAGCAGGGTGAGCATCAGGGCGGAGCCGATGCGCAGGTACTTGGTGAAGCCCGGGGTGCACGGGCTTTCGCCGTCCGAAAACTCTCCGTTTTGCCAGAGCCATGTGCGGAAGCTCGGCCCAGGGAGGGAGAGGGCCAGCAAGGCGATGAGGGCGAAGGCGGCCGGCGCGTTGAACAAGGGGGCCCGGCTCAGGGTCAGCGGCAGGAAGGCTGCCAGTGCAGCGGCTGCCAGCAGGGGCATGCGCCGCTGGCGGATCAGCCGCAGGCTCGCGAAAAGTACGCCTAGGCAAAGGCCCAGGCCGAGTAGACCGAACTCGGCAAAGAGCTGCAGCGGGTCGTTGTGAGCCGTGTGGATGCGCGTCGAGCGTAATCCGGCACCCTGCATCGACAGGGCGATTTCCTCGTGGTCGCGGTAGGGGGGAAACTCGGCTTGGAAGCCGCCAGCGCCTACGCCCAGCAGGAGGTGCTCGCGGGCCATCTTGAGTACGGCCGGATAGAGCCGCTGGCGTACCTGAAGGGTGGAGACCTGGCTCTGCGCCTGGGCGTGGCTTCGGGGTCCGATCTGCTCCAGCGCTGGCGGCCGCGAGCGGAGGGCGAAGAAGCCCAGAGTCGGCGCCAGGCAGGCGATGGCGGCGAGGGCCAAGAGGGCCCGTTGCGGCCAGACTCGCCTCGGTGCCAGCCGGAAGCGCACGACGAGGAAGATCCCGAAGAGGATGCTCCAGCCAAGCAGGGCAGCGCGCCCTCCATTCACTCCCAGGTAGAGCCCGGCAAAGAGCAGGACCGGTAGGGCCAATCGCGGGGCCAGTCCCAGACTGGCAGCGCTAGCCAGCAGCGTCCATTCGGCGGCAGCATTGCGGTTCCCGAGGGTGGAGACCGGTTCGTGGGGCGCGGCGAAGCCCGCCGGGAAATCCCAGCCCAGCGCCTGGGCCAGCCCATAGAGGGAGCTGATCAGGACGGCCAGGGCCAAGCCGCGGAGCAGGGCCTGCCGCGCCGCGCGCCCGCGCGGCAGGAGGAAGGGAACGAGGGCGAGGGAGAGCCAGTAGCCGGCCTCTTCGAGGCCGGAGTAGCGGTCCCCGGCCCAGAGCAGGGAGAGCAGCGCTAGGTCGGGAAGACAGGCGAAGGCTAGGAGTGGGCCGCGCGGCATGCGCAGCAAGCGGTCTGGAGTTGCGAAGGCCAGGGCCGCCATCAAGAGGGCCAAGAGGCCGCGGCGACTGCGCTCGAAGTCGAGCCATTCGGGGTCGAAAGGCAGGGTCAGCAGCAGCGGCAGGGCAAAGACCAGGAGCAGGAGGTAGCCAGGGACACAGCTCTCCGAATCCTGCGGCAGCCCTTCCTCAGGCAGCGCTTGCGGGTGTGTTCCAGGAGGAAGCCCAGGAACACTCGCAGGAAGACTAGCAGGCCCCATGCCGCGCCCTCTCAGCTGGACGGAGTCTCGCCGGCAGAATTGAGGGCATCACCGAGCACGCCATCGACGAACTGCTGACTGTCGAAGGGCACCAGATCTTCCACCTGCTCGCCCACGCCACAAAACTTGACTGGCACCGAGATCGATGCGCGGATGCCAAAGACCGCGCCGCCCTTGGCCGTGCCGTCGAGCTTGGCCAGGATCAACCCGCTAATCGGGGCCACCTGAGAGAATTCTCCCGCTTGCCGGATCGCGTTCTGGCCGGTGGTGGCATCCAGGACCAGGAGGGCTTCGTGTGGGGCGCCGGGGATACGTTTGCGGATGACCTGGACGATCTTCTCCAGCTCGCGCATCAGGTTCTTTTGGGTGTGCAGGCGTCCGGCGGTATCAACGATCAGGTAGTCGATGCCCCGGGCCAGCGCCGCCTCGGTGGCGTCGTAGGCCACCGCTGCGGGATCGGCCCCCGTCGCCTGCTTGATGATGTCGATGCCGATGCGTTCGGCCCAGAGCGCTAGCTGCTCGACGGCGGCGGCGCGGAAGGTGTCCGAGGCACAGACCATGACCTTGTGGCCCTGGTCCTTGAGATACTTGCTCAGCTTGGCAATCGAGGTGGTCTTGCCAGCGCCGTTGACCCCAGCGACGAGGACGACCGTCGGGCCGGAGCTGGCACGGGCGAGCACGCCTTCGCAGCCCTCGATTCGGCGTAGTAGACGTTCCCGCAGGAAGTCTTTGACTTCGGCGACTTCGCGGATCTGTTTCTTGCGGTAGGCGTTTTGGATCTCTTCGACCAGGGCACTGCCGGTGGGCCCGAGGTCGGCGGTGTAGAGCAGTTCTTCCAGCTCTTCGATGAACTCATCATCGAGGACGCGGCCGCCGCCAAAGAGACGAGCGAGCCCCCCGCTGAGCTTGTCGCGGGTCTTTTTTAGCCCCTTGAGTAGCTTGCCGAAGACCATGCTCAGGCCTCCTTGGGCTGGGAACCCGAGGGCTTGGAATCGGCTTCGGAGTCGGAAGCCTTGGAACTCTCAAGATGCTCGTTCTTGACTCGGTCGAGGATGCCGTTGATGAAGGCGCCCGAGTTGGCGGTCGAGAACTTCTTGCCCAGTTCGATGGCCTCGTTGATCGAGACCTTCGGCGGGATGTCATCGCAGTAGAGCAGCTCGAAGATCGCCATGCGCAGCACATTGCGATCGATCGTCGCCATCCGGCGCAGGTCCCAGTTGCGGGCGACCTTGCCGAGCATCTGATCGAGCTCGGGGCGCAGCTCTTTGGTGCCAGAGACTAGGCGCAGGGCAAAGTCCTGGACCTGCCGATCACGCGAGGCCTCGGCAAGGAAGGCTCCGAGATCCTCCAGTACGGCCTTGCCTCGCAGGTCGAGCTGGTAAAGGAACTGGAGTGCGACTTCGCGGGCTATAGTCCGGCGACGCATGACGTAGGTGACACAGAGCAGAGGGTGGAAAAGAGTCGCGTCCGGGTAGGAGCGGAGCAAGAAGAACAAGGAGCGCAAGCAGCGCAAGGAGCGCGAGCAGCGCGAGCAGCGCAAGCAGCGCGATAGAATGCCAGCTCCGCATCTTGCGAGGCAGAGCTGCTGCCGGATCAGCTTAGCTCGCGATCGAGCGTCGAGAGCAGCTGCACAGTCTCAAGGGTTGCCATCGCGGCTTCGACCCCCTTGTTGCCGGCTTTGGCGCCGGAGCGTTCCAGCGCTTGGTCGAGGGTGTCACAGGTCAAGACACCAAAGCTGCAGGGCACGCCACTGTCCTCGGCAATCTTGGCGATGCCGCGGGCGACTTGGGCGCTGACGTATTCGAAGTGAGGCGTCGCGCCGCGGATCACCGCACCCAGGCAGATGACGCCATCGAACTGACCCTTCATGGCCAGTTTCTTGGCCACGACGACCAGCTCCATGGCGCCTGGGACCCATGCGACCGTGATGTCGTCGTCGTTGACGGCATGACGGTCTAGGCAGTCCAGGGCGCCGGAAAGCAGCTTGCCGGTGACGAGTTCGTTGAAGCGGCTGACCACGATGGCGAAGCGCTTGCCTGCGCCATCGAGCATGCCATGGAAGCTACGGGGCATTGGGGGGTCCTTCTTGGCTCCGAAATCGGCGGGGAGGATAGCAGCGAAAGCCGCCGACTTCGCGGGTGTCGCTGGATTTCATGGCGTTCTCCGCGCAAGGAAGCGGTTCGCTAGCGGCAAGTCCGCATCAAACTCTCCGGTAGCAGAGCAGTTTGCGGACCCGCTCTTGGTCTCCTGGAAGCAGGTAGCTGTGCTCGGCGGCTTGCCGTAGGCGGAGCTGCTTCCTCATCTTGTCCCCGGCTCTCGCCTCTTCCCTGCTCAGCTCCGAGGCCTTGAACAGGACGATGACGCCATCCTTCGCCAGGAAGGGCTCGGCCAGGCGCAGGCACCCGGCCAGTGGCCCGACCGCGCGCAGGGTGATCAGATCCGCCTCGCCGCAGAGTTCGGGGCGGAGGGCGGGGAGCTGTTGCGCGTCGGCGGCCAGCGCCTCTGCGTTGGAGATCCCCGCCTCCTTGAGGCACTCGCTGATCGCGCGCACCTTCTTCTGGGTTCGGTCCAAGAGGAGGACCCTGGCGCTGGGCCAGAGGGCCGCAGCGGCCACGCCGGGAAAGCCATTGCCGCTGCCAATGTCGAGGGCGAGGCTCGGGGCGCTGTGGCACCCCCAGAGCTGGAGGCTGTCCAGCACATGGAGAATCCTCGCAAGCTGCGGCTCGCGGATCGCGGTGAGGTTCACCAGCTGGTTTTTGGCCAGCAAGGCGTGGAGGTAGCGCTCCAGCGGCGGCAGAGCCTCGCCTGGCAGCTCTAGCCCAGTCTGGGCTACGAGGGTGGCGAGTTCTTGGACTGCGGTGCTCGGCGGTATTTCTTTGCTCGGCGGTATTTCTGCGCTCGGCTGCGCGGCCGGGGGGGGCTCCTTGGGCACAGGCTGCCGACTCGGATGTCGGACGGGTTTGGGGATTCGTCGCATGCTCATCCGTCTTGCTCTCCTGCGAACAGCGCTTCGAGGGCGGCGAGCTGCTCTTCGGAGCTGAGGCCGTCCGTGGCCAGGCGGCGAATGCCAGGCATGCGCCGGAACCAATTGTGCTGGCGCCGCACGAAGCGGTTGGTGCTCGAGCGCACGCGGAAGCGCAGCTCCTCGGCGTCGAGATCGCCCTCTAGGAAGCGCAAGACCTCCTTATAACCAATGGCGTGCTTGGCGGTCGGGCCGAAACCACCCTCTGCGAGGATGCTCCTTACCTCGTCGACAAAGCCAGCAGCAAACATTTCCTCGATGCGACGGGCCACCCGCCTCTTGAGCTGTTCGCGATCGATGTCGATGCGGGCGGCGATAAAGGGCCGCCGAGGCTTCGGCTCTTCGAACTGGGTCTGGAGGGTTGAGATCGGAGTGCCGGTGCTTTCAAAGACCTCGAGGGCGCGCACGATGCGCTTGACGTTGCGGTGGTGGATGCGCTGGGCCGACTCGGGGTCGACTTGCTGCAGCCGCGCGTGCAGGCATCCGGGCTCAGCCGCCTCTTCGCTTTCGAGTCGCTTGCGAAGCTCGGGGTCGGAGCCGGGGCCATCGAAGTAGCCAAAGAGCAGGGCCATCAGCCACAGCGCTGTGCCGCCGACCAGGAGGAAGCGCCGGCCCTCGGCCTCACCCTGGCGCAGCAACTGCTCGACGTAGCTACGGAAGCGCTCACTGTCGTAGCCCTCGCTCGGCTCGACCAGATCGATGCCGTGATGGCGGACCCTTGCTTGTTCCTCGAGGCTCGGTTTGGCGGTGCCGATGTCCATGCGGCGGTAGATGGCCATCGAGTCGACGCTGATGATCTCGAAGCCATGACGCTCGGCGAAGTCGAGGGCCAGGGCGCTCTTGCCCGAAGCCGTTGGGCCGGTCAGCACTAGGAGCGGATGGGTCACCGGAGAAACTCGACCTTGTAGTCCTGGAGCAGGCGATTGCGCAGGGCTTCGACTTCGGAGATCAGGATGGGGCCGTCGGCAAATCGCTGGATCAGCTGCTCGCGCACGTCTTCAAACCGGGTGACCTTGCGGTCCACCAAGAGGATCAGGTGCAGGCCATGGGTGGAGGGCACCACATCACTGAACTCGCCCTTCTTCAGCGCGCGCACCGCCTTGGCAAAGGCGCGGCCGAAGCGCTGGTAGTTGTAGCCCTCGATGAGCCCAGCCAGCTGGCGCCGCAGCGGATTCTGCAGCAGGGTTTTGGTCCGCAAGTCGTCGGATTTCTTGAGCAGGGCGTAGAAGCTCTTGCCCTGTTGTAGCTGGGTTTTGAATTGGCGGATTCTCTGCAGGGCGTGCTCGCGAATCTCCTGGCGATTGGGGCGTCGCTCGCCTCCGGCCTCGCGCAAGCGCCGCTCGCTTTCGTTCCAGGACACGAAGATGTGCCGCACTTTGACCTTCTGCCCATCCACCCCATAGACCTCGTCGAAGAGCTCGCGTAGCTGCTTGGGGCTGGGCTTGCGCTCGGCGCGAATCAGGGCCTCCAGGCGGAGCCGCGTGAGTTCCTGGTTGCAGATCTGCACCCGCCGGTCTTCCTGATTCCACGCTGGGAGATCGCCGCCATAGCGCTTCAGGGTGTCCCTGGCCTCTTCCATGCTCTGGTCGAGGGCGCCTGGGGCCAGCTTTGCCGCCTTCACCGCGCGAGCCAGGCAGAGGTCGAAGACCATGTCTTCGGTGAAGCTGCGGCCGAAGCGGGCCAAGAGATAGTCCTGGTACTCGCTACGGGAGATTTCCAGCCCTTGGCCGCGAACGAGCAGGGGCTCGGGATCCCTGCTGGAGAGCGGGTGCTTTTGGTAGCCGGTGTCGGCCGGGGGCGGAGCGGCGAAGAGAAGGAAGAAGGAGACGAGCAGCAGGCGGGGCACGATCACCTCGTCGAGGCTTCAGAAAAGGGCGGGGTACGAGATTGCAGTAGGGGCCGCGGTGTTGACCCCCGGAAGGCCGCAATCTACGTTGCGACAGGATCATAGTTCGCATCCTTGCCCTGCGGGGTACGTCTTTCCTGAACGAGCCTCTGGGAGCTGTCCGATGCTGGCCTTTGTCTCCGACATCCACGGCAACGCCGAGGCCTTGAATCAGGTCTGGGCCAAGATCGAGCGCCAGAGCGTGCAGGGCATCTACTGCCTGGGCGATGTCATAGGTTATGGCCCTGAGCCTCGCGAATGCCTGCTCGCCGTGATCGAGCGCTGCGAAATGGCGATACTCGGCAACCACGAGCAGGGGGCCCTTTACTACGCGAGCGACTTCAACCCCAAGGCGCGCAAGGCCATCGACTGGACCAAGGCGCAGCTCAACGCCGGGGAGCGGGACGAGAACTTTCGGCTCTGGAACTACATCTCAGATATGCCTGAGACCTACGTTTTCAGCGCCGGGGGGACGCGGATCCTGCTGGCGCACGGCAGTCCACGGGATCCGGTGCGGGAGTATCTCATGCCGCCAGACGGCGGTGACGAGATGAAGATGCGTGGCTGCTTCGAGAAGATGGGCCGGGCCCAGCTCTGCCTCGTCGGCCACTCGCATGTCCCCGGAGTCTTTACCCAGAGCGGTGGTTTCCGTTCGCCGGCGGAGTTCGGAGGGAGCTTCCAGCTGGAAGACGAGAAGGCCATCGTCAACATCGGATCGGTGGGGCAGCCTCGCGATGGGGATCCGCGGGCGAGCTATGTCTGCTTTGATCCCGAAGCAAGGGTCGTGCATTTCTACCGGGTCGAATACGAGGTCGAGCGCACGATGGCCAAGATTCGGGGCACCGAGCTCGACGAGTACCTAGCGCAGCGATTGGCCTCAGGTAGGTAGGACTCTCTCTTCGGCCGCTAAGGACTTGCCTCCGGCAGCGAGCACTCTCACGCCCTCTTTCTGGGCTTAGAGCTGCATCCTGAGTCCGGCTCCCGTAAGGTGCTCCGCCCATTTTCCGCATCCCTTCCTCGACCCTGGGGCCGCTCGTGGAGAACCGCATCACCTCCCTGATTCTGCCGATAGCTCTGGCTATCGGGCTCTTCATGCTCCTCCCCAAGTTCTTTGGGGATAAGGACAAAAGCCAGACGCCGAGCGGCACCCCCGTGGCGGAGCAGAGCCAATGGCAGAAAGAAAACGCCACCCGCTTGCTTGGCGCAGAGCCGGAGCACCAGCCCAATATCCCCTTCGCCATTGGCGAGATCGGTGAGCCTGGCTTCCGAGTGCGTTTCAACAACAAGGGCGGCTCGATCCGCTCCCTGCGCATAAGCGACGAATGGACACGCGCCGGCCTCAGCGATGAGGAGAAGGGCCAGGAGGAGAATCTCTACGAGGCCATCGTGGAGGTTGACCCGGACGTCAACTCCTTCTGGATGACGGATCTCTCCTATCAGCTGCCAGTTCGCGTTGGGGATAAGGAGGAGTTTCGGCCCTTCCATAGCCTCAACTGGCAGCACGAAATGCTGAGTGATGGCCGCGGCATTCGCTTTTGGCTCGAGCTAGAAAACGGCCTGCGTTTTGAACGCGAATATGTGTTCTTGAAGGGGCGGCGGAGCTTCCGTCTGATCCAGCGCATCCAGAACAAGGGAGATGCGCGGCCGATCGAGACGGTGAACTTCCAGCTCCTCGGCGCCATGGCCCTGCCTTATCGCAGCGGCGGCGCTGCCTTCCAGCCCGGCCCCATGGTCTTTGCGGTTCTCGAAGACCAAATGGGCGAGCGTCAGCCGATCTATCAGCCGCAGCAGGGCTGCTCGCCTTTATCCGGCACAAAAGCCGTTAAGCCAGGCGCGGGGCGCGCTGTCGTTACCCAGGTGGATGCCCAGAGCCGTTTTCTCTATGGCGGTAGCTCGAATACCTTCTTTACCTCCATCCTCAAGCCGGTGGACGAGGCGAGCGCCAAGAGCATCAAGCAGGTCGAGATGTTCTGGTTGCCACGAGCGCGGATCGCGACGAAGGAGTTCCCGGCCTATTCGAATTGCGGTCCGCTCTTTCAGTTAGCCATGCCGGTGCCGGCCTCGAAGGCCAGCGAGCCGAAGGAACTAGCCTTCGACGTCTATCTCGGCCCGAAGTCGATGCAGATCTTCGAGTCGGATCCCGAGCTGGCCGAGTTCCACGACGTCATTGAAATGAACCTGAGTCGCAGCAGCTGCATGTGCTCGATGGGTTCGCAGACCTTTAGCTCGGTCCTCCTGTCCATCCTGCGTTTCTTCCAGTCCTTCTTCGGGAACTGGGGGGTGGCGATCATCGTGCTGACCCTTCTGGTTCGGGCCTGCCTTTCGCCGCTGAACCTCAAGCAGGCGAAGGCCATGCGGGAGTACGGCGAGCGGATGAAGGTGCTCAAGCCGAAGATGGATGCGCTCAAGAAGAAGTATGAGAAGGACCCCAAGGAGCAGCAGCGGCAGCTCGTGCAGTTCCAGCGCGAGAACAAGCTCTTTCCGCCATTGATGGGCTGCCTGCCCATGCTCCTGACCTTTCCGGTCTTCATTGGCCTTTTCTTGATGCTGCGCACCAGCCACGAAATCTTCCACGAGCCCTTCGCGCTCTGGATTCAGGATCTCTCGGTGCCCGACCGACTCTTCCGCCTCGGTTTGACCGATCTGCCGCTGGTCGGCGACAGCTTGGAATACTTCAACCTGCTGCCGGTCTTGATGGTGGCCCTGTGGGCGATCAATGCCTTCCGCATGCCGCTCAGCGATGATCCGCAGCAGCGGCAGATGGGTATGATGATGCGCTTCATGCCCATCTTTATGGGGATCTTCCTCTACAACTACGCCTCGGGCTTGGCGCTCTATATGGTCGTGTCGGCGCTCTGGACCCTGGTCGAACAAAGCATCGTGCGCAAGCGTTACGGCGCAAGCGCGGGCATGCCGACTGCGATGTGAGCCCGCGAGGGCGGGCCGAGTCTTCTCCGCCCGCCCTCGCGCTTGCCGCTGTGCTTTCGGTCGAAGTAACGCGCGGCAGCCTTCATGACCGCTGCGTAGGAGCTTGCTTCGAGCAGGGTTGAAAAAACAGGCTTGAGCATAAAGAGCCAAGTGGAGACTTGTCTTTGAGCATGGGGCGGGCCTGAATACGCCTTGCTCTCGACTCGAAGGAATCTCTCCGTATGCGCAGCCTCGCTATTGTTCTCCTCTCTCTCTTTCTCACACTGCTCTCTTGCCGCAGTAATACTTGGGCTGAGCCGCGGGATCCCAAAGAGACCAACGCCATGCTCTCCGGCAGGGATGCTCCTGGTCCGGGGCAGATCGAACTGGAGCAGACGGCTCCGTCGATGCCCTTCCAGGAGGCAAGTAAGCGTTTCGTGCAGCAGCTTTTGCAGGCGGCTCCCAAGGCCGGCTCGATTCTCTGCTTGCCCGCAGTCACCCAGGATCACCGGCACGGGGTGCGTGCGACCGAACTCGGTGTCGAGCTAGCCGATGTGGTAGCAAAGGAGCTTCGCCGACAAAAATACCCTGGGCTGGTGCTGGGGACTCTCGATGCGCAGTTGATGGCAGCGAAGAGCAATCTCTCGCGGGCCACGCTTTCCTCCCTACCTGCGATTCGCCAGCACGGGGCGCGTTTTGGGGCCGACATCATCAGCTTCGGCTCGATCAAGGTCACCCGCAACAGCGGTAGCGTTGGGCGCAATACCCTGGGCTTTAGCCTGATTGCTTACGACGTTCTTGGCGAGCGGGTTCTCGTCCAGGAAAACTGGAAGATCAGCAACCAGACTCCCGGCTCCGCCTACGAGTGGACACGTCTCGATCAGCCCAGCCCGTGGCTGCCGGACAGTGGCTTTGCTGCGCCGGGCGCAGCTCCCAAGCTCAGCCAAGAACTACAGATCGCCAGCCATGCGCTCGCCAGGCGTATGAAGCTCGCCTTGGGCAAGATCTCGGGCAAGGCCTATGTCGCCCCCCTCGACAGCTCGGAGTTCGTGAAGGCTCTGGCCTACTTGCGCAGTGCTCAGGCCATTTTCGCCCAAGAATACGAGACACGTTTGCGGCTCGCGGCGGGAGCCAAAAAGCCGGCTCAGCTGGATAAGCCCCTGACCATCCATGGGACCCAGTTCCCGAATCTGCAGGCTGCTCAAGCCTACCTGGGGCGTTTGGAGGAGAGCTTGCAAGCGAGCCCCAGCAGCCGCTTCGGTGAGATGTTTACCTTGCAGCTTTTGCAGGCCTTGCGTTCGGAACTCGGCAGCAGCGAGCTCAGCTTGAGTGAGATTGGGGCCACCGATTGGTCCGATCGCCAACTGGTCGAGGGGCAATTGGCCCTCGGTGGTCTGGCCCGTAGCAAGAAGGCCAGGGGGCTGTTGAAGCAAGAGGGCTACAAGCTCGTCTTGCAGCCACGCCTCGACAAGCTGGGCAAAGAGTATCTGCTGCGCGTCCTCGCCTTCGATGTCGAGGGTGGAGAGACCCTGGGCTCGGCCTTCTTCCCGCTGCAGGAAGGTTTTGGGCCCGAGCTCGCCGAGCTCCTCGGCAGCCAGGAAGAGAAGGCGCCGAAACAGCTGCCCAAGGTCGCGCCTCGCCAGCAGCTCTCCTCCCAGACCAAGGACTGGAGCGAGGTCTACCAGCAAGCGGTCAAGGCCAGCGTCATGGTTGCCAGCAAGAAGGGTTGGGGCTCCGGCTTCTTCGTTGGAAAGGACCTCGTCCTGACCAACTTCCATGTGATCGACAAGGTCAGCTCTAAGGATGATCCGCTGCTCCTCTTCGCCGATGGCTCGAAGAGCCGGTACAAGGTCCTGAACGTTGACAAGCGCTGGGACATCGCCCTGCTCGCCGCGGCCCGTGTTCCTGCTGGCACCAAGGCGCTGCGCCTAGCCAAGTCCGCCCAGGCCGCTGTTGGCAAGGCGGTCGCTGTCTTGGGACGTCCGAAGCAGACCCTCGGCTGGGTGCTCTCACCCGGGTACTTGTCCTCGCTTAGCGAGATTTCTCCGATCACCAAGACCAAGCGCTGGATGTACACCTGCCCGACTCGCGGCGGGAATAGCGGCAGCCCGGTCTTGCTGACCGACGGCACGGTCGTGGCGCTGCACAGCGAAGGCTCTCTTGGCAATCTCGCCGGTAGCAAGAGCTTTACCGAACTCACCGGGTTTGCCCGGGGTGTGCCGGTTTCGGAGCTGCGTACGTTCCTCCAGAAATCCCTGCCCAAGGGCCGATGAGACTCAGCATCCCTTTCCGCTTTCCCAAACACAGTTCGCGCCCTCCTGGCGCCAGCAAAGGACTCCCCACAATGAACCGTTTCCGCAACCTCGCTGCCGCCTGTGCAGCTCTCGCTCTTAGCTTTGTTTTCAGCAGCTGTGGCAGCTCTGCTCGGGTGATGACCGCTGAGGAAGGCAATGTCATCAGCAAGGATCACATGGGCATCGAGGGCTACGAGCGCCTGACCGAAGAAGCCATGGGCAAGATGCTCGCTGGCGTGCGCACCAAGATGGGCCAGGAGCGAGGCAAGGTCATTGCCTACATTGGCCTCATCAACGAGACCAACGAGCCGGGCCGGGGAGCCGATATCTTCCTGGCAGTGGAGCGCAAGACCCAGACCCTGATCTCCCGTAGCGGCACCTTTGAGGTCATGCCTGAGCTGGTGATCAAGGCGGCGAGGCGCGAGGCTGGGATCACCCGCGCCGATCGCTTGCTCCTGGCTGGGCCGCGCAAGAAGTTCATGGAAACCATCGGCGCGGAAGGCCAGCAGCCGGACTATTTCTTCTACGGCATCGTCAACTCGGCGACCACCGAAGGGGACAGTGGCCGGCAGAAGAACTACTACCTGAACTACCAGATCATCGATTCGCGTCGGGGCACGATCTACTACGAGGTCAACACCGAGGACAAGTCCTTCCGCAAGTTCTACAACTGATCGCAGTAGCTAGCTTCGGCGCCGCTTGCTCCTGGAGGCCACGATGCGCACCCTCGTTCGCCTGGTCGTTTTCACCGGAGGCCTTCTGCTGCTCGGTGCCTGCACCGCGCACAGCGATCGCATCGCGGCCTTTCGGCAGGCCTGGCACCGAGGTGAACTGCAGGGGGCCCAGCACGAGATCGACAGGCTCATCTCCGATGAGCTGGGCCTTGAGCCGGAGCAGCTCGACCAGAGTCCTGCTTTGGCTACAGGGCTCGATCTCGACGAGGGCAATAACGTCCTCTACGCCCTGGAGAAGGCCACGCTCTGCCTAGCAGAAGGGCAGTTCGACGTTTCGCGGACCCTGCTGCGTAAGTCCCGGGGGTACTACGACGAGCATCTCGAATCGTCCATCGGCGACATGTTCGCGAGTCTCGCGGACGACGAGACTCGTAGCTACGTTGGAAACGACTACGAGCATCTCCTGCTGCGAGTCTACGCGGGGCTCTGCGAAATGATGGAGGGCGGCGAAGAAGCCACCTCCCACATGCTTTCGGTTGACGAAGTTCAGGAGAGGATCCTCAACTCCGACCTGGGGCAGGCCGAAGGGGGCGGCTACAAGCCGCGTGCGCGCTACAAGCGACTCATGATCGGGAGCTATCTCGCAGGAGTCTTGCTTGAGGGGGAAGCCGAGGGCGAGCAGGCCTACGCACGCTTTCGCATCGCCGAGCAGAATCAGCTGGTGCAGACGCGGCTCTTGCAGGAGGCCTTGCAGCGAACCAAGAAGGGAGAGTTTGCTCCCTACGGCTTTGGCGCCCTGCACGTGTTCTACTTCGGCGGGCGTGGACCTTACTACGTCGAAGGAAGAGACGAGGCTTCGGATCTGGCCGTCTCTCTGGCCAAAATCGGCATCGCGGTGGCCGGGAAAAGCGCCTCCGCACTCATCCAGGCTGAGGTTCCTGTTCCCAAGGTCGTCGTTTCCGATCTCGCCGTCCCGCCACTGAGCATCCAGGCTGGGGACTGTGATCCGGTCGAGACCGAGCTGATCTGTGAGTTGAACTCTGTCGCCATCAGTCAGCTCGAAGCGAACATGCCTTGGATCATGGCGCGGCAGCTGGCCCGGCGTTCGCTCAAGGCGGGCATCGCCGCCGCGACCGAGCGGGCGGTGGCAAAGAACAGCAATGACTCCATTGCGGGCTTCTTGGCTGGGCTTGCCGTGAACCTGGCGCTGACCGCTGGTGAACGCGCAGAAACGCGTTGCTGGACTTCGCTGCCGGCGCAGGTGCAGGCCGCGCGGGTCGTGCTAGCTAAGGGCGTGCACCGGGTGGAGCTCTCCGATGGCAACTACTGCAATGTCCGGATCGAGCAGGGGCGGAATAGTTACCTACTGGTGTTCCGCCCGAACTTGCAGCAACCGGGCTTCTTCGTGGTCGACAAATACTCGATGGTGGAGGAGCCTCTTGCGGAGCCGGACGCGGAAGCTCCTGACGCCGAGTTCCCGGATACCGAGTCCCCGGACCCGGAAGAGGAAGCTCCCAAGAACCCCTTTAGCAGAGGCTGAAACTAGCAGAGGCTGAGGCTAGCAGAGGCTGAGGCCGACCCGGCGTTGGTGCCTCGGGCTTCAGTCCTCGATCTTTACCGAGAAACGGTCGCCCTGCTTTACCTTGTGGACGATGGCTAGGTCCTCGTCGCTCTTGACGCGGCCGAAGACCGTGTGCACATGGTCCAGGTGCGGCGTGTCGGTGTGGGTGATGAAGAACTGCGAGCCACCGGTGTTGGGGCCGGCATGGGCCATGCTCAGGGTGCCCGGCAGATGCTTCTCGGGATTCGAGGGCCCGGTCTCACAGTCGATCTGGTAGCCAGGGCCACCGGTGCCGGCCATTCCGCTGGCACCCTCGCGGCTGTTGGGGCAGCCGCCTTGGATCATGAAATCATTGATGACCCGGTGGAAGCTGAGCCCGTCGTAGAAGCCGTCTTTGGCCAGCTTGACGAAGTTCGCGACGGTGCCTGGGGCCGTCTGGTCAAAGAGGTCGAGGTGGATGTCGCCGTGGGGCGTCGTGATCGTTGCTGAGGGCATTTCGGCTCCGGGATCGCGGTCAGAAGAAAGGTATGGACAGGGAGAGTGGCGCTTGCGGCCTGCAGAGGCAAGTTCTCTCAGGGCATCGCTGGCTAGGCCGCCCACAACACGCGGCGCGAACAGGGCCCCTCTGTGCACGCCCAGGTGCCTTCCCCTCCCGCCCTCTGCCAGGTCTTTCGCGGACGCCTTGCCCTGCTGCTTGGCATGGGAGAGCCGATGATCCGGGTGCATCCCCACTGCTAGTGCTTGCACGTGCCGAGCTGCGGCGGCAATGTTCTCCGCCTTGCAAAGGGAGGGAATCACATGGGCGAGGCTCAAGGCCACGATGCGCGCATAGCGGCGCAGATCGCTGAAGAACTCGGTGTGCGCATCGAGCAGGTACTGAAGACGCTGGAGCTGCTCGACGGCGGCGCGACGGTGCCCTTCATCGCGCGCTACCGCAAGGAGCTCACCGGCGGTCTCGACGACACGCAGCTCCGCAATCTCGAAGAGCGTCTCGGTTATTTGCGCGAGCTTGAGCAGCGACGCGAGACCGTGCTCGGGATCATCCAAGAGCAGGGCAAGCTAACGCCTGCTCTCGAAAAGCAGATCCTCGAAGCGGCGAGCAAGACCCGGCTCGAGGACCTTTATCTGCCCTACAAGAAAAAGCGCCGCACCAAGGCGATGATCGCCCGCGAAGCTGGTCTAGAGCCCCTGGCCGAGGCCCTGCTCGCTGATCCGATGCAGGTGCCGGAAGAACTGGCTGCCGGCTATGTCAGCGCCGAGAAGGGCGTGGAGGATGCGGCCGCTGCCTTGGAGGGCGCTCGCTACATCCTTTGCGAGCGCTTCGCCGAGGATGCGGACCTGCTCGCACAGCTGAGAGAATACTCTCGGAAGCACGGCCTGCTCCAATCCAAGCTTGCCAGGGGCAAGGAAGCGGAGGGGGCGAAGTTCGCCGATTGGTTCGATCACGTCGAACCCATCCAAGGCGTGCCCTCACACCGGGCCCTGGCCATGCTCCGCGGTCGCAAGGCCGGGGTGCTGTCACTGCGCCTTGGCTACGACTTCGAGGCGGACGGCGTCCCGGTCGAGCCGGGCCAGCTCAACCCGGCGGAGAGCCGCATCGCCGCTCACTTTGGCCTGCGCTTCGCGGAGCGGCCTGGCGACGCTTGGATGCGGGAGACCCTGCGTTTTGCCTGGAAGACCAAACTCTCGCTGAGCCTCGAGCTGGACGCCTTCGTCGAGCTGCGCACCCAGGCCGAGGAGGAGGCCATCCAGGTCTTTGGCCGCAATCTCGGCGATCTCCTGCTGGCGGCACCGGCCGGGCAGCGGGCGACCCTGGGCCTGGATCCGGGGCTGCGCACCGGCACCAAGGTGGCCGTGGTCGACGCCACCGGCAAGGTCCTCGATACTGCCACCATCTACCCGCACGCACCGCGCAACGACATCGAGGCTTCGCTGCGGGTGCTCAGTGCTCTGGCCAAGCGGCACCGGGTCGAGCTGATTGCCGTCGGCAACGGCACCGCCTCGCGGGAAACCGAGCGCCTGGTCCGCACCTGGCAGGAGCGCGAGCCGGAGCTGGGCCTGCACTATGCCCTGGTCTCGGAAGCCGGCGCCTCGGTCTATTCGGCCTCGGAGCTGGCGGCCAACGAGTTCCCCGAGCTGGATGTGTCCCTGCGCGGCGCGGTTTCGATCGCCCGGCGACTCCAGGACCCGCTCGCCGAGTTGGTGAAGATCGACCCCAAGTCGATCGGGGTGGGGCAGTATCAGCACGACGTCAACGCCAGCAAGTTGGCGCGCAAGCTTGACGCCGTGGTCGAGGACTGCGTCAACTCCGTCGGTGTCGATCTCAACACGGCCTCGGCGGCGCTCTTGTCGCGGGTGGCCGGCCTCGGCGAAAGCCTGGCGCAAAACATCGTCAAACACCGCGACAGCAATGGCGCCTTTCCCAGCCGCAAGGCCCTGCTCAAGGTTGCGCGCCTTGGCCCCAAGGCCTTCGAGCAGAGCGCCGGCTTCCTGCGTGTGCGTGGTGGAGAGGAAGCTCTCGACGCCTCGGCGGTTCACCCCGAGGCCTATGAACTCGCTCGCCGCATCGCTCGCGAAAACGATCGCGAGCTGGAGTCTCTGATCGGTGACTCCCGCTTCTTGCGGCAGCTCGATCCCTCGCGCTACACCGACCAGCAGTTCGGTTTGCCGACCGTGCAGGACATCCTGAGTGAGCTCGACAAGCCGGGGCGCGACCCGCGCCCGGCCTTCGAGGTCGCCAAGTTTGCCGACGGTGTCGAGAAGCTTGAGGACCTGGTCGTGGGAGAGATCTACGAGGGCGTGGTCTCCAACGTGGCCAACTTCGGGGCCTTTGTCGATCTGGGCGTGCACCAGGATGGGCTCGTGCACATTTCGCGAATGAGCCACGACTTCGTCAACGATCCGCGAGATGTGGTCAAGGCCGGGCAGGTGGTGCGGGTGCGGGTGCTCGAAATCGACTTGCCGCGCCAGCGGGTCTCCCTGAGCTTGCGGCTTGATGACGAGCCTGGGGAAGAGGCCGCGCCCAAGCGGCGTGAGGCGGCCGGGCCGCGGCGCGGGGCCAAGGGTCGCCCTCAGCGTGGCGAGCCCAAGCGCGACTATGGCGAGGAGCCAGAGAGCCCGCTCGCAGCCCAGCTGCGCAAGCTCGGGCTCGGGGGCTCGTGATCCTGGGCCAAGAGATTCTTGCCCGCGAGATCCTGGCCTGAGTGAGCGAGGTCCGAGTCGGGCAGGCCCAGGCCCGGGCCGCGCAGCTTCGGCTTAGCGATTCTGCAGCCAGACCCAGATCCAGAGCGCATTCAAGGCTACGGCGATCCACCACTTCCATAGGAAGGACTTCTTCCGGCTCTTGTGCCGGAAAACGCGGATGCCGAGATAGGCCCCGATGGGGCCTCCGGCGGCTGTCAGTAGGAGAAGCCGGGCTTCCGGCGTGCGTTGCCCACCTCGCTTGGCCTGGTGCTTGTCCATGCCCCAAAGCCCGAAGGTGAAGAGGTTGATGAGGATCAGGTAGCCCAGCGAGATCTCTTCGAAGGTACTCATGCTGAGAGCAGAGCGGATCGCCAGCACTAGGTCCATTCTCTGCCCTAGCTTCATTCTCGGGCTTACTCACCCATCTGCAGAGACTAGAGTGGGAGGCATGACGCGCACCCTCCTGCCCTTGCTCCTCCTCTTCTGCCTTGCGTTCTCGGTTCGGGGGCTCCAGGGCCAAAAAGCCCAGGCCCAGGACCCCGCCCAGCTCTGGCAAGGCTACGTCGCGGACGGCAGCGCCAGCAAACGCCAGGTGCTGCTCGCCCTCGGGGCCAAGGCCATGCCGCCGCTCTGCAAGGCGCTGAGCTCCCGCAATCGCCGCGAACGGGCGCTGGCGATGCGCCTGCTCCCGGCCCTTGGCAAGCTGGCCATCCCCCGGCTCCAAGCGATGTGGCAAGGCGAAGATAAGCGACTGAGTCTGAGCGCCGAGCGGGTTCTCGGCAGGATCGGTGAAGAGGCGATTCCGGTCTTCGTCTCGGGGCTTTACCACTTGCCTTTGCGTAAGAGAGCGGTGAAGGCGTTGCGTCGCTTCGGCAAAAAGTCAGTGGATGCCTTACTCGTCGAGCTCGAACGAAAGAAGCCCTACCAACGTGTGGGGATACTCCTTGCCTTGGGGGAGATCGGCGGAGATCGCGTCTTCGCCGCTTTACAAACCGGCCTTTGCTCCGCTTCACCTCTGCTTCGCAAGGCGGCCGCTGAGGCGCTGGGAGTGCTGCGGGATCCTCGGGCTTTCGATCTTTTGCGCGAACGCCTGGTAAGCGACAGCTCCTTGGACGTGCGGCAGGCGGTGGCCAGCTCCCTGGCACTCTATGGCCAACGCGCCCATGCCTTGCTGAGCGAAGCTGTCGACAACGATGACGACAAGAGCTTGCGGGCCTTTCGGCCGTGCATGCCGATCTTTGCTTCCTTCGGGGTCAAGGAACTCATCCGAGCCTTGCGAAGCGAGAGTCCTGACATGCGCATGGCGGCGCTGGAACTCCTTGGCAGCCTGGGCTCGAAGGCGCGTGTCGCCGAGAAGGCGATGGCCGAACGCCTCCAGGACGGTTCTATTGGGGTTCATCTACACGCGATCCGGGCTCTTGGAGAGCTGGGCTCGGTCAGTAGCGAGACCCTGGAGCAGCTGCTCACCCGGTCTAACGCTGCCAATACCTTCTTCCTTCCCTATCCGCTGCTCTTCCGCACCTTGGGGAAGCTGCAAAACCCAGAAGTCGTGCCGCCGCTCCTCGAGATGCTCCGGGACCCCAAGCTCGACTCTGGTTTTCGGGATCTTGTGGCTGCACTGCGCTCCCGAGGGCCAGCGATTGCTCCTTTGGTCAAGAAGGCCATGGCGAGAAAGATGAGCCCGAAGGCGCATGTCCGCTTTTTGTCGCTCATCCGGGCTATGGGCCAGGACCTGTATCCGGAGCTTATTCTTGCCTTGCAGAACAAAAGCTCCGAGGTCCGGAACGCAGCGGTCAAGGTCGCGCAAGACGTAGGCGCCCCGCTTAACGCGGTATTGGCGAAGAGCTTTCTCTCCGCGACGAGCGACGAGAAACGCTCCTTCCTGCTGCGAGGAGCGCTGGCCATCCCCACTGTTCCCGAGGCCTGGGGGAGCATGCTCTTCGACTCTGTTGCCAGCCCCGATGAACAAGTACGTGCCCAGCTGGCAGCGCTGTTGGGACGTGGCGGCTTCCCCGTAGAAAAAGCCAGGAAGGCGCTCGCGACCTTGCTCGGCGACCAGGTTCCTCTGGTGCGGCGAACAGCGGCTAGCGCCATCGGTCGGCGTAGCAAGGAGCTACCGAAGCTGTTCTCGAAAATGCTTCGCAGTGAGGATGTCAAGCTGCGGGTCTTGGCCGTGCGAGGCTTTCGTTCTGCCGAGTCTGTCGATGTCAGGAGCCTGCTTTGCTTTATCGAGGACGAGAATGCGCAGGTCAGGCGCAGCGCCTTGGATGGCTTGTTGAAGGCCGCTGCCCTCGATGCCGCGGCAATGCAGCAGGTCGGCCGCCTACTCGGCGACCCTGCCAACCAAGTGCGCAGCATGGCGCGCCGCGTCCTGCTCCAGCAGGGCAAGGCCGCGCGCCCGCTTTTCCTCTCGGCTCTGCAGCAGGCCGATTGGCGGGTGCGTTATCAGGCGGCCGAGGCCTTCGCCCGCGCCCCTGAGCTCGTCGATGCCACAGTGCTGGCGGCTGTTCAGCAGCAGTTAGCCACAGAACCCAGCGGGCTGGTGCGAAGCGTCCTGAGCTCGATCCTGTCCCAGAAGCAAGAGAACTAAGCGGCAGCCAGTAGGGGCCTCGGTGGGGCGAAAAAGCGCTGGCTTTTTTATCAGAGGAGTTCTTTCTCAGGTGGGCGAGCCTGGGTTTTCGGGCAAGAACGAGGGAGAACTCTTTGAAAAATGGCAATTGCCGTGAGCCCAATTGGGCGGCTTAATACTTTGCCGTTTTCATCAATCCCTGATAGTTGATTCAGAAAGAAAAAGGAGCGGCTGCGAGCCGAGAAGCCGATATGCCTCTAACCGAATGGAATGAGCAAACGCAACGCCAGATCATCGAGAAGTACCCCCAGCTGGAGGGCAAGTCGGAGGGCATCATCTTCTGTGCTGCCGCCCTCGAAGATGAGCCGGATCTGCGTCTCATCGACATGCGGGAGAAGGGGAATCTCTTCGCTCCTGAACTCAGCTTTAGCCCGGTAAGCATCACCTCGGCCCAGATCGCTATGGGCCGCCGTGAGAGGAAACCGCGGAAACCTAGAGGCTCCAGGCGCCGTGCCGCCAGTGAAGCGGAAGGCTCCCTTGGGACGGGCAGCGGCGCGGCCGGGCTCTTGGATGCCGACTCGGGGCGCCTAGGCAAGATCAAGCGCAAGCTTGGTAACGCCCTTAGCGTCCTGGACCAATTCGAGACCGCGCGGAGCAACTTTGTCGAAATGAAGAGCCGGATTTCCCAGCTCAATCCTTCGGTGCTCTTGCTCTTGGCCGAACTCGACGACAGTGCCCGTCAGATTCTTGAGCAAGAGGGCTTGCTCAATCGGGCCTTGGAGGAATCGGAGGCCGAGGGCAATAACTCAGAGATGCAAGGCGAAGCTGGCAATCAATACTGAGAGCCTGCAATTCTGAGAGCCCGGCCTAGCTAAGCAATAAACGAATACGCTGCAGGGCCTGTTCTCGCTCTGCACGAGAGCAAAGAGCAGATGTACGAACTCACGAGCTATCTCGCCGGGGACTGGGTCCGCGGCTCTGGCAGCGAGCGCCCGATCTTTAACCCGAGTACTGAGGAGAAACTCGGCTCAGTGGCCGGGGGCGCTCTGGACATGGCTGCCGCGTATTCGTTTGCCCTCGAAAAGGGGGTGCCGGCGCTGGCCAGCCTCTGCTTCGCCGAGCGCGGCGAGCTCCTCAAGGCCTTGTCCAAGAAGCTGTATGAGCACCGGGACGAGCTGATCGACTTGGCCATCGTCAATGGGGGCAATACCCGGGGCGATGCCAAGTTCGACATCGACGGTGCCACCGGGACCCTGGCCTACTACGGCCAACTGGGTAAGAGCCTTGGCGATCGGCGCTTTTTGAGCGATGGCGAAGGCGAGGCGCTGGGCCGCAGCCCGCGCTTCTTCGGTCAGCATCTCTTCACCACGCGCCGGGGCCTGGCTGTCCACGTCAACGCCTTCAACTTCCCGGCCTGGGGCATGGGCGAGAAGATGGCCTGTGCCCTGCTGGCGGGGGTGCCAGTCCTCGAAAAGGCAGGGACCCCGAGCGCCCTGCTCGCCTGGCGCATGGCGGAGATCATTGTGGATTCTGGGATCCTGCCCGAAGGTTGCTTCCAGTTTGTCACCGGCCCGCTCGGCGATCTCTTCGACCATCTGGGGGCGATGGACCACGTCGCCTTCACCGGCTCGGCCGTTACCGGTCACAAGATCCGCGGCCATGCCTCGATGCTGCAGAAGCAGGTGCGGGTCAATATCGAGGCGGACTCGATCAACTCCGCCGTCTTGGGGCCGGACGTCGAGGAGGATTCTGAGACCTGGGATCTCTTCGTCTCCATGGTCAGTGGCGAGATCACGCAGAAGGCCGGTCAGAAGTGCACGGCGATCCGGCGCATTTTCGTGCCCGAAAAGATCAAAGGGGCCGTCTGCGAAGCTCTGGCGGAGCGCCTGCAAAAGGTCAAGGTGGGCGATCCGGCCGATGACGATGTGCGCATGGGGCCGGTGGCGAGTCAGTCTCAGGACGATGAGGTCCGCAGCGGCATGCAGCTGCTTCTGCAGCATGCCCGGGCGGTCTGTGGCGGCCCCGAGCCGCTTCGGGACAAGGGCTACTTCTTTGCGCCAACCCTGCTTGAGGCCGCCAATGCCAAGACGGATCTTCTGCACTCGCTCGAGGTCTTTGGGCCCTGCTCGACGGTGATCCCGTATTCGGGTGAGTCGGCCGAGGCGGTGTCACTCGTCAACCGTGGCGGGGGTAGCCTGGTGTCGAGCCTCTACTCCGATGACAAGGCATGGAGCGCCGAAATGATCCTGGGCATTTCGCCCTGGCACGGCCGGGTGTGGATTGGCTCAGAAAAGGTCGCTGGCAAGGCCACGCCCCCCGGCGCAGTGCTGCCGATGTCGGTGCACGGCGGCCCCGGTCGCGCCGGTGGGGGCGAAGAGCTCGGTGGCCTGCGTGGTCTTGCCTTCTACATGCAGCGCAGCTCGCTCCAAGGAGACCAAGGTCTCCTCGCTCGCGAGTTTGGTCTCGCAAAGAATGCCGACTGAAATGCTCCGGTGGGGGCGGCCATGGGCCAGCTCTTCGATGCAAGGGGGAGCTTGGCAGCCGCCCAAAAAGCTGCTGCGCCAATTGCCGCTCTCCGTGCAACCAGGCCTCCCCTTGGCCCTATCTAGTCCTGGAATAAGCGATAGATGAGCCTCCGTCTGATCCGAGCCGCTTCTGCTCCGTCGCGGCGGTTCGGATCGGACGAAGGCAGGCAAGAGAGGGCCTTTC
>PDWJ01001107.1_pt1 | contig 34787 bp, 32 predicted proteins | sample 1430881 | NCBI WGS metagenome assembly PDWJ01 (sample SAMN01162460, study PRJNA174530) | Oral metagenome, whole genome shotgun sequencing project. | biome: Marine environment; feature: Marine mammal; material: Swab sample of the gingival sulcus; isolation source: swab sample of gingival sulcus...
CACGGCTATCAATTAGGGCTGATAAACCTTTACTTATATGAGTTGAATCATATCTTTGCGGTTATAATCCCAGCAAAATAGTGGTCAAAGAGCTAATCTACTCGCTATTCGCGCAAAAAAAGCGCGCAGCGCAAATGCCTCGACTAAACTAACCATTGGCAAAATAAAAGATTTATTATATAATAGTAAACTGTAAAATCTTTTACCTTCTAAAAGGAGAAATTAAATGAAAAAAACTATTCTTGTGCTTTTAGCAGCTGCGCTTGTTTTAAGTGTCTTTGCCGGTTGTGCAAAAGAAGAAAAAGCAGAAACTGCAAAAGCCGAACCTGTTGTATTCAGGTATCACAATGGCGCAGAGCCTGAATCACTTGACCCTGCAGTAATTGAGGGTACACCCGAGCACGCAATCTACATGGCACTTTTCGAAGGCCTTGTTTCATATGATCCCGAATCACTTGACGCCGTTCCCGGAACAGCAAAAAGTTGGGAAGTTTCAGACGATGGTCTTGTATGGACCTTCCACCTCAGAGATGATGCTGTATGGTCTGACGGTACAGCAATCACAGCCCAGCAGTTTGTTGACTCATGGCTGAGATTTCTCGCTCCTGAAACTGCAGCTGTCTACGCATACCTTCCCGGTATGGTTATAAAGGGCGCAGCTGAGTACAATGCAGGCGAAGCCGGTCCCGAGACTGTTGCAATCAGAGCCCTTGATGATCACACATTCCAGTTCGAACTTACAGGTCCGGCACCCTATGTTCTCGGCATGCTTTCACACTATTCCTTTGCAGTTGTTCCCCTTCATGTAATTGAAAAATATGGTGATGAATGGACAAGACCTGAAAACATGGTATCAAACGGTCCTTTCAACCTGAAGAGCTGGACTCCTCAGGACAAGATTGTTGTTGAAAAGAGCAAGACCTACTGGGACAGAGATAATGTAAAGCTTGATGAGATTGTATTCTACCCAATAGACGATCTTAATACAGCTACAAACATGTACCTTAACGGAGAGATAGATCTTCTTACAGACACTCCCCCGAATATGCTTGATAAGATGAAACTTGATGTTGGTTACAAAACAAATGCAACCTTTATCACATACTACTATGTTTTTAACCAGACAAGACCGCCTTTTGATGATGTTCGTGTCCGTGCAGCATTCTCAATGGCAATTGACAGACAGGAGCTTGTAGATAAGGTTACCCGCGGCGGTCAGTTCCCGGCATTCGGTCTTACTCCTCCGCTCCCCGGACTCTATCCCGCAGTTGTTGGCTTTGAAGAAAACTATGATAAGGCGCGTGAGCTTCTTGCTGAAGCAGGCTATCCCGGTGGAAAGGGTTTCCCGAAGACAACAATCCTTTACAATACATCAGAAGGCCACAAGAGTATTGCACAGTACGTACAGCAGAAATGGACTGAGGTTCTCGGTGTAGACGTACAGATTGAAAACCAGGAATGGGCAACCTATCTTGATAACAAACAGTCTCAGAACTTTGATGTAGCACGTGCCGGCTGGCAGGGAGACTATGTTGACCCGAATACCTTCCTCACAGACCTTATGTACTCAACAGCTGGTAACAATGACGGAAAATATTCAAATCCTGAATTTGACGCACTTCTTGACAAGGCAGCAAAAATGCCCGGCGGACCTGAAAGATTTAAGGTTCTTGCTGAAGCAGAAAAGATTGGTATTGGTCAGGACTTTGGTGTAATGCCTTTCTACTACTACAATACAGCTAACTGGATTGATCTTGATAAATGGGGCGGCTGGTATCCTACAGTACAGGATATTCACCCCTGGAAGGCTATATATAAGAAATAGTCTTAAAAGCTGAAAGCTTTCAGCTTTGTTATTTAACGGCGGTTTGAAGATTTCTCTTCAAACCGCTTTTTTTATTTATAATTGATCGTCTAAATGGCTGGTTATATCTTGAAAAAGAGGCTTTTCTTATATATAATCAGATATTTACCAATTATAACTTCATTTATCTTATGAAGAATCTCAGAAGGGGATATTATGTCTAAATTTATAATTAGGCGTGCTTTGGGATTAATACCAACCATGCTGATCATTATAACGGTCTGCTTTTTCCTGATACGTGTCGCTCCCGGCGGCCCGTTCAGCAGTGAGAAAAAACTTACACCGCAGATAATGAGAAATATCCAGGCTAAGTACCATATGGATGAACCGATTCTTAAGCAGTATGGACGTTATGTTGTAAATGTCCTTCGCGGAGATCTTGGTCCGTCATTTAAATATAAGGACTATGATGTAAACTACTATATCGGTCAGGGTTTGCCCAAGTCTCTGCTTATTGGTACGCTATCAATTCTTCTTGCGTTGATTCTCGGAATAGTTGCCGGGATGTTTTCCGCATTGAGGCAAAATACCTGGGTAGATTATACCTGGATGTCGTTTGCGGTAGTGGGAATATCAGTTCCTACCTTTGTTCTGGGGCCTTTGCTTATGTTTGTATTTGCGATGAAGCTTGGCTGGCTTCCAGTTGCAGGCTGGCTTGATGAATATGGGGCTATTGCATTGATTCTGCCGGTGGCTACCCTCTTTTATCAGTATTTTGCAACCATTGCCAGGCTTTCCAGGGCAAGTTTTCTTGAGTCAATTCGTTCAGACTATATCAGAACAGCCAAGGCCAAGGGTTTAAAGACATCTTATATAATGATGAAGCATGTGCTTAAGGGCGCATCACTGCCGGTTGTAAGCTATCTCGGTCCTGCTTTTTCCGGAATTATTACAGGTTCTATTGTTGTTGAGCAGATATTCAGGGTTCCCGGTCTTGGCCGCCACTTTGTTCAGTCTGCGTTTAACCGTGATTACACAATGATAATGGGAACGGTTATTGTTTACTCATTAATTCTTGTTGTGATGAATTTCCTCGTAGATATCCTCTACGGATACCTTGATCCAAGAATATCATACAGTTAGGGGGCGGGGATGAGTACCAAGATAGTTAATGAACTTAATCAGGAAGTAAAGGGTGTAAGCCTCTGGATGGATGCCTGGCGGCGTCTTAAAAAGAACAAGATGGCAATGGGCGGTCTTGTGATGATAATCTTTTATGCAGTTGTTTCTCTTTCCGCAGGACTTCTGCCGATCTATTCATATAAGCAGCAGGTTCTTGATCATCAGTTTCTGCCGCCGTCATTCAGATCGGCCGGAGAGCTTATGATTGAAAAAAAGGTTGCTCTTCTTACAGAATTTGCTGAGATACAGAACCGGGAGCTTAATGATGTTGAGCTTGCAGAAATTGAGGAACTTAAGCAGCGGGTTGCAACAGAAAAGAAGACTCTGCTTTCCGGTGAAGAGGTAATGGTTCATGAACGGGTATATATTCTCGGAACCGATAGTCTGGGACGCGATCTTCTCTCAAGAATTATCTACGGCGGCCAGGTTTCGATCATGATTGGTCTGATCGGAGCCCTGGCAACAATGATAATAGGTGTTGTTCTAGGCGCGCTGTCAGGATATATAGGCGGAACATTTGATTCACTTCTTATGAGGTTTGTAGATATTATGTATTCACTTCCTTACATGCTGATTGTAATTATAATGATGTCAATGTTTGGAAAAAATATAATAAACCTTTTTGTCGCGCTTGCTATTGTAAGCTGGCTTACAGTCTGCCGTGTTGTAAGGGGGCAGATTATTTCGCTTAAGAATGCCGAGTTTATCGAAGCCGCGAGGGCTTCGGGAGCGGGTACCTGGCGTATAGTTTTAAAGCATCTTATTCCAAATACAATGAGTGTAATTGTAGTATATACGACCCTTAGGGTTCCGTCGTTCATCATGCTTGAGGCCTTTTTGTCATTTCTTGGCCTTGGTGTTCAGGCTCCGTTTGCCTCATGGGGAGTCCTTATTCAGGACGGAGTTTATGCAATGACAACCTATCCCTGGATGCTGTGGTTTCCTGCCGCTGCAATGACAGTGTTTCTGTTCTCAATGAATTTCTTCGGCGACGGACTTAGGGATGCTCTGGATCCTCAGAGTAAGAACAAACTATAGGGGCGGAGCGTAAAATGAGTGAAGTAATACTTAAGGTTGATGATCTTAAAACCTATTTTAATACCGATGACGGAATTGTTAAGGCTGTAGACGGGGTTTCTTTTGAGCTTAAAAAGGGTGAGATGCTTGGAATTGTAGGGGAATCCGGTTCAGGTAAGTCTGTTACAAACCTTTCATTGATGAAGCTTATTCCGTCACCTCCCGGAAAGATAATGAGCGGTACCGCTATGCTTGATGGTGAAGATATCTTCAAAATGAATGATGAGCAGATTAGAAAGCTTCGCGGAAACCGTATCTCAATGATATTCCAGGATCCGATGACCTCTCTAAACCCTTTTTTGAGGATCTCTACACAGATGATTGAGACAATCATGCTTCATCAGGGTCTTGATAAGGATGCATCAAGAACCAGGGCTGTTGAAATGCTTGAGATGGTAGGTATTCCCAATCCTGAAAAGCGGATTAACGATTATCCGCACCAGTTTTCAGGCGGTATGCGTCAGAGGGTTATGATTGCAATGGCCCTCAGCTGTGATCCGGAGATTTTGATTGCCGATGAACCTACCTCAGCGCTGGATGTTACAATTCAGGCTCAGATAATAGAGGTTATGCAGGATCTTTGTAAAAAGCTCGATACTGCTGTTATCATGATTACACATGATCTCGGTGTTGTTGCCGGAATATGCGATACAGTCTGTGTTATGTATGCAGGACGTATTGTTGAGAAGGGCACTAATGATGAGATCTTCAAGGATCCAAAGCACCCCTACACACAGGGGCTTATAAAGTCTGTTCCGCGCCTTGATAAACCCAAAGCCGGTAAGCTTTTTTCAATAGAAGGGCAGCCGCCTAACGTTATTGATCTTCCCGAATGCTGCCCCTTTCACCCCCGTTGTGAACAGGCTATGGACAAGTGCAAAAATACATATCCCCCAGTTAAAAGTTTCGGTGAAAACCGGGAGGTTAGATGCTGGCTTTATGAGGAGGATAAATAATGGCGGATAATACCTTGCTTCAGGTAAAAGACCTGAAAATGCATTTTCCCATTGAAGAGGGAATTATATTCAAGAAAAAAGTCGGTGCAATAAGGGCTATTGACGGTATAGATTTTGAGATAGAGAAGGGCGAAACCCTTGGTCTGGTTGGAGAGTCCGGCTGCGGTAAGTCAACTACGGCCCGCTGTATAGCTCAGCTTCACAAACCTACAGGCGGAGAGGTTCTTTATAACGGGGTTGATCTTGTTCATGCCGGCCATAATGACCTTCTTCAGGCCCGTAAGGGTATACAGATGGTTTTTCAGGATCCCTATGCCTCGCTTAACCCAAGAATGACTGCAGGTAATATAATTGCTGAGCCTATGGTTATCTACCGTAAGCGCAGAATGCTTGATATAAGCAAAAAAGAGATTACCGAACGTGTTGAAGATCTTATGGAAAAGGTCGGTTTGAACCGGCACTTTAAAAACCGCTATCCACATGAGTTTTCAGGCGGGCAGCGCCAGAGAATCGGTGTTGCAAGGGCCCTTTCGCTTAATCCGAAGCTGATTCTTGCGGATGAGCCGGTTTCAGCTCTTGATGTTTCAATACAGTCACAGATTTTGAACCTTCTTGATGATATTCAGAAAGAATTTGATTTAACATTTCTGTTTATTGCCCATGATCTTGCTGTTATTCAGCATATTTCAACCCGTGTTGCTGTTATGTATCTTGGTAAAATAGTTGAGATTGCGAAGGCTGAAGACCTGTATAAGGATCCGCTTCATCCATATACAGAGGCACTTATGTCTGCGGTACCTATTCCTGATCCGGATGTTGAGCGGAACCGGAAAAGGATAATCCTTTCAGGTGATGTTCCGTCTCCCGATAAGGAGCGCCATGGCTGCTATTTCTATGACAGATGTCCTAAACGTATGGATAAATGCAAAAACAGCATACCGCAGCTTAAGGATCAGGGAAGCAAACATCAGGTTGCATGCTTTCTATATTAAGTCTGAAACATTGAAGTTTAGGTATTAAATGTACAGCCCGCCGTGAACTCTTGACGGCGGGTTTTTATTTTTTAACCAGCTTTATGCTGCTGAAATCAGATAAAATAGCGGCCTTTTTTTTGATGCCTTCAATGTTTCGGCTGTCAATGCTCTCTATTGTCCTTTGTTTACCCGAGACAAGATTCAGGATAAGCTCCTGGTGGTATTTGGGATGGACAACCTTAAGCCAGTTTTTTGTTTCTACTGTATTCTCTTTTGAGAATGGGTTTGAAAATGATTTATCAGTATCTATTTCGCCGTCTGACCTGTTTCCCCGTAGAAATATATTCAGTTCAAGGTTTTCAATCTCATTAAAGGGCATAGAGATTTTACGGTTTAAGAATATAAGCCCGTGTTTATATTCAACGTTTTTATTCTCTCTGTCGAATGTCCATGATTCTTCATAAAGGGCAGCCGCTATGCAGAAAGCTGTAATTATAAACGGAACAGCAAAGCTGCCATCCATTCCCTCTGATGCTGTAGAATAAATACCCACAGCTATAATTGCGGCAAAGGCCAGAAACAGTATTCTAAACCATGGTGCCGGGGAGAATATCATTATATCTTCACTTTTTCGTCGAATTACCAGAGTTAATTTGAACAGGGGGTATCTCCAAATAGATTAATATCGCGGCGGAACAATAAATACAGAAGCCGTATCTCCGAAAACGTCAAGAGTTTTTTCTTCATTAAGAGGATCCGGCATTGTTGTTCCATCGACTATAAATTTATACCTGTATTTTCCCGGACTAAGCCTCAGCCGGCACTTATATAAGCCTGTTCCGGACTCTTCTTCAAGGCGGTACATATATGGATCCCAATTATTAAAGTCACCATAAAGATAGACCCTTTGGCCTTCTATCCCAATATACTGAAATGTCACCATGCATTTTTCTATGCGGGGCGATTCCGGAGGGCCCTCTTTTTCCGGAATAACAAAGCTTGAAAGTGTAATTCCGCTGCTGTCGCTGGTTCTGCTGCTGTTTTGAGGGTCGGTCATCCATAATCCGTCCACAACTATTCTGTATTCTATATTACTCATTCCTTCTTCAAGAGGATAGGTGAGTACATAGACCCCGTTTGTGTTAACGTAAAAAGGGTGAATAATCTTAAAATCCTCATGTTTAAATGCTGCACCTACAAACCTGTAATGCCTGTCGCCCTTGTATGTTAACACAAGGTTATCATCAATAACAGCCGGAGGTGCGGCTTCAACTGCTTCGGTTATAGCCAGATGCAGCTGAACTGTAATACTTTCAGAACCTGCATATGTCTGGACAATGAAAATCAGTAATAGAGCCGTAATCAATTTCTTAAAGCGTAAGTTATCCATTTCCATTAACATTTTCGGAAGCAGGTTCATAAGGCTTGACTCATTTCTTATATTACAAAAAATCCACTAACTCGCAGATAAGAATAAACCGAAAATCTAATATGCCCCAGATTCAGGAAATTGACGAATTTAAAAGTAATCTTATGCGGCTAGGCAATGAAGCTGCTATCAGAGCCAGACGCGGCGAAAGAATGCCGGAAATAACACCTCCCGAGGCACAGTCTCTTGAAGATTTGAATGCCCTTTTTGAAGATGATCTTGAGACAGATTCTCTTGATGATACAGATCTCTTCGGAGGAACGGAAGATGAAGCAGCTTTTTCTGAAGATGATTTCCCAAAAGATAGTTTCCCAGATGAGGGGTTTTCAGAGGAAGGTTTCCCTGAGGAGGGGGCTCCAGAGGATGGTTTCCCAGAAGAGAGCTCAACCGAAGATAAAATCCCTGATGCTGATTTAAGCGAAGAAGATGGTTCTGAATTCGATTTATCTGAATTTAATTTACCTGAAGAAGATTTTGAAGCCGGAGAGGCTGATGCAGAATCAGCCGTGGAAGATCAGGATATTACAGAGCCTGCCGCGGATGGCAATTTTGATGATGCGCTTGAAGATGATTTTGGCGATGGATTAGAAGATGATTTCAACCTTCCTGAAGGTCTGACCGAAGACTTTGCTTCTGATTTGGAAACCGAAGAATCTGCTGCGGAACCTGTGGAGGAAGAAACCTTTGATGATACATTCGCAGATGACTTTGGAGACGATTTTGGCGATGGATTAGAAGATGATTTCAGCCTTCCTGAAGGTCTGACCGAAGACTTTGCTTCCGATTTAGAAACTGATGAGCCGGATGTGGAAGAGCCTGCCGCAGATTCAGATATTGCTGAACCTGAATTTGAAGATGAAGAAGCCTTAGAACCTGCGGCGGAAGATGATTTTGACATCTCGGGTTTTGATACAGATATTTTTGATACTGAAGGCCTTGAGGCTGAAAGCTTTGATGTTGAAGACCTTGAGGCTGAAACTCCTGAGGATGGAGTAGTTGAGGCAGATGAATCTTTAACCGAAGATACCTCAGCTGAAGATGAATTTGATCTATCGGGGTTTGATGCTGATGAGCTTGAAGAAGGTCTTGAGCTTGACAGCACACCTCCTGATGAATTTGGGTCTGATGAAATCATGGCGGATGAATCTGAATTCAATGGGCTGCCGGAAGACTTTGCCGGTGAAAACCTCGCTGGGGAAGACTTCGCCGGGGAAGAGTTCGATGCCAGTTTGGGTGAAGAAGAGCTTGCTGATGATTTCAGTATGGGTGAATTAGAAGATGATGACATAGATACCTCAGAGTTTAGCCTTGGTGATCTGGGGCATGAGTTTGGTGTTGAAGAAGAATCAGATATCGGTTCCATTGGGTCAATTGAACTTCCCGCTGAAGACGCGGAGGATGATTTTTCTGATGTCTATACTGACGAAGCCTACGCTATTCCCGACGATGATTATATAGAGCTTAAACGTACTCTTGGACAGATGCCGAGAAATCTCAAGCTTATAATTGAAGAATTGATAGGTGATAAGGGATTAACCGGAGACGGGCTTGATAAGCTTATTAATTTACTGGTTAAAGGCGCAAGTGCCAAAGAGGTTGCCTCTTCTGTTTCAAAGATTACCGGTAAAAAGATAAAAATACCTGCTCAATATGAGCGGAGAACCGCGGAAGATTTTGAAAAAGAAAAGGCATCTTTCGGATATCTGTTTAAAGAGAACTTTGTACCTATGTTCAGGACGGCAATGTTTGTTGCTGTTCTGCTTGGGTTAATAATGTTTTTAGGTTTTAAATTTGTCTACACACCCTTGTACGCGGGATCATTATATAAAAAGGGATATGAAGAAATTCCTTTAGGAAATAATGAGCAGGCAAATGAATATTTTGATCTGGCCTTCAGCGCATGGAAAAAGAAAAAATGGTTTTACAGCTATGCGGAATCGTTCATTGATCAAAAGCAGTATTTACTGGCCGAAGAAAAGTATCAGCAGCTTTTATCATGGTATCCGGAAGAACGCGACGGTGTGCTTGCCTATGCGGAATTAGAGTTTAAAATTCTTGGAAAGTATCCCGAAGCCGAAAAACTGCTTAACGATTATCTCTTTGATAAAGCCAGGGATTATGAAGCCCGTTTAATGTTGGGTGATACATATATGGACTGGGCCCGTGAAATTGATACATCCAAATATGAAGAGGCAAGATTTAATTATGCAAAACTGCTTGAGCAATATGGAGGTACCGATGAGGTTCTGTCCAGAATGCTAAGGTACTTTGTAAGAACCGATAATTATACAGAAGCAATGAACCGCTATAAAGCCTTTAAGGAGAATAAGAAGGCCAAAATAGAGCCTGAAATATATGCTGAGCTTGCCGGTTATCTTATCGATAAGGGTCAGCTGGGGGATGTCAGAGAAATTCTTATGAAGGCCCGTTCAGTTCAGGAAGATCTGCCTGAGCTACATTACGAATTAGCAAGATATTTTGATGTTATTGATATTCCATTAGAGGAAGCCAAGGCATTAAATGCCGCAATCTGGCTTTTGGAACAAACTTCTCCACTAACAAGAACCCGTAACGGATTTTTAATAGACTCTTACGACCGCTATGGCATGGTTCTGTATGAACAGGAAAACTACCTTGAGGCTGAAGAATACTATCAGCGTGCTGCTTCAAGATATGAAGAAAGCCTCAAAAGGGGACAGATCCGGCCCGAGTCTAAATACGGTCTGATTTACTCAAACCTTGGGGATCTTTCATATTATATAAGCGGTGATTATGATCAGGCTCTGAAATATTTTGAAGAAGCTGAACAAAATGACTATTCACCTGAAATTCTGAAATATAAAAAAGGATATATTTATTATACGAAGGAAGATTTTCGTAATGCTTTGGTTGAGTTCTACGATACTGCTGACGGTTTTTCCATAGACGGTGCTCTGATGTATTCTACAGCAAACACCTTTTTTAACAGGAATGATTATGGTTCCGCAGAGGGACTCTATACCCACCTGCTTGACAAGCTGAATAAGGAGTACTCAACAATTAATTACCTCCTTATTGATGAGATGCCTGAACACAGGGCTCTGCTTGAGAATATGATGAAGGTCAGCAACAATCTTGGGGTAACAAAGTACAGGCTTTATGAGAGAAGCCGTGATCCTGAAAAGAGTGCTGAGGCGATGGTGCTTTTGACTGATTCTATAGAGTATTATGACAAACTGGCCCGTGATCCAGATTCACTTGTTGCTCCTGAAACAGTAAATCTTGCTTATCTTAACTCGCGGAATATTTTTTATCCTGTTGGAGATTTTAAGCTGCAGATCTATCAGAACATTCCGAAAGATCTTGATAAGCTTAATTATTAAAGCATTTAGATGTTGTACATCCAGCCTTTTGTGTCTTCACTGGCTCCGTATTGCAATCTTTTCAGTTTTTTCTGAAGCAGGGTTGTCATCTCTCCCTGCTTTCCGCTGTTAAAGACTGTGGTTTTATCATTCCAGCTTATTGACTCAATATAGGATACTCCGGCAGCAGTTCCTGTTACAAAACATTCATCTGCCTTTTCCATTACCTCTGCAATAGGAACCTTGCGCTCTTCAACCTTTATTCCCTCATCCCGGGCAAGCTCTATTACACTTTTCCGATTAATTCCGGGAAGGATTGTCTCTCCCAGCTCAGGAGTTATAAGGCTTCCGTCCTTTAGTTTGAAAAAGATATTACAGGAAGATCCCTCTTCAACATACTTTTGTTCAACTGAATCAAGAAAGATTGCCTCCATGTACCCATTATTGGCAGCCTCTTTCTTTGCAAGAATTGGTATAACATAGTTTGCGCTGCATTTAATCCAGCCGGTTCCGTTCGGGGTTGCCCTGAATCTATTGGTTACAACAGCCTTTGAGTTTCCGGGAGCAAAGTATGAGCCTACAGGTGTTGCTACTATCACAACCCAGGGGAAATTTGATATACCCAGTCCTATCGCGGATTCTGAATAAGTAAAGGGTCTCATATAAATGGAATGCCCATTTACATAGTTGTCCTTTTCCCATTCAGGGTCATATTTGGGGAAAAATCCAATTTCTTTATTCTTTCTTATAATGTTCAGTGAAGCTTCAATAAACATCTCTTCAGGAAAGGGCGGCATCATCAGGCCTTCCATTGAGCGGTACATCCTTGCCGCGTTTTGATCTGGTCTGAACACCCTCAGTGAGCCGTCTTTCTGAGGGAATGCCTTAAGCCCTTCAAAGCAGCCCATACCGTATTGACTTGTGTAATTGACAATTGGAAGCTCCGGAAAGGAATTCCGCTTTTGAAGAATTGATGCCAGCTCGTCGGCAGGCATAGCTTCTTCTTCTTCAGGTGTTTTATGAGTGTTTTCTATATACTGCTCATGCCATTTTCCGTCTTCACCGTATTTAGCAATATATACCCAAGGATATGTTTCAAGTGAAAAGCCCTTTGCCATCTTGCTTCCTCCATTCTTTGGGGTAATGATAGTGCAAGAAAAGGCAACAATCAAGCGGTAGTTTGTTGCAAAATATGCAACACTAAAAGGAACGGGGAAAATATACCCATAATCTGCCTATGAGTAATATTGCCCCTTGGTTAATTAATTTATAAGAAAAAATAAGGTAAAAACCGTTGAAACAGGCATTATTTGGACTGTTTTTACGTGAAAAGTTGGCATGCTTACTGCTTTATGATGGTTAACAACATCTTTAGGAGTATGAAGATGAGCTTCAAACTCAAAATTTACAGACCCCTGTCATAAGGGGCCGCAGGAGGAAAAATGAAGAAGATAATCTTAATCTTATTTATGATGGCAGCTGCAGCGGCAGTCTTTGCCTCAGGAGCATATGAAACAAATGATCAAGGTGTAGTTATGCTTAATGAAGATCAACTTGAGCGCGGCAGCTTTCTAAACAGTCCTGATAAAGTTGAACTGGATGGAACAATTCAGTTCGAGTGTCCGGTTCCGGAGCTGGAAGCAGAAGGAGAATCATATACTCTGATGACACCGGGAGCAATGGGTTTTTACAGATATATTTCCGAAGGCGACAGGATTAAGGTCAGCGGGTATATTCTGGATCATGAAAAAATGACTGAACCAATGGGATGTTTTAAAAGGATGTATACAGCATTGAAGGATTTTGATGCTCTTAATGGCAACCCTGTTGTGCTGGTTGAAACGGTAGAGTTCAAGGGTACTGCCTATCAGCTTCCATGGGTCAATCACGAAAGAGATGTCATGGAACACATACCTCCCAATATGGGAAGATTCGAGCATCAAGGCTGGAAAAAAACGTGTAAACCTGAAGCACACAGGCCTCCACATGTAGGCGGCTGTGGACATAACGAATTCCCGCATTGATTTAAAGCTGGAATTATCAGTCCTAATATTGTATTCTTGGATTGTGAACATTCTGAGAAGAAAGCCGGGGGTAATTATTCTCCCGGCTTCTGCCTTGTTTATTATTTTTATTATCCTGCTTGTTCTTTTTGTCGGGCAGAAGAAATCAAACAACGCACTGATTCTTGAGCACCGCGCCCTGGCTGTCATTAATTTTCTTCAGGAATTGAACCTGTCTCAAAAGGATTTCGATCCATCCGGGATAGATCCAAATATTATTGGTTTTGGTATCTATAATAAAAAGAATAAGGCTGTAAGACTCTATGGTACAGCACCGGCAGAGCTGCCTGAACGTTCAGGCAGCGGGAACAACACCATATTTGCGGGTTCACACAGTATAATCATAATCAGAAGGGCTTCAGAGTTTCCTGAAATTATGCATCATATGAGCCCTTTTATGGGAAATCATATTTCAAAGATGAGGCAGAGACATGAAGGGTTAAGGCCTCCTCCGGCAGTAAGAAATACAGCCGGGATATTTCTTGAATATAAAAACAGCAACTATATTTCTGAGCAAAGGCTCCTTATACTGATAATCATATTATTTACGATACTATTTATTTTTATATTATTTTTTGTATTCAGACTCTATAATTCTAACCGCAGGCTGCTTATCAAGGCAGAGCAGGATCGTCAGCTTGTTCAGCTTGGTGAGGCTGCCCGTACGCTGGCTCATGAAATACGGAATCCTCTCAGCGCGCTTAAGATCCAGCGGGATCTGCTTAAAAAAACTTTACCGGATGATTATAAGCGGAACCTTGATGTAATGGACAGGGAGCTTGCACGTTTGAACACACTTGTTAACAGGGTCGGTGAGTTTTTACGTAACCCCAGGGGAAACCCTGAGAAAATAGAGCTCTTTCATTTTATAAATAATCTATATGCTGAAAGAGATGATATAACTATTCAAGGCCTGTCAGATGATGTATTAGTTTGTATTGATAGGGATCGGCTTCGTATTATCATTGATAATCTGGTGAATAATGCTGTAGACAGCGGCGGAGGTGCTGAGATAGGTATAATAAGCGGAAAAAAAGGAGACGGATTCTCGGTAACCGATAAAGGCCCAGGGTTTTCTGATGAAGCACTTGAGCGCTTATATGACCCGTTTTTTACAACCAGGAATAATGGATCCGGCTTGGGTTTGTCGATTGTTAAACGCCTTGTTGAGGCTGCCGGCGGAAGTATCAGCGTAAAAAACCGGAAAACCGGCGGGGCCTCGGTAACTGTAGAATTTGGAGATATTAATGAGAGTTCTTGTAGCTGATGATGAGAAAGGTATAAGAGAATCAATTGCCGAGTATCTGAAGCTTGATTCTATTGAGGTTGAAACAGCAGAAAATGGATTATCTGCCTTAAGGCTGCTAGCTGAACAGCATTTTGATGTACTTGTTATGGATCTTAAAATGCCCGGTGCCGACGGAATTGAAGTCATGAAAAGGTTAGAGGCTGATAATATCCGGCTTCCTGTAATTATGATCTCCGCCTTCGGTGAGGTTAGCGATGCTGTGGAAGCTATGAAGCTCGGTGCAGAAGATTATCTTGTAAAGCCGTTTGAGTCTGAAGAACTCAAGCTGAAGATTATCAGGGCAGGTGAACATAACCGGCTTAAGCAGGAAATAAAACGGCTTAGAGATGCTGATGGCGGGGGGGATAGTTTTAATAGTGATAACCCAAAAATGAAAAAACTTATCAGCCTTGCAGAGAAAGCAGCGCCCGCTGTTTCAAATGTTCTAATCACCGGAGAGAGCGGTACCGGCAAAGAGGTGCTTGCGAGATTTCTGCACCGGAACTCTGAGAGAGCAGAAAACCCTTTTGTAGCAATAAATATCGGAAGCGTTCCTGAAACGCTGCTTGAAAGCGAGCTTTTTGGTCATGAGAAGGGAGCATTTACCGGAGCTGATAGAATGAAAACCGGCCTTTTCGAGGCCGCCTCAGGCGGAACCTTGTTTCTTGATGAGATAGGCGATATGCCCCTTCCGCTTCAGGTAAAACTGCTTAGGGCTATTCAGGACAAGGCAATTCAGCGGCTGGGCTCTGTCAGGCAGATAAAACTTGATGTCAGGATCATAGCCGCAACAAATAGGCCTATTGAGGATTATGTTAAATCAGGTGATTTCAGAGAAGACCTCTTTTACAGACTGAATGTTGTAAGGCTTCATCTCCCGCCGCTTCGTGAAAGGAGAGAAGATATACCTAGGCTTTGCGGGATAATTATTAATAAGATTAACCGAAAGACAGGCCGGAGCATAAAAGAAATTTCATCCGGGGCAATGGAAGCTCTAAAGCAGTACCATTTTCCGGGGAATATCCGTGAACTCGAAAATATGATAGAGAGGGCTTTTATTCTTGCTGACGGGAAAGAGCTTGCCCTTGAAGATTTTGCGCTTCCTGAATCGGTCTCGGCACACAGACAAATAACCGGAACACTAAAGGAAATTGAGAGGGCGGCCATAGCCGATGCCCTTGCCAGATGGGAAGGCAAACGTATAAAGGCCGCGGAAGAGCTTGGAATTGACCGTAAAACATTGTTTAACAAGATAAAAGAATACGGTTTATAAAACTTATGTTGGCATCGGCATTGAAATATAGTATTATTTATATGTAAATCTACTAAATAGAGGAGTGTCTGTATGAGGTATGTTATTATTGGCGGAGATGCAGCGGGAATGAGTGCCGCATCAAGGCTTAAGAGACTTTCGCCGGAGTCTGATGTAGTTGTATATGAGAAAACAGGTGATGTATCATATAGTGCCTGCAGTATGCCGTATAATATAGCTGATGAAGAGGTTCCCCTTTCAAAGCTTGTTGTAAGAACAGCAGACGCTTTTATTAATTCACAGGGAATAGAGCTTCATACCGGCTATCTGGTAGAGTCAATCGATAAGAAAAATAAAACGATCCATGGGACAGATGCTGACGGAAACCCCTTTGAATCGTCCTATGATAAGCTTTTGATTGCAACCGGTGCGTCGGCAATTATTCCTGATATTCCGGGAACAGATCTTGAGGGAGTCTTTGTGCTTAAAACCCTCGGAGATGCCCGCCTGATCAAGGATTATCTTGCGGGCGGAAAATCAGGCGGTAAGGGTTCTGTAAAGAATGCTGTTATAATAGGTATGGGTTATATTGCGCTTGAGATGGCGGAAGCCCTTGCTGAACGCGGAATAAAGGTCAAAATGATAAAAAAAAGGGAGACAATTCTTCCGTGGATGATAGATGATCTCTCAAAGGTTGTAACCGCTGAGCTTGAGGCCAAGGGTGTTGAGTTATTTCCCGGTTTTCAGCTTGAATCAATCGAAACCTCAGAGCCTTCCGGCAGCTCAGCCGGATCTCTCACTGTAAGGGCCGGCGGCAGGGCCTTTGAAGCAGATATGGTTCTGCTCGCAATTGGCGTTAAACCCGAAGCGGGCCTTGCCTCCGATGCCGGGCTTGAGCTTGGCGCGGGAGGTGCCGTATCAATTGACAAGACGATGCGCAGCTCGGATCCTGACATCTTTGCCGCCGGGGATTGTGCCGATAACAGGAGTATAATCAGCGGGCAGAAGGTATGGATCCCGCTTGCTTTGACAGCAAACCGCGGCGGACGCATTGCGGCTGATAACATGCTTGGAAAAGAGCAGTTTTTTGAAGGGATTGCCGGTACAGGTGTTTTTAAGGTCTTTGATCTTGAGATTGCCCGCACAGGACTTTCAGTTTCTGAGGCGGAGGCAGCGGGTTTTGAACCGGTATGGAAGGCCGTTGTTGCAAAGTCCAAGGCCCATGTTTTTGAAGGGGCTGCCCCTCTTCATGCCTCTTTTATTGCAGACAAGAAGACCGGAAAAATTCTCGGCGCTCAGATGGTCGGCTCAGAGGGTGTTGCCAGAAGGATAAATGCTGCAGCCGTTGCAATTCAGGCGGGTATGTCTGTAGTGGAATTCTACGATTGTGATCTTGCCTACGCGCCGCCGTTCAGTCCTGTATGGGATCCGCTTCTTACGGCAGCATCGCTTCTGCTGAAAAAGATCGGTTAGAGGAAAATTCAAAACTCCCTGAGTTTTGAATTTTCAGCATTATTGAATCTAAATGCAGTCTCGATAGACAGACGTTTTATTAATGGTTTTATATTGAAGTGAGTTTTAAAACCCTCCCGGGTATACCCTGGGAGGGTTGCTTTTTATCTTACTGTTAAACCTAGTGAGACTGTGGTTGTTGCCAAAGCGTTGGATGTTGTTGTTTTTCTGCTGTCTGTCCAGTGTGTTCTTGGGCTTTTACTGGTTCCTGCGGCAGAGCCTCCTAAGAATCTTGCATTAATGAATATATCAACATCGTTTTTCAGGGCGTATCCTGTTCTGAGTGATGCATCAAGAAGTGTTCCTTCAAAAGAAAAACTTGAACCGTTCAAAAATGCGGAAGACGCATAGATACCGGTAACATCTGAGAGCAGGTAAATACCGTTATCAAACTGGTATCTGAAATAAATATGAAGTGCCGGTACAACACCGAAATTCTGACTTACCGCCATTTGAGTACCGCCAACTTCTTTAAAAACAATTGATGCATTTCTCAGCTGAACTGCCCCTCCGACTGCAAGATCAAGGTTATCCTGTGAAAAGAAATCATAACCGTAGGTCAGTCTGTAGAAAGGAAAGCTGTAAGTTATTTCCATGGGAGTATTAGCGGAAAAATTTACTCCATCAATTACTCTGTCTTCTTTAAACTTACTGTTAGTTTCAATTTTAAGCGGCTGATATAAAAAAGAGATCCTGTGCTGTTTAAAAAGAACCGCTCCAAGGTTGTATCTTTCAAATTTAAAAAGAAGTTCCTGTCCTCCCTCATTGACAAAGTCAAATTCACTGGCACTTCCCTCTTCACCAAGCCTGATTGTATGAGAAATTACCTTGCCAGCACCCAGTTCCGGTTCAAGAAAAAACTTAATATTGCTTTCATCATTATTGATCCACGAACCCTCCGCAAACACAAATACATGCACCATAAGAAGTGCAAGAACTATAGCGATTTTTTTCATATATGGTCCTCCTATACCGCACTTATGCGGCCTAATTTTTTTAAAGATAACTAAAAAGATCTTGTAAGTAAAGATTAGGACTAAAGAAGATTTAAGCTGTTTGGAGGGCTTAACCGAAAAAATTGACCAGAAGCATGTATATTCCGGTGCCGCCGAAAATACTGATGAGGGGATGTTTAAAAAGCTGGTGGAGTATGATTACAATTGCGGCCCCTGCCCAGGGCAGCCATGTCGCGGCCTCGGAGAAGTTCAGGTTATGAGGCATACTGTAAACTACCAATGCCATCATTGCTGCCCCCGGAATAAGCTTGGCTCCTTCAAGAAGCCTCCGCGGGGCCTTCCGCTTTGAAAATAAAAGGAAGGGGAACCAGCGTGTTATTTGTGTTGCAAGACCCATAACAGCAATAGCAATTATCATCCTAAGCATTTTCAGGCCCCTTTTCAGCTTTTGGTTTTTTCAGAAAGAAACAGCCGGCGGCACTTAGCACTATTCCTGAAAATAGTGCCTGATCATAAAACCCCAGAATATACATAATTGTTGGTGCCGCAAAGCCGAGGATAAACGGGCCCGGCCGCTTCAAGGTTTTAATCTGTTCGATAAGAAGAACGATAAAAAGGGCTGTAAGAGTGAACTCAAGACCCGGAGCCTCCCATGACATGAAGCTGCCAAGAAGCGCGCCCAGAATACCGCCGAATATCCAGTAGCTATGATTTAATGCTGTTATACAAAAATCAAAGAATTCAGGATCGGCTTCGGGAGGCGGTTTGACGGTTGTTATAAGTGCATAGGTTTCATCAGTCAGTCCGAAGATCATATATGCCTTAAAGCGTTTAAATGGTTCGTATCTGTCAAGCAGAGAAAAGCCGTAGACCATATGTCTGGCATTTATCAGTAAAATAGCAAGTCCCATCTCAATAATACTCTTATTCTGGTTTAAAAGACCTATTGCCATATACTGTCCAGCGCCCGCGAAGATTATAAGGCTCATAACAGGTGCCCAATACCATTCAATACCTGATTTTACAAGTAAAAACCCAAAGGCAAAGCCTATGGATATATAACCGAAAAATACGGGAGCTGAGGTCTTTAGTGCTGCGGAAAAAGCTTTTTTTCTGCTCATTTTAGCGATGATACCTGAGTGTTTATTTATTGTAAAGGGATGGACAAAATAGAAGATAGGTATTAACCTATATAAAAATATTGAGATTTTTAATACCCCTTTATAATTGTAAGGGTGTATTTAATGAAATGGAGTCAGTAAATATGAAATACAATAAGGTGTCTGCAGCTGAAGCCGCAGAGCTTATAAAAAATAACAGTCCGCTTATTATGGATGTAAGAACACAATTTGAGTATGATTCAGGTCATATAAAGGGAGCAAACCTTTTACCTATAAATGTTTTTGCAGAAAATATTTCCAAGTTTGAAGACTACAGGGACAAAGATATTCTGCTTTACTGTGCATCCGGCCACCGCAGCAGACTGGCCGCAAAAATGCTCGTTAGAGAAGGGTATTCCAAGGTTCATAATCTCAGCTGGGGAATTGGTTCCTGGATTAGAAAGGGTTTTCCGTTAGAGTAGTTATTTATCTGACAGCTTGACCGAATACAAAGCCGTGTAGGTAAGTTTTCCATCAATTTTTTCACTTTTCATAAGCTCAATGGAATTAATTTCTACCGGCGGAAGTTCAAAACGTTGTTTTTTCAGAATCTTAAGTGTTTTGTAATTTATCTCACCGCGTCTTACAAGGGTAACGTGGGGGGTAAACGATTTCATGTCACCGCATTTCAGCTGCTCTTTCAGGCTGTCTGATATAATTTGAAGTGAATCACCGGTATTTTTAGTCTTAACATAAATGAGATCCTGCTTCCCCTGCCTGAATGAACCGTATGAAGTAAACCTTATGTTAAACGGCTGGACAGCAAGCGCAGCCTTATCAAGTGCTTCCTTAAAGTTAGGCAGCTCCTGCGTGTTTATTTCTCCCACAAAATGGAGGGTAAGATGCAGGTTTTCAAGATCAGCCCACCTGCCTCGAATAACCTGCCCCCTCAGATCATTTTGAAGTTTTTGGAGTATAATCCTGGTATTATTGTCAAAGTTTACCGCGTAGAAAACTCTCATATCAGGATTATACCCTTATTATTAATATGATCTATTAAAAATTTCTTTTTGTTCTTCCTGCATTGTTATTATTGTCTCTTCACGCTGTTTTGAGCTGAGGCTTACAATTATAAAAACGATAGTATTTATAATTATACAGAAAAGCCCTGAGTGAAGGCCGAAAGGAACCTTCAATGGTGTAAATGTAAATATACAAAGAAGTATCACACCTACGAGTAAGCCAGCTACCGCTCCTGCTGGAGAAGATTTTTTCCAGAACAGAACTCCAGCTGTCGGAACAAAGACCTGAGCGGTTCCGCTGAGGGCAACAAGACCGACGTTTACAAGCAATCCGGGAATAAATACTGACATAAAATATGCAACTAATGCGAATACCAGAATTGCAATTCTTCCTACCCAAACAAGCGCTTTCTGATCCATGTTTTTGTTGAAATACCTTTGATGAAAATCAACTGTATAAACAGCAGACATTGAGTGAATCTGTGAATTAGCTGATGACATGGCAGCTGCCGCGCCGCCCGCGCAGACAAGACTGGCAAGGGCAAAGGGGGCGTATTTAAACAGCATGATCGGAAGTATACGATCCGGTCTGTCAAGCCCGTCTGGTTCAAGCAGCAGTCCTGTATTGCCAAGCAGCATAGCGCCTATATACGCAATTGCAGCAAACGACAACAGAAAAGGCATCAGGTTGAAAAGTTTGGAAGACTTAACAGAATACATCCTTGTCCATAGCTGGGGGCCCATGAATGCGCCAATTGGAACCATGATAAACATTGATATCCATAAACCGTATCCGTGTACACCCTGGGGGCCCGGAAGGGTTAGGCATTCAGGTGCTGTTGCCTTCAATGTTTGAAACAGTTCGGTAGTTCCTCCCACTTTGGCCGCAACGAAAAATCCGCCGAAGATCATTCCAAAGAACAGCAGCACACCATAAAAAATATCTGTCCAGGCAACAGCTCTTAATCCGCCTGCCCATACATATATTACAATGATGCCATAGAATAAAAGTCCGCCAATCTTCCATGGTATCAGACCGTTGGAAGCAACCTCAATCAGGTATGCTCCTCCGGTAAGCTGTATCTGCAGATAGGGGAGTGTGAAGACGATCATTATGATACCTACAATCGTTCCCAGAGGCCCTGAGCCGTATAGTTTTCTAAAGAAGTCACTTGGTGTAATAAGATTATTCTTCTTACCATAAAACCATATTCTTTTTCCGATTACAAAGTACATAATTCCAAAAAGAATATTCCATGCTATTGCAGTCCAGTAAACTGGTCCACGGGTATAAAAGTATGATGGAGCACCTAAAAACGCAAAAGATGACCACCATGTAGCCGCGACAGTAAAGAATACAGCCAATGATCCCATAGCGCGGCCCTGAACAAAGAAATCTTCTGTTGTCGGCAGTGATTTCTTATTTGCTATGGCTCCCATCACAAGCGGGATAGCCATAAAAAGTCCCAGAATTATTAATGCAATTGAACCTTCCATTATTCTTCACCCTCTCCTTCTTTAACATCACGTCCCTTACCCCAATTTAACTTGTAAGCGGTAAACAGGATTACACACATGATTGCCCACATGATTATTATAAATCCATAGATAAAGGGCAGGCCGAAAATCATGGGATCAATTCGGTTGATGAAAAATATTCCCGGCAGTTCCATAAACATGAAACAGATTATGATCAGTGCAAAGAATAGCTTTCTCATTGGATAACTCCTTTTTTCAGACATACTTTCTTAACCTCCTGTAAAAACTCTGCTGTTATGCAGGCTTTTTGCTTTGCAGTTTGAGCTGTTTCTCAAAATGCCAAATTTTTAAATAGTATTTAAACTATTTTAATCAATCTTGAAGATCTTCAGGCTTCGAATATTTTCTTACCGCCAAGCCATGTTTCACAAATCTTTATTTCTCTGATTGAAAAGGGATCCGCCTCAACCGGATCCTTATCAAGCAGGATAAAATCAGCGAGTTTTCCAACCTCTATGCTTCCTTTGATATTCTCTTCAAAAGAAGAATACGCGCTTCCTTGTGTATAGATCCACAATGCCTGCTCTGCGGAAACTCTTTGAGAAAGCCCAATGGGCAGTCCGCCTGAACTGGTCCGTGTAACCATTGCCTGTACAGCTGTCATAACATCCTGTGTTCCGCATGGATTATCAGAACTTGCAGCTACGGGTATTCCCGCATCAATAAACGAACGGTGAGCAAACATTTTTTCAATTCTATCTCCATAGACGGCCATTTTCTCGCCATGTTCCCAAACATAGGTTGTAAACGGCAGCGGAATGATCCCCGCATCTTTTATACGTTTTAGAAGGAGATCATTTATTACGGTGCAGTGAGCGATCCTGTGGCGAAGGGTTTTTTCCGGATATTTTTTCTGAGCTTTTTCAATGGCTGTTATGACCATATCGATTGCCGAGTCTCCATTTGCATGGATTTCCATTTGGTAATCATTGGAATGTGCGTCAAGTACAAGTGCTTCAGTGTCTTGCGGTGATTTCGTCGGAATACCAAAGTAGCCCGGGCGGTCTTCATATGCCTCGCTCAGCCATGCTGTGTGTGCCGCAATCGCGCCATCTACAAAGCTTTTTACCGCACCAAAGCGCAGCATGTCACTGCCGAAGCCGGTTTTTACACCAACAGCCTTCAGCCTCGGCAGATAGTTTTCGAGAACGTTCATATATATTCTGCAGTTGAGAATTCCATCAGTTAATGCCAATTGAAAGGCTTCTATTTCTGGCGGTCCTACAAGTCCGTCCCCCGCACTTGTTATGCCGTATGATGAAGCTTCCATGCAGGCTGTTTTAATTGCTTTACAAAGTTGTTTAGTTGTATATGAGGGAACAAATGACCCTTCTTTACCCATTCCGGTAACAAACATAAAATGAGCTTCTTCAAGACATAGGCCTGTCAGCTTACCGCTCTCGTCTCTTACAAATTCTCCGCCGTCAGGGTTTTTAGTATCATTGTTGATACCGGCCATTCTTAATGCCTCAGAGTTTACAACTCCGCAGTGACAAGTCTGGGATCTCAGGTGTACGGGATGACGGGTTGAAACCTTATCAAGTTCTGATACAGTCGGGTGTCTGCCCTCCTCAAGTTTTGAATAGTCATAACTTCCGCCAAGGATCCATTCTCCGGGCGGTGTTTTTTCTGCTTCCTCTTTAAGAACGGAGATAATATCATCAATGTTTTTTACCTTGGCCGGACTACAGTCAGCCTGAAGAAGCTGCTTTCCCCTTAGTGATAAAATATGACAGTGAGCATCATTGAAGCCGGGCAGGACTGTTCTTCCTCCGGCATCAATAATATTTACTTTGGGTTCTGCTAAATTTAATACATCCTCATTGCTTCCAATAGCTGCAAATTTACCGTCCTTTACAGCTAATGCTTCATGGATATGGTTCTGCCTGTCCATACTTCGAATTTTTGCATTTTTTATTATAAAATCAGGTAATATCATGCTTTCAGATATGCATAAAATATACCAAAAAACTTAAACCATAAGGTTTTTCGTTGTTATTTCTTATAAGGTAAAGAGTTAATATATAAATAAATTTTATCGGGAATTAGCCGCTTCAGTTTTTATTTGTAAATATTATAACCATAGTTATAATAAAGGTTATAATCATCGTTTTTTATAATAAAAGTTATATTAATTTATTCTGTCTGTTTGCCAGCCGCTTACTTAATGCCGGTTGACTTATACCTAAAAGAGCCGCGGCTTCGGTAATATTTCCTTCAGTCCTGATCATTGCTTCATCAACAAGCATATTTGACCATTGTTTAAGGTTAGGAAGCCTTTCAGGAAATATCGGCAGGAGTTCTTCGGATATTGTTTTTTCATTATCTGATGATCTATTGTCTTTTAATTCTTTGCCTTCGAATTCTGAAGGAAATAGCCGGGCTAATAAAGAATGGGTAAGATTACCGTCCGGAGATTCACTTAAACATCTGAGAATTATCTTCATCAGTTCGCGGACATTTCCTTTAAGCTCAAAATGGTAAATCGATCTGATAAATTCCTTGCTGATTTTGGGAATTCCCAGATCTAATTCAGCTGACAATTTTGTGCAGAAATGATAAACAAGTGCGGTAATATCTTCCTTTCGCTGTCTTAGAGGCGGTATCATTACCTCATGCCAACCCAGTCTATAATAAAGATCTTTTCTGAATACTCCATCTTCTATTTGTTTTTCCAGTTCGCTGTTTGTGGCTGCAATTATTCTACAGGATGCTTTTTTAAGAACATCTGAGCCCAGGGGGTAGTATTCTTTTTTTTCAAGTAATCTTAGCAGCTTTATCTGACTGTTTTCAGATAGATCCCCTATTTCGTCCAAAAATAATGTTCCATCTGCTGCTTTTTCAATAAGCCCTGACCTGTTAATATCGGCTCCTGAATAAGCGCCTTTTTTATGTCCGAAGAGAGTATCAGAAAACATATTATCATCAAGTCCGGAAACATTAATACTTACAAAGTCTCCCTTTCGTCCTGAAGCCTTATGAAGGGCCTCTGCCACAAGTTCTTTTCCTGTTCCGGTTTCACCCCTGATTAAGACAGTTTGATTTGTTTTGCTTATAAAGCTCAGATATTTGAAGATTGCCGATATTGTTATGCTTTTTGTTATGAAAATATCAAATGCGGGATCAATGCTGTTGTTTTCGGTGAGCAGGGTCTTTTTTAATAATCTGTTTTCATTTTTAACTTCATCCAGATTTAGTGCAGTTCTAACAGTTGTGATTAGTTTATTATTCTCTATAGCCTTCACAAGATAGTCAGCAGCACCATTTTTCATACATTCTACAGCTGTTGACAATTCATTTATACCGGTAATAATCAGAACAGGAATATCAGGATATAAGTCTTTAATTTTTGTAAGAAGTGTTTCGCCTGAAACATATGGCATGGTAAGATCCAGAAGAACAAGAGAAGGTTTTTTTGCGGATATCATATTCATGGCTTCCCGGCTGTCCCGGCATGTTTCTATGTTATTTATTCCGTCAGCTCTAAGTACAGCCGAAAGAGATTTCAGAATAATTAATTCGTCATCAATTATGTATACAGGTTTTTCGGGATACTTATCCATCATATTAGATCCTTTGTATTATCAATTGGCTCCAGAGCGGCTGACTTCAATATTACCTCCGCAGTTGTCCCAACACCAGGTGTTGAAAAATAACTTAATAAACCCTTATGCTCATCAATGATACTTTTGGAAATACTTAAACCTATTCCTGTTCCTCCTATTTCTCTTTTTGTGGTATAGAAGGGGTCAAAGACCTTTTTCAGATTCTCCGGATCTATTCCGCAGCCTTGATCCTTAAAGCTTATCCGGATCGAATTTTCTTCGTATAATGAGGTTTCAATTCTAATTTCATCACTTTTATCATTTAAGGCCTGGGATGCATTCTGGATGAGGTTAATAAAAACCTGTTCAAGCTGTTGTGCGTTACCGTATACCGGAGGTAATTCCGGTGTAAAATACGTCGAAAGATTATCTGTTGCCTTTCTGAGCATGTTGGAACATAGATCAATTGCAGCCTCTAATACAGAATTGATATCTACTTCAGACCACGCCTTATCTGAATCGTTTCTTGAAAGGGTTTTTAGTCCGCTAACAATTTTATCTATTCTTCTGGCGCCTTCGTTAATCCTTTCTAAATATTCAGGAATATAATCCTTAATTTCAGAATATTTCATGCCCTGTATATAAAAGTCTCCTGAATCTTTAGCGTATTCATCAATAACAGGTTTGAAATCATTCCATACATCATTCATTAGTCCCGCATTTGATAGGATAAACTGATTAGGATTGTTTATCTCATGAGCAACTCCCGATACAAGCACCCCTAAAGAAGCAAACTTATCAGCCTGAATCAGCTGTTCTTTCTGTATCTCTGCCTTTTGTTCAGCAATTTTCCTGTTTGTAATATCCACTCCCGTCATTAATATTTTTGAGTTGTCTTCAGGCACCTTGATTACATCTGAAATCAGGATTGTACGAATTTTGCCTAAAGCATCAGGCAGATCAAAGTCCAAAGCCTCTTTGTATTCCCCGTTAAAAGCTGATTCAATCATTGATTTAACCTTCTGCTTATGCTTTGATATAAATATTTCTTGAAGACGTTTTCCTGCAAACTGAGTTTCCGTAAGCCCCGTTGTTCTAAGGAATGATTTGTTTATATCCAGAATAATACCATTTCTGTCTACAATAATTCTGACGCCAAAGCTTTCCTCATACAGATAGCGGTACCGCTGTTCTGAATTTTTAAGCTCCTTTCTGCTGTTAACCAATGTCATTATCATCGACTTAAAACCGCTCAAGATTTCATGTTCATCTGAATCTATAGGAAAAGACTCCACCGGCACATCCGGAGCTGTGTCAGGATCCTGAGAAATACGATGAAATATGTTTAGGAGGGTATGAAAACATTTGAGAAGCGGGCTCATGTAAATGATAATCAAAACATACACAGCAGTCAGTCCAAGCACCATTATTAGTAACGGACCTATAAGGTATTCTTTAAAAAGATTATCTATGTCCTCGTAGAACATTCCTGTCCCTATATAGCAGCCAAGTTCAGGTATTCCTTTCACATAAGAAAGCTTCTCTCCGGGGGTATCTGCTCCCGGAGGGGGATAAAAATATGATACAAAACCGTCCCCTGAGGGGCTCTGGGCAGTTGAAATAAGGTCGTGTATAAAATATCTGCCGTATGAATCCTGTAAATCAAGTTGATAAGTATCCTGCATCCAGGGTTCAAGAGGCTGGACAAGCATAATTCCCTCATAAGAGCTCATGAATATATAATTTCTCATCGTTTCACTTGTATAGGTCATTCTGCGGAGGAGTTTTACTACCTCCGCGAGAGCCTCTTCTTTTTCAATATTATTGTTTCTCAGCTGAAACAGGATAGGCTCAATTGTATTAATACTTATCTCAACCTGTCTCTGTAATTCATGTTTCCGCATTTCGATAAGGTTGGTATGATAGTTCTTCGATAGGTAGAAGAAAATAATTAGCATAACAAGAAAAAACATCATAACGGACAATATCGTTCGTGTAGTTGTTCGTTTAAATGGTCTTGTAATACTGCTGTTCATTTTTGCATATTATACACCCAATTAAATACATTAAAGATTATATCCCTGGCTGAATCTGAGATCAACATAATATTAAGCAGACACCAATATGTTTATGCGTATTAAAAAATATTCCCTGTTGCGGCACTTTTTTTCTTGACATAACTAGCAAAGGCTAATAATATTATTGTAGCTATGTTAACATAGCTTAACAAAGGATCGGTAATAATGAGAGTTTTTGCGCATCATTTATATGAATTTAACAAAGGCCTCAGAAGGCTTATTCTGCATACAACCAAAGCTGAATATCGTGATGAGATAATTACAAGGCTTGAGAGGCGCGGAATACCTTATATTATCCAAAATGTGACCGATTCAAAGATCAATGTGTTTTTTGGTGACAGATTCTGTATAGAGGTTCTTAAATCATTTCCTGATCTTAACCTTAGAGATCTCGATCCGGATAAGGATTTTATTCTCGGCGCAATGCTGGGATATGATATGAGAATGCATTGCCGAAGGTATTTGAATAGAATTCGCGAGAGCGAAGAAAAAAACAGAAATAATGAGAAGATAGCAGTCTGATGAAGAATAATAAAATCTGTGAGATTGATAATGGATACCACTGTTCAATAATAGGAACATGCCTTTCGCTGATTGAGGTTAGAAATCTTCTGGGCAGCTGTTATGAAGAAGATTTTAGCGAATGCTCGGATTATTTACTTCATGGTATGGCTGTTAACGGAGCTGGTTCAGCATCACGTTTTTCAAATAAGCTTAATGAAAAACTGAATGGAAAATATAAGACTGATGTATATAAAAGCTTGAAACTGGATAATAGTTTTGAGCTTGAGAAGTATTGGGAAAAATCTGTTGAAGAGGGAAATATTGCCGGACCTTATTGGGCTGTATTATCTCACCCTGAATGTTCTGATAATCTGAGAACACAGGTTTTCGGTGAGGTTCATATGCTTTCTCACCTGGCCGGAGCATCTGAAAGAACAAATCTGGAAGAGTTAAATCAAAAGGAGCTAAGAATATCAGGTCTTGAAAAACAGGTTGAAGATGACCGCGACAGGCTGGCTGATTCTGAACAGAAGATAAGGAAGCTTCAAAAGGAAAAACGTGAACTTTTTAAGCAGCTTAAGCTTTTGAAGATTCATGAAAAAGCAAATAAAAACACCGAAGATGATGTTGAAGCTTTAAAAGCGGAGACAGAAAAACTTAAGCGGAAATTACAGGCTTCAGAGAACAGAAATCATACCCTTCAGAGGAAGGTTTTTGACTTAATGGAGGAATTGAATAGCCATAGGACATTCCCTGAAGAGGAGAATCTCTTCCCGGTTGTAAATGTTGAACCGGTATGTGGCGGTCAGTCTGCTGATGAGCTGCCTACTGATCTGGAGGGACGAAAGGTTCTTTTGGTCGGCGGGCGTGCTTCAATGGTTCCCCACTGTAAATCAGTTGTAGAGGTTATGAACGGAAGTTTTTCATATCATGACGGTGGTAGAGAACAGTCAAGGATTATTCTTCAGAAGCAGGTTCAAAGTGCTGATATTGTTATTTGCGCACTGGATTGTGTAAGCCATGACGCAAGCAGATGTGTTAAACGCATGTGTAACGACCAGCAGATGGTAATAATGATGAAAAAATCGGGCCTTTCAAGTTTTGCACGAGAATTGAAAAGGGTCGTATAAATAGAAATTGTAAGGAGCAAATAATGACAGGTATAATCTACGGATCAACAATGGGCAACACAGAGAATGCGGCGAAAAAAATTGCCGAGCAGCTTGGAGATGCAGAACTCATCGAAGTATCAGAAATGAACAGCGATACATTTGCAAAATATGATATGGTTCTTTTAGGTTCTTCAACATGGGGTGTTGGAGATCTTCAGGATGATTGGGAAGGCGCTATTGATGTTCTCAGAGATGCTGATCTTTCAGGCAAAAAAGTAGGTTTCTTTGGCTGTGGAGATCAGGAAATGTATGCTGATTCCTTTGTTGATGCTTTGGGTACCCTATATGAAGCAGTAAAAGACAGTGCTGATGCTGTAGTTGGCGCCTGGCCTACTGATAATTATGAGTTTTCCAATTCAAGAGCAGTTGTAGACGGTAAATTCGTTGGATTAGCACTTGATGAAGATAATCAGTCTGATATGACTGATGAACGAATAAGTGACTGGGTGGCCAGTTTGAAATAAGCCATTTATGGAAGGTTGCCACTTCCTTTAAATGCTATATATTTATAAAAGTATATTCAGAAATAGTACAATCTCTTCTAATCGTTATGGCCTCCTGTATGCGTTGCATACGGAGGCCAAGTCTTTATCTTTCTGTTAATCAGTCAAGACTACGCTGTTCAATCTCTTTATTTACGTTTATCAGGGTTTCGATAATCTCTTCTCTGTTTTCGATAAAAATACCGGAAACTTCCGGACATAGTTGTGAGGCCGCACTTTTCTTAATCTCTTCAAAGGCTCTCTCATAGCTTTTACCTTCGCGGTATGGCCGGCTTGATGTTATTGCGTCAAATGTGTCTGCAACTGCAATGACCCTTGCTCCCAGAGGTATATCCTTTCCTTTTAAGCCGCATGGATACCCATTCCCGTCCCATCTTTCATGATGGTGGCGCACATAGAGGGCCAGCTCATGCAGCTGCGGAATTCGGTTTACAATATTGTAGCCTATCTCCGGGTGTTCTTTTATTTTTTGATATTCAGAACTTGTCAGTTTACCGGGCTTATTAAGTATTACATCCGGAACACCAATCTTTCCTATATCATGGAGGTGGGCGGCAATATGTATTATTTCTTTCCAGTGATGAGAAATATCCATCTTTTCAACGATTTTTTCACTCATGGCTGATACCCTCCATGAATGTTCAAATGTATATGGATCACGCGCATTTAGTATAACAATTATTACTTCCATAAGCTCATGAATTGAATATTCTGTTGAAAAAGGAAGTGTTTTTAGTAAGTCCATTAATTAATCTTAATAAGCCATAACTGAGATGTCAATTAGTGTTGACTTTTCATCTTGTGAAATTTAAAGTTAACCGACATCTTTTTAATATAGGAATGAGTATGGTTAATTCAGAAGAAACTAAGCGGCAGAATAAAGAGAGAAAATTCTGGCAGCGCTTAGCTCCTCGATATGATAAGATTATAAACAGGGATAGTGATACTTATGAGGCCATTCTTGAATGGCTGATTCCTGAGTTAAATCCTGAAATGAATGTGCTGGAGCTTGCCTCAGGGACAGGTGCTGTCAGTCTCAAGGCAGCTCCCCATGTTAAAAAACTAACAGGCTGTGATATTACAGAAGCTATGGTAGCTATAGCAGAAAGTAAGGCTGAAGCCTCTGGCATAACCAACTGTGAGTTTCTGGTACAGGATGCCTATCACCTTGATTTTGATGATAATACATTTGATATGGTCATTATAACTAACGCCCTCCATGTTATGGCCAATCCTGAGCTTGTAATAAGAGAGGCAAGGCGGGTACTGAAAGACAGGGGGCTCTTGTATGTGCCAACATATCTTCATGGAAGCAGTTTCAGGAGTATGACGGTTTCTATTATATCGTCTTTATTCGGGTTTAAGGTTTTTCACCGTTGGAATCGGGAAAAATTTATAAAATCTGTAACGGATGAAATGTTCCGTCTTATACATGAAGAAACCCTGGAAGGGCTTTTCCCTCTGTCTATTCTCGCCGTACAAAAGGTTTCTGAATAATTTATGAGGCTCTTTCAAAAATAACTAATTTTTGAAAGAGCCTCTTATGAATAGACCAAGGGTTGGATATTTTTATCTTGAATAGAACTCGATTATTGCCTGAAGATCTCCCGGGGGCTGAACCGCATCAAGAGATGGTTTTGCGGTATACTTACCAACGAGTTCATCGTTGTCGGCTTCAAGCCAGGGAGCTGTTACGGTGCTGTTCTGTGTGATAATATTTCTGATCATTGTTTTTACGTTCTGACGATCACGTGCCTGAATAACATCACCCGGTTTCAGCATCATTGAAGGAATATTTGTTGAAACACCGTTTACACGGAAGTGTTTGTGGCTTACCATCTGGCGGGCCTGTTCCCGGGATACTGCCCAGCCGAGGCGGTAAACTATATTATCAATTCTTGATTCAAGCATCTGAATGAAAATTTCGCCGGTTACACCTGATTTTTTCTTTGCCTTGAAGAATGTGTTTCTGAACTGCTTTTCGGATAATCCGTAGCAATGTCTTATTTTCTGTTTTTCAAGCAGCTGTGTACCATAATTCGATCTTTTGCCACCGCCGCGCTGCTTTTGAGCCTTTCCCGGTCCATGCGGCTTCTTTTTAAGTATTTTATCATATTTAGGGTTGCCGAAAACATTTACGCCGAGTCTTCGGACAATTTTACCCCTTGGTTCTTTTTTCTGCGGCATTGCGCTCTCCTTTCCAAATCATCTTAATAAAAGAGTTAGTGAATTTAAATGATATTAGAAACATTAAATTTGATCAATAGGATAATTCCCAGTTATGCGTCTTGACAACCCCCCAGGGGGGTGTTAGGCTTTAATAAAATGACCCCCCCATGGGGGATATTGTGGGGTATTAAATGCATGAGGGACATCATGGAATAATTAATGACGTTGATCTTGGTCATATGCACGAAGGGCATGGTATTTTTTCAAGGGCAGTATGGCGGAAGGCAGTTTTCCCTTTACTGCTTCTGCTGCTTATTCTTGCATCCGCGGTTGAGGTTTATCTGCTTAAAATATTTGAAACAGATTACATCGGCATTATCGCAATGCTTACCGGCGGGGGTACTATTACCTGTAGCACAATTGTGTCAGTTATCAGGAATAAGCGGGTTACCGCGGGGGTTCTTGTTGTTTTGGCACTGATCGGTGCTGCATGGGTTGGAGAGTATCTTGCCGGGGCAGTTGTTTCGTTTATGATGATAATAGGTGAGTTTCTTGAAGATGTTACCCTTGAGCATACACGTAATGCTGTAAGAGAGCTTGTGAGGCTTGTTCCTGAAACTGTCCGCCTGCGTCATGGGGATGGTTTCAAAGAGATCCATATAGAGCATCTGCATGCAGGCGATATTGTGATTGTCCGGCCGGGGGAGAGAATACCTGCCGACGGTATAGTCTTAAAGGGTGAGGCGGCTGTAGATGAATCATCTCTTACCGGAGAGTCAATGCCGGTTGACAAGGGGGCTGATAATAAGGTTTATGGCGGCAGTTTAAATGTAAGCGGTGTTCTTGAGATAGAGGTTAAAAAAGTCGGCCGCGACAGTGTTCTTGGCAAAATAATAGGGGTTGTTCAGCAGGCTCAGGAAAATAAGGGCGGGGCGCAGAGGCTTGCTGACCGTTTTGCGGGATATTTTACACCGGCAGTTCTTGCTGTATGTGTACTGGTCTGGTTTTTAAACAGCGGAATACCCTTTGATGAAAGGCTGCTGAGGGTTATGACCGTTCTGGTTATTGCCTGCCCCTGCGCTCTTGTGCTTGCGACCCCTACGGCAGTTGTTGCGACAGTCGGCGCGGCCGCAAAACATGGGGCCTTGATAAAAGGCGGCGCCGTACTTGAAAATATGGCCAAAATAACCACAGTCTGCTTTGATAAAACGGGAACCATAACCTCTGGAAAGCCTGAACTTGTTGATATCAGAACCTTTGGAGGGAATACAATTGATGAGGTTCTTACAGCGGCTGCAGCTGCCGAGAAGCATTCAGGCCACCCTCTTGCCCACGCTGTATTATCTTATGCCGAGGCCTTCGGTATTACAGAAATACCTGAGGGTGAACACTTTAGGATGAATTTCGGCCGCGGGGTAGAGATTATGCTTGATGGAAGAAGGGTTGAGGTCTGCAGCGGGAGTTATCTGGAAGAAAGGTTTGAAAGTATATCAGCTGATGTTCTTGAATATATCAAAGATCAGGAAAATTCGGGCAGAACCCCGCTTGCGGTTATAATGGGGGGTGAGCTTACAGGCTGTCTTTCAATTGCTGATAAAATAAGGCCTGAGGCCGGTTCAGTAATCAAGCAGCTTAAGAGTCTTGGGCTAAGGCGGCTTATTATGCTTACCGGCGATAATGAAGTAACCGCCGCGGCAATTGCTGAAGAAGCCGGTATTACAGAGTTTAAGGCAGGACTTCTGCCTGAACAGAAGCTTCGATATATTGAATCGCTGCAGGCTGATGGGGAGGCAGTCCTTATGATAGGTGACGGGGTAAACGATGCTCCTGCCCTTACTCTTGCCGATGCAGGTATCGCGATGGGGGTAGTCGGTACCGACGCGGCAGTTGAATCTTCTGATATATCATTGATGACAGATGGTCTTTCTCTTGTCCCCCAGCTTCTTATGGCCGGTCGCAGGACGCTTGCCATTGTGAAACAGAATATTTTCATTTTTGCGGTATTAGTTAATATTATAGGAATATGGCTGTCAGGAATCGGTTTTTTGACACCAATAGCTGCCGCGGTTGTTCATAATGCAGCCTCATTGTTTGTTGTGATTAATTCTGCCCGGCTGCTGAATTATAAATATGACAAAGGAGGGGTTCATTGAGCGGAGAGAATCAAATAAGGCAGGATCATAAGCATAAGCATAAAGAAACAAGGGCAGTGCTTAACAGGTTATCAAAGATAGAGGGCCATGTAAGGAGTATAAAGACAATGGTTGAGCAGGAACGGCCATGCTCAGATGTTTTGATGCAGATCTCGGCTGTGAGGGCCGCTATAGATAAGGTAGGCAAGATTGTTCTTGAAGACCATCTTGAGTCATGCCTTATTAAAACGGGAGATCACCCCGATGAAAATGAGGTCTGGGCAGGCGTAAAAGAGGCCCTGGATATTTATTTTTAGCAAGGCATTTTTATTAATGCATGTATTTTGGTAGAGTGCTCTTTTTCCTCATAATAAAGCTGTTTGAATATCTTCTTTGCTGATGGTATTTTTGTTTTTTCAGACAGTATACGGTAAAAATCAGCCATAGCTTCTTCACGAAGAATAAGTTCTTTCAGTGTTTGATTATCTTCATGACAGTCTGTAAAAACAGAATTTAGATACTGATGGTTTGTGATATTATCCTCTATATATAATTCTTGACCCGTTATATTATTTAGACTTTTAAAATGATTTGTATCGTTTTGAATTATTTTTTCTATCACGGCCTTTGTTTCAGGATTTGTAATCTTTTTCAGAGCTTCTTTCAATATATCCAGTTCCTGTAGTTCGAATTGTTTTGCAACGTTTATAACGAGTGTCTTTGGTCTTGTAGTTTCTGTAGGTTTTTCTATTTGAAAATTTTCTTTTGTTAACCCTTCCTTAATGTAAATTATTCCAAATATGAGAAATAAGACACCTGCAGCAATTTTTATATATCTTATTGGTATTATATTGCCGATTATTGAACCTGCGGCTACAGCTATAATAGATGATATTGTCAGGGCAAGAACTGCCCCAATCAGTATTGACAGGGGTTTATTACTTCCTGCAGAAGCTGCAATTGCGGCAAATTGGGTTTTATCGCCCAGTTCTGCCAGAAAAAGAATAAAAAAGGTTGAGGCAATTAGTTTGATGTCCATAGGTTTCATCTCCTGATGTTAATCTGGTTTAATACTCAGTTCCTTTTATGTCTTTGTCAATTGTGATAATAAAAGTTGGTATGCCTAAAATTTATGATATTATGTTATGTTTCTTTACAAGGATTTTCCCCGCGGCAGGTAGTCCCATTA
>PDWJ01001109.1_pt1 | contig 34739 bp, 24 predicted proteins | sample 1430881 | NCBI WGS metagenome assembly PDWJ01 (sample SAMN01162460, study PRJNA174530) | Oral metagenome, whole genome shotgun sequencing project. | biome: Marine environment; feature: Marine mammal; material: Swab sample of the gingival sulcus; isolation source: swab sample of gingival sulcus...
AACTCGGACCTATTCGGTCTTGCCGGCGGGTTCTGAGACAATTGTGACGGTAGAAAATGAGACCACATCACTCGCTGTCAAAGTGAATGGGTTTACCGACATCAAGATTGATGATGAACTGTGGCTTTCTTTCAACCCATTGAGCATGAACTATTACGATCCTCACACGGAAAAATTGATTGTTGCCAGGTAAAAAACGTCACTGTGTTCAATTGAGATGCGATCGCTGAGTTCACCGGCGAGTGTAACGAGTCCGGTGAAACGACTTGTTATAGTTTTTATCAGAAAGATTCAGAGGCAATCGGAAAGGGGATGAAACTTAGATAAGTTATTGAAAAACAATTAGTTCCGAGGCTTTTAGAGAAGAGAGATGGCTATAACAATTGTTTGCAAGGCGACCCAAACCCGCTGCGTTAGGTTGGGCAGATGTGCTTGTTTCAGGGCGTTTTCAGGCGTCGAAGTTGGAGACTTCGAGGAAGGGCGGGTTTGGGCGTTTGAAACTTGTTCGTTACCCTTTATGTACCCATGGATTTAATACGGATACATTACTTGCAATAAAATCTTTCTCATTTCGTGTTACAACAATCAAATTGTATGTGTAAGCTGTTGCAGCAATTAAGCTGTCTACAGAAGATAAAGGTGTTCCGTTTCTTTCTGCTTGCCCTTGAATATTTCCCCAGTTTTCTGCAACTGCTAAGTTAATAGGGCAAATGCGTGAACTATAGTCTTCTGTAAGCGATAATAGCCAGTTTGTAAGCTGTAGCTTTTTCTTTGACCCTGGTAATTTTGTAATTCCTTTACGTATTTCTCCAATAGATATGACAGATAAAAAAAGACTTTCATTTGGAGTTGAATGTAACCATGAAATTGCATTTTGGTCTGGAATAGGTTTAACTAATTCTGATATGACACAAGTATCTAATAAGTAATTCAAAATTCAATGTTCCTCGAATAATCTTTTTGTCTTTCAAATTCAAAATCATCGTCTATTTTTGGACAAGTTAATAAAAATTCTTTAAGCGTTGGCTTGTTGGATGTAATATTTTCATATTCTTCAGTTGATAGAATAACTACAACTTCTTTTCCTCTGCGTGTTACCCGCTGAGGCCCAAGTGCGATAGCATCGTTTACAACCTGACTAAATTGAGCTTTAGCATCTTGCAATTTCCATGACGTATGCATAATATCCTCCTTTTGATGATAATAGTTAGTATAGTCTGCTCGTTGATGAGGTGTCAAGAATTAATATACCTTATGATAGATAATTGGCATAAATTCAAATGGTTATGCTGATGATGTGTTGTTTTCGTGGAGGAGTTTTTGTGGTGCGTAAGATTTGGAGAAGGGTAACTTATATTTTTGCGCAGTCGATGAGATAGCCTGTGTGCGTATCGAGAATTGAGATAAGTTCTGAGACATAACGATCCAAACGAGCCTGGCTGTCGGCCTCAATCGTAGATTTTACCATATTTTCCTCCGCACCTGAGAGCCGAACGACGATATTGAGGAAATCGTCAGCGCTTCCTTCTAAATACTTCCGGTAGTTTTGACGAATGAGTGTTGCTTCTAAATCCACTCCCCGTCGATCTTCGGTGTGGATGTCTGCTCCTTGCCCCAATCGATGTTTAACGCTGTGGAGCGCCGGGCGTATTTGTGTCTGATCTCGAAAATGAAAGAGCATCTCTCCGCTGTGAAATGCGCTGTTTTGCGCTGAGAGAATCTGTTGCAAACGCCCGGGGACCTGACGTAAACGTTTTAGAGCCTGTAGTACCACAAAAAGTGTATTTTCCGTGATCATACCCTGTTCGTTTCTAAAATAAAAATGCCCGGACACCTCGCCCCCGAATGGGACATACTCACCAAGCCGGTTATAGTCGTACAGAGCATCTTTGATATGGGTATAGCCGATCCGAGTATCTAACGGAATTGAGCCGGAGGCAAGAATCATCTTTTTGCTTGCCAGTCTTGCTCTCATGTCGGTGCCGATTCGCGCATGTGACGCGCCGTAGTGTTCCGCCAGTAATGCGGTGAGAAAATCACCACCGATCATTTCTCCTGTGTCAGAGAAGAGAAAGATTCTGTCAAAATCACCATCTCCCATAAACCCCAAATCGAATGAGCCGTTTTGCATGTGCCGCTTCAACCGGTCATGGTTGCTTGAAAACATTGGATCGGGCCTGTCGGAAGGCCAGGGGTTTCCTGGATCGCAATTGATCGATCCTGAAGTATCGACCCCCAACATATCCATCAATGGCAGAAGATCCTGGGGGGCCATACCATTCAGTCCATCGATAAAAATTTTCATTCCTCTGAACTGATTCGTTTCAACATTCGCAAGTTCTAAGGCGTGCATGAGATAATTGCGATGGGGAAACGTATAATGTATCTTCCCTGTTTTGTGTGATCCGCCGGACGCGAGCGGCGTGTTCTCGAGCGCAAAACGGCGGATAGTTTCCAGACCGGAACCTTTCGCGATTGGCCTGAGTCGTTTCCCCGTCATTTTCATGCCATTGTATGTTTCGGGATTATGCGAGGCGGTGACCATGATGCTGGCACAGTCTGCATATTGCGGTAAGCTTGCCGTATAGTATAAAAATGGGGTTGAAACAAAGGCATGAGATTTTTCCTGCAAGAGAATGACATCGAGACCGGCGTTTATCGCAAGTTCAGTCAGCACCTCAACAATCCGGGGAGATGATTGTCGCATATCACTCCCGATCATGATTCGATCGACGTGTTCGATTTCCTTGAAGTACTTCAGGATTGCCGGAGCAATGGCCTCAACTCCTCCATTAAGCAAAAGACTCCCGCTACCCCGGATATCATAGGATTTGAGTAAATGTTGAATGATCTCTGTCTGTTTCATGAGTGTCTTTCCGGTGGAATTCGTTTCTTTGTCAACGTTATTCATGATCGATGCTGGCCGACTATAATTTTTTCATACATTGTATTTTTAAATAATAAGTCAATGTTAAAAAATATTATCTTATAACTTATTATAAATTACTATGTTATAAAAAATGATTTTTTTGCTTGATAATGACCGGCCAGTCGGTCATATTAGATATAGAGATGTTGAACAGGAGAACCGATGTCACTAAACATTATCGATAAACAAGAACGTCGCAAACAGATTGCGTTCTCTGCTCCGGATTTGTTTACCGAAAAAGGTTTTGAGGCAAGGTCCATCAGCAATGTTGCCACGGCTGACGGTATCGGATGAGATGAAATTTTTTGAGAATTCGTATCAGGAGACAGCACAATGGGCATTATGTATCACTATCCGCAGTATTATGACATTGCCTTCAGTTTTCGCAATATCCCGGCAGAAACCAATACGATCGAAACACTGATTCAGGCACATTCTCAGATCCCGGTGCGGCACATGCTCGAATTGGCCTGCGGGAATGCTCCGTATATCGCAGAATTCAACAAACGCGGCTATCAGTACACTGGCCTGGATATCTCCGGCAACATGCTCGATTTCACAAGAGAGAAAGTCCGGAAACTCGGTCTGAATAATGTTAACTTTCTGCAAGGAAATATGGTGGATTTTTTGCTGCCGGAACCGGTCGACTTTGCTTGTCTGCTGCTAGGCTCGATGTATATCGATTCTCCGGCGGATTTCGTTTGCCATCTCGATGCTGTCAGCGCTGCCTTGAAGCCGGGCGGGCTCTATCTGCTGGAATGGTGTGTGGAGTTCGAGCCAGTGGAAGATCTCGAAGATTCCTGGCAGATGGAGCAGGATGGGATTCGGATCGATGTGCATTACGCCGCCAAACAGCTCAACCGGCTCGACCAGACCTATCGCGAAACGATTTTACTGACTGTCGACGACCATGGAACGCCGCTCGAACTCAGGGAAGAGGCTGTTAAACTCGCCGTCTATCCCCAGGAGTTCCTCCTGCGTATTGCCGCTCATCCCTGCTTTGAATTCGTCGGCTGGTGGAACGACTGGGATCTCTCGGCTCCGTTAACAGGTGACGAACAAGGGATCAACCGTCCGATTATTGTTGTGCGGAGGAGCTGAGAAGATGGTGATAAGGAATGCGGAATTATGTGGAGAAGAATCAGCATAATCGATCGGCAGTGCCGTCCTGCGTGGCGGCTTTTCAACCATACGGCGACTTCTGCTTGATGTCCGCTGGTCTTAATCCAAGAGGTTTATCAGGAAATAGGGGAAAAAGTCAATAAAAATTCTCAAAAAGAAACGTCGAGTTTTCCTTGACAATTCCAGCCTCTCCGAAAAAAGAGCGTATGTTGAGAAAAAATGAAACAGTATTTTTTCGTGTCGCGTGTGAACGTCTATGTTCACAGACGCACGAATTCTCTTAGAAAGAGCGTGTAAAAAATGGTGGTTCAGACCTTCTTGTCTGGGCTGACAGGCAGGAATGCCTGTCCCACCTGCTTGTAATATAGTATTTTTCAGGTGTCCCACGAATGTCTATGCCGGAGCAAAATTGATCAACAGGACTGTTTGCATGTACGTGGGAAAACGGCGTTCTTTGATATTTTGGAAAATTCATTATGTAATGTGAAACACCGATAATGTTAAATCTGTTATGACGAAGGATTTTCATGAGTTTCAATTTAGCATTATCAAGCTGAAAATATTCTTGGTAGTATGATGACTCGAGCAAATCGTAGAGTTGGATTGTATGTCGATGTGGCTAACCTTGCGATGAATGGTGGCTATGGAATGCGGTATGATGTTTTGCGTGAATTTGCATGCCGGGATAGCGCTGAGCCGATTCGTTTGAATGCGTACGTCAGTTTCGACGGAGAACGGGCAGAAGTTGATTATATTTATAAAGATGGTCAGTTCGGATTTTATTCGTTACTCAGAGATTTTGGATTTAAAGTTATTCAAAAAAATGTCAAATGGTATATTGATGAAAGTGGCAATCGTTTTGGCAAAGCCAATGCCGATCTGGATATGGCGGTTGATGTGTTGTTGCAATCGAATAAACTCGATCGCGTTGTGTTGGTGACAGGAGATGGCGATTTTGTCAGGGTTGTCCAGGCGCTCCAGAACAGAGGGTGCCGTGTTGAGGTCGTTGCTTTCGAAAACGTATCGGCAGAATTGCGCCGGGAAGCCGATCTGTTTATTTCAGGGTATCTGATCCCGAATTTATTACTGACATCATCCTCTCAGTCAAAAACGTATTGGGGGAAAATCGGTTCCCGAATGCGAGGTGTCTGCTACAATCATTCGTCCAAAGGCTATGGATTCCTTCGGGCGATGAAGACGATTGCGCCGGACATTTGGCGTATCGATTCTCGTCAGAAAGACTCGCCGTATTACAGTGTCTTTTTCCATGACTCGCAACTCCCCGAAGAAGTGAGCTATTCAGAATTGCCAAGCCGCAGTCTGATCTTCGAATTCGAAGTCGCTGAGGCCGATGGGCATGAGAGTGGGATGCAGGCCAAAAAAATGCAGCTTGTCAGTCCGCAGCGACGGGTCATGGCAAGTCATCACACTCATCATAACAATCAATCATAGCAGCAATAATCGGCTATCATACTACAGCTTTCGGTGGGCTCGTGCTTTGTCAACATGTGAATGACAGGTTGACGGGGTCTGCTCTGATTCAGATGGAATCACCCCAAAACAGGGGCAATCCACCATCTGCGCGCTCCTTGTCAACGACACGTGACACAGTACGAGTCATAGCCGGAATGACAGTTGCGTGAATGCTTGACAATCATACATGACGAGAGCTGCTATCTCCGTTTGAGGTGGCAGCTTTTTCTCTTTGTGCGGCTGCGACTCTGTCAATATTTTGTTGACGGGTGCTCCGTCCCGGCGAACATTTCTGTTCGCCGGGAGTCGATAGGGATGTCGGCACCTATAAATCCTTGACCTTAGTGCTGTTTTGTAAGAGCGGCTCAGGGGCTGGCCGCCGCTGCCATCAAAAGAAATACGGCAGGAGCAGATATAACAAGGATGACGCTCGGAGCTTCTCTGAAAACATTCTTGCTTACCTGTCATGGCTGCAGTTTTGAAGGAGGCACGAGGGTGGACGGCTTGTGAAGCTGAAATCCTCTGGAAAAAACTTGACTTTCAAGAAGAGCGCCCTTAAATAAGTCTCGCGAGACGAGCCGGATGAATTATGATCTCACCTTACGCGCGTTGACGTCCCGGAGGGGCAGATTCAAAGAGCCCAGGCTGGGGGAAAGGCGTCCACCATCGTTTGTCCAGGAGGGCGCTCGCTTGCGTAATTTCAGAAAAGGAGCGAGCAGATGCAATACGATCTCATTATTGTCGGAAGCGGGCCGGCAGGGTATGTGGGGGCTGTGCGAGCCGCAAAGTATGGATTAACAACTGCCATCATTGAGAAAGAAGCGAACTTGGGAGGGACTTGCCTGAATTGGGGCTGTATCCCGACGAAAACACTCTTAAAAACCGCAAAAGTGATTCATACGATTCAAGATGCCGAAAAATATGGCGTCAGCACAAGTGGCATGTCCTTCGATTTCGGAAAAATTATGGCCCGTAAAAACAAGGTCGTCAAACGAATTGTGAAGGGGGTTGACTTTTTGATGAAGCACAATGGGGTTGATGTGATCCGCGGTGAAGCCTCGTTTGTTGACCGAAACACCTTAAAAACTCCCCAGGGAGACCTGACGGCGAAAAATATTCTTATAGCAACCGGCTCAAGCCCGGCTCGTCCTCCTATTCCCGGATTGGATTCGCCAAACGTAGTGACCAGCCGTGAACTCCTCGACCTGAAGGAGTGTCCGAAATCCCTCGTCATTATTGGAGCCGGTGTCATCGGGATTGAGTTTGCGTCGTTTTTTCGTTCATTGGGGGTCGAGGTGACGGTGATTGAAATGCTCGGCGAAATTCTCCCGATGATCGATCCGGAAATCGCCGCGATGTTTAAACGGCAGATTGCCAAATCCGGCATGCAATTCCATCTTTCCTCAAAAGTGACAAAGGTGCAGGACAACGCCGTCTTTTTTGAAGACACACAAGGGCAGGAACACGCAGTTCAGGCGGAGAAGGTGTTGTTATCGATCGGGGTTGTGCCGAATACCGCCGGGTTGAATCTGGAAGGTATCGGGGTGGCGCTGGAAAAACGGTCTATTGTAACTGATGAGAAGATGCAGACGAGTGTGCCTGGCATCTATGCGGCGGGCGATGTGAATGGTATCTGGATGTTAGCGCACAAAGCATCGCGCGAAGCAGAAGTCGCTGTCGATACGATAGCCGGAAAACATGTGAAAATGCAGTACAGGGCGATTCCTTCCTGTATTTATACCTCGCCGGAAATTGCGACCGTCGGCCTGTCAGAGCAAGAGGCGCAGGAACAAGGAATTGAATTCGCTGTCGGACGCTATGATATGGTGGCAAATGGCCGCTTCCTCGGAGAAACCGAAGGTGAACGCGGTATCGTGAAAGCGATCGTCGGGAAGAAACATGGCGAATTGTTAGGGTTGCATATTCTCGCACCCTATGCGAGCGAAATGATCACGGCAGGCACACACGGCATCGAGGCGGAGCTCCTTATTGAAGATTTCGATGAGACCGTCTATCCTCATCCGACAATCTGTGAGGCTGTTCGGGAAGCGATACTGAATGCAGATATTGGTTAAAGACGATTTCAACCACCCCTTCCCCCTTCCTGGATGGGATTTCCCCAGAGAGGGGGAAGGGGTGGGCATCTAATATGAATCTTTTCACAAGGTTATGGAATGCACTGAAAGCACAGATCAATGCACTGATCAATCGCATGGAAAACCCTGAACGTGCCCTGGATCAGTCCATTCGCACTATGCAAAAGCAGGTCGATCGACTGCGCGGTGATGTTGTCAAGATTATTGCCGAAGAAAAGAAATTGAAGAACCAGGTCGAGACGTACCAAAAAGATGTCGGACGCTGGGAAAACAATGCGATGCTGGCTTTGAAGGAAGGAAATGAGGCGTTGGCTCGCGAGGCATTGCGGCGGAAGCGTGAAGCGGTCGAGTTTACCCAACAGCTTCAACCGCAATGGCAGAAGCAACAGCAGATCGCAGAACGATTAAAGCAGGACTTTCGGGAATTGCGCGAACGCATCCAGACGGCGCAGAAGAAAAAGCAGATGCTGGTGACCCGTCTCAGGCGGGCGGAAACACAAAAACGTCTGCAAGGCATGCTGAATGAGTTGTCGGAAAATCAGGTTTTCGAGAAGTTCGAAAGCAAACTGCTCGACACAGAAGCCATGAATGCTGCGCAGGAAGAAATGCAGAAAGACGCATTGGACACGACACTTGAAGAGCAGTTCGAAGCTTTGGAACGTTCAAACGAACCTGATATCGATCGTGAACTCGAAGCACTGAAAAAACACATGGAATTAAATCCTTAATGTTATGAAACAACACTGGCAGTTACAAATTGCGCAAAAGTCGCTGAAAAAACAGGAAAAAATTCAAGCTATTCATGATTTTATCGAACCGTTAGACGGGAAAACCTGTCTGGAAGTCGGTTGTGATAAAGGGGTTTTGAGCTATTATCTTCGAAAATGGGGCGGCAATTGGACGAGTATCGATGCTGATGAAGAAAATATCCGTATCACGCGAGAACTTGTGGGCGACAGCGTCGAATATACCGATGGAAAAACGCTGCGGTTCCCAGACGCTCATTTTGACTGCATCATTGCCATCGATTTTCTCGAACATATCGAAACCGATCAGGAATTTATTCATGAAATGTCCCGGGTTTTGAAACATGACGGCATTCTGTATGTCACTGTCCCGCACACTGAAAAAGGTCTGATTTTGAATCCGCTTCGTAAGTGGCTCGGCTTTAAGCCGGAAGATTACGGTCATGTCCGCGAAGGGTATTCACTGAAAGACTTACAGGAAAAACTCGACAAAGGCGGTTTCCATGTCCAGAGATCTACGACGTTTAGCCGCTTTTTTAGCGAAGGGATCGAACTTGGCATTAATTTCGGATATTTTTTCTTACTGAGCCGGAAGCAGCATCGAGGCGGCATCAAAGGTGGAATTTCTCCGGAATCGGGGGATGATGTAGCACGTCATGCCAAATCTCTCAAATTGTATTCACTCATCTATCCGATCGTGAGAACGATTGCCCTCCTCGATAAACTGATTCCGTTTACACAAGGGTACATTCTTATGATTTCCGCCCAAAAATAATGAATGTATTCGTGACAGGAGCATCAGGATTCGTCGGAACCCATCTGGTAAAACGTCTGGTTGCCGATGGCCATACAGTTTACGCGCTCGTTCGAACGACCAGTGCAATCGATGAGTTGCAGAGAAGTGGCGTACAGCTTGTGTTTCACGACGAAATACATGAGAAATCGGCGTTTCGCGATATTTTCCTGAAACATTCAGATATTCAAGTCGTGTACCACCTGGCGAGCATTGTAACCCTGGCCAGCGTCACCTATGATGATTATTGGCGGAGTAATGTCCTGGCCACTCAACATTTACTGGATGCCTGTCGTGAAGTCAACTTGTCGGCCTTTGTGTATTGCAGTAGTGTCGGCGTTATTGGACCGCTTTCTGACGTTCCTGCCAACGAAGAGTCGCCCTGTCGCCCTGACAGCAGTTATGGAAAAACGAAATATGAGGCTGAACGGCTGGCATTGGAGTATTACCACAAATACCACATGCCGATCACCGTTATTCGTCCTGCCTGGATTTATGGCCCTGGGGATCGGCGAACATTTACGTTTTTTCGCATGGTTGCCTATGGACGTTTTTTTTATATTGGAGACGGCAGAACGCTCATCAGTCCGGTGTATGTCGATGATGTCGTACAGGCGCTTCTGCTGGGGGCCAAGCATATCGACCGTTCTCAGGGTGAAGTGTTTATCGCTGCCGGCAAAGAGTCGGTGTCATTGGAATTTCTGGCAGAACAAGTCGCCAGGGAAGCGGGAAGTTCGATTCTGCCCTTCAGAATTCCTGCCACGCTTGCCACTATCGTGGCCGCTGCCTGCGAAACGCTCTGCAAACCCTTAGGACTCGAACCGCCAATCCACCGTCATCGCCTTGATTTTTTTTTCCGGAATCAAGCATTTGACATCTCAAAAATTCAGCGTACCTTAGGTTATTCCCCCCAGTTCGATGTGCCAACAGGTGTGCGACAGGCCATTCGCTGGTATAAAGATCGTGGATGGCTGAAATAATCTCGAAGAGGAGTCAGATGAAAAACTACCGTGCTCAGTATGCCGCGCTGTTCTTATGCGCTGGGTTTTTTCTGATTGTCGGATTGACACTCGATTATCGCCGGGCAGCGACATATATGTTCAGTGATGAATTCGCGTATTATATGATGGCTCAGAGTCTGGCCTTCGATCAGGATCTGGAGTATACGCAGGAGGATTTACAGCGCATTTTTTACAAGGGCTGGGGGTCTGGACCTTTGGGCGTGTTTTTGAGTAAAACTCCTGACGGACGTATCTATTATTCAAAATCCTTCGTCTATTCCTGGATCATTTCGCCCTTTGTGCGCCTGCTCGATTTTAACGGTGCGCTTGTTCTGAACGTGCTTTTCTTGTTTGTCAGTCTGTGGCTGGGCTGGATCTATCTGCGGCAATATACTGCCGCAACAGCAGCGCTTTTGATTGCCGGAGGATTTTTTCTATGGAGCGCCGGCGCTGTCTATCTGTTCTGGGCCACTCCCGAGATGTTTAACGTTTGCTGTATTACCTCCGGTCTTTTCCTCTGGTTATATCGTGGGGAACCACGAAGCACCGCCGGTTCCCGCAGGACGAAAAATTGTGCCGTTCGCTATGTCACGCGATTTTTTCGGTGGTTGTTTTTGACGCGAGAGGGACGTATCTATCTTGCGCCGATCCCGCTCGCCTTCGCGAGTGTCTCTAAGTTGCCAAACGTGCTATTTTTTGCTCCGCTCCTCGCCGATCTGCTGTTCCTCGGTTTGGGAAATACGGATAGACGCCAGCAAACAGCATGGCATGTCGTGTTGTTGCGATTACGAAAGGTGCTCGTTGTCTGTGTGCTTTTTGCAAGTATTTTCGGCCTATTCTACGGACTTCAATATCGGTATACCGGGCAGCTCAACCCCTATTCCGGAGATCGCCGTACTTTTTATCATCGGTATCCTTTTGATTCCGATGAGGATGTCTGGGAACAGGGCGTTCCGCTTTCCACCGAGAATTATTGGAATGCTTCATTTTTTTTCCATCCGAAAACTCTGATTTTTAACATCTATTATTATGTTTTCGGGCGATTTACAGGCATGGTCCCGTATTTTTGCTGCTCGTTTATGGCGCTCTACTACTTTCTCCGGGTGTTACTGCGAAGGAGGAAAGCCTCCTGTTCGGCCAGACAGGCTCACTGGCAGCGTGTCTTTTTGCTGTGTGCTATTGTTGGGAGCATTGGGGCATATATCGTCCTTATGCCGATTAATTATCAGGGCGGTGGCGGAGCTTTTGGAAATCGATATTTTGTCAACATTTACCCGGCATTTTTATTTCTCATTACGGCAATTTCAAGCCTGCGTCCTCTTTTGATCTCCTGGGGTATCGGTACGTTGTTTCTGGGACAAGCGTTGGTGACCCCTTTTAAAAGCTCGTTTGCTCCGGCCACGCATGCGTTTCAGTTTCCTTTTACTCTGCTTCCTGTAGAACTTACGCTCATCGACACTTTGCCGAATCTTATCAATTCGCACCTTATGCAGACGGCAATGGAGGGAAACGAACCGCTGCATCGCCTCTATTTTTTCGACGAGCATGTCTTCGATCTGAGCGCCGATGAATTTTGGGTAAGAGGGGAGCAAAAAGCAGAATTGGCACTGCGAACTTTCCAAAAGCGGCATCATCTTATGGTGACGGTTACAAACGAAGCTGCTGCCAATCAAGTCGATGTGTCGGTCGGAGACTCCGAACGGCGGCTAATCTTCGAAAAACCGTATGAACAAAAGCAGGCGGCTTTTAGGCTCGAAGAATGTTTACCCTATTTCACTTCATCCTTGTACCCCCTGTCAATTCGTTCTCATTCCGGCTTTATTCCTCGCTTTGTGCCGCATCTGCATTCGACGAGTCCCCGGTATGCCGGATGCCGGGTGCATTTGTCGTTCGATGAGTTCGAAATCGGAAAGGCGTATGTCGAGAACGCTCAATGCCAAGACGCGATTGAGGTGCTGGAGGCTGTCGTTCGCGACCGTCCGGACATGGCGGCTGCTCAATACTACCTGGGGCTGGCATATGCTCAGTCCGGGAAGATGGAGCAGGCTCAGTACGAATTGGAACAAGGTCAGCGCTTGCTGCCGGCCTTCGCTGAGCGGCACATCACAGAGATATCCGAACAAGATATTGCTGTGCTGCCTCACTATCAAACATTTTCTGAAAAAAGGCCGGATGATGGCTTGCTGCCTTTTAAGTTTCGATATGAGGCTGAAGATTTGCCCAGGGTTACCGGCAGTGTCACGGTTGAAAAGAGTGCTTCTGGTGGGAAGAGCGTGGAATTTCTGCCTGAAAAGCATCGTCCCGGATTTATTTCCTATGGGCCGTATCTTGAACTGCCAGCAGGAGCGTATTGGATCGATTATCGGCTCAGTGTGGCCGCTCCTTCGACGGAACCGCCGGGCGATATACAACACCTTGTCTGCTTCGTCGAAGTGTACAATCCAGATCTCGGCATTCTGGCTCAAACAACGGTTCCACTTCGTAAAGGGTCTACAGGAGACGATTCGGAGTATCAAACGATTCGGCTGCCAATCGATCTCGAACAGCCGTTGCCGGTCGAATTTCGCGTGAGAGCCAGTGGGGTCGCACCTCTTCGGCTCGATCTTATCGATATTATTCCAACCCTCCCGTTTCGTCTCATGATGACTGCCGGACGATTGAAAGCTCAGTCTGGCGATTGGGAAGCGGCATACCTTGATCTGTCGAAAGTTGCAGATCTGACTCCTTTTTTTCCCGGCATTCAGAATATTTTTCTCGAAACATTACTCTATCTCGAAAAATGGGATGAGGCCGCTGCTTTCATCACACGCATCCGAGCGGAGAGTCCACACCATGACAGATCAGCGCTGGCTCTTTTAGAAGAAACCTTTCCAGCGCCTTCTGAGGTTCCGTCGACTGATTTGCAAACTGTGCTCGATGAGATGAAGGCATTTTATACGCCTCAATATGAATGTATGGACAATTTTCAAGAGTCTTTGAGTTTCCTGGGATTCGATCTTGCCTCTGAGGCCGTAACTGCAGGTGAAGAGGTCACAATTCAATACTATTGGCAGGCGCTGGAGGTGATGGAAGAGGATTACACGATTTTTGTTCACTTTGTCAAAGATGATGTCTCAGCCGGGGAACAGGTACTATCGAAAATTCGGCAAAAAATTTCAGGAATACCTCCATCGAATGCCTTTCAGCAAGATCATGAACCGCTTCACGGCAGCTATCCGACAAGTATGTGGGGGGGGCGTGAACGTATCCGGGAAAAATATACCTTTTATGTCCCTCCGGACATTGAACCCGGTACATATGCCATTTGGCTTGGTGTCTATGAAACGAAGAGTGGAAAACGATTAACATGCAATGGAAAGGAGAAAATGCAGATAGGGACGCTTGACGTTCGTTCTCAGCTATAGGCATCTTAAGTCAGTCGTAGCACACTGCAACCCACCTCTTACCCCTCACGGGAGAGGAATTTTTCATCCTGGGAAGGGCGCAAGGGGCGAGTCAGATACGCTCAGATAATAATACGATTGATTGAGGATACTTATAGAGCGGTCCCTTCGCAGAAAGTGTACAGTATGAAGAACAGTAGGTTTTTTGTGTGGCATGTCGCGCAATATGGTATCATCGTGTTGTCCCTGATCGTCGTGGTAGTGGGAATTATAAGCTGTAGCGGCAGTGGGCCGAGCGGCTCGTCTATTTTAAGCCTTCCTGCCCAATTTGAGGGAATTTCGGAAAGCTCCTGCTATTCAAACGATTTTTGGTCAGAGGCGTATCTGGGAGCATTTGAGATCAATATTCCCGAATTCGGGGATTTCCGTATCACATACAAGATCGAGGACAAGACCTTTGTGTTGTTGCTGCGTTTGACAGACCAGGCCCTGGTGACTGTTGCTCTGAAACCTGAGGAAATTGCCTCATACCTTATGTTGCAAAAAGGAGCGATCCTTCAACCTGATGCATCCGGTCGAATCCAGGCGTTGGAGACATTCGATGATGCTGATTTTGTGGTTGATGAGGCGTTTGGGGACCTGGTGCTGATTCAAGACGGTGAAAGCGTATTGGCGAAACCCACTCCGACCCCGACCCCGACTCCGACTCCGTTGCCAACCATTCCTCCTCGACCATCTGGGCCGTTAACGCGTATTGTCGCTATCGGGAACAGTATCACCTATGGCAAGGGATCGGGCATGGGTGGATATCCCGCAATGCTCGAAGCGCAATGCTGGGGAAATGGTTATAATGTGAGTGTCAGTAATCGTGGCATTCCCGGAGAGCGCTCACCTGAAACTGTCGAACGATTTCAGAATGAAATTCAAGGGGCGGATATTGTGCTGTTGCTGATCGGAACGAATGATTTGACTGCTCATGGCACATGTGATGGCAGCTCCTGCAATACTGTCCGTAATATCGCTTCAATGCTTTCTGATGCGTTAGCTGCCGGGGTGAAGCCGTTTGTCAGTAATATTATTGCTGCCACGAGCTACGGTTCATACGCCTGGATCAATAACAATCTGCCGTCGATAAATACAAACATTCAGGATGTCGCCTATCAAGCCGGGGTGAGGCTGGTCGATAATTACAGGGCATTACTGAATCATGGCGGTGACGGACTCTATTCCGATTCACTCCATCCCAACGACTGGGGCTATGAGATTATGGCAAACGAATGGTATCGGGCGATTAAGAGCTCATTGAAAAAATAAGAAATGAACATGCCGGCGCAAGAGGTGCCAACACGGATGTTGGCATGTACATAGGAAAAAGGAACCCTTATGCATACGACAATTCAACAAGAACTCCAACAGCAGCCATCGCCCCGCAAAAGAGGAAAAGTCATCGTGAAATGTCTTGTGAGCTGCTTACTGCTGGGGTATCTGCTTTACAATGCGGATTTTGCATCTATCTGGGGGGCATTACAGCACACCAGTCCCTTATGGCTTGTCATTGCGTTCTCCCTGCATGCTATTGGATTCTGGCTGACGGCCCTGCGTTGGAAAATGCTGTTGGCCGCGAGAAACGCGCATCTGTCTACATGGTATCTTTTACGTTCTGTTCTGATTGGTATTTTCTTTAATAATTTTTTGCCATCCACGGTTGGAGGGGATGTCTTTCGGGCGTATGATACGTCGAAACAGGTCGGATCGATGACAGAATCGATGACGGTGGTCGTCGTGGAGCGTCTGTCCGGTGTGTTTACGTTGGGGCTGTTTGCTCTGTTTGCTCTGTTGTTCGGGTTCTCTCATTTTGGCCATATTCCGATTATCTGGCTGGCAATCGGTGGATTGGGAATCATCTTCATACTGTTTCTGGCGGCGATGAATCCGCGAGTAGCAGCATTTGTTAAAAATTTGTTCGAGCATCCGGAATTGATACGAATCCCTTTTTTCAAGAAAGTTCAGGCCAAATTGAAACAGATTTATGAAGCATTATCAGTCTATCGGAAAAACTCGCGAGTCATGATCGAGGCATTTTTTCTGGCCTTATTGCTCCAGGTCAACGTTGTTCTGCACTATTTTTGTATCTCCCATGCTTTGCATCTCGGTGTGCCGGTGTTGTATTTTTTTCTCATTATCCCTGTCGTGACTGTCGTGTTGATGCTACCGTTGTTTATCAACGGGATTGGGGGCAGAGAAGCAGCATTTATCGTCCTGTTAGGAGCATTCCAGGTGACAAAGCCAGAGGCGATCGCGTTTAGCTGGGTGGCGTTCGGCATGATTCTGGTGCAGGGAGTCGCAGGGGGAATCGTATATGCGTTGCGAAAAGACTAGCAGCATGTCTTTTTCCCTGAGAAAGGAAGTCCTTTTCTCGTGGGGCAGGAAATTTAAGAGTTGACAAAATTTGCAGAAACGATATGAAGTACCTTTCAACAACATATCAGCTTGTAGGGGCTGACAACCGCCCTTGCCATCAAGAAGAAACGACAGGGATTTTACGAGAGTAGGGGAAAATTCCTTTCTTATTACCCAATCCCTGGAGTTATTGAGGAGGAGAGAGATGAAAACGAGACGGATGCCCTGCATTGTTTTGTGCCTGGGGCTCATTGTAACTGCACTCTTGGGTTGTACCCATGATTCACATTCACCGACAGCAGCAGTTTCTTCCCTTCAAAAGGGATCGGGACAACTCACCGATGATACGGCGGATTCCGATCTCTCGTCATCGAGCTATTCTTCTGAGACAATCGTGATTGCGGCGATCGGTGACAGCATTACGTATGGAAAAGGCTCGTCGGGCGGAGGGTATCCGCCGATACTCGAACAGAAATTACAGGCTGCCGGTTATAATGTTGTTGTGCTGAATGAAGGAATCTCCGGAGAACGATCGCCGGAAACGGATGAGCGCTTTCTTGAGGTGATTGCCGGGGTCGATGTCGCACTCATTATGATTGGGATGAATGATACGATCGTGCCGGACGATGACTATCAGGTTATCAACTTTATTGAAGCTATGATGGATAAGGCGGTCATCTCGAAGACGATTCCCCTGGTAAGCACGGTCACCCCGTCTGATTCAGCAAACGATTATTATTGGGTAAATGCAGGAATCACTTATTTAAACGAGCAAATCATTGCGGCGGTTGCCAAACGATCACCAGATGTGTATCTGGTCGATTGCTATTCTGCCATCCTGGCAAACGGCGGGAGTTCTCTGTTTAGCGATGAGATTCATTTTACTGATGCCGGCTATGATGTTATCGCCGATGAATGGATGCGAGTGCTCACTAAAGAGAAGATTCTCGATAATATCGAGCACTAAAGACAACATCTACCCATACAGAACGTTTGACTTCATCATCCGGCGGGGCTGTCGTCTCGCCGGTTTTTTTATGCTGTCTTTACAAATGGTAAAAAGTTCCGGTCCGCCGAAGGGAACAGGAGAAGCTCTGATAAAAGATGCCTTATTTTCTTGACAGAAATGCTCGAATGCGTCCAGGTAGCGTCCACACGATATCGCATTGTTTACGTTTTGCCCGACCGTTGCCTGGGGCTTTCAAGTGTCTTCCTGGTAAAACGTCTTATCTCTGGAATACATTGACGACTAGTATACACTTTCGGAAATATATAGGGTTGACAGCTCAGAATACATGTCTACATACTTGCGAATTGCTGTACTAGTATGATATTAATTTGATGTAGGAGTTGAAAAGCATGAAGCGTTCTAAATCTAAGATTGCTATCGGAGTGATTGATACATTACTTGTTCTGTGCTTTGCCATCATCTGTTTTATTCATTTTGTCACCCCGATCCGTTTCGAATCAGGGGGTATTACGTTTCGCGCCACCGGGTTTACGAACCCTTTTTTGTTTATGGCTCTGCTTTGGGGGTTGCGGTATTTAGTTCTGATCCTGTCAAAACCCAAAATCGGTGATAATCGTATGACCTGGTATTATCTCGGCATCGGCGCGGTCGCCGGTTCATCGCTGTTGCTGGAAATTGCAATGACACGCGTGTTTGCGGTGGCATTTTTCAACCATTATGCGTTTTTGATTATCAGTACCGCCATGTTCGGATTCGGTTTGAGCGGAGTTGTCCTCGCCATCGTCCCAGCCATTAGACGCTTTGACTTCGATAAACTGCTGGCAGTTCTGTCGATCTGCTTCTCTCTCAGTGTAATCGTGACACTCAAAATTGTTGTCGATGTTCCTCTGCAATTCGGCAATATCAAAGAACAAGGCATCCAAATTCTGTATCTTTCGGTCTATTTTATCGCGCTGGCAATCCCGTTTTTCTTTTCCGGAATGGTGGTTGCTCTCCTCTTATCGCATATTGCAGGCAAGGTTAACCGGCTCTATTTCTCCGATCTGCTCGGTGCGGGAATCGGCTGTTTTCTCGTGTTGCCGATCATTCCAGCTCTCGGCGCTCCGGGGGCTGTTATCTTCGCAGCAATGCTCGGACTTATCGGAGCGGCTTGTTTTGCAAAACTTGTCGGACGATCGATGGTGGCCGTCTGCGCTGTGCTTTTTATTGCGGCTGCGTTACTGCTTCCTCTGCGCGGCTCGCATTTCCGTGTGAAAGTGCATGAAGCGAAGCGAAGCTTCAATATGCATGAGATGGAGGGCGATATAGAACTTACACGCTGGGGACCGATTTCGCGCATCGATGTCGCCCGATTCGGACCTGATAAAATTATCTGGATCGATGGCGGCAGCAATCAGTCATTTATGAAGCCTTTCAATGGCGATCTGGATGCCCTTCAGCCGAATTGGCTCGCCGGGTTAGTGTATGCCCTGGTCGACAGTCCGGATGTGCTCGTAGTCGGCCCGTCGGCAGGCGAAGAAGTCTTGTATGCTCTCTCACACAAACCGAATTCGATTACCGGCGTCGAACTGGACCCTGTTATCTGCGATATTATGCAGAATGAATATCGCCAGTTTTCAGGCGGTATTTATACGATTCCCGGCAAAACGAAACTTATTAACGATGAAGGGCGCAGCTATATCCGCCGCAGTCCTGATAAATACGACATTATTCAGCAGGTGAACAATTCATCTCCGGCGGCGATTGCGTCCGGGGCTGTGAACATTTCCGAAACCTACCTGATTACGGTCGAGGCCTTTCATGAATATCTCGACCATTTGAAAGACAATGGCTACGTGTTTATTCGGCGTTACGGAGCGATTCGTCTGGCCTCTGTCGCTGCTCAGGCTTTGCGGGAGCGCGGTATCGAAAACCCGGAAGAGCGTATTATCGTGATGGAGGATGATTTACACCAGGTGGCCGGTGGCCAGTTCTATTTAAAAAATGGGGAATTTACCGAAGATGATTTAAATTTGTTCCGCAAGGAAGGAATCTTCAATCGCGTGATGTATGGGCCGAAAGCGCTCAACGTGCAGCATCCAAAATATCAGGAATATCGCAGACTCATCGCCGAACCGGATGCCTGGAAAGATTACGATAAAATTGGAATCAGTATGGGGCCGGTCACGGATGATAAGCCTTTCTTTAATCATTTTACCAAATTCGCCCGGTTCAGTGAAGACACAGTGCCTGAAGAGTTCGCGCCGATTTTTAAAGCCCATGGCCGTTCGGACTTTTCGCTGATCATGATTCTCATTGAAGCCGCAGTGCTTTCATTGGTATTTATTATCCTGCCGCTCTGGGTGTTCAAACGAAACGGCCTCCATGTACAGAGCAAATATCAATTTTTACTTTATTTCTTTTGTCTGGGCCTGGCGTTTATCCTGATCGAAATTGTCTTCATCCAAAAATTCACGCTGTTTATGGGTAATCCGACCTATTCCGTGACGGTTGTCCTCTTTTCGTTGCTGGTTGCTGCCGGATGTGGAAGTTTTCTGTCCGGACGTTTGAAGGAGGACCCGAAAAAGTCGTTGACTTTCGTTATCCCGGCGATTGTTATCTTGTGCTGGTTTGAGTTAACCTTTGGTCCGGCGGTTTTTAAGATGTTTTTAGGCCACCCGATGGCGGTGCGTATGCTGCTCTCTATCCTGATGCTTTTTCCGGTTGGGATGGTGATGGGCATGCCATTTCCCCTCGGCATTACCTTGACAAATCAGGTCGCACCTCGCTTAATTCCATGGGGCTGGGGCATTAATGGCTATGCGACGGTCATTGGATCGGTGTCGTGTGTTATTCTGGCGCTGTCATTCGGGTTTAAGGCGGTCATCTGGATTGCCTGCGGCATCTATTTGCTGGGGCTTGTTGCGATTCTTAATGTGAAAGAATAAACAGCCCTCCGACGATCAACCTTCCTCCGCTGACTTCGATTGGGAAGGCGTTTACGAGCAGCTTGCCGGGTTCCCGGTGAGCTGCTTGCGTCTTTACCCCATGAATGTCATCCTGTGTAACGTGAATTTATTATCGAAAACGTTTAAAACGGTCTTCTCTTTTTTTCTCGAACTGTTCGGCATCGTGATGCTGCTCATAATTGCCTCGGTGTTTCTGACTGGGGCATGGAAGTGTTCCTTTGGCCCGCTCTCCATACAGACACATGATGTTGTGATCCCGGTACTGCTCCTTGTATGCGCCCTTGGCCTGCGACGGTGGCTGGCCGGAAGCTTTTTGCATGGTTGGAAGGTTCAGCGATGGTCGGCACATCTCGTGCGTCTGATCGCCGGATCGGCAACAATTCGTGCTGCTGTGATTATCGGTGGAGTGGGTTGGCTGATCTGTATTCTGTTGCTCCTTCGGATTGTCCCTCTTGAAAACGGCTTGCAGGCCCAATATTATTCGAATACCGATTGGCAGGGAGCACCTGCACTCGAATTGTTTGAGCAGCGAATAGACCTCGACTTTGTTTCTCAGCATTCTTTGCCGGTTTCCCGGCCCTTTAGCGTGCTCTGGAGTGGTGCGCTTTTTGTCCCGAGAACGGATAAGTATACGTTTTCGACGGTCTCTGATGATGGTTCCGAACTTTTTATCAACGGTCAGCGTGTTGTTGATAATAGCGGATTGCACGGTGTTGTGGAACAAACTGGAACGATCGAACTGAAAAAAGGTTTCCATGAGATTTCCATTCGCTATATGCAAGGCGGCGGTGGGGCATTTTTCTCTGCGTCCTGGGGGAGAGCCGGGAGAGCGCGACAGCCTCTTGTTTCAGCCTGCCTGTTCCCTGAAACACCGCAGAATATGTCTGCCTTTCAGGCTGTTCGTTTGAAGGAGGCAGTGCTGCCGGCGCTTTTGACGATTGGGAGTGCTTTTCTTCTCCTGCTGATCGTTGGGGGATTTTCATGGCAGATCTCACGCAATCCGGCTGCCTGGACAATCCGTCCATTCTATAAAAAGCTCCTGGTGTTTCTGATCCTCGCGACACTTGGCGTCAACATCGTTCTCTCCCTCGTGGGTTCGAGATTTTCAGTCGAGGATAGCACTTTTTGGATGAACACCTCCTCATTCCAGAACAACACTGCGCTTTATTATACTCATTTTTTTCTCTCCTCTCCTATGCATCAATACGGCGATTCCTGGAAACATATGTACGATGCGCTGCAATATTTCGAAGATCCGCAGCAGCAGTCACGGTATTCCGAACTGTTTTTTGAGAAGCATGTCAAATTTATCTATCCTCCGACGAGTTTGCTGCTGTTTAAACCATTTTCACGATTTTCAGTTCAGTATGTGATTACACGGGCCAATTTGATATCCTGGCTGGCAATTCTCTTCTCAGCGGTATTACTCGCGAAGATTTTTTCAAAAAGCGTCAAAAAATATGCTCATGATACACTTACATTGGGGGAACAGTGGTGTATTCGTGTGCTGAGTCTCTGCGTCACATTGTCGTTTTATCCGATTATGCGGTCGTTCCGCCTTGGTCAGGCTCAGACCTGGCTCTATGTGCTCTTTGTGACGGCTATGTGGCTCTGGTTAGAGGAGCGTAAAGTTCTGTCCGGTGGGGCCATCGGCCTGATCTGTCTCGTGAAACCACAGCTCGGTTTACTGGCTTTTTGGGGATTATTTCGGAAACAATGGCATTTTGCGGCAGCCATTTTTCTCACATCCGGGGTTGTCGGGCTTCTGTCGCTTGCTGTGTTCGGTTGGCAGAATCATGTGGATTATTTGCAGGTGTTGTCATACATTTCAAAACACGGCGAATCGTTTCATCCGAATCAATCGATAAACGGCCTGTTAAACCGCTTTTTTTTCAATGGAACGAATCTCACCTGGGACCCCTATTGGTATCCGCCGTATCATCGATTTATCCATCTTGCAACGACAACCAGTTCCGCATTGCTGATTCTCTTTGTATTGTTTTGGAAACGCAAGCTCTTCCGAAATGAAGAGATTCTCGATCTTTCGATCGCTTCTCTCAGTTTCACAATGGCGTCGCCTCTGGCCTGGGAGCATCATTATAGCTTTTTATTGCCTATGTTTGCCTATGTGTTGCCATTGACCCTGGCGTCACGTTGTAAGAAGACAGGGCTTTGGCTTCTGGGAATCGCGTTTGTGCTGGTCGCGAACTATTATCAGTTCACAGGCCTCTTTGCTGCTACACACTTCAACATCATCCAGTCGTATGTCTTGTTTGGGGCGCTGGTGGTCCTCTTCTATCTATATCGCCTGAAAAATTCCAACTTTCTTCTTGACGGCTGTGAATATTAAAGCATACTTATAGATGTTATCGAAAATAAGCACAGGAGTAGAAGAGGTTTTTTCGCCCTCCCCTGGGGCGAAAAACATTATTGAAAAAGCACTTGTGAAATAGACCTGGAACAAACAGATGAATAGTTCACTCCATTTCGTATTTTCCCGTAAATTCCTCCTTTTGCTCTTCCTGGTGTTTCTTCTCACACGAGTTGTCCATCTTACCGCTGATCCGCCGCAGGATCTGAGCTGGAGCCTGGGACTGTTTTTTGACGAAGGGGTGTATAACCACAATGCCCGCAATCAGATCCTCTTTGGCGAATGGAAGCTGGATGAGTGGAACGACTATTATTACAGTGCGATTTCGACCTGGATCAAATACTATGTGCTTGGCCTGATCGGGGTCGGTCGGTCGCAAATTCGCCTGATTTCCATCGCCTACAGTATGCTTTCTCTGCTGTTTGTTTACCTGGCCGCAAAGGAAAGTTATGGCAAGAAGACCGGCCTGATAGCGCTGCTGCTCTTCGGGACGAATTATGTCTCGACGATGTATAGCCGCGTCGGGATGCAAGACACGCAGACTTTAACCGTTTTTATCATTGCATTCTATTTCTGGCAAGCCGGGATGCGTCGTTTGAACGAGCATGGGAAGCTGTGGAGCGTCTACATGTTTCTGGCTGGTGTGACGGTGTTTATTAGTTACACGTACAAAAATCTTTTCCTGTACTTACTCCCCGTTCCTTTTGTCGCGTTGTTTGTCTCTTTTCTTATTCATGTCCGGCATCCTCAGAGACGAATACAGATTTTTAAAGCGTTTGCGGCGCTTTTGCTTGGAACGGTATCGGCATTTTCGCTCTGGTATCTTACTTTTTACCGCCCAAACCAGGATATTATCTCTCAATTCGGCAGTTTTTTTACGAAGCAGCAAATGTTTCCAACCACGAAGCTTTCCAAAGTCCTGGAAATCATGCAAGGCAACCCGTTGTTTGCCTATCTTTCCCATACGCCCGTGGTTTTGTTTGGAGCGTTTTTCACGCTGTTGGCTCTGTATGTGATCCTGTTCTCCGAAAAACGGTCTGCGCTGCATGATAGCGATTTGTATGTGATGACCTGGTTCTGGGCGGTTTTTTTGTTCACGACGATTATTGCTTATCGTCCGATGCGCTATTTTTTACCGATCCTCCCTCCATTATGTCTGCTAACGGCACGCGGATTAGGACGATTAAACAGGCCGGAATGTCTTCGACCCCCCAGACATCTGTCTGTTTTCTTTTTTCCTGTCGCAGGTCTGTGGCTGACGATCGTATTTGGTTTCGGCCTGTTGCCTTTGAGGTCTCGGGGGATTCATAGCGCTCCGGCCAATACCTTTATTTCTCCAACACGTTTCGATACGATCGGCGGCCTTCTTGCTTCATTTCTTTGTCTTTGTGTATTGTGGAAATTTTTCACAAAGAAGAAATGGAAAATTCCCGTGCTGCCTCAACGATTTTTTTCTGTTTTGGCGCTCGTATTAGTTCTCTCTTCCGTGATATGCGATGGGCGTTGGTATTATCGCTGGCTTCGCACTCTTCGATTTGATGTGGCTGATACTGGCCGTGATTTGATGACGTTTATCGGAGATACGCCCGCCTATATCGGCGGTATGAATGCTCCCGGCGTCGCGTATGATACGCCGTATAAAGTATTGTTTTCATGGGATCAGTTTGTCAATTACCGGGAGAATCCGATCGAGAAATATCGGCTGACTCATCTGTTTTTGGGCGATGGAGCCGGAAGTGATGAACGGCGGTACTATTACCGGAAATATCCCCGCAATATGTACCGGGCGACACCGTTGCGGCAATACACGATTAAAAATACGGTGTATACTCTTTTCTCTCTGCTCGAACCGCGTCTTGAGATTCTGTTGGATCGTGATCAATTTCATCCAAACGATAAAATTGAAGTGCCTCTGCGGGTGATAAATTATGATTTTCGGGAGCCTCGTCAATTTTTGTTGACTTGGGCGCTCTACCCGCTGGAAGAAACTGAAATCATAGAACCTTGGGCAAAGGGGGAGAGACAAGAGCTATGGATGCAAGCGGAGAGCTATCAGGAAATCTCCATTCCCGGTTATATTCCCGATCGGGCAGGGAAATATTCATTGCTTGTAAGCTGGCAAGAGCCAAAAGTACAAATTTTTCAAGCAGAAGATGCGAAATCTCAAATCGGACGGATCGTCCCTGATCAAGCTGGCGGGAACACAGCGGTATTCCACCACGGGAGTCTATCGTCACCAGAAAAAGGCTTCATAATATATGGCGATTACCGGTATTTTCCCGCTGGAGCCTATGAGGCGTCGTTCCGAATCAAAGTGGGGGAAAATACGTCCACTGAACCGATTCTCAGGCTTGATGCTGCCGGTCATTACGGAAAAGTTACCCTGCCGTACCTGGATGTCCGTGGGGTCGATTTCCCAGATGTCGGGCAGTATCACTATATTCTCTTGCCGTTTCTTTTGAAAACCGGAACGAGTTTCGTCGAATTTCGCGTGTATACCTACGGTATCACTGATGTCTGGATCGATACAATCCGATTAACAGCCCAGGAAGGCGTCTGGCGAGAACAGCCGATTGAGGTTAGAAATTAAGCCTGGTTGCAAAGGTGTTGAGGTCGAAGCCGTTGCCGATTCTGACATAGGGTTCTTGCTCCTCCCCTTTGCCGAACGGCCAGAATCCGAAGACGCGAAACGCATTGACTCCGGTTTCATGAAGCCGATCGAGGGCGACAGAAATATCACCGTTCAGATAATGATTAAACCCAAATTGCTCGACAATAAGAACTCGTGGTTCTCCTCCAATATGCTTCTACTTTCATAAAATACATGGGATGGCGAAGGATGTTTCATGACAATTAATCGAAATACCCGACTTTGAACCGGACAAATTGTGTTAAGGCTGCCTGTCCGGCCCCATAATAGCGCGGTTCACGATTTCCCAGAACAACATGTACCTGTCGCTGTCCTCCTATCGGATAAGGAGCTTGTGCCCATTTCGAGACGAAATCATCAATACGTAGTTGACAGCGCCGTCCATGCACATGGATTTCGATATGATGACGTTCTTCGCCCCAATGGCGCATCGTGTAGTCGCCAGAAATATCTGGACTTGTCACTAGCCATGCCGCTCCATCTTCTACCGGGTCCGGGCGATCCGACAGGAGCACTCGGAACCGTGAACCTCCTCGATATGTTGAATACATGCGTTGGAATGACAGGCAATAGTTTCCGTCGATGTCATGAATGGTAAAGGGGAAGACTTTCCCTCCATTGAGATCTCCCAGGTATTGGTTCGGAATATTTCCTTCAAGATCAAATGCCACATAGTATCGTCGTGATGTGTCGAGGGACAGCGTGAATTCGATTCCCCCATTCGGAGTGGGGGTAAAACGGTCGTTTTGAAAATTCCCTCCGATAACTTTCCCCCGCGCCTTAGCGATCTGTTCACGAGCCATTGAGGGAATACAGAGCTCGTCATGACCGGAACAATAGGCTTGTTGCTTCGGAAGTTGGTGGACGTGATGAAATCTCGGGATGTCTGATGGTCTTTGTACTGAGGCCCGGGCAGGATCCACAATCGCGATTTTATCGGCCAGAACATACGCCCAGCCCATGTAGAAGATCCGGAATTCCATGTTTGCATCAGGTCCTGGCGGCGTAAAATCGAACTCGAATAAAGAAAATTCCCCGGTGTGCGGAAAATCCTTTCTGGTAATCAGCCGCTTTCCAATGACGCGATCGCTGTGATGATCGTAAACATCCAGAATGAGAATATTCCGATCGTCAGAAAAATTGTCATCGATTAAAATAGTGAAAAACGCTTTAAGGGGAATCGTCGGGTAGCCTTTTTTATATTGTCCGAAACACAGAAACCCTTGCTGCTGGGTGCGGCGGATGGCCTTCCCACTCCGGTTGATAAAAGCTTCCGGATGAGTGGACGGAAGCTGGGCAACATGAAAAATATCGAGAAAGCCTTCGGGTAAACCGCTTCGCGGCCGAACCTGGGGACCATGAGATGTCATTGTTGTATCCCTCCTTTGAAAATTTTGGATCGCCGGCATCCTGACGGCGATCCAAAATTTTCATCATACCGGATAAGCATGCTGCTTATATCATCTTGTATAAAACGGCACCTGAAAGATTTTTGGGAACCTGTCAGGTGCATGGCGATCTTTCTTTCGTGTGGAATGGGGGACACTCCCTCCGGAAACAATACGCTGCCCCCATTCGGTATCATGTTTACAGGTCGTAGATTTTGACGTTCGAGTAGGTCACATTTCTCGGACCATACGCCCCATACGATGTGCCGCCGATACGAACCACGATCGGATTTTTGGGCGCAAACGCAAGAGAGCAGTTTTCAGAATAGTACAAGAATCCGTCACGGTACACTTCAGTGACTCCGCCTGAAATTGTCACAACCCAGTGATATGTTTTCGCAGGATCCCATTCCAGCGGCTGACCTGAACGATAATCAGGATACCATCCCCACATTTCGTGATCCGTATTGTAGTATGCGCTGCCGTATTTTAAATCCAGAGCATTGGTATAACTACCGCCGGCGCCGCGTTTTCGGAGTTGATACAGGTAAGCAGGGATACTCGCCCAATCAGTCTTCCAATTGGCATAGGGAGCGGAATCATACAGTTCGATAACCGTGAGTTTTGAATCGGCAGCGTCTTCATTCGGAAGGTAACCAGAGGCATCAAATTCAACCCGAATGTTGCCGATAATATTGGTCGGATACATGATATAGCCACCGTTATTCGTGCCGATATAATACCCTGCTGCGGTAAAATTTCCCCCTGCGACAATACCGGAACTGGTCCCGTTGGTCAGTGGATCGGAGACGATTAAGCCGCTGCTGCTGCTGCTCTCAGTTGTTCCCCCACTAGTCGTTGACGGAGCGGCAGCCACCGTTGTGGGTTGACCCGATGATGAATCGTGGTCATTCAGACAGCCAGTTGCAGACAATGCGAGCGAAAGTACCAAAACAAAGAGTTTACACAATTTCATAAATCATTTTCCTCCTGGATAAAACATTACAATTATTACAACAACTAACGATGAACAACACATGGGGGAGTCGTATTTGACCATTTTCGTCAAAAGTTTAACGAATGAATGCCCAAACCTCGCTCCCTCATCTTTCGTTTCTGTAAAAGGCTGTAGTACACACGTCTCCACTTGTGTTACGCGCTGATGCATCGCATTATGACACATGAAAGCAAGGGAGGACGGCATGCAATACAGAGAAAAACAGAAACCGGAACATACGGTATGCCCCTTGCATACAGCATATCCCGCATTGCCAGTGTTCGTGTTCTGCCTGGAACACTGGCAAAATAGCACCGGCATCAGAGCCGGTAAATTCTGACATTGGAATACGTCACGTTTCTCGGACCGCCCCGTCCCCAATGAGTTCCGCCGATGCGAATATTCATCTTTCCTGTCGGAGCATATTGCGGCGTCGTGTTCACAGAATACATCGCTTGCCCGTTTCGACGAATGTCGCATACGCCGTCCCGCCAGGTGATGACCCAATGATATACCGTGTCGGGATGCCATTCGATTGGATGTCCGGCCTGACCATGACCGGCCCAGGTGCCGAATTCCAGTCCGTGTCCGTGCGCTCCACACTTGAGCCCAAGACCATTGGTGACATGATCGAAGCCCGGTACAATTCCCCGTTTCCGAACCTCAAGCAGGCTGTAGTGAGAGTCGCGCCAGATCGCAGGGTCGCCCCAGTTCGCATCGCGCGGCGAATCGAACATGAGCAGCACGACCAGCTTGCTGTCTGAACAGTCCTCCCGGTCAATATAGCCTTTGGCATCGAATTCCAGGCCGATATTCCCCACAATATCGGTTTCGTACACAAGATATCCATGAAAATTGGTCTCAACCCGGTAGCCATCAGGCGTGAACTGACCACCATTGACAGTGCCGGCGACACTTTTGCCATCGGTCAGCGGATCGAAAAGCACCAATTCTCCTTCCAGCTCGGCATTGTTATCATCTTCAGACGATGAAGAGGAGGTCGACCCCGAAGCTTTCAGTGAATCCGGAATCTGAGATGCATCTGTGATCGTCACTTCTGCCGGATCGATCACGGCAATTTTGTCAGCCAGAATATACGCCCAGCCCATATAAAAAATGCGAAACTCCATATTCGCATTATCACTCGGCGGTGTAAAATCAAATTCGAATACACAGAATTCGTTTACCTTTTTGAAATCTTTCCGGGTGATCACTTCTTTGCCGATGACTCGATCGCTGTGATGATCGTAGACGTCAAGTATCAGGATATTTCGATCATCCGCGGTATTATTGTCAATAAAGATACTGAACAAAGCTTTTAAGGGTTTTTGTGGATAGTTTTTTTTGTACTGTCCATAGCAGAGAAAGCCTTGCTCGGTTGTCGCGTGAATTGCCTTGCCTCCACGCTCGACAAAGGCACCAGGATGTGTCGATGGAAGCGTGGCAACTCGAAAAATATCCAGGAAACCTTCCACCGGGCGATCGATATCTGTATATTGTATAATGAGGTCTTTATATTGTGCTGTTGGTGCTCGGCCAAGTACCGATTCTACGGCATTGAGCAATGCGGTTTCATTAAGGAATTCTTGCCCTTTGAGATCCTGAAGTTTCGTTATGATACCGGCCGGAACGTTCTTTTTCGCCAGGCTGGCATAGCTGCTCTCGTCGAAACGAAATTTTGCCCGCAATGGAGCCGGATGTGGAGGAAACGCTTCGACAATCGCCCGGTAAGTCTCGACATTGAGCTGACCTATACTGCCTCTGGCCTCGTCGGCAATGTAGGCTTTGTGATCGAGAAAGCCAAACAATTGCAGCCCATTGGTCCCAACATCTCTTGCCAAACGGCTCATATCGGCAGGATTTTCGCGAGACATCCCGGACATGCCGAATCCATCGGTCGAAAATCCGATTGAGGCATCAGGGCCAGTTTGCTGCCGCATGTCGCGAACATCGCCTGATACATCCGAATGTCCGCTGTTCAGGTCGTAACTACCTCGATGGATAAACCAGATGTCGGCTGCCGGATCGTCAGCCGCCGGCGATCCTTCCTCACTGCCGGCAATGAGGCAATCCGGCGCCAGGCTTTTAACATATCTCGTCATTTCACGATACCAGCGCGCATCTCCCTGAAATTCATTCATAATGCCGAAAATAAGATTCACATGCGGCCTGACAGTATTGATGACTTTCCTGATATACTTTCGCTGAATGTCTAACAGATAGGCATTATTGAGATCGCTGAAACGTTTATGATCGATTCCGACGAGCTGATAAAAGGGGTTGTATGGCGCAGCAGGCGCATACCAGAATCCGCAGGAATCGAATAATTCGTACAGTACTACAATTCCTTTGTCATCGGCATGGGCGATCCAGCGCTGTAAATACTCGAAGAACGGCTCGTTGAATCGAGTGAGATCGTAGGAATTGCCGACTTTGACATAGGGTGATTCTTCACGGCCTTTTGCAAAAGGCCAGAAACCGAAGACCCGCATACCATTGACGCCGTTTTCAGCCAGAATATCGATCCAGCGGAAGATGTCATCATTCAGGAAATGGTTGAAGCCGAATTGTTCGACGAAAACTATTCGAGGGTTGCCGCTGACATTCTCTTGCTTCAGTATCGTCCCCTCTCGATAAAGTTTTCCTGGAAATGCCATGATGATTGTTCCTCCTTGAAAAAGAACCCTGCCAGGGTTCCACACACTGGCAGGGTTGAGACGTATGTCTATCATGCCGGGTGAATCCCCGCACATGAAAACTCTTGAGAAAAAAAGATGCCTGGCTTTTTTCAAAAAATAGTTGAAGAAGGCATCTTTGATATGGCTGCAATGGTCATGAAAAAAGAGCATCGAATTCTTTAAATTATAGCATAGCACAAAATGTTTTTGTGGTCAAGCAAAAATATGAAAAAGCCCTTTCTTTTATTATAGTTTCTTTTCCAATTGACAAATTTGCTCCCCGAAAGAATTGTGGGAGCATGAAACGGAGTATGCTCATCAGTCTTCTTCTTACAGGATGTGTCTGTGTCGGCGTTGGGTACGCAAAGTGGGCAACATTGCGCCGGATTGCGTATGCTGCTATTCCGGGTGTCCTGCAAGAGCGGCAGGAAGGGGTGACATTTCCAAGCGGTAATCTGTCCTTGAGCGGAACCCTGTATATGCCAGGATGGTCGTTGAGGAAACGCCCTGCTGTCGTGATTTGTCATGGCGGAACGCCAATAGGACGGAGAATGGCCATGTATGTGATCATGGCACGAGAGTTGGCGGCCCGTGGATATGTTGTCCTGACGTTCGATTTTCGAGGATTTGGGGAGTCTGACGATCCGAAACGCTTTGAAACCTTCTCTGATTTGGATTTCACGCATGATATTTCGGCCGCCGTGAATTATGTGTCGCAATTACGGCAGGTCGACACCTCTCGACTGTTTTTGATCGGTCATTCTTTTGGCGCAGGGGTTGTGCTTCCGGCCAGCATTCGGGAACAGCGAGTCCGGAAAACGATCTCGCTCTCGCCTCCCAGAAATACAGCAGGGCGGCAGTATGGGCCGAACGCGGCTGATCCCTCCTATCCGCAAAGACGGTTATCACAGGATATGAATATCCATCCGCCGATCCCAAAAGAGGTCTTTTATCCGCATTTGAAAGAATATGTCGCCGAAGAGATCTTACGCTATCCTGAACATCGACCTGTGTTCTTTATTGACGGTTCTGAAGAAGATAAGAACGAGCAGGACTTTTTGCGCACAGTTTATGAGCAAATGACCGAACCCAAAGCCTATACAACCATTCAGGGTGCGGACCATTATTTTGGCACGCAGCGCGGTCAGGATGGCTCGTCAGGTTCTGTCCCATATGAGGCAATCATCATGCAGAATCTTATCGATGTGATCGATCAATGGTTTCGGAAGGATGACTGATACCCTGAGCGTGTAAGAAGGAAATTTCACTCAAAAAAGGAGACTTTTTAGATGATTGCATATTATAATGGCCAATTCCTCCCGAAAGAGGAGATTAAAATTTCACCCGACGATCGCGGATTTCTGTTCGCCGACGGTGTGTATGAAGTCGTAGTTTCGTATAAAGGAAAATTTTTCCGCTTCGATGAACATCTGCAGCGCATGCAGCGCGGACTGCGGGAACTCCGGATAAATTTCCCCAATCCTGAATCATTAAAACATGTGGCTGAAACACTCATTAAGGACAATCAATTTGAGGCGCAGAATGCGAAAGTGTATGTTCAAATTACGCGTGGCGCTGCTCCCCGCAGTCATGCATTTCCTCCCCAGAACGTCTCGCCGACCGTCTATGCCACGGCTTCTCTTGTTCAGCTCTCTCAGGAACCCTGGCAGAATGGGGTGAAAGTCATTTTAGTGCCAGATATTCGCTGGGCGCGCTGCGATATTAAGTCTACCGGGCTTTTGCCGAACACAATGGCCTTTCAACAGGCGAAAGAGTGCGGAGCCCATGAAGCCGTGTTCGTGCGGGACGGTGTCGTGACTGAGGGAGCGCATACCAACTTCTGCGCGGTGTATGACGGTACGTTATTTACGGCGCCTTCGAGTAATTATATTCTAACGGGAATGACTCGGAATGTCGTGTTAGATCTCTGTCGGGAATTGCGGATTCCGATTCGGGAATTCCCCGTGTTTGAAAAGGATTTACCGCGAGCAGATGAATGTATGATTGTGGGAACGACGACAGAGGTGACACCAGTCGTGCAGATCGATGGTTGGACGGTTGGGGATGGCAAACCCGGCTCAATAACGCGAAGATTACAGCAGGCTTTTCAGGAACTGGCGCATCCTGACGCATAAGCTTACGGAATGTGTCACATAGAGTGGGTGGCTCTTGGGCTGCTGATCGCTGGGGAGACGTGTCGTTTTGCGAGCGAACCGGCTCGATGTGGCAGAGGGTTCCCGAACGTTCGAACGCTGTTTTATATGTGGCAGCCTCATCATAACTCACGTGTTCTTTCACCATAAGCGGCTGGTCTGTATACACCTGGTCGATCTGTTGTTCCTGGAGGCCGAACATCGATCTGAGACGTTGTTTTACCCCTTCAACAGATTGGCCTTTCTGAAGTTTTCCGCTGTTTGTTCCAGAAATCACTGAACCGGTGGAGAGGTTCTGACTCTGTCGATCGCTATGATTCAAACGTGCCTTTGACCAGAACTTCCCCATGCTGTGCCATTAGTCGGCCTTTTGCGATAACGCTGTCAAGAGAAAGATTCTCATCGAAGATAAGCAGATCCGCATCTTTTCCGATTTCAAGGCTGCCTTTTGTTGCAAAAATTCCTGTTCTTTTGGCAGGATTCGATGTGATGAATGTCAGCGCGTTCTCTAAGGAAAATCCTGCATGAACCAGTTTTATCCACTGCTTGTAGAGATTGCGAATATCGCCGACAGCCATTCCTACCAACCGGCCCTGTTCGTTAAATGTCGGCATAGAGCCGTTGGAATCGGAACTGATCGTCATTTGTTCGAGACCCACCCCGCTTTCCAGCGCTAACGAGATTGCCTCACTAACAGGTTTCCGGGATGTTGATTCCGATGACTCAGCGGTAATATCAATATTTCCACCGAGTTTTGCAAATTCGATTGCTTGTGTGAAAAGCCGTTCATTACGGTTCACATGGGTTGGAAGGAATTGATCGATGGGAATCTCCGTGTCTTGCGCGATGCGTATGATCGTGTCAAGACCGGCCTTACCGTTACCGACGTGTAAGTGAACGATTCCGGCTTTGCCTCCGATCATCCCACCGACTCGGGCCTCAGCGGCAATACGGCACAATTCTTCATAGGTCGGCTGTGACGAACGGTGATCCGAAATCGCCAATTCGCCCACACCGATGATTTTCGGAATCAGGGCAATATCTTTTCTGGCGCTTCCGGTGATCGTCGTGAGCGGAACCTGATAAGAGCCGGTATAGATGTAGGTAGAAATCCCTTCTAAATCGAGTTGAACGGCCTTTGCCAGGAGATTCTCCGGTGTCCGGGTCACGTTGTCGGTGCCCAGACAGCCAATGACGGTTGTGACACCGGCGTTGATAATACTTGAAAGCTGAATCTCCGGTGTTCGAGCCTTTGGGGTTTCTCCGCCGCCCCCGGCGAGATGAACGTGCAAATCGACAAATCCCGGCGCGACGTTTTTCCCATCCGCCGAAATAATCTGCCCGCCAAAATCCTCTGGCAGGTTAATCGTATCGGCAATATGGGCAATGGTACTGCCGACCAGTAAAATATCTTTCTTCCCGATGAGTTTGGGAGTGTAAATTGTTCCGTCTTTAATGAGTGTAAACATGATGGCATCCTCCTGCAATATTACAGATGTCCTGAATGAAGTGTCTCATACGTTATCTACAAGTACGAAAACTCCATCAGCAAAACCTTGAGCCGCTCGGATCGCAGCTAATCCAGCCTCTCTAAGTAATGTCTTGTGACCTCCTCCTGCTCGCCTCTTTAGTTGTGTCTCTTCAGGTCGCAGGATGGTTATGGGAAGATGAGATATATCAGGATCTTCTTTGAATATCTTTTCGACAAACAGATAATCAGTTTCACCATCTCCAATAAAAATGATCTTGCAAGTTTCGACATTGTCACCAGCCATTATGGATTCCCCCAATTGAAAATGTTCGAATACCAAGCCTCTCCAAGACTGTACAGCGATAGAATTTTCTCATAATCATCTATTTCAGTCAATTTTCTTGATTTACCTTTGTTGAGAAAAACTATCGAATCTGGTAGTTTTTTAAACATATCAAGGAAATAGGGAGAATGCGATGAAACCATGACCTGACATGGATCTTTTTCTCTTTTTGTAATGCCTTCAAAGATCTCAAATAACAGATGCAACTTATGGGGATGCAGGTAAGATTCTGGTTCCTCAAAAAAAGCTATTGACGGTATCAGATGACATGACGCCAGACATGCAAAAGAGGAAAAAACCCAATAACCATCAGCCAGTAGAGGTCCCCTAACTTCAAAAGTGTTTCGCTCTTTTCCTTTTTCATAAAAGTTTAGAAACACTTTTTCCTCGTATACCCCAACTCCTATATCAACTATTCTGCTTCCCCCTTCTGCATATGCGATGACCAATTTTTTGAACTGTCGTAAGCATCCTTTTTGTTCTTCTTGAAGATATTGAACGACTTCAGATAAATTCCCACCATCATGCCTTAAAAAGGGTTGTTTGCCAGAGCCATCATATTGATCATGCCCCATTCTTGTGACTGATGGTGAAAATTGATACTTTGTCATTCGTTGCATATATCTTTTAATTTCTTTTAGTCGGGAATAGAGATTTTTCTCTATTTGAATCTCCCCAATTTTTGTAAATAGAGAATCTCTTTGAGGCACCTTTTCAAAGCCATCTATCCAATGTCGTTCTCCTTTTGTCGGAAGTTGGAAAGGAAGTTCTGGATGCTCTCCAATCGAATAATGACAACGAAAATCAGAGTCTTCAATTTTTAATCC
>PDWJ01001110.1_pt1 | contig 34670 bp, 37 predicted proteins | sample 1430881 | NCBI WGS metagenome assembly PDWJ01 (sample SAMN01162460, study PRJNA174530) | Oral metagenome, whole genome shotgun sequencing project. | biome: Marine environment; feature: Marine mammal; material: Swab sample of the gingival sulcus; isolation source: swab sample of gingival sulcus...
TTTCTTCAAAACTCATGGAGCTTTTATATGCGCTTCCATTTATCATTATGTCATAGCTGTCTATTATTGAAAATAGACGGGACAACATTGGTATATCATGACCGGCAAGGCCTGAAGGATAACCTTGACCGTCCCAGCGCTCATGATGGTACAGGATTAATTCAGCTATTTGAGCGTATTCATCAATTGCCTTGGCAATTCTATATCCTATGATAGGGTGTTCTTTTAGTTCTTCAATCTCTTTATGACTCAGTTTGGTTCTTTTTTGCAGGATGGAATTTGAAATGCGTATATTTCCGATATCATGCATGAGTGCTAGTTTTCCAAGTTTATCTATTGATTCGCCCGACATATTTATTTGTTCTGCGAATTTTTCAGCAAGCTTGGAGCATCTTTCAATATGACCGCTGTTAAGTGATTCCTGATTCTTCATTGTTTTGATGATATCATTTATAAGTTCTTTGAAGTGAGAGGATCTGTTTTCAATCTTAACACTATACATATGCTCATCGGCCTTTTTAAATATATCAGTAATATTTTCTGATTTATCATTTTTTTCCGCACAGCCTATTGAGACGCTGGGTCTTGCAAAAATATCATCATAACTGCTGTTTCTGCATGATTCAATAATTCTGTCAGAGAGTTCAATAGCCTTTGACAGAGGGCTCTTATGAAGAATGATTGAGAACTCATCACCGCCGATTCGTGCAATTATGTCACTTTTCCGGCAGTTGGAAGAAAGAATGGATGATACCTTTTTAAGAAGTTTATCACCATAGTCATGTCCAAATGCATCATTGGTAAGTTTAAGGCCGTTTACGTCAATTACAAGAACTGATACCGGAAGGATATTTCTGGTTTTTTCAATACGTTTAAGTTCTTCTTCAAAATAAGCACGATTATAAAGCCCTGTAAGACTGTCGCGAAAGCTTTTTTGAATAATATCGAGTTCCTTTAATTTTTGATCGCTTATATTCTGGATGATGCATACATTCTCGTTTATGCCCGTTTTTGTAAGTCTGCAGCTGTAGAATAAGTCTTTATCAACTGCCGGATCATTGAAAATAAAGTTTCTTTTTTCTCCTATCTTGGAAAGATTTTTGGTTTGCCTTAGTATGGAGTCTGCAAGTTCGGTCGGCAGAAGTTCAGAAAGATATCTGCCTTCGGGGATTTTATTTTTATCTATAATATCAAAATCATCCGGAAAATGATGATCTATAAAAAGTCCTGCGTTATTATATAAAAGCATGAGATCCGGAATTGTATCAAGCAGTGCTCTGGCTCTCTGCTGGCTTCTTTCAAGGGCCTTCTCAATATCCTTTCTTATTGTTATGTCGTGCTCAACAGCGATTATTCCCTTCATATCGCCATTATCATCTGATAAGGGTTGAAAACTTACCAGATGTGTTGAGCCGTCTTTATATTCAATTTCTGACTTGCCAGGCAAACCGGTTCTAAGGGTATCAGCAACGGGACATGATTCGCAGGGGCTGAGTCTGTTATGAAATACTTCGTAACACTTACGGTTCAGTATTTCGTCAACTGAAGAATTTTCAGGGATCTTTTTTAGTCCTGCTTCATTAATCCATTTTAGCTTATAATCGGTAGAAAAAAAGGTTACAGGATCCACCAGACTGTTAAGGATTTGTTCTTTTTCTCTTTCTGATTCATTTAGTGACTCAAGAATTATATTGTTTAAGAATTCTTTTTTGCTTTCAGAGTCATCATTAATCTTATTAATTATATCCAGCTTTTTCTTTATTTTTCTCATAGAGCTGTTGGTTGAATAATCACACCGTTATGATCTTATATCCCTTTTCAATATATTCACTCATTGAAGGATGTCCAAGAAGGCTGTTGTCAATTTTAAGCCCCTGCTGCCTGGCTGTATCCAGTGTTCCCATCTTATTGGCACATGCCTGACATACAGAAACAACATCTTCGGTATTTTTTAGTTTAAGCCAAATCTCTCTGAAAGGGTTATTTTCAGTATCAAGGACAGATATCAGGCCCGCAGACTGTCCTTCGAGTACAAGCCTTACATCCCAGCCCTTATCAAGCATCTGTTTTGCATTAAAAAGTGCGTGGCCAAAGCACATAAGCTCGCCTGTAAATCCAAATATCGCGATTTTATTCATATTACCTCCTGTAAAACCGAATGGATGCGGTTTAATTATACATTAAGATTATTGAAATGGATGCTGTACGTCAAATAAAAAAGTAAATATAATGTCGACGTGAATCTGAAAAAGCTTCTTAAAGATAATTTCGGTTATAGCAGCTTTCGTGATAATCAGGAAGAGATAATCAGGGCTGTTCTTGACGGAACCGATGTATTTGCCGCCATGCCTACCGGAGGGGGAAAGTCGATCTGCTATCAGCTGCCGTCTATTGTTTTTGAAGGTATAACAATTGTTGTAAGCCCCCTTGTTGCCTTGATGAAGGATCAGGTAGATGAAGCGCTTGAAAACGGTCTAAGGGCCGCCTATATTAATTCTTCTCTTGATCAGGCAGAGGCCTCAGCAGTCTACGCGGAACTTTACAGGGGTAATATAAGCCTGCTGTATCTTTCTCCTGAGCGGCTTTCGCTTGAGGGATACTTTGAGAAACTCCAGCAGTTTCCGGTGAAATTTTTTGCTGTTGATGAGGCCCACTGTATTTCCGAATGGGGGCATGATTTCAGGCCTGACTACCTTGGGCTTTCAAAAATAAAGAAATACTTTCCTGATGTTCCTGTGGCCGCATTTACTGCAACCGCCACGATGAAGGTTCAGCAGGATATTATACGGCTTTTGAAGCTCAAAAAACCCTTTCTTGTAAGGGCCTCGTTTAACCGGCCTGAGCTTTTTTACCGTGTTGAACAGAAGAATAAGGCCCTTGAGCAGATAACAGCCTTTGTGATGGATCATGAAGGGCAGGCCGGAATTATTTACAGAACCTCAAGAAAGGACGTAGAGAAGACAGCTGAACATCTTAGGGCGCGCGGTATAAAAGCCCTGCCTTATCATGCGGGCCTTAGCCAGAAAGAACGGAAAAAGGCCCAGGAGATGTTCAATAATGATGAGATTGATGTGATATGCGCGACCATTGCCTTCGGTATGGGTATTAACAAGCTGAATGTCCGCTTCATTGTGCATGGTGATCTGCCGCGCAGCATGGAGGGATACTATCAGGAAACCGGCCGCGCCGGGCGGGATGGGCTTGAATCACACTGTCTGCTGTTGTATTCAGCAGGCGATATGATGAAGATTCAATATCATATAGACAATATGGAAGATGAAAAAGAAAAAAAGAAGGCTGTCGAAAACCTGAGGCGTATGTCAAGTTTTGCTTCTGTTAATGTATGCCGCCGAAAACAGCTTCTTGAATACTTTAATGAGTCTGCTGCTTCCAGCTGCGGCAACTGTGATATTTGTACCGATGAGGTTGAAAGGATAAACGCGACAGTCGATGCCCAGAAGGTGATGTCGGCGGCAGTCCGCACCGGAGAAAGATTCGGGATTGTTCATATTGTGGATGTAGTCTGCGGTGCTGATACCGAAAAAATCAGGAAGTTTAATCATAATGAGCTTAAAACCTGGGGGGCAGGAAAGGATAAACCCAAAAAGTGGTGGCGCGGAATAATAGATGATCTTATAAGGCAGGAGGCCGTGATTCAGGATGCTGAAAACTACAATGCTTTGAAGCTTACGGATAAGGGGCGCAATATCCTGTTTGGCCGTGAGGCCTTTTATATAATAAGGAGAGAACAGAAGCCCGAGCATGAGATTCTGAGCACTTCACAGCCTTCCGGTTTTTCAGCCAGGAACTACGACCGTGAGATGTTTAAAATGCTTAAGGAATACCGCTTTGAGCTGGCATCAGAGAGAAGGGTTCCGCCGTATATAATCTTTTCAGATAAAAGCCTCAAGGATATGTGTATTATAAAACCGACCGATAACAGCTCGTTTTTGCGTGTATCGGGTGTGGGTGAGCGCAAGCTTGAGGAATACGGCCCGCTGTTTATTCCCCGGATAAGGGAGTATCTGGGTTATTGAGGCTTGGAATTGATGTTTAAAACTCTCTCTGTAATATGGCCTAAAATCAGCTGATCTTCATTCCCTCAAGCCATGAAACAGCCTTTTCACGGGGCATTGAGTCTACAGCCCTTATGAACTCTTTCCATGCCGCGCGCTCTTTGTTAAAGCGTTTGTTTACCCTGCCGGCTTCAATATCATCCAAAAGGGGTGGAAGCTGCCTCAGTCCTTCTGACAGGTATTCTTCTGCCTCATCCTCATGTCCATTGGCAGAGGCCTGAAAAATAAGATAGATCCATAGCCAGAACACCTGGGCTCTTGAAATTGGTGATGCAAAATTTGCGGGAAAGGGTATGGTGTATTTAACAACATCCAGTTCTGTCATCAATTCCCTGAATAATATCATCCTGTAGATGTCGGCAATGCTTCTGGCAGCCTGGTTTTCATGCTCTGATTTTGCAACATCAGCCTTATAGTGGATTATTCTCAGCAGCGGGTTAAAAATACCCTGAATACCGCTTCCAACTGCCGAAAAGTAGAACTGCTGATCCTCGGCACGCCCTGTCATTGAAAAACCGACCGGAACCGCCCGGCGCAGTGAGTTATTGTCTATTCCATATCCGCCGCCCTTAACAAGCGGATGTGATATGAAATCCTCAAGTTTTTTGCCGCGGTTCAAGAGAGCTGTTCCCTTAGCCTGGCAGGCGCCCTTGTTAAACAGAAGGTAGGGCCCGCGCAGATCATCATTAAGCTTTACCTCAGGTGTGCGGATGGCCTCTTCATAGCCAAGCTTATGAAGATCCCTTGAGTCTACATACTCGCCGATGTTGAATCCGAGGGTTATCTTCCTGCCGTCGGCTGTTTCGGCCGTACCGCCCCAGAAGGGGTGGCAAAGCTGCTGCAGCCATGTAAGGCCGGATGCCTCCTTCATATCGGCTGAATGGATTCCTTCATCGGTGTCAAGCTTGAATCCTGCCCTGATGCCGTATCCGCGCTCAAACAGCAGCTGGGCGTATTTTAAGGCGCCGAAATGACAGGCGTATTTGCCCTGTACTGTGAATATTGATGCTGCGTCACCAAGAAGCTCATCAAGACAGCGGCATTTTTTTTCAGACAGCAGGTAGCAGTCAAGGTGTTTGATCTTTAATTCGGAGAGGATCTCCTTAAGCCAGATCTCGCATATTGTGTCGAGACCTGCGTGTGTTGTTGAGATTGATATGAGTATTTTCATATTTTGAGCGGCCGGAAAGATGCCGCATTTTTTTTCATAAGCTATGTCAGCATCAAGCTCTACGAGGCATTTCTCAAGTTCATGCTCGGCGCCGCGGGTGAATACCGGTACGGGGTGATCGTAGACGGCAATCCTTTTGGGTGATTTTTCCATATAGCTGTTGTATGCCTGGGCTGTTTTTTCAGATATCCCTTCCGGGGCAGTTTTGCCTGCCGGGGAGTATAATGCGTTAAGCTGAATAATCAGCTCTTCCGGTCTGTATGGTTCAGGATTTTCTGCTGTATTCTTTAAAAGCCAGCTGTTATATATCTGATCATCATTAATGCATAATTCCGGGCTCCATAGCTCGGATATGGCCCTTGCTCTTTCTATTGGGTCTTCTGATTCAAATATTATCTTTGCCCTTTCTTCCAGCTGCTTAATATTTTCATCAAGTGAATAATAGTCAGTAAAATCTTTTTCAATGTCTTTGCTGAAGCGTTTCAGGATTCCGGCTTCAGGCAGAAGCTCATCCTCCACAAGCTGTGACGGATCTGCTTTACCTTTTAAGGCGGATTTCATATATGATGCTGTTTTTTCAGATAGAGTTCCGGGCACAAAGTTATCAATTGATGTTCCGCCAAGAGATTCGATACCGGCCGGTCCAAAAAACTGCCTAAGACATTCCGTGTAGACTTCGCTTATTGTGTATTTCATAGTCTTATTATAGATTATTTTTATTTAACAGGCAATTTGGTATTTTGTGAAGGGTTATTTTACCGAAGACGGGACTTGAACCCGTACAGCTTATTCAGCCGGGGGATTTTAAGTCCCCTGTGTCTACCATTTCCACCACTTCGGCATAAGTAAAGTCATATTAATGAATTGAGGGGGCTTGGTCAAGTTTTTTCAGCTTCATTATTTTTATTTATCAGTTCTGCTTGTCAGTAATTTAATTGCGGTATCGGCAAGTAGCAGACCGAATATTCCGGTTACAGTGGTAAGGCTTCCCAGCACTTTTTGGCTATGTCCGCTTGCTGTAAGATCTTCGTCTATCTCTCCGTTGTTTGGGCGTTTAGGCAGCTCATCAGAATAAACACAGGTTATTCCGCTTCTGATATTGCGTTTTCTAAGTGCCTTTCTCATAAGCCTTGCAAGCGGGCATTTAGCGGTTTCAAAGAGATCTCCGACTTTTACAGAAAGCGGATCCATCCTTCTTGCCGCTCCCATTGATGATATTATTTCAAGTTTGTTATTTGCCGCGTAGGCGAGAAGTTCTATCTTTGGACCTACGGAATCTATTGCGTCTATTATGATATCAGGCTCGGGTGTCAGAAGCTGCTTAAGGTTATCTGTATATGCAAATTCATCAATAGCTGTGATTTTGCATTCAGGGTTAATATCAAGAATCCTCTCTTTTGCAGCCTCGGTTTTTTTCATGCCAATTGTACTTTGGGCTGCAAAAAGCTGTCTGTTGATGTTGCTGAGGCTTATGGTATCATGATCTATTATTGTCAATTTGCCTATGCCGCTTCTGACAAGGGCCTCCACCGCAAAGCTTCCTACAGCACCCGCCCCAAATACCACAGCGTAAGAGTTTTGCAGTTTTAAAAGATTGTCCTTGCCAAGTAGTTTTTCAGTTCTTGAAAACTGCTCCATTGTCCCAAATCCTTGAAATTATTTTATCCAAAGGAGTTTCATATATTTCGGATATTGTATTGTAAAGATTTTTAAGTGTCTGTAAATGTTTTTCAGCAGAAAAATCAGCTGAACCGGCAATTTGATCTGATTCAATCAAAATGCGCTTCTGAGGGATTCTTGAAATAATAGGGAAGCTGTGTTCGGGATTACGAATTGACAGCGGGGAGATTGAAATATATCCTCCCAAGGCCATGAGGATGTCGGCAGACTCCGAAGATCCGTAGAATGAATGAAGTATAAAGGGTGCGGGAAGGGGAGAAAATTCTCTTATAAGTTCAATCATCCTTCCCCAGGCTCTTACACAGTGTATTGATAGAGGCCTCCGGTATTCAAAGGCGGCTTCAAGCTGTATTCTGAATAATGAAATTTGATTTTCTTTTGCATTTTTATACCTATGTCCAAAATCAAGCCCGCATTCTCCTATTCCGGCCTGATGGTTTATTGAAATAAGTTTAAACAATTCATTTTTTGACATGAGATTAGAGTTTGATTGCCAAGGATGAACCCCTAAAAACGGCAGGATAGTTTCAGATGATAAATTAAGTACATCAGGAATATCTGTCTCTCCTGTTGAATTAAGAAATACCCGCTTTATATGACTTGATAGTTCAAGATTGGAGCCTGCCATGATATGCAGATGCGCATCTTGTAAATTGGAGCCGGACATTTATTACTCTTCCGTAAATTCCTTATTCATTGATTCTCTCGATTTAAGGGTATTACAAGTCTCACAAAAAAAGCTGATGGCTCCGCAGCCGGAGGCCACTTTGGGAAGATTACCGCATACTTCGCAGGTAAAGGTTATCTTCCATTTTTTACCGCATCCGCTGCATGTGTAGTGACTGCCTTTTCCTTCAAGTTGACCGGTGCATTCTGGACATTTCATATTAACCTCAATAAATAAAATAACTATTTGAATTGGAGCTCTAAGTCTACTATAATTTACTGTAAAAGGAAAGAATGATGATAATGGATGCTGAATCAATTGCGCTGCTTTTTTTATTCTCAATCAGATTCATGGTCTTTATAGCATTCATCATACACTTTTTTCGAGGTTATCAAAGAAGATATCTTATATTTGCTCTAGGTTGGCTTATCTATGCTTTAGGTGCCCTGATTACAGTTTTCCGACCGCATTCCGGCGGGGAGTATTCTCTTATATTAGTGCTATACACTGCTATTGCCGCAAATATTTTGTTTTTGTCGGGAGTTCTTCACTATACAGATAATAATAAAAAAATAACAAAACTAATTTTAGTGTCTATTTTCATCTCTGTTACGATTATCTCAATTTTTATACCTAAATTACTATTTATTCTTCAGCCTGTTCTTCAGGGAAGTTTTTTCATTATAATTCTTTTTATTGTGATATTTGATAAAAGTTTTTTCAGGATAGGAAGTATTAGTTTTTACTGGATATGTATTGGAGTTGTTCTGGGGCTAATTTATTCAGTGAGTCTGAAATTTTTATTTAACAAGATTGGTCCTGAGATTTTGTTCGTTATAACAGGATTTTTGAATTTAGCGCTGATTTCAGTTTTAGGGTATATCGATTGGGAGTGGGTTAATAAAACACTTGAGAATTCTTATAAAGAAAAGAATATTCTACTTAAAGAGGTTCATCATCGTGTAAAAAATAATCTGATGATTATTTCTTCAATGGTCAGATTAAAATCAGATAGTATTGAAAATGAAAACGCAAAATATGTACTAAGAAGTGTAGAGAACAGAATTGATTCAATGTCAATTGTTTATGAGCAGCTTTACAGAAGTAATGATTTAGCGAATATAAAATTTTACGATTATATATTGGATTTAACTGAAAATATAAATTTCGGTTCGAGTGAAATTAAGCCTGTTGATATAAAATATGAGCTGGACGATATAAGTTTTAATATAAACCTGCTTATTCCTGTCGGCATGCTGGTAAATGAGCTTATTACAAATTCCTATAAACATGCTTTCGCAGATATAGATAAGCCCGAGGTTATTATTTCTCTCAAAGCTGAAAAAGATAACAGTATTCTTATTACTGTAATGGATAACGGAACAGGTTTGGCAGAAGAGTATCTTGATCTGGATAATGCAAAAACAACCGGATTTATTATCATAAAGGCTCTTGTCGGACAAATTAAGGGAGACATACAGATTAAAACCGGATATGGTACTAAGGTCTCAATTAGAATACCCCATCAGGAAGGTATTATTTATAAGAATAAATTTTCTTAAAATATTAAAACTGCTTAAAATTTAACCGCGTTTTCCTGCCAAATTTGCCTTTATATTAGCAAAATGATCAAATGCATCAGTACCTTCAACTATCTTTTCTTCATGGTGCTGAACAATAAGTTCAGGAGGGATTTCTTCCAGAAATCGGGATGGAGTTGTTTCTACAAGATCACGCATTATTCTGCGTGAACGGCAGGATGTTATGAACAGTTTTTCTTTTGCCCTTGTGATGGCAACATAAAACAACCTCCGCTCTTCTTCAATATTGTCAGGATTTTCATCTATAGCCCTGGAATGGGGTATGATGTGATCCTCGACACCCGCAAGAAATACAAGCTGAAATTCAAGGCCCTTTGATGCGTGTATTGTCATAAGGTTGACCTTGCCTTCTTCTTCATCTTCCCGCCCGTCATCTGATGTTATTAGGGTAATCTTGTTCAGATAATCATAAATACTTTGGTTTATGTTATCCGGGTTTTTTTCCCAGTTTTCAAAAAAATCTATGAATTTCTGAATGTTTCCAAATTTCCATTTAGCAAGTTTGTCGTTTTTTGCATTGTCGGTTATCAGCCAGCCCCAATAGTCGATTTCATCAATGAGTGCGCTGAGAGAGGCCGTCATCATCCTGCCTGAAAGAAATTTTTCTCTGTAACTATTAATTTGATCAACAAACTCGCTTATATGGGCTTTTAAAGAGTCCTTCAGTGATGAATCTGTATCACGAATTACAAGTGTCATCGCGGAGAAAATTGAGCATTCCTGATTGTCTGCAAGTTCTCTGAGTTTCAGCAGTGTTGTATTGCCTATACCGCGCCGGGGGGTATTTATTATTCTTAGCAGGTTTACATCATCATCGGGGTTGGATATTACCCTCAGATAGGAAATAATATCTTTTATCTCTTTTCTTTGGAAGAAGCTGTGGCCGCCTGAAACCTTGTAGGGTATGTTCGCCGCCAGAAACGCGTCTTCAAGAACAGCAGTCAGACTGTTGGTTCTTACAAGAACGCCTATGTCATGAAACCTTATTCTGTCCTCATACGAAAATTTATGAATAAGTTCTGCTATAAACTCTGCCTCATTTATTTCATTCTCAGGGTGAAATATCTCAATTGATTTTCCGCCTGCTGTTCCTGTCCAGAGTTTTTTCTGTTTTCTGTTTGTATTGTTTTCAATGAGTTTATTGGCGGCAGCGAGAATATTCTGTGTAGAGCGGTAATTTTGTTCAAGTTTTATTTCGGTAAGCTCAGGAAAATCATTTTCAAAATTGATAATATTCTGATAGTTAGCGCCCCGCCAAGAGTAGATTGACTGATCATCATCTCCAACCACGCAGACATTACGGTTTGTTTCACCCAGCATTTTAACAAGCTTGTATTGGGCCATTGAGGTATCCTGAAACTCATCAACCATTATGTATTTATACCTGTTACGGTATTTTTCAAGAACCTCGGGATTTTTATTAAAGAGGATCTGAGGCATTATTATCAAATCATCAAAATCAACGGCGTTATAGGCCGCGAGGTGGTTATGGTACAGGTCGAAGACGGGCTTGTAGATATCATTTGTTCTGTCCCACTTCTTCCGCCCGGTTTTAATCTCGGAGATAAGGTTGTTAAGCATGTAAAGATCGAGGTTTTCACCGCCTAGCCCGGCATGCATTGCCGCCTCTTTTACCGCGGAATTCTTGTCTGCCTGATCATAGATGGTAAAATTTTCTTTATAAGCCGGCAGATGTGATATTGATTCGCGCAGTATTTTTACCCCCAGAGCATGAAATGTAGATACGGTTAAATTACCAAGCTTTTGACCTGTTAGTGTTTTAACCCTTTCTTCCATCTCTCTTGCGGCCTTATTTGTGAAGGTCAGGGCAAGGATTGATGATTGGGGTATGCCCATCTCAAGCATATGTGCTATGCGGAATGTAATCATTCGGGTTTTTCCGCTGCCGGCACCGGCTATTATCAAAACCGGGCCGTCTATTATTGAGGCAGCCTTAAACTGCATTTGGTTGAGTTCTTTTTCAAGCTGTATTGCCATTAAATTAAACCTGTTTAGTGAAGATTGAGACAGCCTCTGTTCCGAAATAAACTATCAGCGAGACTATGATTCCCGATATAGCGGCCCCTCCGGCTACGGCAAGGCATGTTTTTTTTCTGTTCAGGCCGAGAAGCCATGCTCCCAGGGTACCGGTATAGGCGCCGGTTATGGGAAGGGGAATTCCTACAAAAAGCATTATTCCAAGATAGCCGTATTTGTCAACCTTGTCGGAAACCTTATTCCTGGCCCGTTCGACAAGACGTTCAAAAAGATCCTTATACCATTTCATTCTGAGCAGTATCTTGTTCAGAGAATCAAGGAAGATGTAAACAATAGGTCCCAGCAGTGAGTTGAGTATAAAACAGAAAAAATATGCCGCAATTGGATTCATGCCGCTTAATACCGCGTATGGTATTGCCCCTCGAAGCTCGGAGATAGGCAAAAGGGTGAATGCCGCTGTCAAAAGTATCGTTTTCATTTCCATGGGACGCATTCTATCAGATTTAGTGGTTTTTAACCAAGCCTTTATTGCTGAATGTACGCCTTACCGCGATTGCATCTTTAGGGCAAACCTCATGGCAGCAGAAGCATCTTATGCACTTATGATAGTCTATGTTGACCATTCCGTTTATTTTTAATGCCCCCGCAGGACATATATTTACACATTCACCGCATCTGATACATTTTTTTTCTGAAAAAAGCGGTTTGGGAGAAAGCCTTGCCTTAAGTTCTTTTATAAATGGCGGGGTAAGCATTTCAAGCAGCTGACTGTTAGAGCCTGTCAGTTTTATTTTCTGAAATTCTTCCACCTTTGCTTCTTCTATTTTTAGGCCCGCTGTTTCAACATCATTTACTGAATCAATCCAAAGCCCGCGTTCAACTGCGGCATGGTTGATGGGTATAATCTCCGGATCATATCCTATTATCCTGCATGCGGTTATATCAAGAGCGGGCAGGTTAGATGAGGCCAGTATAAGATCTGTTTTTTTCGGATAGCCGCTTCCGGGGCCGGGGCCTTCCATTGATATTATTGCGTCCATAAATGCGTAGGATGGCTTCAGGGCCGAATTAAGATCGACTATCATCTCGGCAAATCCGGCCTGTCCGGGCAACATCATGTGGAATGGGCTTTTTGAAAGTCCGGGGATAAGCCCGAAAAGGTTTTTCATTGCGCCGGTGAAGAACATAAGCTGGTGGGTTTTCATTTTTGGCAGGCTGATTATAGTATCTACCTTTTCGATGATGTCACTTACCTGAAACTGGTTTACCATTTTCCCGTTCGGAACCTTTAATATTACGGTCCGGCTTGAAAAATCATACCACTGGACACCTTCATCCTGACAGACATCCCACAGGCCGCAGCGTTTTGCCTTAAAGCCCGGTTTCTGAATCCCGGGAGAGTCGCCCACAAAGATCTCGGCAGCACCAAGCTCTTTCATGAGCCTTATGGCCGCCCGGACAAATTCAGGATGGGTTGTTGTTGCCTTTTCAGGTGCTGAATCCATGAGAACATTTGGTTTAAGCAGAACCTTTTTGCCTTTAACATCAAGTGCCTCAGTTCCGCCGCTTAGACTCCATGCTTCTCTGAGTTTGTCCAATATAAGGTTGTTATCGTATTCTTCACATCTAAGTATGGCTACGGTGTTCATTTGGATAAATATAACATAAAAACAAATTGCGGGCTATAATGATATAGAATACAATGAGCGTGCTTCCGGCACCACGCCATAAAGCAAAACTGAATATATGAAAATAAAAAGAGGTATTTTTTTCAGATGAATATCAAAAAATCCCTGGCCCCTGTTATTCATCAAAACTCCAAGGTTCTGATTCTTGGTTCGATGCCGGGTGAGCAGTCGCTTTTAAAGCAGGAATACTACGGCTTTAGGGCGAATCACTTCTGGAGGCTTATTGCTTCTGTGCTGGGTGTCGAAGAAGTACCGGAAGATTATCCTGACAAGCTTGAGATGCTTAATAAAGCCGGGATTGCACTATGGGATGTTATATCCAGCTGCAGCCGTGAGGGCAGTCTTGATATAAATATAAAAAATGAAGAGTATAATGACATTTGCGGGTTTTTAAACCATTCTGCGGCCGGTAAGGAAGAACCGAATATACGGGCTGTTTTTTTCAACGGGACAAAGGCGGCACAGAGTTTTAAAAAGGGGTTCGGTTTTGATATGCTGGATGATTGCGGAATAGATTATCATATTCTTCCGTCATCAAGCCCTGCAAATACTATTGGATTTGAGAAAAAACTTGAGAAGTGGGATATTATAAATAGGTATATTTAGAATAAATAACCGGAGTCTGTAGTGTTTAAGAGGGTTGAAATCCCGGTATTAACCGTATTATCGATAATCACTATGATACTTTTAGTATTTACAGCTTCATGTGCTACAAAGCTTGCCTACCGCGATTATGATGATAACAATTATGAAATTATCTATAATAATGAATCCCCTGAAAATATAAATGGACTTTTTCCGGATAGGATTTTTATAAAAACAAAGACACAGACCTTTAATTCGATCTATGAATTTCAATTGTATAACGGAAAGATCTACTATAAGGGGCTAAAAGGCAAAACGCCGAATGTATGGACAATTTTAAAAAACTCCGGGCTTCCTGAAAATCATAAAGAAAAGGGTTTTATTATTCCTTCGGCTATTGAGGAAATAAGCGCGGATAGCAGCAATTTATACGCCCTGTCTTATGAGGGAATCTTTTATTCGATTAGCTTTGAAAGCTCTATGATGAAATTTGGAGAACAATGGGTTCAGAATATCGGGTTTCCTTATAAATATAGGCTGCGGCTTCCGGATGAACTAAAAAATAAGCGCTCCTGGGCAATGAGCAGGCGCGGACCTGAGGTTTTATGGTATGAGGATATAAATGGAAATCAGCACCATTACGGTACAATCGGTATCATTACTAATTATATCCTGCTTGAGGACGGATGCGAGATTAGATTTGCAGATCCGGGGCTTCCTTCTGATTTTAGTCATAATATTCTGGGGCCTGAAAGGGGCGCTTTTATAGCTGAATCATTAAGCGCAAGTGCTTCAACTATCTTTCTTATTAATTCCGCGGGCGAAATGTACACAAGGCTTGCTGACTTTGACACCGTCGGCAGTGACCCAATGTTTTTTAAATATACCTATGACAGACAGTATTCTGACCCCCGTCCGGGTAGTGATTATGATACAAATTTTAATTATTGGGCACTGCCGGCAGAAGACTGGTATATGCAGCCAAATATAAATGGCGGCAGATTGACATCAAGGATTACGATACTCCAAAACGGCAGGGGTAATGAGAAGCGTGAGCTTAGGGTTGGAGCTGTTAATTCCGCCGGAAGGACAGGCTATTACTACAAGCAGTTATATGATTCTGAATGGAAATTTCAGCCTGCAGAATTGAAGTTTGCTGAGCAGGATTTTATTGAATTTGAGCCCCCGGCTCCCAGAGGAGTTTCTCCTGATCGCAGCCTTTCGGGGTTTTTATGGCTGGATGGTAAACTGATAGATGGTCTAAGTATAGAGGTTCATAATTTTAATCTTTTTGAGGGCGAAGCAATTCTCAGGGTAGTATCAGGAGATCATGAGCTTGAGATGGATTTTTATCCGGTTGAGATGTGGTATTATTTTAAACGCGGTGTTCCGGGAAGGGACGGAGCTCCGAAGCTCTTCATGGCTACAATAGATATGCGCGGTAAATGGGTTGATGGTTTAAGCGAATACTTCAGTATTTTTGATAAGCAAATTTTTGCCTTTACAGCCGAGGCTTCAGAGGATTATCTTGTTATAGAATCTGTTGATAAAAACAGCAGCAGGATCAGTATGATTCTAACTGAAGACGATATATCCCAATTTAATTGTGATATTTTAAGATTAAAATACTATGTAGAGCATGATAATATTGTTTCAAGCTTTTTCAGTGATGAATTCAGGATCAAAACTGAACTTGATCATGAAAATTTGAACGGCAATTCAGACTTTAATTCATCCGGAAAATTCATTGCTGCTGCTGAACGAAATAAACTTTTATTGGATAGACTTAAGACTGCTTATGCTGAATTTGATGGAAAAAAAAGAAGCTCTAAACTTTCTAAAAATACATACAACAGTATGGAAAAATTTCTTAAAGCAACGGGTCTTGATTCAATTGATTATCCCAAGATAAAAACCGTGACAATGTATTCGGGAGTTATTCTAGAAACCATAGATAACATGGAGAGAACCTCTGCTGAAAACAAGAGAAGGCTCTATAAGTATATGATAGACCATTCCCAAAGACGGATTGATTATTGTGAAGCAATTGCGAAAGGCTCAGACGCTTTACCTGTATTTTTTGAAAGGCCTTCAGAATATCTAAGACTGGCAAATATTGAATTTAATCAAAACTACAAATTGAAAGATGGAAGAGAAATAGAATTATATACCAAATTTCTTGATATCTATCCGCTTATTGTTTTAGGTGATTCTTCAGCCGACAGGGGGTATCTGATAGATTTTTATGATTTTGAACAGACCTTGGCCTCTTATATTACAGGGGGAAGGTCCGGAGGCCTGAAAATTGCAGGGAAAATGATGGATTACTTCGGAGATACAAGAATTGCCCAGGATGTCAGTGTTTATATAGGTAATGGCAGCTTAAAGGTTGTTGGCGGTTCGGATATGACAATCTTTGAGACAATTAACAACTAGTCTGCGGTATTCTCCGGGATAGATTGAGGTCAGCTGAAGTTATTAACTAAATTCTGTCTTTATATCTCATCAGTCTTATATGATTCTTTGAATGCCGCAAGGTTTTCTTCCTTACCGAAGACAATCAGGGTGTCATTAGGAGCAAGTTCAAAATCGGCAAGTTTTGATGTATGGATATGTCCTGAGCGTTTAACTGCCATTACACTGAGATCAAATTTATTTCTGATTTCGGCATTCCTGATTGATAACCCTACTAGTGGAGAACCTTCTGAAATAAGAAGCTCATTAATTATGAAATTCTCATTGCTTGAAATAAAGACCCTGTCTATGTAGTCCATTGCTGCCGGTTTAAGGATTGATAGCGCCATTCTTGTTCCGCCCAGTCTTTCAGGATTTATTACCTTATCCGCGCCGGCCTTTATGAGTTTGCTTTCACTTTCCTGACGTTCTGCACTGGCAGTGATACGCAGATTTGGTGATATCTCACGGGCCGAGAGTGCAATCAAAACATTTTCCGCGTCACTGAGGCTTGTGATAAGACCCTCGGCCTTTTCAATGCCGGCTCTGCGCAGGACATCATCTTCTGCAGGATCACCAATAATAACCTGATGGTTTTCCATAAATTGTTCACACTTGTTTTCGTCTTCTTCAATCAGGACAAAATCACGCTTATCCTGAAGAATCCGCTCAATGATAATTCTGCTCATCGGGTTCAGGCCGCATACAATTATATGCTTGTTCATGCGTTTTATTTTGCGTTCCATTTTTTGACTCCGTTTTAATGGTGAAATTTTAAACTCGACAATAAACCCTATGGCTATTCCCATAAAATAGGTAAAAAGAATGATGCAGAGCGGTACCAGAAACATTGCAAGCATACGCCCTTCGTCAGTTTGCGGGATAAGATCTCCATAGCCTACTGTAAGAACACTTGTGAATGTCATCCACACCGAATCGAAAAAATTGAGTTTTTCGAAATAAGAAAATCCGGCCGCCGAGATTGCCAAAAGAATTACAAGTAGAATAAGGGGTATAATATTTTTAATATATCTTAGCACAGCCACATTCTATGGCATAATTACCTATGAGTAAACAGCTTTTGTGGTATAATGTGATTTATGAATGAGCAATTTGATATAATCTTTTTGATTGGAAGGCCTGCTGCCGGCAAGAGCGAGATTATCCGCTATCTGAAAGAATGCGGTACAGCAGAGCGTATGAGGCGTTTTAAGATAGGTGAGTTTATTGAGGTTGATGATTTTCCAATGTTGTGGGCCTGGTTTGAGGAGGACGCACTCTTAAGCCGTATGGGAAAGCCGAGGCTGCATTCAACAGATGACGGCTTTTTCAAACACCAATATCAGTGGGATCTTCTTATTCAGAGAATTGATCTGGACTATCATAAAATCCTTGATGATGAAGGCTGTTCCGGAGGGAAAACTGCTGTTCTTGAATTTGCGCGCGGCTCTGAGCATGGCGGCTGGAAGGGGGCTTTTAAACATTTTTCGGATGATGTTCTGAAAAAGGGTGCGGCTTTGTATATTAATGTTGATTTTTCTGAATCGCTCAGGAAAAACCGCCGCCGTTTTAATCCCAAAAAGCCTCACAGCATTCTTGAGCACGGCCTGCCGGATGAAAAACTTACCAAGCTTTACAAAGACAGTGATTGGGATGAGTTTTCAGCGGGTGATGACAGTTATCTGCATATAAACGGCATAAGGGTTCCATATGTTGTTTTTGAGAATATGGATGATGTTACAACCGGCGGCGGCAGCCCCCTTGGTGACAGACTTGAAGAGGCTCTTGGGCGTTTGTGGGAGCTGAATAGGGCGCGGTAGTGATGAATACACAGTTATGTTTACAGAGTCTATACTATGTTTTATTCTGTTGTCCAGTTTTCAAATTTTAACATTGGAAATCGTTTAAATTCTTTGACATTATTTGTAATAAGGCATAAATCCCGAGTTAAACATTGTGCTGCAATTTGTAAATCATAAGGACCAATTGGTGTGCCCAACTTATTCAAATAAGCTCTAATACGACCAAAATTTTCTGCATCTTCTCCTGTAAAAGGTATTATTTTAAAGGGAGAGACAAATCCGTACAGTAATTCTTTATTTTTTTCAGGATAATTACTTTTTGCTATTCCATATTCTAAATTAAATAAATACAAATATTGGTATCGAGTAAATACATTAAAAATTTTCTCGTTCTTGCATTTGAGGTTGATTTCTTCCATCTTCAAACAAATCATCAGAAAAATTATTTATACTATACTCAAAATTTTTCCATAAATCTTGTTTTGGCGTGAGAATAATAGAACTGCCGACTTGATTGATAAACAATTCAAGCTCTTTGATTTGATAATTTTTAGGAATTCTAACAGCTTGGCTGTTTCTACTTTTAAATACTTTTACTGTTTGCATTTAATCACCTCACTGATTAGTATATATACACAAGTATATATTTTATCAAGGTTAAAATATAGTATATTTATATTCTAAAATAATTGTGGTATTTCAGGAAAATCTAAGTTTTTCTTCCGGTAATCTGGAATATTGAATAAAAACCGGACATTTCTATCAAATCTTGATAAAAAGCTCTACCAAACTTAAAAATTTGAACAATTTCTTACATAATATTCCGTTAACATTAAATATTATTCCGCTATAGTTGGTTTTATTCCGTTATTTTGCTATACTGTTGATTAGGGGAGCCTGTTATGTTTGTTAATGTAAGAGAAATTTCAAAAAAATGGGATTTATCCGAAAGAAGAATTAGAATCCTCTGCAGTGAAGGCAGAATAAAGGGTGCTTTTAAATCTGGCAGGGCCTGGAAGATTCCTGATGATGCTGTAAAACCAAGTGATGAAAGATATAAAAAAGCTGATACAATTTCTATTAAACTAGAAGAAAAATTAAATATACTTAAATCTAAAAGACCATTTACAGAGGGTGAAATAGAAAGGTTAAGTGAAGAATTTTTAACTGAGTACACATACAACTCAAATGCTATTGAAGGTAATACCCTAAGTCTTCGAGAAACAGATATGGTTCTTAGGGGGCTCACTATTGATAAAAAATCTTTAAAAGAACATCTTGAAGTAATAGGGCCATAAAGAAGCATTTGATTATGTTAGAGAATTGGTATCAAAAAATTCCCAGCTTAGCGAAAGCATTATTAAAAATATTCATTACCTGGTTTTAGCTGATAAAAGGGAAGATAGAGGTGTCTATAGAAGAGTCCCTGTCAAAATTATGGGAGCAGCGCATGAACGGGTACAGCCTTATCTAATAGGTTCTAAAATGGAAGCTATATTGGAGAATTATCAAACAAGTACAGAGGATATAGTCAAAAAGTTAGCTAGATTTCATATAGAATTTGAAACTGTGCACCCTTTCATTGATGGAAATGGTAGAACGGGCAGACTTCTTATAAATTTAGAATTAATGAAACAGGGCTACCCGCCTATTGATATAAAATTTAGTGACAGAATGAAATACTATGATGCTTTTGATGAATATCATGTAAATAATAATCTATCGGCTATGGCAGATTTGTTTGCAAAATATATAAACGAAAGACTCGATTTATATTTATCGATATTGTAGAAGTTCTGAAAGTTTTGTCTTGATTTTTTTCTTATTATGTATGACAATGTAGTCATGGTTTTTTATGATAAGGATATTAAGAAAGAAATTGCTAAAGGAATTTTGCCTAAAAATATAGTTAGACTCTTTCATGACGCCTTTCAAGCCTTAGATTCATCAAAAAATCTTAACTTATTTGATATAAAAAGATTAATTTCAAATTCTTCCAAAGAATATTACAGATTACGAAAAGGAAAATATCGGGCAATCTTCACGATTGAAGGAAATGATTTTTTCGTGCATGCGATTTCTAAAAGATCGGAGGTATATAAGCAATGGCCGTAATAAGTGTTCGATTAAATTCGGAAGAGGAAAAAATCCTCAAAATACTAACTGATTACTTTCATGAAGAGCGTTCAACTCTTCTCAAGAAATCAATGTATGAGCTATATGAGGATATTCAAGATATAAAATTCATTGAAGAACATATAGAAACAAAAAAAGATAGAGAATATATAACAGGGGAAGAACTATTAGAGTAAAGCCGGCAAAACACTTCCTACAACAGCGAATATACGGTTCCACCTATGGCTTAACCCAAATTTTTGCTTCATGGTGTTGACACTGTCTTCTATGTATTCTCCTGCTCCGGAGGAGCCTGAGCAGGTACTTCATTTGAAGGCTCCTCCTGTGAAGGTGCTTCCTGAGCCGATGGGGACTCATTTTGCGGAACCTCATCTGCCGTTTCCTGAGCAGGTGCTTCATTTAAAGGCTCCTCCTGTGAAGGCATTTCCTGATCGCCGGCTTCCTGCTCCGGTGTAACCGCATCAGATGGAGCCTGCTCCGGTGCTTCCTGAGCGGGTGGAGTCTCCTCTGACGGAACCTCACCCGGTGCTTCCTGAGCTGATGAGGCCTCATCTGACGGAACCTCATCCGGCTCTTCCTGAGCGGGTGCTTCCTGCGTTGGTGGTTCCTGAACTGGGGACACCTGGGTTGGAGACATCTGGGCTGAAGGGGTTTTTACTGTTGTATTCTGACCGGATAATTCTTCGTCTTTAATTATGCCGAAAACCTTAAGTATTTTTTCAACAGAATAGGGGGTCATATTTACAAAATACCCGTTCTGAGAGCATCTTGCCGGATAGGTTCCATCATCTTTTTCAGGCCAAATTTCAAGAGCAATTTCACCCTCTGCTTCGGTAAGGAATTTTACTGTCCATTCGGGTTTGCCTTCCGGTATTTCATAGAGATAACTCTTGCATCTAAGCGGGTCAAGCATGTTGACAACTGACTTTATTTCAGCATCATCAGTCTCGTAAATTTTACTTCCCCATATATCTTCCTTATCCTTAAACAAGAATCTGGTATCCAGTTCATTACTTTCAAGACTCATTCTCAGAACCGATTCACGGTTAAGCTTTATAAACCTTTTATCCCTCATGGAATTTTTGTCGCTTATGCGTGAGGGAAGGTTTCCCCGTATTGAATATATATTGTCATCGCCTTCAAGCATTATGTAGGTGTATATCTGCGTTGATGAAACCTTTCCAACATATATTTTACGGACAACTTCATTTCCAATCCATGCCTGAACCAGTATTTTCTGCTCATCTCCAAGTTCATAGAGTTCAGGATTTCCTGAGGTGGAAATAAGCTCGGCAATTCTGGGGTCTGTCAGAGATTTTGCCATACTTTTCAAGTTACTGCTTTCTGCCGGCCATCCTTCAGGTTCAATAAACCAATTACCATTAGTTCTTGAAAAATCAAAGTCAACCGATGGTCCTGTAATTGTTATACGGGTAATTGAGTCTTCATCCAGAAAATCAAACTCAGGAAGTTTGTAATTTATGTTTCCTGAGCTTCTGAAGATAATGTAAACAAGCAGAAGGGCGGCTATTGCAGTAAGTATTATGTATTCTATATAGGTTTTTTGCTTATTCATTTTCAGCCTCCGTAAAGTTAGCGGCAATCCTCTTTTGCCGTCTAATCAGTCTTAACCAGACAATAAGTCCCGCAAGAACCACAAGTACAGGTATTACGGCCATATTTAAGGTCTTTATAAATGTCTTAACACCGGGAGCAGTTTCGTCTATGGGGTTGTAATTAAGTCCTTTTTTACGCATTAATGCAAAATCTCCGTTTCCGTTCATTTCATCAATGACATTCATAACCATTACTGAGTTTGTTGAAGTACCGCTGTTATCAATAAGGCTGTTTGAAATAACCATTGAAGAACCGAATACAAAGAGTTTTCCCTTATCGGTTGATTTTACCATGTTTTCTTCGCGTGATATTCTATCCATCTCTATAAGGTACTCTTCTTCATTACCGGCATCGGTTTCTTCTTCACCGGGTTCTGGTCTCTCGGGAACTCCCTTATCGGCGAAATATGATGTAAAACTACCCTCAAGAACAACGGCAAGCGGAAGGCTTTGTTTCTCTTCAGGATTGGCCGGCGGCATAATCATCATGGGGTTATAGAGGTTTATCTGCTGGCCGTCTGTTATCCGCCATGATTCTGCCGATGATGAGTAAAGTACTTCAGCCTTTCTTCCTTCAGGAAGCTCTTCACTTATTTTTACAGAGGAGTTATTCAATGTAATGAGACCATTAATGCCTTCCATATAAGACAGTTTGTTGTTTATGTTTTCAGGCTTGATCTGCGGCGCAAAATATATTGGTATGTCTGTTATACCCTGAGGTCCCTGCTGCTGTTGGTGATAGCAGTTTTCATCCATTACAAAGTCCTGCTCAACGCTTACACCGTAGTGCGTCAGCAGTTTCTCAAGTCCGGTCTTTCTAGGTATATAGATCGGCTGCTGTTGCCGCATACCTCCCTGCTGCTGAGGGAGGTATTCCATAAATCCATCCATGAAAACTGCGATATTACCGCCTTTCATCAGAAACTGATCAATCTGGTATAGATCCCAGTCTGAATATTGTGAAAAAGGCTGGGGCCGGGCTATAATCATCGATCCTGCATCATCGGGTATAAATTTTGATGCCAGATCTACAGGCTCAAGGTTGTACCGCTGTGATGCCAGTGATACAAGGGCGCTTACCGAGGGCTCACCATACTGCTGCTGACCGCTATATAGAGGTAATGTACCGTGTCCGCTAAGCCAGACTATCTTATTACCAACTCCTATCAGCCTTTCAATGACGCCTCCAAGCTGATCTTCAAGCTCGGAAGGAGCCTGTATGGTATAACCGAAGAGGCTCCTTGTGAAGGCATCAAAGCTGGTGTAATTATCTCCGTATTTGATTACAGCCGATGCATAGTAATCTTTTACTTCACCTGATGGATCCTTAAGGCTGAACGGTTCTAGTCCAAGAGCGGCAGCCTCCTGGTTTTTTCCTTCTCCGGTATCAACCCATTCATAGCTTATCCTGTTGTAGTGTGTCCGGTTTAAAGAATCAACTAAGGCTTCAAGCTGTTCAGGATAGGTTCTGAGTTCAGGTGTTATATTCAGAAGAGATGATGAGAGGTATAGTTTAATGCTGATATCTTCATCAAGAGACAGCAGCCTGCTTGTTTTTTCCTGCATCTTCATTACCGTTGAGGTGATTAGATACTCTATATTCTCATTCGGGTTTATAACCGGAAGTGTCTCAATCATATCAGCGTGTATGAATGCCGCGCCCATATATGCCGAGGTAAGGTTTATCTCACTTTGATCCACCTTCTGAATCTGAACAGGATTTATTCCGTATCCCTTGGCATCTTTCTCGTATTCATTTGAATTCTCTGCCTTCTCAGAATCGAGATTATCTATTGAATAAATCTCATAGTTGAAATTTTTGTTTCCGGCAAGGGAATACTCCTGAAGGGTATCACGCAGGTCTTGTTCAAGGTTATTATAAGGCTGGGGCAGATTTTCGGTTATGTATACCTTGATTGTTAAGGGCTCCTCAAGGCCTGAAACCATTTCCTTGCTTACTCTGGTAAGAGAATAGGCGTCATTTGAGGTCAGATCAATTCTGAAAAAGACTGTCTTAAGCGCGATATTTAGTAAGATTACTACAAGTAAATATAGTGCAAATCTGATTATTTCGTGTTTTTTGTTCATAAGCCTAGTTCTTCTCCTGATTAAGCAGCCAAGCTCCGTAAAGCGAAATGAATGCTACGGATAAGAAATACAGTAAATCGCGTGAATCAATGACTCCCTTTGCTATATTATCGAAATGATAGGTTGAACCCATCTCCGCAAGCAGGTTGCCGACAGAGGGAGGAAGCATCCACACAATCTGGTTTATAAGTGAAAGAAGCACACAGACAGCAGCACTTATTATGAAGGCTACAATCTGGTTTCGTGTTATTGATGAGGCAAAAACTCCTATTGCCGAGTATGCGCCTGCAAGGAGTACTGCGCCTATGTATCCGCCTATAACCGGACCCCAGTCAAGGCTGCCTACAGTTGTAATACTTATTGGATAAATTATTGTAGGTGCTATCATTATAAGGATAAACAATACTGAGGCGGAAAATTTACCGCCTATTATATCCGCTGATGTAACAGGCTGGGTTTTAAGCATCTCGTAGGAGCCTGTGCTGTATTCTTCACTGAAGAGTCTCATTGTTACAGCCGGTATTGTAAATGCTGAAAGAATGGGCATTAGTCCGAAAAAGTTTCTCATATCGGCCCTTCCTGCAAGAAAGAATGTTGAGAAGAAGAACCATCCCGTTAATGCCAGATAGATTGTGATTACAATATATGCTATTGGAGAGACAAAGAAGGCCCTAAGCTCCCGTTTCATAATTGTCCTGGTTGTATTCATCTTCATTATGCCGCCCCCTGTGTAATATCCCGGAAGATTGTTTCAAGGGTCTGTTTTTGCTGAATCATTTCAAGCAGTACCCAATCAGTTTTCTTAATCATCTGATAGATATCCTTTCTCATATCCTGTTTACAGCTTAGATTAAGCATAAGTCCGTCTTCATGTTTTTTTATGTCAATACTGCTTACACCGTTCAGGGTCTTAAAGGCCGTCTCGGCTTCTTTTTCATCAGCACCGCTTATCAGCAGTTCAATATTCTGGCTGGAATTTGCTGCATTTTTAAGCATTTCTGTTGAACCGTCGGCTGCAATCTCTCCTTTATTTACGATTACAACCCTGCTGCAGGCCGCTTCGGCCTCACTCAGAATATGTGTAGAGAAGATTACGGTTTTTTCTTTTCCGATTTCACGTATTATTGAACGGATTTCGACAATCTGGTTGGGATCAAGGCCTGATGTAGGTTCATCAAGGACAAGGATTTCCGGATCATCAATCAGGGCCTGAGCCAGACCTACCCGCTGTTTATACCCCTTGGATAGGGTTCTCACGGGTCTGTGCATAACACTTTTGATTCCGCAGAGGGAAGCAAGTTCATTTATCCGTTTTTCTTTTTCAGGATTTTTTATATTACGAATATCGGCTATGTAGTTTAGATAATCAAATACAAGCATCTCGCTGTAAAGAGGTGCTGATTCCGGGAGATAGCCTATCATTTTTTTTACTTCTACAGGATTTTTTGTAACATCAAGACCTTTTACTGTTATTGTTCCTGATGTGGGTTTGAGGTAGCCTGTGAGTATCCTCAGTGTTGTGCTTTTACCCGCTCCGTTTGGACCAAGCAGTCCAATAACCTGGCCTCGGGGAATTTCAACATTGATTCCGTTAAGGGCACGGGTTTTCCCATAATCCTTAACGAGGTTTTCAATATTAATCATTGTCAGCCTCTTATTAAGTTTCTAAATTTTGTAAGCAAAAATTTACTTATGATTGTATTTTTAATCAAGTACTGAATGTCTTTTTGGGCAATTTGATGTTTAATCAATTACATTTCAATGCATATTTCACTGAAAAACTTATCGTATTCTGATATTTTTTTCTCCCAGCTATAATCTGCAAAAAGCTTTGATATCTTATCGATGCTTTCATTACCATGAAGATTTTGGAGATCTGCAAGAATATTTTCCAGCCTTACTGAAAGAGCCTCATCATCTTCGTATATAAAGTCATTATGGAAGGCCTGAGGTATCAGTTCAGGATAGCTGAGTCTGTCAGGAAGAAGGGGAAAAGCCCCGTATCGGATTGCCTCAACGATTGATATCCCGAAGTTTTCCTGAATTGATGTGCTTATGACAATATCGGCTCTCTTAAGCCAGTTTATATATTCCTCTCTATCGCGGCAGTAACCATATTGGATTATTCTATCCCCCCAGTGCTCTTTTGCCTCAATAAATGCCTTGGGCATCATTTGAAAATTCTCGCCCAGTAAAGCAATATTAAATGGCACCTTAATCCCTCGTTTGGTCATCTTTCGATCAACCTGTTCAAGGGCCTTGAAAAATCTTTCAGGGCATTTATCAAATTCCCAGCGGTGGTTCCAGATAATCAGCGGCGCTCTGCCTGATTGAGAGTCTTTTATAATTTTACTCTCTTCATTGACCGGAAAACAGCATCCGGGATAGAGCACCGATGACTTTGCCTTTATCTTATCGATTACCCAGAGAGGTTTGTACTCAGGCATCTTGCGTATGAATTGGGGCATATTTTTAAAAAAGCTGTCCATGTGAAAATATGAATTAAACAACAGCCTGTCTGCAGCAAGTCCCGTTGTTATATCAGTAAAACCGAACTGATAATCCATTTTCTCTCCCTCAGGAAGCGGGTATGAAAGCTGGTTTTCATGAAAATACACAATTGACGCAGGGCATTTTTTTCCCCACAGCATTTTAAGATCAGAGAGACTCATCATATCCGAGGTAAAAAGAAGATCGTAGTCCTCAGGATTCTTGATTTTTTCAGAAAAATAGAGTGCGGCGCCGCGCATCCTCCATTTCCAGTAACGGTCCGGCAGGGTAAAAAGTTTAAAATTGTGGGTGCTGTATTTAACAAGTCCGTCCGCGAAGTTACGGTGGGAGCCGCCGTAAAAGGGCTCTATAAAAAGTATCTTAAGCTGCTTCATTCTTAGAATAAACGATATTTTTATATAGAAGATCAATACTTCTTGTCAGCAGGCATAGTCTTTCTTATAATAAAGTTAAATAGAGGGTTTGTTAAAAGGGGTACTTATGGATAAAAAAATTCTCCAGGCAAAGGCTGATGAATATCTCAGACTGGAAAAGAATGAATATTTTAAAAATGATCTTCAGAAGCTGATTGATAATAATGATTTTGAAGGCCTTAACGACAGCTTTTATACCGAGCTGAGCTTCGGTACAGGCGGTATGAGAGGGGTAATAGGCGGCGGATATAACAGAATGAATCCGTATACCGTCAGACGTGCTACTCAGGGGCTTGCTGACTACATCAATAAGCAGGTTAAAGCCGGCAGTGTCGTAATTGCCTATGATTCCAGGAATTTTTCAGACTTATTTGCCCGTGAGGCTGCGCTCACTCTTTGCGCTAATGGCATAAGGGCCTATGTATTCAGCTCTTTACGGCCTACACCCGAGCTGTCCTATGCTGTGCGTGAGCTTAAGGCCACAGCGGGAATTGTCGTTACCGCAAGCCATAATCCTCCTGAGTACAATGGATACAAGGTCTATTGGTCAGACGGCGGGCAGATCACTCCCCCGCATGATGTTGGAATTATCGATATGGTAAGACAGGTGCAGGAGCCAAGAGCTTCAATGCTCGAAAAAGATGCCCTTGATTCAGGCATGCTGAAATATATTGATTCAGAGATTGACGATAAATATGTTGAGATGGTTAAGGGCTATTTTTTCAACCCGGAACTAATGAAAAAGAAGGGCGGTGAGCTTAATGTTGTATATACCCCGCTTCATGGTACCGGAACAATGCTTGTCGAACGGATTCTCGGCGAATGCGGGGTAGAGGTCAATACCGTACCGCAGCAGCGTGAGCCTGACGGCAACTTTCCGACTGTAGACTATCCAAACCCTGAAGAAGCATCTGCAATGAGGCTTGCGCTTGAGCTTGGTGAAAAAACGGGGGCTGATCTTGTGCTTGGTACTGATCCTGACGCTGACAGGCTCGGTATTGCTGTTCCGGATAAAGACGGTAAGTTCAGGCTTGTTACCGGTAATCAGCTTGGATGTCTGCTTGGAGACTATATCTTTTCAGTCCTGAAGACCAAGAACAGCATGCCTCCAAAACCTCGGCTTGTAAAAACAATAGTAACAACCGAGCTTCAGAGGTTGATCGCTGAAAGCTACGGTGCGGAAACCTATGATGTTCTAACCGGCTTTAAGTATATAGGCGAGAAAATAAGGGAATTTGAAACAAGCGGTGAGAACTATGTATTCGGAGGTGAGGAGAGCTACGGCTATCTGGTTGAAACAGAGGCCCGTGATAAGGATGCTGTTTCTGCGGCGGTTATTACTGCTGAGATGGCCCTCTATGATCGCGAACGGGGAATGAGTCTTCTTGATCACCTTAATGATATATACGAGCGGTTTGGTTATTTTGAAGAACTCCTGATATCAAAGACCTTCAAGGGCCAGTCAGGGGTTGAAAAGATTAAGGCCCTCATGAACGGTCTGCGTGAGAATACCCCCTCAAAGATCGGTCAGGACGGGGTTGCTCTGGTGCGCGATTATAAACTTCGGAAGGAAACTGAGGTTGCAACAGGTAAGGAAAGCCCTATCAAGCTTCCTGAATCAAATGTTCTGCAGTTTGTTCTCGAAGACGGCTCTATTGTAACCGCAAGGCCCTCAGGAACTGAACCCAAGATAAAGTTTTATGCCTCATGCTGTGCTGAAAAGGGACGTCCTTCTGCTGATGCAAGGGCTGAGGTTAAGGCTAAACTGTCAAAAATATCCGATGATTTGGAAAAATTCTGCGGCGAATAGAGGATAACTGAGTCAATTTTAAGCAGATTACGAGTTCCAGCTTCGTTTATTTTTAAGTGCATAGGCATCCGCGAGGATCTCCCGGATGCCTGTTTCATCCAGTAAGCCCCGCTGAAGCTGATCATTTAAATCTTCAATATAGAGCTCTTCCATATTGTGAAGTCTGTCAGCAAGCCTTCCGCTCCATATAAGCTGGATAAGTTCATCCGCATTCTTTTCGTAACTTAGCAGCTCTTGAGATGTCAGCCATGACTTGTACCATCTAATATCATCAATTTCAAGATCATATTCTTTCATCAAATCATCAAGATTTAACCCTTCCATAATTGAAATATAATAAATCACCCCCGCTGAAGTAAAGATTATGTCAGAAAAATGCCAACTTAAGGTACGAAAAAGCTAATATCCCGATCTTAAATACCGATTTTGAAAATATAAATCCGTAAAAATACGCATTCATGCGGTTAGTATAAGGGAGTGGATTATGGTTCAGTATCGAATAAAAAGCAGTAAAGAGATAAATAATTTCTTAAATATCATTGGTGAAAGAAATGACGGTTTTGATGTAATTATCGTAAATGAGCATGATAATTTCAGGAAAGAGGTTAAGGATTTTCTCAGCAAAGAACTCTTTGAAACCTGCCTTAGAACCGGTTATCTTATGAAACTGGATCCTGAGCAGGATCTTATGACCGCATAGCAGAAATGGGATCCTAATAGAGATCGTACCCTAGGGCAAAAGCATATGCAACTTAACAAAAGACTAATAAACTCATTGATATAATCACAATCGTGATTTGCGCATCGATCTGTGGTGTGGAGAAATGGGACGATGTGGAAATTGTTAGTATTGACGGAAAGACAGCGAGAGGTTCCTAGTCTGAGGATGTTGCCCTCTACTTTCAGGTTGCCATCTGATACAAAGCAAATTGGAACTGCAATCAGAAGCCATTGGGGAATAGAAAACTCACTGCATTGGGTCTTGGACATGGCATTTCGTGAGGATGAGTGTCGCAAGCGAAAGGACAATTCTGCTGAAAATTTTTTGGAGGCGGAAAAATATGATGCAGTAAGAGGGCTGTATCGGCATCCCCCCCTGATAGCCCCTGTTCCCCCCGGCAGAACATTTCAAAATTGCCAGTTCTATTTTGCCATAATTCACGATATGATACCCTACAATCCTGTAAAAATAAATAATTCAGGTTCTAAAATTTACTATCCAAGACTTTATTTGGGTACTAAAATATAGTACTATTGGTATGTGAAGAAAAAGCACCAAAAAGTATTAGAGCACATTTTTGCAAGACCCGTAAGCGGGAATATTAAATGGAAAGAAATTGAGTCGCTCTTTCAGGAGCTTGGTGCTGAAATATCTGAAAGAGAAGGCTATCGTGTGGGTGTAAAACTTTTTGGAGAAGTCCAGGTTTTTCACAGACCACATCCAAGTCCTGATACGGATAAAGGCGCTGTGGCAAGTATAAGAAAATGGCTCGAAAGAAATGGGGTGAAGCCATGATGAATACAATGGAAATTGAAGGATATAAAGCAGTAATAAAATATGATCCGGAAATTGATATGTTTCGTGGGGAATTTACGTCACTAAACGGAGGGGCGGATTTTTATGCTAATAGTATTGCTGAACTGCGAAAAGAAGGAGAAAACTCTCTAAAGATATTTTTAGAAATGTGTCAAGAAAGTGGTATTCAGCCTCAAAAACAATATTCCGGCAAATTTAATCTGCGAGTTCCTCCTAAGTTACATGCTGATATTGCAAGAAAAGCTGCTGCGGAAGGTAAAAGCTTAAATCAGTGCGTGGCTAATATCCTTAATGAAGCTTTATATAACTAAGAAGTATCAGCAATCTAATGAAAGGTTTTGAACTTCCCTATTTGTATATCCTTTGGTATTGTCATATAATAATCAGTTGGAGCAGACTTAGTAATTTATTTCTACGCAAATAATTTATACGCTAAGATTTATGTTATTCAGAGCGGCTAAGCAGCTCAACTTGATGTTAGGTTGACAAAAATTTGAAAGGAAAGGAATTATGAAAGGTATTACTTATTATTTAAATGGAAATCGATTTCTTATCCTAAAAGATGAAAAGGAGATTGAGAAGTTAAAAAATAAGTGTACTAATTTATTAAAGCGCGATTTGTCTATTGCGATGATTAACGGTGTTGGATATTTCAAAGGAATTGATCGTAGTGAATTAGAAAAAAAAATAAGAGAAATTGAAGATATCGACTTAACAGATTGCCAATTTACTACAGAAGAGGCACGGCCTGAATTGACTTACATTGAACATCCAATTAAAAGAAAATTTTTCATACCTTCAGATAATTATAATAAATACATTCAAGATGAGAGAAAATGGGATTTAATTAACATATTACGATCAATGGGTGTAAGCAAGATAACATTCAGTAAAACTGATGAAGTAGATAGAAAAGAGTATTATGAAATATCCAATTTTCTTTTTAAAAATGAAATAGTACAGTATTATTCAAATGAAGAAATATATGAATTCAATAATAAACCCATAAATCAAGAAAATAATTCTCAATGGCTGGAGGGAGAACCAGAATGGCAAGGTATAATCAAGGCTCTTAAAAATGGATTAATAAAAGGTTCTCTGAGCTTTACAACGGAAGTATCAAACGCTTCTCTTTTAAACTTTGATGAATCTATACAAGCAAATAAAAACATTAAGATAGTAGTTTCAAAAATTAATTTTGAGATTTAGGAGAGATTTTATGAGTGTTTTTTATTTTTCACTTTCATTTAGCCATAGAAATAGTTGCAGTAACCTAATAAACAGCTGAACCGGACGTTATATGGAAATAGAAAATTAATACCAAATTGATTTCTTGCAATGGCAGAAGAAGTAAGGAGACAGGAGTCAATGTCATTTAAATTGAAAAGCGAGAATATCGACGGTGAACTATGGAAAAAATATTGGAATTCAGAAGGTAAAAATGTTATAAGATGGCATGAAAAATACAAAAGTATCAAACTAATAGAGGTTAGCAATTACGGGCGAGTCCGTTTCACAGATATTAATGACAAGAAAGAAATAAAAAAACAGGTTGAATATTATAAAAATAGAATTGGATATCTTTATCTTGAAGGAAATTATACTGAGTTCCCAGATAAATTTATATATAAAATGGTCGCAAAAACATGGTTATTGAAAGATAAAAGCCAAGATAGTACATTTGGAGAATTGTTAGCTGGACGGCAAGGGTGTCCATCGTGAGAGAGAAACGCTGGGTTGTTGATCTGGGCTTGGAAAAGTTTTTCGACCGTGTGAACCATGACATACTGATGTCACGGGTAGTTCGTAAGGTGAAGGATAAACGAGTTCTCAAATTGATTCGGCGCTACCTGAAGGCGGGAATCATGGCTGACGGTGTAACTTCGGTACCCCTGTTACCGAGGTTAAAAGTCTCACCAGACTCGGTGAAACGGCTCAAAGCCAAGGTGAAAGCGATTCTTCGCATGGGGCGAGGCAGGAGTCTCTCTCACACGATCGAGAGTCTGAAATCAGTCCTTAGGGGTTGGTTTAATTATTTCCGCCTGGCGGAAGTGAAGAATGTGTTCGAGGATTTGGATGGGTAGCTGCGCCGCAGACTCAGATGTATCCTGTGGCGTCAATGGAAGAGAGGACGCAGCCGGTACAATAAGCTGCTGGGTTGTGGTCTTTCTCCTGAACGGGCCAGAGCTTCGGCCTTCAACGGCCATGGTGCATGGTGGAATGCGGGCAAATCCCATATGAATCAGGCTTTCCCCAAGAGATATTTTGATACTTTTGGTTTGTATTCGTTCGTCGACAATTTGTTGGCGTATCGCAATGGATTACGAACCGCCGTGGTACGGAACCGTATGCCCGGTGGTGTGGGAGGACGGTAGGTGCGAGCCTGCCTCCTCCCCGATACTTAATAACAGTAACCATGCTATATCCTCATGAAAATTCTGATAATGAGATTAATATATCTCAAATCCTCAACGTGAAAAAACCTTTTTAGGTGATCCTTGGGTACTTCATTTTCCTAATTATGTATTTGATGATAAAAACATTGGAAAGAGTTTTTATAGACCGGATAAGTCAGTGTTAAACCGCATAGCAGAAAAATCTGTACAAAACTAAACTCCAAGTTTATATATTGTACAGTATGATAAGAAGGCAAATCGAAGAAGAACTTCATAAAGCCGCAGAAGAATACCCTGTTATAACAATAATAGGCCCCCGTCAGTCAGGAAAGACAACCTTGTCTAAAATATGCTTTCCTGATTTTAGTTATGCAAATCTTGAAAATCCTGAGGTTCGCAGCCTTGCCGCAGGTGATCCTAAAAACTTTTTGATGCTTTATCCTGCACCTCTGATTATTAATGAAATACAGAATGTACCGGAGCTTCTTTCGTGGATTCAGATAATTGTTGATCAGAAACCTGAGCTGAAAGCTCAGTACATACTATAAGGCCGCTTAGATTTTACAGTGATTATTTTCAGACCTATGTTGAGCGGGATGTAAGAAAGCTGATGGCAATTAAAAATCAGCATGCTTTTGAGCTTTTTTTAAAACTACTTGCCGGAAGGATCGGGCAAGAATTAAATCTGAATTCATTGTCTAATCAGGTTGGTATAAGTCTACCTCAGTTGAGTAAATGGCTTAGTATTCTAGAGGCATCATTTCTTTTATTCAGACTTCCTCCTTTTTTCAATAATTATGGAAAAAGACTAACCAAATCACCAAAGCTGTATTTTAACGAAGTAGGATTGGCTGTTTATCTGCTTGGTATTTAAAAAAAGAGCAGCTTGCCAGGGATCCTCTTTTTGGCAGTTTATTTGAAAATATGGTGGTTGCTGACATCTATAAACGACGGCTGAATTCAGACAGACAGCCCGGGCTTTATTTTTTTAGGGATAATCATCAAAACGAAGTGGATTTACTCTAGCCTCAAGGTTCAAGCTACATGCCTATAGAGATAAAATCTTCAAGAACATATCATGAAACTTTCTTAAAGAATTTGAATTATTATCATAAAATCTCAAGTGGAAGTGAAAAAGGAATACTTGTTTATGATGGAGATCTTGAGTTTGAAAGAGATAATATCCGGGTTAGGAATTTCAGAAGTATTTTTTAATTTAGGAGAGAAAATTTTAAAACTCGGGAAGTTTGGGAATTATTTAGACAACATTTTGCATGCCCGCTTGACAAGAATTTTTAATTTTGTTATAAAACTGAACATCTGAAACGCTTTCAGCGTTTTATGCGCCTGTGGTATAATGGCTATTACCTCAGCCTTCCAAGCTGATGATGTGGGTTCGATTCCCATCGGGCGCTCATTGTAACCGCAAGAGCGGTTCTTATATAGAGCGGCATCCGGATGGATGCCTTTTTTTATTTATAGGGTCCTTTCAAATGAAACTGCCGTTTGAAAGAGACTCACTAACTTATCAGAGAAGGGTTTAATATGGGACTAAGAGGAGAAGTTTTTTCACGCAAGGCTGCAACAACAAGCGGCAAGCGGACATATTTTTTTAACGTAAAAGAAAACCGTCAGGGAGATCTTTTTCTAAATGTGGTAGAGAGTAAGCCGCATGGCGGTGCCGGCTATGAACGTCATTCGATAGTTGTATTTGAAGAAGATATAGAACTTTTCAGCCGTGAAATGCAGAAATCTCTGGATTACATCAGGGAGCATAAGGAACATTAAAACTTCTACGGTGTATTTCTGAATAGCCGTATTCCCTTATCAATTGAGCATGCCTTTTGGTAGGGTACCCCTTATGTCTTTCAAACTCCCAAACCGGCTCTATCCATGAATATCTCATCATCCATCTGTCTCTTACTGTTTTTGCGATAATTGATGCTGCCATAATGCAGTATTCTTTGGAATCTCCCTTTATCACAGCCCTTACATCACCATCAATATCCGGTGTAAATTTGCCGTCTGCAAGATACAGATCGGCCTTTACTGTGAGGCCTTCTACCGCCCGCTTCATTGCAAGAAGGCTTGCATTATGTATGTTTATGTCATCTATTTCAGAAGCCCAGCACCACCCGGTTGCAAAGCTTACAGCCTTTTCCATAATGGCTGCTGCAGCCATGAGCCTTTTTTTTTCTGAAAGCTTTTTTGAATCATCAAGAATTAAGGTATCAAAGTCTTCAGGCAGGATTACGGCAGCAGCGGTTACAGGCCCTGCAAGCGGGCCGCGTCCTGCCTCATCTATTCCTGCAACAATGGTATTTTGTTTATGCATAAGAGATATCCCGTTCTGTCAAGTTAACTGTCACCTTTCCTCTGAAAATATGTTCCTGGCTGCATTTCATGTCAACAAAGCTTGGAATGATTCATTTGCAGATAAT
>PDWJ01002297.1_pt1 | contig 34653 bp, 29 predicted proteins | sample 1430881 | NCBI WGS metagenome assembly PDWJ01 (sample SAMN01162460, study PRJNA174530) | Oral metagenome, whole genome shotgun sequencing project. | biome: Marine environment; feature: Marine mammal; material: Swab sample of the gingival sulcus; isolation source: swab sample of gingival sulcus...
GGTGATCGTCATGGACAATGCCACGTTCCACAAACGACAGGACATCAAGGACGCGCCGGGCAACGCCGGCCATCGCCTCGAATACCTGCCTGCCTATTCCCCGGACCTCAATCCGATCGAACATCAATGGGCACACGCCAAAGCCGTCCGTAAACAACGCTATTGCTCCATTGATGCGCTCTTCATCAATGATGTTCTTTAAACCATTTTATCTGAGCCTGAAACCATTTTATCTGAGCCTGGCTATACCCTATTATCAACAGGCGAAAACGGGCTGCGTCAATCCGGGGCCGTCGCCCTCTCCTGGATTGATCTTTTTACCTATGGCGCGTAAATCATTGCCTGGCCGTGCCGTCGAATAGCTGAAAACGGATGTTTCGATCTAAACGGATGCTTTCAAAAAACACCTGTATAGTTATATTTGCTAAATGTTTTGATAAACAATTGGTTATTCTTCGCTAAGCCACCCTGCGCGCTATTGTGCCAGGCAGGTTCCGAGCGATTTCCGTGCGACTTATGCCTTCTTTGTGCAGTCGGATCGCCTGTTCTCTGTTGTGTTGTTGCGCTTCCGTGCTACGCTTGCGAACATCGTTCTTTTTCATGCCCAGATTGTATCATCGTGCCCTGCTTGAGGGCTGGGTTAATAGCGATGCCCTCCTGAAACAAGTCCGCTTGCAGGGTATGGAGCCGGTCATACCGCCAAAGAAAAATAAAAAAAGACGCGCCAATACGATAAGTTGCTCGACAAGCTCCACCATCGTGTTGAAAATGCGTTCCTGCATTTCAAATAAGGTGCGCGGCATGGCTACCCGTCAGGCCAAAAACACCGCTTCATTCCTTGCCGCCGTCCGCATCCGGTGCATCGATTTATGGAGTAAAGAAATTGACGACACTACCTAAGGAACTGCTTATGCAAGATCAAGACTTGTTTAAACATTTTGAGGACAACCAATTCTTTGCCGCAGGCCAGATCATTTTCCGTGAAGGTGAGACTGGTGAGGTTTTCTACCTCGTTGCTGAAGGCGAGGTTGATATCTCTACGGGCCACCATCAGCTGGAAACGGTTGGTCCGGGCGGTATTCTTGGTGAATTGGCGCTGATTGATAAAAAACCACGTAGCGCTACTGTTACCGCCCGCACAGATTGCTTGCTTACCGTCATTGACCGTGAACATTTTTTGGCGCTTATTCAGCGCACACCACTTTTTGCTTTGCAGGTCATGCGGGTGATGGCGGATCGACTACGTCGCACGACCGATCAGCTACGTAGTAAATAAAGTGCGGTAAACGGAAAAGGAGTTGCGATTTTTTTGGAACTTCCAGCATATTACGTTATCCTAATTTATTCAGCTAAGGGGGCGATCTGGGTTTCGACGTGGATTGCGAACCCCAAGGTGCATGCCGAGGATGCAGCTAACCTCGCTAATCGTGCTGTAAATTTATAGTTGCCAACGACGACAGCTACGCTCTAGCGGCCTAAAGCCCGCTAGCCTCTGACCGAAACGTGCTTGTGAGGTTCGGAGTCTTTCGAGACATTCAGGGGTCGACTTAACACAAGCTCGTGCTGATCTTGTTCGGGAGTGAAGCATTAAAACCTAACCGGAACCGCCGTTGATCGCCCTGCCGGTCGGGGGATAAAACGGTTAAATTAAAGACCTGGCTAAGCATGTAGTACCGAGGGCAGAGGATTTGCGGACGGGGGTTCAATTCCCCCCGCCTCCACCATACATTTGGTTTGTCAGGATTTGGGAAAGTAGCTAAAGCTAAGTGAGTCAGTGAGCTAGGTGATGTAAGTTTGAGCGGGCTACTTACTGTTGAGAGCAGGTCTTTGAGGAATTCTGTGCTTGCAGGATGCATCACTTGATAAGGCCGATGCAGGCACATGGCCCTGTATTGTATAAGTACTACCTACGATGGCTTTGGTCTATTTTCAATTTAATCCTCTAACACGCCGCCGACTCGCACAATTTCGAGCTAACAAGCGAGGTTACTGGTCACTGTGGTTATTTTTGATATTGTTTGTACTGGGTTTGGGTGCAGAGTTTATCGCCAATGATCGACCCCTGCTGGTGTATTGCCAGAATGAATTCTATGTTCCGGTAGTTAAGGATTATGCCGAGACTGATTTTGGTGGCACATTTCCCAGCACAGCGGACTACCGTGACCCGTACCTAAAAGGTCTTATTGAACAGCACGGCTGGATGATTTGGCCGCCCATCCGTTTTTATCACGATACCGTTAATTACCATCTGCCTTCTCCAGCACCTTCACCGCCTTCTGCTGAGAATTGGTTGGGTACAGATGACCAGGGACGTGATGTCCTCGCACGAGTGATTTATGGTTTTCGGATTTCGATTTTGTTTGGATTATTACTCACCATAAGTTCATCACTTATCGGGGTGGCAGCCGGTGCAATACAAGGTTATTTTGGTGGGTGGGTGGATTTGTTGTGCCAGCGCTTTCTGGAAATTTGGGGTGGGTTACCGCAGCTTTTTATTCTGATTATCATTTCCAGTGTGGTCGCCCCCGGTTTCTGGACACTCTTATTGGTGTTGATGCTTTTTAGTTGGACTTCGCTGGTTGGAGTGGTACGCGCTGAGTTCCTGCGTGCTCGCAATTTTGATTATGTTCGCGCCGCCCGTGCTTTGGGAATGACTGACGGGCGGATCATGTTCAAGCATGTTTTGCCTAATGCAATGGTAGCAACGCTGACTTTTTTGCCCTTTATTTTGTCGGGCTCTATTGTTGCGCTGACTGCACTGGATTTTCTCGGTTTGGGATTGCCACCAGGATCGGCATCACTGGGTGATTTACTGCGCCAGGGCAAGGATAACTTGCAGGCACCTTGGCTGGGTATTTCTGGTTTTGTCATGGTAGCGCTGATGTTGAGCTTGTTGGTATTTATTGGTGAGGCTGTTCGGGATGCCTTTGATCCACGCAAGAATGTGTTGTGATCAGGACTTGGGTTATATTCAGGGTTTAACAACAAATCCATCTCACGTGACGGGTGGTTGGCCGCACGTTTATCCTGGAATAGCATGGCATATGAAGTGATGAATAATCGCGGAGCTGAGCCGCGAGGCTGTTGAAGTGGAGCAAGCCTGCTTGCGAGGCAGAAACACTGCAGTCGGCTCCAGTGGCTTGTTGTGGCGCAAGCTGCCGGCAACCAGTTCATGATGTTTTTGTCGTTATCATTTAGACTTGGGAGTTACGCAGTTGGTAGGATCGAGCACAGCATATAGTGATTTTAAACGCATCTCGCCTACCAAATGAGCGTTAACTGCGTAACTCCCAAGACTATTTGCGTGTGTTTCTTTGCTTGGCTTGGACGTTGGGATTATGGAAGATGCTTACGAAAACTATCAAGCTATTCATCAAACTGGCCCTTGGTCTTAGAATGGAATGGTGGATATGTATAGTTTCGGGCCGCGGTCGCTAACCCCGCGCGATGGTTTAGACTGGATGATAGCGGCGTGGCGATTAATGCTACGGTATCCAGGGTTATTTATCGCTGTGGCGTTATTTGCGCCAACGGGGAGTGCTGTACTACTGGCACTGCCTGTTTGGGAGTGGTTGTCGCTGCCAACCGGGAGTTGGTTGGCTTTGCTGGCAACAATCATATGTTACGGCCTACCATTAAGTTTGACAGTGACGCTGGCCTGTAGCGTGGCGCGTGCTGCAAACCGCAGACAAACACCACCGGTGAAACAATTAGTCAACTGGACAGCATTGCGAGTTGTTACTCGAACCTGTCTGCTGCTGTTTTTGCTGGTATTACAAGGCTATTTGCTCGTTTACTGGGTGTGGGATCAGATGCTGTCCATTGATTTCGTAATCATGGGCGATGATACGCCACCATCATTACCGTCAGCTTTTGGTGTGGCGAGTACTCTGCTGGGAACACAGCTCAGTGTTTTGGGTGCTACTGTGTTGGTGTTACAGGTCTTGCTGGCAGGTTTTATTGCTCCATTACAGCTTTTTCAGGAGCTCCCGTTGCCGGTCTGTTGGCAGCGTAGTGCTCTTGCAATGCAGCTTAATTCCTGGTTAGTGCCCGTTTTGGGTTTGGTTGGTCTGGCGCTGCTGGTATTGCCATTTTTCGATTGGCTTGGAATACCGGCGCAAGTGCTGGCCTTACCGCTGCCTGTTTATTTCGGTACGCTGTTATATGTTGCTTGGAATGATGTATTTCAGGGAGGTACTGAAGAGGAAGAATATGAAGAGCTACAGGATTTATGGCGGGCCGAGGTTAGTGGTCGTTCAGTATCACGCCAATCGTATGTAGCGCTTGGTGTAAATTGTCACCTGGTGGAATCGCGCCGGCAGTAGAGAACCCTGTTGGATCGTGATTAGCGATATGTCCGCCAATCCATACCGGTATTGAGGATCGAACAGCATAGATTCGGTTAGCTCCATTTTATAGCCAATCCCAGGAATACTGATAAGCCAATCCCCTCAGCATGTCGTTATCCTGGACACCGCCGTTTTCCACAAAAGCACTAAAACACACCAACTGATCAAGGATCGCGGTGCACGCCTGTTGTTCCTCCTGCCCTGTTACCCCGACTTCAACCCCATCGAAGGCGATTTCGCCACCCTCAAAAAACGCCGCGAATATAGCCCCTGGGTAACCTGGTAAAATATAGTAGAACCAATTAAATTTGATTAATTGGTTCTACTATATTATCGATAACTTTGGGATTAGCTATAAATATTGGATATATGACTAACCGTTACTTATAAATGCCATCTACTAATCCAGCCAGACAAAAGCAGTAACCGATCCACGCACTTGCCGCGAATGTTGTGCCGATTACCAGCATCCAATCCTGAATCTGGAAGCGATATTGTGTTAGTGGAGTACGTTGTGATCCACCAAAGCCACGTATTTCCAGCGCCTCGGCTAAATCATCAGCGAAACGCATAACGTCTGCCAATAATGGTGCCAGTAATAAATAACCATTACGCAGCAGATAAATACCATCCAGGCGAATACCACGGCTTTCCTGAGCTTCACGTACCTCACGTGCCAGGAGAGCCATAGTGGGTGTAAATCGTAATGTTCCCTCTAGTAGAAATACAACCTGAGGCGATAAGCCGCTGGTTAACAGTGACTCGCCCAATTCTTCTGGCGGGGTTGTGGCAAAAAACAGCACACTGGCGGTTGTCAATGTGAATAATCTTAATAGAGCAGCAATCGCAGATTCAAGGCCACTGGTTAATCCCACGACTATACCAAACATCAACAAGGTTGGCCCTAGTAGCCCCATGATCTGCCACCATTTTTTTCCATGCTGCCCCAATGCGATACCCAGGAGAATGATGATTGTCAAAGGTAATAATTCAGTTAACTGGATAGCCAGTAGAATCAATAGGCAGACAAGCAGATAAGTGATTAATTTGGCTCGCGGGTCAAAGTAGCGATTTGGCTGGGGAAAGAGGTTCAGTGGTGTGGGGTTAAGCATATTCGTCAAGCAGCTTCAGGTATGGAACAACCGCAGTAAATGGATAAATGTCTAGGCCAAAAGATATAGCGCAAACACTATAAGCTGGAACAAGTTATAGTGATAATTTGCGCGTTAAAATTAGGATGGATATAGCGGAACCAATTAATCAGATTGAATTGGTTTCGCTACACTGAGCCAGTTTGTTCAGAAAATAGTCACTGTTATGGCGTGGCAAGTCCAGCGTGTTGCAGTAACTGATATTGAGTGAGTACAGCGTCAGGGTGAGCATCAATGGCGATTTGGCCTTCTGTCATGACAGCCCAACGTTGGCAAAGTGAATATGCCCAACTTAAGTCATGGGTTGCAATGATCACTGAAATACCTTCAGCGGCAGATTCCTTGAGTGCGGTATGCAAGGCAGAACGGGCACAAGCATCCTGGCCTGCGGTGGGCTCATCCAGTAACAACACTTTGGGTCGTGAGGCTAATACTGCTGCAATGGCCACTCGCCGTTGTTCGCCGGCACTCAGTGTTTGTGGTGAACGATCAAGTAATGCGCCAAGACTGAATCGGGTTATAAGCTGCTGGCACCAGGCTGGATCATAGCACTGTAAGGCGCGTGGCCCGGCAGTAAGTTCTGCGTGGACTGTCGGTGCAAATAGCATCCGTGTTGACTTTTGAATGACGAGGCCAACCTCACGCGCGAGTTTCGCCACCGGTCGCTGAGCCACTGGGCGACCTAGCACACGAACTGTTCCCCGTTGGCTGCGTAACAAGCCATTGCCGTGACGAAGCAGGGTGCTTTTGCCCGCACCATTAGCGCCTAATAATGCAACGATCTCACCTGCTGTACTGTTTAGGCTTGCAGCACGCAATACTGCCCGACCTTCCCGTTTGCACCAGATATGATCCCATTCCATTACAGGTTTTGAAGAGGAGGGGGGTAAGCTTGTTGCGGATATTGCCGCTAGCGGTTTTGGGCGCTCCAGGCCCCAAGCTGCAATATCCGTTTCTGCCAAAACCTTGCCGGGCATGCCATCGGCGACCAGATGCCCTTGATTTAATACCAGCATTCGGCTTGCATCTGCCACGATCTTGTTTAAGCGGTGTTCAGTAATAATCAGGGTGATACCTGTTTTGCTGAGCGTCCGAAGTATTTTTGCTAACCGTTCGGTATTAATGGCGTCAAGAAAAGCAAATGGCTCATCAAGTATGAGCAAGCGTGGCTGCATAACGAGCACGCCACCTAAAGCAACCTGTTGCTGTTCACCGCCGGATAGTGTGTGTGGCGCTCGCTCCAGTAGGTGTTCAATTTCTAGTTGCGCAACGATTTCATCGACTTGTCGGCTAATAGATCGGCGATCCAGCCCCTGGCAGGCCAGGCTGAAGGCAAGGTCACGGGCAACTGTGGTGCCTAAACATTGGGCATCGGGTTGCTGTAGCAAAAAACCGACTGTCTGGCTGATCTGATGGGGTGGTGTATGCCGTGGGTCGCAATTGGCAACAGACAGCTCGCCACTAATTTCGCCACCGTGCAGCTGAGGAATCAGACCGTTTAGCAAGCGGCATAAAGTGGATTTGCCGGAACCACTGGCGCCAGCCAGCAAGACATACTCGCCTGCTTTAATACTGAAGCTCAGCGATTGCAGAGCCAATGCACCGGTTGTGGGATAGCGATAGTTAATATTTCGGCATGTGATAAACGCTGAGCTGAGCGCCATTCAGCGTAGATAACCCAGTCGCTGTAGTACTTGAAGCCCAATAACGCCAAGTACGGCGCCAGCGATTGATGACAACAGGAAAGGTAAAATCAAGATGCTTAGCGCAATATCCTTACCCATTAAATAAGGTGCGACGACCAGTGCGCCTATACCTGCACCTATCAAGCCAGTGCCGATCACCTCGCCAAGTGCAGTGAAGTAAATATTGCGGGTGTAACGAAAGGCTAACCCGGCCAGCATGACACCAAAAATGCTACCGGGAAAAGCCAGTGGTGTTCCTAAACCAATGGCATTGCGTACTAACGATGTGATGATTGCAATCGCAAGTCCCCACCATGGGCCGACTAATGCACCAGCAATCACATTGATGAAGTGTTGGGTGGGTGAGAGTTTGGCAATACCGATGGGAATGCTGATCGGTGATAGTGCGACCGCCAGCGCTGCCAGTACGACGCTGTAAGCAATGAGCCGTGTTTTTGTAGAGCCGGAAACCTTGGGGGAGCGGGTTTCCATCACAGACGGTCCTCGTAAACAACCACGCTTGTTTTGGCGCGTATACTATCCACCAATCCCTGAAACTGGCGTAAACCCGTTTGTTGTATAAGTTGTTGGTTTAGCGCTTTGCGTTCATCGGCGGAAAGCGCATTTTTCTTGCCAGGAACAACTTTCATCACTTCCAGGATCACTTGATCGCCGTTCTCTAAAGCAACTTCACCCAGAGCCACCTTGTTTTCCTGCGGCTTCGGTAAACGGAATGCGGTATTTAACACGGAACGATCCACTGAGGCATCATCACGGTTAATCAAGTCGGTACTCTTGTATTCACCGCTGAATTCTTTTGCCAGTTTTTGCAGATGCTCACCCCTGGCTGCCCGCATTTTTACGGTTTTGACATCGCTTGCAATCGCTTCCTGTGCTTGTTTGTTACGCAACAGTTCGGTGATTTCTGCACGTGATTCTTCCAAAGTGCGCGGAGTGGCTTTTTTATGTGCCTTTACTCGAATCACCACAACATGTCCTGAATCCAGTTCTATCGGTTGACTGTTTAACCCTCGCTTGAGTACATCCTCACTAAAGGCACTCTCAATAACTTTAGGTTGGGCCGCAATGCCTTCTGTACCACCGCTGCGACCGATCCAGTCGCTGTTTTGTATTTCGAGGTTTAGTATCCGGGCGACCGGTTCCAGACTATCGGGTTGCTCGTAACTGGTATTGGCGAGTGTCTGGGCAATTTCATAAAACTGGTTTTCGGCTTGTTGCTGACGTAAATCGGCATCTATTGTTTTGCGTACCTTTTCAAACGGCTTCACTTTTGCTGGATTGATACCATCAAGCCGAATGATGTGAAAACCGGATGGCATGCGCACAGGTTCACTGACATCACCCGGGTTCTTCAGGGCAAACAGCGCATCTTCAAAGGCCGGATTATCAAACATGTCTTTGTTGATTGTGCCAAGTTTACCACCTTCCATCTGTGCAGAGGTGTCTGCCCGGGCTTCCTTTAAGGCAGCGTCAAAAGATTTGGCCCTGGCATGGATATCGTCAGCAATTTTTTGCGCCTTGGTCCTGGCTTTCTCAATATCGGCCTGAGTCGCGCTATCCGCCAGTCTGATCAAGATATGTGAGGCCTGACGCTCTTCGGGTTGGCTATATTTGCTGATTTGTTCCTGGTATACAGCTCTCAGTTCTTCGTCGGCTACAGTGATGTCTTTGGCAATGTTTGCCAGTTTCAAATCGACCCATTGCAGTTGAAGCTGCTCTGGATTCATAAAGCGTGTTTTGTTTTTTTCAAAGTAATCCTGAATGGCAGCATCATCTATTGTCGCTTTGTCGGCATACTGTGCCAGCGGTAAAATCAGGTATTGTAGTTCGCGCTGCTGCTTGAGCAGTGTGGCCATGCGATCCAGTTCTGTAGGTGTGACCAGTGCCGTAGTGGTTAAGCCGTCACGCAATTGTCGAATGGCTATAGATTGCCGCATACCTTCTTCAAACATCGCGGCGGTATAACCTTGATTGTGTAGCAACCGCCCGTACACGGCCTTGTCGAATCCGTTTTGAAACAGGGGAAGCGCCATAACAGCGCCGTGTAACTGTTGATCGCTTGCCCGTAGCCCTTGATCGCGGGTGAATTGATCTAGAACTCTCTCGTTTATCAATTGATTTAATACCTGTTTTTTCAAAACGGTACCTTCGAGAAAGCTTGAATCGGCTTGATCACCCAACATGGCCTGAATCTGCTGGCGTTGCTGCTGGTAGGCGCGTTGGAATTCTTGCAGCGATATTTTACTGCCACCAACGTTGGCAGCATCTATGGGGCCACCGCCCTCGAAATAGTAATTAATGCCCCATATCGCAAAAGGGATGGTCAGGAAACCAACAATAATATAGGCAAGCCAGCCTTTAGAACCATCACGGATTTTCTGTAGCAGCATAGCAATTATCCAGGCAGGTGATTTGGAGACTAAAGCAGGCAGGTTTGATAAAGAGTTAAAGAGTGTCTCGATGACACCCTTAGGATATGGCGGAGCGGACGGGACTCGAACCCGCGACCCCCGGCGTGACAGGCCGGTATTCTAACCAGCTGAACTACCGCTCCTTCTCAAAATCAGCAAGTGATTATATTACAGTATTTTCTGGATATGGCGGAGCGGACGGGACTCGAACCCGCGACCCCCGGCGTGACAGGCCGGTATTCTAACCAACTGAACTACCGCTCCAATATCCATCTGGTGGGTGCTGAGGGGTTCGAACCCCCGACCCTCGCCTTGTAAGGGCGATGCTCTCCCAGCTGAGCTAAGCACCCTGAAAAGCTTGCTATTCTATCGAGTCTTTTAATGTTTTACCAGCTTTAAAAACAGGTGTCTTGCTGGCTTTAATTTCCATCGGTTCGCCCGTTTTGGGATTATGGCCCATACGGGCAGGACGATCGCGTACTGAAAATGTGCCGAATCCGGTCAAGACGACAGAATCACCTGTCTTGAGCGCATTACCGATTGCTGTCAATGTGGCATCAAGTGCTTTTCCTGATGCGGCTTTTGATAAGTCGGTTGTTTGGGCAATAGCCCCGACCAGTTCAGTTTTATTCATAAGCTTTGTTCCTTTCCAATAGTTATTGATTACTAAGCTTGGGCATCTTAATAATGTGGTGTTATTAAGAGCATTATATTGATTGGGAAATAGTAGACTGCCTTGTGACCATGCGCCAAAATTAATGCCAATGGGCTGTAGACCTAGTGCGCCCGTACACCTTCCGGGGCCCTTTCCGTTTTTGAGGGTTCTGATGAATCCTCCTCTGTCACCGGATCAGGTTTATTAGGAGTAGGCGGCCGCTGTAGGGCGATATCCAGCACTTGGTCGATCCAGCGAACAGGTTGGATATTCAGTCTGGAACGTATGTTTTCCGGTATTTCGGCCAGATCCTTACGATTGTCTTCCGGGATGACCACTGTGGTAATACCGCCACGATGTGCAGCGAGCAGCTTTTCTTTAAGACCGCCTATCGGCAATACGGCGCCACGCAGGGTAATTTCACCCGTCATGGCGATATTGGCATAGGCTGGAATCCGTGTTAACGCGGAAACAAGCGCGGTACACATGCCGATACCTGCACTAGGGCCATCTTTAGGCGTTGCGCCCTCGGGGACATGGATATGCAGGTCAAATTTCTGGTGGAAATCGGGATCAATACCCAACGCATCAGCCCGGCTTCGCACAACTGTCATCGCCGCCTGAATCGATTCTTGCATGACATCGCCTAGTTGACCGGTATGAATCAGTTTGCCCTTACCGGGAACCAGCGCTGCTTCAATACTGAGCAATTCACCACCCACTTCGGTCCATGCCAATCCAGTGATTTGGCCAACCTGATCTTGTTCCTCTGCCAGACCGTAACGGAAACGCCGTACTCCCAAATATTTTTCCAGCATATCAGGTTTGATCGTGATGGTGTCCTCGACAGGCTGTAAGGTCACCTCCTTGACGACTTTACGGCAAATTTTGGCTATTTCCCGCTCCAGGTTGCGGACACCCGCTTCACGGGTATAGAAACGGATGGTATCAAGTACAGTATCGTCGGGAATAGCGAGCTCTTTTTTCTTCAGGCCATTGGCTTCAAATTGCTTGGGTATCAGATATTGAATGGCAATATTAAGCTTCTCATCTTCCGTATAGCCAGGAATACGAATGACTTCCATGCGATCCAGTAATGGTGAAGGGATGTTGAGCGAATTGGCTGTGGCCACGAACATTACATCCGACAGGTCAAAGTCTACTTCCAGGTAATGATCATTAAAGGTGTTGTTTTGCTCAGGGTCGAGTACTTCCAGTAGCGCCGATGAGGGGTCGCCACGAAAATCCATCGACATTTTATCAATTTCATCAAACAAAAAGAGTGGGTTACGTACCCCTACCTTGGATAGGTTCTGGACAATCTTTCCGGGCATCGAGCCAATATAGGTACGACGATGGCCACGAATTTCGGCCTCATCCCGTACGCCACCTAGCGACATCCGGATAAATTTGCGGTTGGTCGAGCGCGCGATTGATCGGCCCAGCGAGGTTTTGCCGACACCCGGAGGCCCGACCAGGCACAGAATTGGTCCCTTGAGCTTACGTGCCCGTTGTTGTACGGCAAGATACTCAAGAATCCGTTCCTTGACTTTTTTCAGGCCATAGTGGTCAGCTTCCAGGATATCCTCGGCCATGGCAAGATTTTGGTGGATCCTGGTGCGTTTTTTCCACGGTACACTGACCAACCAGTCAATATAATTCCTTACGACAGTAGCTTCAGCTGACATCGGTGACATCATTTTTAACTTGTTGAGTTCCGATTGTGCCTTGGTCTTGGCCTCCTTGGGCATGCCTACTTTTTCGATACGCTGACTTAACTCCTCGATTTCATTTGGATTATCTTCCAGGTCGCCTAATTCTTTTTGAATGGCCTTCATCTGTTCGTTGAGATAGTACTCGCGCTGGGTTTTTTCCATCTGTTGTTTAACGCGGCCCCGGATGCGCTTTTCTACCTGCAAAATGTCAATTTCACCTTCGATCAAGGCTAACAGATGTTCAAGGCGCTCACGCAGGTTCTGGATTTCCAGAATTTTTTGTTTTTCTTCCAGCTTAAGCGACATATGGGCAGCGATGGTATCCACCAGGCGGGCAGTATCTTCAATACTGGATACGGATGTCAGCACTTCACCGGGAATTTTTTTGTTGAGCTTTACATAGTGCTCAAAAGTATTGAGCAAGGAGCGTACCAATACATCCAGCTCTTGCGTAGCCTCTTTATCCAGTAATGGTTCCAGGAGTGAGACCTCTGAGATGAAGCAGGTTTCTGTTTCAGTGAATTCATGCAGACAAACACGTTGGCCACCCTCAATGAGTACCTTGAGCGTACCGTCAGGCAGCCGCAGTAACTGCAAGATATTGGATAGCGTGCCAATGCTGTAGATATCACCAATGGTCGGGTCATCCATTTCGGCACTGGTTTGTGCGACAAGAACGATGCGTTTGTCATTTTGCATTGCCATATCAAGCGCATGGATAGATTTTGCGCGACCGACGAATAGTGGGATGACCATGTGCGGATAGACAACGACATCGCGGAGCGGCAAGACCGGCATGGATGTGCGACCGGGGAGGCGGTCGAACGATGTTTTATGCTGTTTCATGGCAAGCCCTCTGCGGTTGAACCAAACAGATTAAGGAATTGTTGGATACTTTGGGTCACATCAACCCTGATCGGGTAGCCATGAAAGCCATACCCGAACAGGGTTGAAGAATTTTGAAGTTGATGACTCTATTCTATGGTAAGGATGCCAATCAACGGCTAGTCGTGGGTGGCAGTACGACGCTTGGCATTTTCATAGATAAAGTAAGGCTTGGTGTGCCCTTCAATAACGGATTCATCGATCACGACTTTGCTCACTTGTCGCAAGCTGGGTAAATCGTACATGGTATCCAGCAAGATATTTTCCAGTATGGTGCGCAGGCCACGGGCACCCGTTTTGCGAACCATGGCACGACGGGCGATTGCTCGTAAAGCATCATCGCGCAACTCTAGTGCACTGTCTTCCATTTCAAACAGTTTCTTGAACTGTTTGGCAATAGCATTTTTGGGTTCGGTTAAAATTTGAACCAGCGCATTTTCATCCAATTCAGTGAGTGTTGCTGTCACGGGTAGGCGACCGACAAATTCGGGGATGAGCCCATACTTAACCAGATCTTCGGGTTCAACATCTATCAGCAAATCACCAATAGATTTTTCATCGGTTTTACCCTTGACTTGCGCTGCAAAGCCAATCCCGCTGTTTTCTGAGCGATCCCGAATCAGCTTTTCAAGCCCAGCGAAGGCTCCTCCACAAATGAACAAGATGTTGCTGGTATCAACTTGCAAAAATTCCTGTTGCGGATGTTTGCGGCCCCCTTGCGGTGGCACTGAAGCAACCGTACCTTCTATCAGTTTGAGCAGTGCTTGTTGTACGCCTTCGCCTGAGACATCACGTGTGATCGAGGGGTTGTCTGCCTTGCGTGAGATTTTGTCGATCTCATCGATATAAACAATGCCGGTCTGCGCTTTTTCAAGGTACATTCAATAACCGTGCCATGGTTTCAGCCAGCAACGTTTTGCCTGATCCAGTAGGGCCAATGAGCAGGATATTACTCTTGGTAACTTCAACTTCATCCTCGCTGTCTTGGCTGGTTTGCTTGAGTTCCAGGCGCTTATAGTGGTTGTAGACCGCAACGGACAGAATTTTTTTGGCACGTTCCTGGCCAATAACATACTCATTAAGTACTTGGTTAATGCCACGGGGTGTTGGTAGTTTGTTTGTGATGACCGGTGCTGTTTCTTCCATCTCCTCACGAATGATGTCATTACAAAGCTCTACACACTCATCGCAGATAAAAACACTCGGTCCGGCAATCAGCTTGCGTACCTCATGCTGACTTTTACCGCAAAAAGAACAATATAACAGTCTGTCATCGTCGCCTTTATTGCTTCGATTTTTACTCATAATCCCAACCTCTATCGTCGCACAGTTGTTGAATCCGACGGGTGCTGTATTCCATCAAATGTATTTTGGGGTATCGCAATCCTGAAATTCTGTGGCGTGTCCCAGAACCAAAAGTTAGGCATATGCTATCGTCTCGTCAATCCAGCTGAGTGGTGGGGTAAACGAACAAATATCCAGATGCCGGTGATATGATCACCCGTGGCGCATCTAGCGATAATGCTAGGATGCTTGGACGCGCTGGTTCAACACAGCGTCGATCAAGCCATATTCAACCGCCTCAGAACCACCCATAAAGTTATCACGGTCAGTATCGACCGCGATTTTCTCAACCGGTTGACTTGTATGTCGGGCGAGAATGCGGTTAAGTCGATCCCGAACCAGCAGGATTTCACGGGCATGGATATCAAAGTCGCTGGCTTGTCCCTGAAATCCACCCAGTGGCTGGTGGATCATGATGCGTGAGTGTGGCAGGCAAAACCGCTTTTGTACTGCGCCACCTGCCAATAGTAATGCACCCATACTGGCCGCCTGGCCAATGCACATGGTGCTGACATCAGGCTTGATAAACTGCATGGTGTCGTAAATGGCCAGACCTGCACTAACCGAGCCGCCAGGCGAATTAATGTAGAGGTGGATGTCTTTATCCGGGTTCTCGGCCTCCAGAAATAGCAGTTGTGCGACAATCAGATTGGCCGTGTAGTCTTCGACTGGCCCCACCATAAACACGACACGCTCTTTCAGCAGGCGCGAATAAATATCATAGGATCGTTCACCGCGCGCAGTCTGCTCGACCACCATTGGCACAAGATTGAGTGCATGTGTGGTGGATGCAGCATTTTCGCTCATTCCGTAGACTCCTGGGTGGTTTCGGAAGCATCTTGTGTCGCTGGTTTTTCTGAAGGTGCCACAGGTGGTTTTTCCGGTGCCATGACCTCGGAGAAGGTGCTGGGCTTCTCAGTTACCTGTGCCTGCCCTAGCAGCCATTCTACCACCTGCTCCTCCAGCACCAGTGCACGTACATGATCAAGCGCCTGCGGTGTTTGTGCGTACCAGTGCAGCACTTCACCAGGATCCTGATAAGTAGATGCAATCAAATTGATGCGTTCTTGAACCCGATTTTCGTCAGCCTTTATTTCCTGGGTCTTGGCCAGTTGGGAGATCAGCAAACCCAAAGCGACACGCTGCTTCGCTTTGGGTTCGAAAAGTTGTGCCTTCAATTGCCTGGTTTGGTCGTTATCGGTGGCTGGAAAGCGCATTTGTTGAGCGAGCTGCTCAACTTCCTGGGCTATCAGTGTCTGTGGAATCGGAATATCATTGGCAGCCAATAGACTTTGCATAACCTGGCGTTTAATATCTGCCTTGATGCCATCGGTCAATTCGCGCTCCATATTTTCGCGCAACAGGCTTCGCAAGCCATCCAAACCACCTTCCTTAACATCGAAGCTTTCACAAAACGCATCGTTCACTTCGGGTAAGTGCTTCTCTTCTACGGCATGGAGCTTGACATGATAATGAGCCGTTTGAGTCGCCAGATTTTTGTCTGGATAGTCATCAGGGAATGTTACGTCGAATTCGAGATTGTCACCAGCACGTGCGCCGATCAGGTGATCCTCAAAACCCTCAATCATTCGGCCTTCACCCAGCACGATAGCTATGTTTTTAGCTGAACCATTCTCAAAGCTCTGACCGTCGATTTTGCCTTCGAAATCAAGGTGAACTTGATTATTATTTCCGGCAGGCTGCTGGATTTTATGCCAGCTTGCTTTTTGTTGGCGCAGATTTTCAATCATTTCATCGATGTCTTGCTCGGTGATTTCTGCCACCAGACGTTCGACCTTAATAGTGTCAAACCCTGTCAGCTCAAATTCTGGCATGACTTCGAAGGTTGCTGTATATTCAAGATCCTGGCCTTCTTCCGTGGTTTTTGGCTCAATTTTCGGGCCGCCCAGCGGATTCAGGTTTTCCTGGGTCAATGCATCGCGCAGACTGTGCTCCATAAGCTCGGTGATTGTTTCGTAATGCACCTGGTTACCATACATCTGCCTGATTATCTTTAATGGTGCCTTGCCGGGTCTAAACCCATCCACCTTGGCTCGGCGAGCTAAGGTTAACAAGCGATCCTGGATTTCCTTGGCGACCTTTTCAGCAGGCACCTGTACAGTAACCCGACGTTCCAAATTGTTCAGCGTTTCGACTGACACCTGCATTGATACACCTCAAACCTATCGTTTATCGTTATCCCGGGAAAATCAGCACTATTGTACTGTCCAGCGCAAATAGGCCAAACCAGGATTTATGGAGTACATGACATGTAATGGTGCGAAAGGAGAGACTCGAACTCTCACGGGTTGCCCCACTGGAACCTAAATCCAGCGCGTCTACCAGTTCCGCCACTCTCGCATTGAAATGCAGTCGTTCGACTGCTTTGAAAAATACCCATCGATCTGAGTATACAAGAAGACAATACATCAGCGCACATAGTTAAGAAAAACATATAGCAGCAGCAAGGGGCCGCTAACCTCAGGGGCAAGGAGGGCAAAAGGCACGCGGGTATCTGGAGTGGTGGGCCGTGTAGGACTCGAACCTACAACCAATTGATTAAGAGTCAACTGCTCTACCAATTGAGCTAACGGCCCTGAAAACAGGTTTAGTGGAGACAAAAACGTTCCAGGTTAAAGTAAGCCAAAACCCAAGTATTTGGGGTGGACGATGGGGCTTGAACCCACGACCGCCGGATCCACAATCCGGAGCTCTGCCAGCTGAGCTACGTCCACCATAATTTAAGTTGTAAAATTACCCTGCCAGCGTTTGGCGCGCCCGGCAGGATTCGAACCTGCTACCCTCAGCTTAGAAGGCTGATGCTCTATCCGCATGAGCTACAGGCGCAGTATCCGATCAACCTCGCAAACACCTAATGGTCGGGGTAGAGGGATTTGAACCCCCGACCACCTGCTCCCAAAGCAGGTGCGCTACCAGACTGCGCTATACCCCGTTGTGCCTGCCAACACCAAACACCCCGTACTTTCGCGGGATTGCAAATTTTATTTTTTATGCTGAGCAAGGTCAAGCCTGTTTTACTAATTCCGTCGCCAGATTGTTCCTTGTGGAGTATCTTCCAGCACAATTCCGGCATTTTGCAGTACAGTACGAAGCCGGTCGGCTTCAGCCCAGTTTTTAGCCTTGCGTGCAGCGTTACGTTGAACGATGAAGTCGTCAACCTCTGCATTACTCATATACTGATTGAGCGGATCATCAGGGTTTTCAAGTTGAAGAAAATCATCAGGACCAGTTTGTAATAGACCCAATAATTCGCCTAGTTGCCGTAAATTTGCGCCTAATCGTGCAGCTTTATCTTGATCTTCGAGCCGTAGCCGGTTTATTTCCCGTGCCAATTCAAATAGTACAGCCAGTGCTTCGGGTGTGTTGAAATCATCATCCATTGCCTGCCCAAAACGGTTTTGCCAGGTTTCCGTCATGGGTGCAGCAACTACAGGTAAGCCGCGTAGTGCTGTATAAAGCCGGGTTAATGAAGCTTTAGCGTTTTCCAGGTTGTCATCGGAATAGTTCAGTGGTCCCCGATAATGACTGGATAAAATGAACATGCGTACCACTTCAGGCTGATAGTGGCGCAGCACTTCACGCACTGTGAAGAAATTGCCCAGCGATTTGGACATTTTCTCATCACGAATCTGCACAAAGCCATTGTGCATCCAGAAATTGGCGGGGCGATGGTCGTTACTGGCCTCAGATTGTGCAATCTCGTTTTCATGATGAGGAAATTTTAAGTCCATTCCGCCGCCATGAATATCGAAATGGTGGCCCAAGCAGCGGGTTGACATTGCAGAGCATTCAATATGCCAACCTGGACGGCCATCTCCCCATGGTGATGGCCAGCTGGGTTCATCGGGCTTGGCGGCTTTCCAAAGGACAAAATCGAGTGGATCGTCTTTGGCATCCTCGACCTCAATTCGAGCGCCGGCACGCAAATCATCCAGTTTTTTATTCGCCAGCCGCCCATACTGCGGGAAATGGCTAACGTCGTAATAGACATCGCCGTTTTTTCCAACGTAGGCAAAGCCTTTGTGAATCAGTGTTTGAATTATGGCGAGTATATCGTCTATTGCCTCGGTTGCTCGTGGTTCCTGTGTGGGCGGCAAGATGCCTAATGTTTCTAGATCCTCATGCATGGCGTCGATAAAGCGCATGGTTAATGCTTGGAAGCTTTCACCATTTTCCTGGGCACGGCGAATGATTTTATCGTCGATATCGGTGATATTGCGGACATAGTTAACCTCATAACCGGTCGCACGTAGCCAACGGAATACGACATCAAATACCACCATTGCCCGGGCATGACCGACATGACAATAGTCGTAAACTGTCATGCCGCACACGTATATTCGTACCTTGCCGGGTTCAATGGGTATGAAAACTTCCTTTTGACGGTTCAGGCTATTGTAAATCTGCAACATAGGGCGATTCTCTTGAATAAATAACTCAACATTATGAATTTATTAAAATATTTTTCCAAAAGGTTATGGCCGGAGAGTGATACATTAGGGTGTGGCCAGAGCATTGGGTTTGGTACAAACCGTGCTGTGATGTGTTGGTCGCCCATGGTAGCGGAAAGTTTCTGTACCCACCAAATTTGGCAGCGTGTTCATATGCTGGTTATTATGCTCACATCGTATTCACTGAAGGTCGAAGCATTTATGAATAAATTACTTTCCTTGGCTTTTGCTGTTGTTTTGAGCGTGACAGGTTCGATGGTACTGGCCGGAACCCTGGTTCGAATGGATACCTCGCTTGGTCCGATAACTATCGAGCTTGCGGATGATAAGTCACCGTCTACGGTGGAAAATTTCCTCATTTATGCCAGTGAGGGATTTTATGACGGTACGATCTTTCATCGAGTCATCGATAATTTCATGATTCAGGGCGGTGGCTTTAATCAGGACTTCCAGAAAAAGCCTGCACGTACTCCAATCAAAAACGAAGCGGACAATGGCTTGAAAAATCTGAGAGGGACGATTGCTATGGCGCGAACTGCCGATCCGCATTCGGCCACTGCCCAGTTTTTTATCAATGTCAAGGATAATGCGTTTTTAGATTACAAGTCATCTGACCGTAAAGGCTGGGGGTATACTGTATTTGGCAAGGTGGTTGATGGTATGGATGTGGTTGATAAAATCCGTCAGGTACCGACCGGAAAAGGCGGGGTAGGCAACCGTTTTAGCGATGTGCCAACTACACCGATTATTATTAAAAATGTCAAAGTGTTACCCGGGGCCGAGGAGTCTGAGGCAGCTAATTTGCAATCCAACAGCTAGTGAGGCATCACATGGTTAAGTTACAGACTTCGCATGGTGTTATTGGTATCGAACTTGATCCTGAACATGCGCCGAAAACCGTTGAGAATTTTCTTCGGTATGTTCAGGATGGTTTTTATGATGGTACGTTATTTCATCGGGTTATTTCGGGGTTCATGATTCAGGGTGGAGGCTTTGATCAAAACTTTCAGCAAAAAGTGACTCATGCACCCATTCAGAATGAAGCCGATAATGGCTTGAAGAATCTGAAAGGGACGATTGCCATGGCACGAACTGCCGATCCGCATTCGGCCACTGCCCAGTTTTTTATCAATCATAAAGACAATGATTTTTTGAACTACCAGGCCGCCAACAGCCAGGGTTGGGGGTATTGTGTATTTGGTAAGGTGACTGAAGGTATGGATGTTGTCGAATCCATCGCGCAGGTGGCGACGGGTAATCGCCTTGGTCATCAAAATGTACCATCAGAGGATATTGTGATTACCAAAGCTGAAGTGGTTGATTGATAGTTACTATGGCGACATTGCTGATCTCTGATTTGCATCTTGATGCCGTGTCGCCAACACGCACTGCATTGTTCCTTGATTTTTTAGCTCGGCGGGCGCGGGATGCCGAGGCGCTTTATATCCTTGGTGATTTGTTTGAGGTGTGGATCGGTGATGACAATCATTCAGAGCCAGGGAAAACCGTGATGGCAGCCTTGCGGACGCTGAGCCAGTCCGCCACAGCCTTGTATTTTTTGCATGGTAATCGTGATTTTCTAATTGGCGAGCGGTTCGCAAAAGCCAGCGGCTGCCGACTGTTACCTGAGAGTATCGTTATCGATCTTTATGGCGAACCGGTTTTATTGATGCACGGTGATACGCTGTGTATTGATGATGTGGCGTACCAGGCATTCCGTGCCCGGGTGCGAAATCCGGTTTGGCAGGCGCGGGTATTGATGTTGCCGCTGGTATTGCGGCGGATGATGGCAGCGTGGTTGCGACGAAAAAGTCGGCAAGCGACCCAAAAGAAACCCGTAGAAATCACCGATGTCAATAGTGTTGAAGTGGAACGGGTGATGCGTTCTCATGGTGTTCATCGGCTGATCCACGGCCATACCCACCGACCTGCTATTCACCAATGGTCACTCGATGGACGGATAGCCCGGCGGGCGGTGCTGGGTGACTGGCAGGATGAATGCGGCAGTGTGCTTTGTTGTGATCAAGGTGGCTGGCGATTAGAACCGTTTTGTTGGTGGTGGGCGAAATGATTTTACTGCACGCCAATCGCTATCGGGACCTTGCACATGATATTCCCGGCACGTTTCCATCGTTAATGGATCTGTATGAGCGTAATTATATTAATATGCGCCGATTGCTGCCCATTATGCCGACAGATCCGGTCACGCTTGTTTCTTCTGTGCCTGAGGCGTTGAATCTGTACTTGCAGTTTATTGAACGCTTTCCTTATACCAGTGAACTTATTCTGACCTATCAATTTGAGCAGGGTGTTACAAAGCGTGCGGAACCCAATTTACGTATCCGTATTTATCACGATGCCCGCCAGGCCGAGGTCATGACGGCACAGCGCAGATATCCGGCTAACGGAAAGGAGAGTGTTCTGCAAAATGGTTCACTTTATGCGCGATGGCAAACAAATCGCTTTCTTTATAAATGGTTAAGTTATTGTCTGCATCAAGGCCATCATTTCGGTGACTAGTCCTTAAAGGCGGGCAATAAGAAATATGAGATCGATTGGTAGAATTTGTTAATCTATCCAATCGATTAGTTAGCGCTAAATAACTTTATTTTATAAATCAATGTTACCCAGAATGAACTATCCGTTTATTCGTAGCCGCAGCATTATATGATCTGGATATAATAAAATAGGGATATGTTTAATAAAATGCTCTAAAGTGAAGATTATAAGGTTTTTTTAGCTGTAGCAGAGGTTAGATACCTCTCTATATGGTTTTTTGTTTGTAATGTTTATTTGGCTGAATTAGTTGACTAACTAAATGGGTTATTATAGGTTTTCAGTTGAATAGCGGGGTTTAAATTTAAGTACCATATGCTCTATCTACCATGATCTCTACCGCAGCTGCAGGATTAATGCTATGAAATTATCTACCAAGGGTCGTTATGCAGTGACTGCTATGATACATCTATCGATCCATGACCGGTTTGGCCCTGTTACGCTATCTGAAATTTCCCAGTGTCAAGGAATCTCGCTCTCTTACCTGGAGCAGCTCTTCGCCAAGCTTCGTAAATATGGACTCGTTGAAGGTGTCCGCGGGCCTGGTGGCGGTTATAGGCTGGCGCGTGAGCCAGAGCAGGTTACTATAGCCGATATTATTAGTGCCGTTGATGAACGACTGGATGCGACCCGTTGTTCGGGCAACAAGAATTGCCAGGAAGGCCAGCGTTGTTTAACCCATGAGCTATGGGCAGATCTTAGCCAGCAGATTTTTTCCTTTCTGGAAGGTATTACGTTGGCGCAGTTCGTCAAGCGCCCTGATATTTGTGAAATTGTACATCGTCAGGGTCATTCGCGTCGGCGTGAACGCGTCACCGGGCAGCTTGATAATCCCAATACCAGCACCAATGCCGCGTAGACATTCAGTACTATGACACAATGCCCGTCTCGATCTATCTGGATTATGCGGCGACCACACCTATGGATTCGCGGGTTGCCGCGTGCCTGGGGCAATACCTGGCCTGTGAGGGTCAGTTCGGAAATCCTTCGTCATCGACTCACGTTTTTGGACGATCTGCAGCGCAGGCTGTCGCAACTGCCCGTGAGCAGGTTGCCGCTCTCCTTCACGCCGATTCCCGCGAAATTATCTGGACTTCTGGTGCAACAGAGGCTAACAATCTTGCTCTGCAAGGTGTAATGAAAGCCTATGCACGTCAGGGTCGCCATCTTGTTACGGCCAAAACCGAGCATAAAGCAATACTTGATGTGTGTCGTCAACTGGAACGTGAAGGGTGCAGGGTCACCTGGCTCAATCCCGAGCAGGATGGACTCATTCCACCCGAACAAGTCGCTGCGGCGCTGCAATCTGATACCGTTTTGGTTTCGTTAATGCACGTGAATAACGAAACCGGTGTTATTCAGGATCTGGCCACTATTAGTGCGTTGACGCGTGAACGAGGTGTATTGCTGCATGTGGATGCTGCGCAGAGTGCAGGAAAATTACCAATTGATACCAGTACCTTGCCGGCAGATTTAATCAGCCTCAGCGCACACAAGTTTTATGGCCCTAAAGGTATTGGTGCGTTATACGTTCGCCAGCATCCTCGTCAGGTTCGTCTGGAGCCGTTAATGTTTGGCGGTGGCCAGGAAAGGGGGCTGCGCGCAGGCACGTTGCCGACTCACCAGATTGTGGCAATGGGAGAAGCCTGTCGTATTGCGGCTATGGAGATGGAGGCCGAACAGCAGCGTATTCGAAGCTTGCGTGATGGTTTGTGGCAGGCACTCTCTGAGCTGGGCCATGTGACATTAAACGGCCACACCGAATACCATGTTGCTGGCATTCTCAATGTTGGTTTTAATGGTATTGCTGCTGAAGCCTTATTAAGTGCTGTCCCGGAAATTGCCGTCTCTACCGGTTCTGCCTGTACTTCTGCAGGAAATGGGCCTTCGCATGTATTGCAGGCGATGGGAAGAGACGAGTTTCAGGCACGTAGCGCAGTTCGGTTTAGTTTGGGACGATTTACGACGGCCGAAGAAATGGATCATACGGCTTGTATGATCGGCATTGCAGTTAAACGATTGCGTAAATTGTCCCCGTTATGGGGATTACAGCAGCGCGGTTTGACGACCGATGTCGTGGACTGGGCGGCACTGCCGTAATCACAATGAATACAGCACGCTATGAATACTCAAGAACAACAGCTTCTACTCAACTTGGTTCGCCAACATCGCTGGGCGGCACTGGCGACGTGCAGTGTGCATCAACCGGAAGCTTCCTGGGTGGCTTATGTACTCTCGCCTGATGCAGGCAGCTTTCTTTTTCATCTGAGCACCTTGGCCTTGCATACCCGCAATTTGCTGGAAAACCCCTACGCCAGTTTGGCGATTAGTGAAAGCGATCCTGGTCATGCGGACCCGCAAACGTTGGCGCGAGTGTCAATTCAGGGTAAGGTGGCGGCCATTGGGTCGGATAGCGCCGATTATATCGATGCGGTTCATTGCTATCAGCAACGCTTGCCTGATGCGGCGTTACGTTTTCAATTCAGTGATTTTCTCTTATTGCGTTTTGTGCCGGCTCGCGTTCGGTTTGTTGGCGGTTTTGCCCGTGCCTATAATCTGGATGCTATCCAGTTCCAGAAAATACTCAATGCACCAGCTGATTGAGGTCGAAAATCGGTAGCAATATGGCCAAGACAATTATCAGTACCACACCGCCCATCAATAAAATCAGGACGGGTTCAAAAATGCCCAATAATGCTGCAATTAGCGTTTCCGTTTCACGTTCTTGCTGAACGGCAGCACGTTCCAGCATGGCCTCTAGCCGCCCACTCGACTCGCCGCTGGCAATCAGCTGTATCGTCATTGGTGGAAAGTAGCCGCTGGCGCTAATGGCCTTGTGCAGGCTTGTGCCTTCCTTGACCCGCACGGCTGCCTGCTCCACAGCCTCGCGCATCGGCAAGTTACTCAGTACCTGGGCTGAAATCCGTAATGCCTCCAAAACCGGCACACCACTGGCGGTCAATATACTGAATGTACGAGAAAAACGAGCGGTGTTGGCGCCACGTGTCAAGCGTGCAATCAGTGGCAGGCGTAGCAGCAGACGGTGGACATGTCGTCGAAAACTGATTCGTCGCAGGGCATAGAACCAGGCGGCTATGCTCGCAGTCAGTCCCAATACAAGCAGTCCACCCTGTTGTTGCAAGAAGGTGCTGACTGCGATTAAACCACGGGTCAGCGCGGGTAGTTGCTGATTTAAACTATTGAAAACCTGCACGACCTGTGGCACGACATAGGCCAGCAGGCCGGCCACGATCAAAATGGCAACACCAGTCAATAGCGTTGGATAAAACAGGGCAAGTCCTATCTTTTGGCGCATCTGTTGCCGTGCTTCGGTGTAATCAGCCAGTCGCTCAAAAACGATATCCAGGTGTCCTGATTGTTCGCCGGTCGCAACTGTTGCCCGATACAGTTCAGGAAATACCCGGGGAAAGTCACTCAGCGCTGTCGCCAGGGTATGACCTTCCAATACCCGTGCCCTTACCGCCAGCAACAAGCCGCTCAAGCGCGTTCGCTCGGCTTGCCGGGCGACTGTGCCCAGCGCCTCTTCCAGGGGTAGGCCGGAGCCCACCAGTGTGGCCAGTTGTCGGGTAATGAGCGCGAGCTCGGTTGGATTGACATGTGTACGCTGCCACCATGGATGCCCTTGGCTGCGTTCATGACGGCTGATCTCTTCAACCCCTAATGGACTTAATCCCTGCTCACGTAATGCCTGGCGCGCCAACCTTGGAGTATCGGCCTCAATCAAGCCTTTACATTGGCGGCTTTTGGTATCTAGCGCCGTGTACCGGAAAGCTGGCATTAATCTTCCCGTGTTGCCCGCACCAGTTCTGCGAGCGCGGTGTCACCGGCTAGAACGCGTCTGCGGCCATCATTACGGATGCTTGAGCTGAAACAGCGGGCGTGGCGCTCTAAGTTCTGCTCACCGCTACCTTCATGAATCAGGGTTTGCATGACTTCATCAATGCTTACCAATTCAAAAATACCCGTCCGTCCCCGATAACCGGACTGGTTACAGTATTTACAGCCGGTTGGCAGATAGAGAGTAGGTGCAGTATCCGGGTCAATACCGAGCACATTACAATCTGCCGGGGTTGCCTGATAGGCTTGTTTGCACTGTGGGCAGAGTTGTCGCACGAGTCGCTGCGCGAGCACACCAATTAACGATGAAGAGAGCAGAAAAGGTTCAACGCCCATGTCACGCAGACGAGTAATCGCACCAACGGCACTATTGGTATGTAACGTTGATAGCACTAAATGGCCGGTTAATGATGCCTGTACAGCAATTTCAGCCGTTTCCAGATCACGAATTTCGCCAACCATAACGACGTCGGGATCTTGGCGTAAGATAGCACGCAAGCCGCGTGCAAACGTCATATTTACTTTGGGATTGACCTGGGTCTGGCTGACCCCATCAAGGTAATACTCGATGGGGTCTTCAACGGTCATAATGTTACACTTGCGGTCATTGAGCTGGGTCAAGCCCGCATAGAGCGTGGTGGTTTTGCCGGAACCGGTGGGGCCGGTGACGAGCAAAATACCATGTGGGCGGTAGATCAGCTTCAGTAAACGCTGTTCATCGCCGGCTTCCATGCCGAGGTGTTGCAGATCCAGTCGCCCTTCACGTTTGTCGAGTAATCGCAACACCACACGTTCGCCGTGGCCTGTTGGTAGTGTAGAAACCCGAACATCGACCGGTCTGCCAGCGACCTTTAGCGAAATGCGGCCATCTTGCGGTAGGCGCTTTTCAGCAATGTCGAGGTGTGCCATAACCTTAACGCGGGAGGTCAGCAAGGGCGCTAGTGCGCGTGGCGGCTGCACGGCTTCACGCAGGATGCCGTCTACCCGAAATCGTACCCGCAAACGGTTTTCGAAAGATTCAATGTGAATGTCCGAAGCATTTTCCTTGATCGCCTCAGTGAGCAGAGCATTAATCAGCCGAATAATCGGCGCATCGTCAGCACTTTCCAGTAAATCCTCTGGCTCTGGCAGATTTTGTGCGACCTGTCTAAGGTCAACATCCTCACCAAGATCCTCCATCATCCGTGCTGCCCCGTTGCTATCACCTTCATAAGTGTCCTGCAACAGCCGTTCAAATTGATCGCCAGGGATCATGACAGGATGCAATGACCTGTGCAGATAACGGCGTGCTTCAATCAGTGCGTGTGGCTTGATATCTGCGCGACAGGTGACCGTAACGATATGATCATCCTGCTCGGCCACTAAAATACCGTGTCGCTTGGCAAAGGCGTAAGGTAACTGTTGGATTGATGTGGTGCTGGATGTGTTATCAGCCGTCGGTGGGGTTAACTCGTCATTCATTTATTACCAAACCCGGAGGTTACAGGTTGAGTCGGTTTCGGTGGAGGCTGAGGCACTTGAATACGTTTCGTGCCTGGTTTGGATTTCACAATGCTATCGGGCGGTGGTGTGGGTGATTGAGGTGGCATATTAGCCAACGGCGTATCAGATCCGGTGCTATTAGTGGTATTAAGCACAGTACCGTGTTTTTTTACATCAGCTTGTGATTTTAATGTCGGCGACTGGACATTAGGTAGCAGGTAAATATTTTTGTTACGTGCAGCCTGTTGTTCTCGATAGATATAGTTATATTTGCCGCTGGTATAGATTTGACCCTGTGCCGGATCTCGCAGGATAACGGGATGCAGGAACACCATCAGATTGCGCTTGAGCCTGGAGGTATTGCGGTAACGGAACACATGACCGAGTACCGGCATGTCGCCCAGGAAAGGTACTTTCTTTGAAGTTTCTTCCAGTTTTTCATCAATTAAGCCACCCAGTACCAAAATTTGGCCATTCTCAACCAGCACGCTGGTTTTGATCGCACGCTTGTTGGTGGTCGGCCCCTGAGCAATTGTTGTCGCCGTTGGTACGACATTGGACACTTCTTGAAGGATATCCAGCTTGATCGCGTTACCTTCATTAATTTGTGGTTTGACTTTGAGGGTTATACCCACGTCTTGGCGCTGGATTGTCTGAAAGGGGTTGCCCACTTGTGAATTGCTGCCACCACCACCAGTGGTGGTGGTATAGGTGCCTGTAACAAAGGGGACATTTTGGCCAATAATAATTTCGGCCTCTTCATTATCCAAAGTCACGATAATAGGGGTAGACAGCACGTTAGTATCGACATCGCTGGCAAGTGCGCTGATTAACGCACCAAAGCGGTTGGTACCGGTAAAGTCGCCAATACCAAGCTGGAGCCCCGTCGGTACTTGAGAACGGGCACTGTCTGTATCAAGATTCGCGGCCAGATTCAGTACGTTGGCCAGACTGGAGTTGCCGACATCAAAATTGGTGATACCGACCAAACCGTTGCCGCTGGCATCGAGGGCCCACTGTACACCCAGTTCGGCCGCTTTCTCGGCAGAAATCTCGGCAATTACGGCTTCGACCAGCACCTGGGCACGGCGGATATCCAGCCGGGTAATTACCTGGCGTAATGAGCTGATGATTTCAGGAGGTGCGGTAATCACCAGTGCATTGGTAGCTTCATCAGCTTGAATATCCACCAGGTTAGAACCCGCGGTGCTGCTCGATGGTGACCCACCTGGAGCGTTACCCGGAACCGCTGCGCCAGATTGTGGATTATTGCGTGCTGATCCACTGCCCAGATTTTTGCTGACACCTTGTAGCACAGTCATCAAATCCTTGGCCTTGGCGTAACGCAGGTAAATGACTTGTGTATTACCACCCGCATCCACAGGTGTATCAAGATGTGCGATTAAGGTGCGCAAACGCAAGCGTGATGTTCGATCACCACTGAGCAAAATGCTGTTGGTACGTTCATCGGCCACCATCCGCGATGGCGTTTTTGCCGTGGCGGTCGGATTGGCGCGCGCCTTATTTTGCTCCAGTACTGACAGCACGCGCACAACTTCACTGGCTGGAGCGTAACGTAATGCAACGATCTCAACCTGTTCATTACTGGCCAGGTCTATTCGAGCGATAATTTTGGCAATACGCCCAACATTAGCCGCACTGTCAGAAACAATCAGTACGTTGGTGGGGGTATAGGCAGCCAGATGTCCCTGAGGAGGAATCAGGGGTCGCAGAATCGGTACGATTTGCGCCGCTGATACATTTTGTACCTGGATGACCCGCGTAACGACCTGATCGGGCGCGATTCGGCTGTGCGAATCAACAGTGGGCACGCTTTGTTGTTTGGCGCCGGCTGCCGGAACAATTTTGATGGTCCTGCCGTTTGGCACAGCGGCAAAGCCGTGTACACCCAATACGGCCAGGAAGACTTCATAAACCTCCTTTTTACTCATCGGTTTTGCAGAGATAATGGTGACTCGACCCTTGACCCTGGGGTCAACGATGAAATTTTTGCCGGTGAGTACGGATATGCTTTCTACCAGCGCATGGATGTCAGCATCTTTAAGGTTTAGGGTTACCGGAGCAGCAAAAACGGGCAATGCCAGTACCATGCCCAGCAACAGGTGGTAGAGGCAACGGCGTTGGAGTAGAAAAGCAAACCCATCGATCATGTTTGTTGGTCTGTGTTGGAATAGACTAATGGTGAAAACAGGAGCATTGCCTATAAGCTTATCGATCAGGACTTAAGGTGAATTAAGCAAAAAGGTCAGCGGTATTTCAATCCCGTTACGTAATATACGTACATTGATGCGTTGAGCGTTGATAAGTTTGTTTAGCATGGCAAAACCCTGTGTCGGGCTACTAAGACGCGTATTATCAATGCCGATCAGCACGTCGCCATTGTTCAAGCCGAGTTGCTGAAAAAGCTGGCGGTTTCGTCCCGGGCTGAGCTGAAATCCGATGAATCGGCCCTTTTGGGTATACGGCCTGGCGGAAGCGATATCATGCAATATATTGTTACGCTTTGTAGTATCGCCGCGTAGGTGCTTGGCAATGTGAGTAGCATTAATGGTCTGTGGCGTGTCACGCCTGTCAGGTTGGCTGTTAATTGTAGGTGCAGGGGGTGCAGGAGTGACAGGGGCCGTATGTTGGCCTGTTTTGTTCTTTCTGGGTAATTTGAGTGTGGCTTGACGGCCGTTGCGGGATACGATGACACGTTCACGTTCTATTCGCTCAAGGCGAGCGCCTCCAGGCAAGGCAGCACCGATCTGGTAGGTGGTTTGTGAACCCTGACTGTCAGCGATAAGTGCTAGCGCCTGGTCGCTGCGCGGGCTGAAAAATACACCCACCAGCTTTAGATTTAGCGAGGTTTCCGGTAGTGGCGGTGGAGGCGGGGGCTTCGGGGCAGTCGGGTTTTTTTCGACCTCACCAAACAAATCCCAGCCAGCAATAGCTGTGTAATTGATTGGTGTCGCAACAGTGGTTTGATTAATATGACCTGATGATACCGGATCGGTTGTATTGATCGGCAATGGTGTCGGCAGGTCAAGTAGAATCATCCATGTGAACCTGGCAAATAGATGCGCCAAGGCGATGATAAGCAGCACATTAATAATGGCTACTGTGACGCGGAGTCCAGTTTCTGGGCGCAAGAAAACGGATGGAACCCGCTTTTTGAGTGCCAGCAGCACAGGTTGGGAAAAATTCACCAAAATCAGATTTACGTATAGAGTTGTTTAAGGAAGTGCTGAGCATAGCAAAATCTATCCTAACCCATGCTGAATTTTTGTGCGGGAAGAACGCGGTGTGTAGCAGCTCCATAGTCATGTAGCTTGAAGGGTTGTCGGCGATGATAGGTACTCCGGGTAGAGGAGCACCTATAATTTTACCGGGATCGTTCAGGCACGACTGCCGACCAAGGTGAGTGGCTGCAGCTTTGCTCGTTCTGATGGTTTGAGTGTTTTGGGTTTGGCACGTACACCAATGACTCGCCCTGATTGGGGTGGTTTTGGCAGCTGGGCATGAGCGGTCATTAGCGTACCCAGGCGATCCAGAATGGGTAGCGGCATGGCAACACTGTGTCGCTGATTCATATCAACATGGATGACGATCAGTTCAGTGGTTGCGGAGAGAAATTTTTTTTCAGCATGATACATACGATGAAAATAGTGAATGCGCTTGCTGTCGAAGCCGAGAAGCTGTGTAGTGATCCGCATGGGATCACCGGCCACCAGTTCCCGCTGGTAATTAACATGACTTTCAACCACAAAGGCCGAGCAGTTCTCGCTATCAAGATAGTCCTGACCCATCCCCAACTCACTCATTAGGGCATCAGTGGCATGATCAAATGCCAGAACGTAGTAGGCGACGTTCATGTGGCCATTATTATCAATCCACTCGGTTGGTACTACGCCATTGTATAAACACAAGGGAGATTGGATACGCATTGTTTTTAGAGCATCGCTGTCCATGGAAAGCGCGGTACGCTACCTTTTTTTGAAACATTACGCAATCATGACTGTTTTGTTGCAAGTGTTCATAATCTGTAGCACTCGCCTGTATTCTGAGGAGCTTCATTAGAAGGGTGATTGGTGATGTCAGACTGGATATTGATACTAACAGTAGTCGTTCTTCTTGCTTTTTTCGCGGCAAGGTGGCTGATTCACATGTTTTTAGAGGGGGCGAGCCTGTGTAAATACGATAAAAAAATTGCCGATAGCCGGGTAGGGACGAGCTATCAAGGCAGTCCTGAGCACCAGGAAGTACTGTGTTTACTGGAGCAGGTATCGGCAGAAGTGCGTGCGACACCCAATCGAAAGAAGCGACTGGAAGCCTTGCGTCGGATGATGACGAAAGGTTTTTTCAGGCCGCCACTACTGGTTAATGAACAGGGTTATCGGGTGCAGCAAGTCAGTGCTGAGGGTGTGGAAGGAGAATGGGTATTATCACCACAGTCTGATAAAAATCGACGATTACTGTATTTGCATGGGGGTAGTTTTATCAGTGGTTGTCCGCAGGGTCATCGTGTACTGACGACCGAATTAGCGCGAGTGACTGGTGCATCAGTGTTTGCCTTGAATTACCGGTTGCTGCCCGAATATTCACGTCGGGAACAAATCCATGATTGCCAGATGGCCTATCACTGGATTTTGGAGAACAGCCCTGAAGATTCTTCACCCGTTCGGGAATTTTTTGTTGCCGGTGATTCAGCAGGTGGCAATCTGGCATTGATGCTGGCTACCTGGGCGCGGGATTTGGGGTTGCGTTCTGCCGATGGTGTGATTGCATTGTCACCGAGCGTGGATATGACATTTTCTAGCCCCACGCTGAAAAGTAATCTTAACACGGATCCGATGCTGGGTCCGAGTTTGGAAGCGATCTTGAAACTTCCCCATTCATTTATCTTGCTGATCGTTTGGATCATGCATCGAATCCCGCCACCCAATCCACTAATATCACCCATCTTTGGCGATTTATCCAATTTGCCATCGACGCTGATACAGGTGAGTGAAGCAGAAATGATGCTAGGTGATGCCCAGCGCTATACCAACAAGGCACGTGCTGCCGGATCGCCGGTGACGCTTGAAACGTGGCCGGATCTAGTGCATGTCTGGCATTTATTTGAACCCATTCTGCCCGAAGCAGGCGAAGCCATAGAGCGTATCGGACAATTTGTAAAACACTGTGTTGGGAATTCAGGCAATACCGGTTCTCAAACATGATGGTTCATCATGACTTGTCACAGACCCGGGTTTGGCACTATATCGGTAGCCTGTGATCCAATACAAATGGTATTAAACAATTTGGTGCTTTAGCGGCATTTAACCAGAAAAATTCCGTGATCAATATCTCAATAGCTGCTCAGGTATATCTCATAGGTGCCAGGCATTGGTAAGGAGCAGGGTAGTCAGGGTGGTTCATGTATTCAAAAAAGGCGGATGATGCCAGAATTCGGGATCGCCACACTCTAGTGATTAAGGGCCAATCTCGCTTGCCCAGCTCGTCCTGCCTATGCTAATTGAGACTACTTGGCAGCATATTGCAAAATGTAAAGCGCCGCACCAGCTGCAATAAGTCATGGATTATAATTTGATTAAGGTTTAATTAAATTAAATGACTGAATGACAGATTGATCTGCTTGTTGCGCTAGTGATAATAGATCAATGATTATGAACGCTCGGAGACAGGAAACCTTATGCCAAGTTCACTCTTGAAGACGTTGTGTTGGTCACTGCTAGGGTGTTTTATAGCAAGCACCTCACAGGCGGCGGTTTATCCTTTGCCACCACCGAATGAAGATGTTATCGGGCAAATGCAGGTGGTTCACGCGCATAAAAGCGATACTTTGCTTGATATTGCCCGCCGCTATGATTTGGGATACGAAGATATTATTCATGCCAACCCGGAGGTGGATCGCTGGTTGCCGGGCCATAATACACCCATCGTATTGCCGACCCGTTATATTTTGCCGGATACACCCCGCGAAGGTGCAGTGCTGAATATTTCCGAAATGCGGCTGTACTACTATCCGAAAAATGGTTCACAGGTTTATACATACCCGGTCAGTATTGGCCGTATGGACTGGAAAACACCCCAGGGTAAAACCAGCATTATTGCCAAGACCGTTGATCCAGTATGGCGGCCACCGGCATCGATCAAGGCAGAACATGCCGCAGATGGTGATCCCTTGCCGGATGTTGTGCCTGCCGGGCCAAATAACCCGCTGGGACGTTATGCGATGCGTCTTGGTGTACCGGGCTACCTGATTCATAGCACGAACAAGCCCTATGGCATTGGCATGCGAGTGACGCATGGTTGTGTTCGTATGTATCCAGAAAATATCAAACAGTTGTTTGGCATGATTCCAGTGGGTACGCCAGTACGGATTATTGATCAGCCGGTAAAGGTGGGTTGGCTAAATGGTGATCTGTTCATCGAATCGCATGAGCCACTGGAAGAAAATAACTTGCCAATTAAAGTCACACTGGAGCAGGCACAACGTGTTGTTAGCACTAAGGTCGGTGCAGATCTCAGTGGTATCAGTCAGGCTGCTCTGGAAAGTGCTGTTGAGAAAGTCAATGGAATTCCTGTAGCGATTAGTGGCCGTTCTTTTGAAAATCCTCGTAGTAATACAGCCAGTTTTGCCCAGGAGCGGCCCGCCTCGACCTATCAGTCGCCCTCGCAAGTACCCGCCGGTACGCCAGTAGCAAGGGGGCAGGCAGGTCGTGTGCAAACACCGGTTTATCCAGCGTACCCGCCAGACTCTGTAACGGCATTGCCCGAGGATAGGGGAGTTGCACGTCCCGGGATGGTGAATCCGCAAGCACCGGTTTATCCACCGTATCCGGTGCCTCGCCCTTTAGTAACTGCACCCGGAGCGGCAGCGCCAGCGACTTACCAAAATCTGGCCAGGCCGCGAGCAGCGACCAATGCCCGGGCCTCCGCATCGACGACGTATCGTAATTTCGCTGGACCCCGGGCTTCATCTGCACAGCCTCAGGTATCACCTTCTCGGCGATCGATTCCAGTGTATCGCCCTGAGACCGCGCCGGTTGCGCCAGTTGCAACTGTGCGCCCTCAAAATGCACCATCTGCGTATCCGCCAGCTGGTTATCGTCGGCCAGTTGCACCTGAGGCAGCAGCACGTTCGCAGCTAGCCAGCCCACGCCCTGCTTATCGTCCTCTGACTGCACCGGTTTATAAGCCGCAACGTGCTTATCCACCCGCTCCATTATATCGTCCACCAGATATGGCTAACCAATCAGCTTTTGGTGCTGGTAATCTCCCACCACCGCCAGCAGGCTATCCACCGGTTTACCGTACTACGACGGCGGCGCCATATCCGCGTTCATATACGGGTGATAATTCTGCTCCACCTCTGGATGCACCATTGCCGTCTGATCCTAACTAGTCGATACTGAAAAAGGCCATTACTAAGCGGGTTGCCGAGTCCGTAATCCGCTTAGATTTAGGGGCTGACACCTGACTTTAAATAAGTTAGGTGTCAGCTATGTATGTAAGACACTGTAAATTAAGTAGTTACAAGCAACAAAGACTGTTGGGGCACTTCGTTGCAGGTACACCAGCGCGAACGGCAGCAGATTTGGTTGGGATAAACAAAAATATAGCCAGCCTGTATTTTCACCGTTTACGGCTGTTAATTTATCAAAACGATGAGAATGCCTGTATTTGGCTTACTAAAGCGCAATGGCAAGGTTTTCGTTGTGATTATTCCTGATGCCAGGTCGACAACTTTGATACCGATAATCAGGGAAAAGGTGAAACCCGACAGCATTGTTTATAGCGACTCATTGCCTGGCTATAATGCTTTGGATGTGTCGGAGTTTAAGCATTTTCGCATTCATCACAGCAAAGGCTTTACCAATGATAGAAATCACATCAATGGCATTGAAAATTTTTGGAATCAAGCAAAGCGTCACTTGAGGCGTTTTAATGGTGTTCCCAAAGCGCATTTTTACTTGTATATTAAAGAATGTGAGTGGCGATTTAACAACAGTGAAATCACCACTCAATTAAAGCAACTAAAACAATGGGCTAAACAAAATTTG
>PDWJ01002929.1_pt1 | contig 34649 bp, 26 predicted proteins | sample 1430881 | NCBI WGS metagenome assembly PDWJ01 (sample SAMN01162460, study PRJNA174530) | Oral metagenome, whole genome shotgun sequencing project. | biome: Marine environment; feature: Marine mammal; material: Swab sample of the gingival sulcus; isolation source: swab sample of gingival sulcus...
GGAGGGCGCCTGCTGGTAGCAAGCAACCGACGAGCAACAACCGCTGTGATGTCGCAGACCAGCGCAGCGACGGGAGGTAAGTTGGTCAGCGCTCTAGTGTCCTATCGCTCCTTATCGACAATCCCAGTCAACGAGGAAGGTCGCGCGGTCAAGGCTGAGCGGCTTCACCATCGCGAGCCTTGACCGCGAGCCCTTGTTCGTCAGTGGGCTTCGGGATGAATCTGCAGTCGAGCGACACCCTTGACAGCCTCTTGCGGCTAGCGAGAGAATCTAGACTTGTCAACAGGAGGAGGAGACAGATGAGCTATCACGGGTTCGGCTGCAGCAGTTGGTTCGGTTGTTGCAAAGCAGTTGGTTCGGCTGTTGCAGGCAGAGTGCTTCTGGCCGCCGTGGTTGCTTCCGTTCTTTCTGGGTGTGTGAGGGGTGAAGGCGGCGATAGATCGAGCAGACTCACGAACGCATCGACGGGAGTTGTCATTTTGCCGCCAGCTGGAAAAGCACTCTAGGGGCCCGATGTCTGCGTAGGTCATGACTCTCGAATCGTGACAACTGACTACCAAGGGGCGGTGGCGTCTACAAACGACTGCATCTACCCACTCGCTTGTGGTCACGCGAGCGACGTGGCGTTCGTGGGTTATCAGAATGGCGAGCCCGCCTTCGCGGTCGCCTGGCGCGACAACGTGTTTGGTGGCGCCGTGTGGGCACGCCGCTATATCGCCGCGTCGGGCAACTTCGCGTCGTCGGTGATGCTCGAGGCTTCGACGGCCGGGGTCGCTGTGGCGACGAACTGGGTTCGTCGCATGGGCTTCGACCCCTATTGTCAGCTCTCACCCAGCGGCTGTGGCATGGCGATCTGGCAGGTCTCCAACAATAAGGGCTGGGCGTTGCATTGGCGGCAGATTACCCCGTATGGCTTGTATGGGCCGATCCGCGAGCAGGTTGGCTTCAGAGGCTCCGGAGAGGTCGGATGTAGAGGTCACATCGAAGCGCTAGAGTGTACACGGCTACTGGCCTACATCGAGAGAGACGACCGACCCAACCACCCTGATCGCCTGTGGATAGCCAGGTTGGACGCGACCGGCTCGGTGATCCCGCCATCGCGTTTGTCGATCTATGAGGTCGCAAAGCCTGTTCGGCTCTTTCAGACCGCGGTGGTCTACTCGAGCGCTGAGCAGCGCTTCTTGGTTGCCTGAGCAGAGTCACGAGGTAACAGTTCTGACCGGCCAATGACGAACGGCGCCGTGCGGTTTCTGTTCGTCAACTTCGATGGGACGTTGATGGGACCGCGACCACGACCAAGGCTGGTGCGATACTGCGAGAACGAGGGAGTTAGTGAGCGTTGCGGGATCACCAAGCAGAACAACACCTGCGCATGTAAGGGGATGTTCGTGACGGCGAACAGCTTGTCGAATGCCGGTTTGGGCGACCGCTTTCGGATTACTCAGTATAATTGGAATGCTCGGATCGAAGCCGATGGCACACCGCATTGGATGATGTACGATACCTGCTCTACGTATTGCCCCGCGGCGCCCGCTAGCTTCTTCAGCGGCCAACAGGAGATCGGCTATTTGGAAATGGGAAGGGCATCTGGAGTATACGAGGGAGCCTACCATCGTGTTCCTGTTGCTGGATATGACTCGCCCGAGTTCGTTGGTTTCTTCTCTCGACGTGATATTTCCTTCAAGGGGCAAGGCGCGCGAGCTGCGCTTGCGGTGGAGGATGGTTATCTGGTTCGGCGATCTGTCGTGGCGGGTCTATCGCAAGCCGTTTCCAGTAGCACTGGACAGAATACGCTCTACCTAACGCTCTTCAACAACGGGGGGGGGTGCCCATGAATCGTGGGATTCTGTGCTTTGCCCTCTTGCTGCTGCTTTGCTCGGGGTGTAGCGATCGCGCGGTGAGAAGCCTCGACAGTGGGCCCTTCGATACTCTCGAAGCAGATACTCTCGAAGCAGACGTCTGGCCGGCCTGGCCCGCGGAGTCGCCGCGGGGGAAGGTCGATGTGGCTGTCGTACTCCCGGCGGGGTCGAGTGTCGCCGAGGACCGGGGCTTCCTGCTCGATGTCTTCGATCGGCTGACCGAGCGGCTGCTTCGGCCATGGGATCGGGCGCCGGTGCCTGATTTTCGTGTTGGTTTTCTATCCCCCTACGTCGCTCGCGATATCACCTGTTCGGATGATCTTCCCACTTGGGGGCAGCGTTTCCTGATGCCAGCATCAGTCGATGAGAGCGCCATCCCGAAAGGGGTTGTTTGGCCACCGAAAGACAACCTCGTGCACGTCGTGGGAGGGCTCTCCGAGAGCGCCTATGCTCTATGGTCTTATTGGGGACGAATCCCGTACTCCGACTGGTGTGAGTTCAATGAGCATCTCGAGGTGGTCGACCGGGCGCTCGATGGACGGAACCCGGGCTTTCCTCGGGCAGACGCTCTGCTGGTGATCCTCGTTGGCGGGGAGCGAGACGACTGCAGTATCGCCGACGTCACCAAGTGGCAGCCGAGCCCCTATCTCCTAACTCAGAACTGTTACAGACCTGCGCCGGGCTTCTTGCGCTCTCCCGAGGCGCTTGTTCGGGCGATCGCAGCTCGGCACGCGGGGCCGGTCTTGTTGTCCGTGCTAGGTGATTGCTCGGAGCCGACCTTTGGAGTAGACGGAGACCAGTCTGTTGATTGTGTTCGCAGGAGCGACGGCGATTGCGACAGCGGGTGCATTCTTCCGACTCCGAGGCTCTGCGCGTTCGCGGCGAGCTTCGACCGCTGGCGACCAAACATGAAGAGCTTGTTCGGCGAAATGTGCCGGATTCACCGCGACGAAAACGCGACCGCCAAGGCGCTTGCGGAGTTGATCTTTGATGCGGTCGAGCCCTAAGAGCACCCCTACAGATCCCTCCCGTCGCCGGGCACAGCACTGCCGGCCGCTTTTTCGGCCTCAGAACGCTCGCCGTACCGCCAGTATGGCTCATTTCTTCGGCTACGTAATCGGCTCGGCAGCTCAGCACCCGACTCGGTCCCGAATTCGTAGGGGTGCTCTAAGAGCACCCCTACAAATCCCTCCCGTCGCCGGGCACAGCACAGCCGGCCGCTTTTTCGGCCTCAGAACGCTCGCCGTACCGCCAGTATGGCTCATTTCTTCGGCTACGTAATCGGCTCGGCAGCTCAGCACCCGGCTCGGTCCCGAATCTGTAGGGGTGCTCCTAACTTCCGCAGATGGCCCCATGCGTCAGGGTAGGTGTCGCGTCTCGCGCTTCGACGAGATGATCCGCGCTCTTTGCGAGACCGGCTGATGCCCCGGTCGTCTCGAGCAAGCAAAGCGCGCTTCATGAGGTCCTCGCGTGTTGACGGCGGAGGGATGGTCGATTTAGCGTAACCTCCTATGCCAAAGAAGTACGTCCTCGACACCAATGTCATGCTCCACGATCCGCTGGCGGCCTCGCGCTTCGGACCAGGCGACGTCGTCGTGCCGATCTACGCGATCGAAGAGGTCGATCGCTTCAAGCGCGAGCTCTCCCAACGCGGGCGCAACGCTCGCGTCTTCTCTCGCTACCTCGACGATCTTCGCGCTGGAGGCAAGCTCTGCGATGGCGTGCCGATGGGCGAGGCGGGGGGAAACCTGCGGGTGGCGATGGTCGGCGGCGAGGGTGGTCCGCCAGAGGTCGCCGACGAGGGTAACCGCGCCGACAACTTGATCCTCGCCGTCGCGCTGCAAGAGCAGCAGCAGGATCCGGACAGGCCGGTCGTCTTTGTCACCCGCGACGTGAACCTGCGGATCCGCGCCGACGCCCTCGGCCTGCAAGCGGTCGACTATGTCGACGAGCGGGTCGACATCTCCGAGCTCTACAGCGGGACGACCGAGATCACCGTCCCCGGCACCACCGTCGACGCGCTCTATGCCGACGGGGCCGTGCCCTATACCGTCGCAGAGGGCGAAGACGAGCCCTTCCCGCACCAATGTGCGCTGGTTCGTGACGTCGCCAACGAGGGCCACTCGGCGCTCGCGCGTTACGACGCCCAGAACGAGCGCCTCGTCGCCCTGCGCCGCTACAAAGACAGCGTCTGGGGGATCCGCCCGCGCAACAAGGAGCAGCATTTCGCCTTCGAGCTGCTGCTCAACGACGACGTCAAGCTGGTCACGCTGGTCGGCATGGCCGGCACGGGCAAGACCCTGCTGGCCATCGCCGCCGGCCTGCAGAAGGTGATCGAGGAGCGGAAGTACCAGAAGCTGCTGGTCAGCCGCCCGATCTTCCCGCTCGGTCGCGACGTGGGCTTTCTCCCCGGCGACCTCGAAGAGAAGCTCAACCCCTGGATGCAGCCGATCTACGACAACCTCGAGCTGCTCCTCGGTGTCGGCCACTCCGACCGCAACGAGCGCAGCTACCGCGAGTTCCTCGAGATGGGCTACCTCGAGGTCGAGCCGCTGACCTACATCCGCGGCCGCTCGATCCCGAACCAGTTCATCATCGTCGACGAGGCGCAGAACCTCACGCCCCACGAGGTCAAGACGATCATCACCCGCGTCGGTGACAACACCAAGATCGTGCTCACGGGCGACCCCTACCAGATCGACAACCCCTACATCGACTCGTCGAACAACGGCCTGTCGACGGTGGTCGAGCGCTTCAAGGACGCCGGGCTCTCCGGCCACATGACCCTGCTCAAGGGGGAGCGCTCCGAGCTCGCCGAGCTCGCCGCCAACAAGCTGTAGACGCAACGAGCTGTAGACGCAACGAGCTGTAGACGCAACGAGCTGTAGACGCGCATCCTTTCGGCGCGCTCGAACTTGCCACCCTCTAGGGGCCGACTTATGGTGGCATCGTGCTGCCTCTTGTCGAGTCTTTTGTCGAGAGCCTGCTCCACGAGCGACGGCTCTCGGTCCACACGGCGCGCGCCTATCAACGCGACCTCGAAGGCTTTTCGTCGTTCGCGGCCAAGACCCTCGGCCGCGACTGTAGGCCTCGTGACATCGACACGACGCTGGTGCGCCGCTGGGTCGCCTCACTCTTTGCGCACAATCAAGCCTCGACCATCGCGCGCAAGCTGAGCTCATTGCGTAGCTTTGGCGCCTTTCTCCTACGACGTCGGATCATTGACGACAACCCAGCCAAGCAGGTGGCGACGCCGAAGCGCAGGCAGAGCTTACCGCGGGTGCTCGACGTCGACGAGGCCTTCGGGGTGATCGACGCCGACCTCCAGCCCCCCCCCGCCGAGGCACGCAAGACGGCCAAGGCCAATGGGCACGCCGCCGCGGCGGCCCGCGACCGGGCGATCGTCGAGGTGCTCTACGGTAGCGGCCTCCGCGTCTCCGAGCTCTGCGCCCTCGACATCGCCGACATCCAGCGCAGCGACGACGTCCTGCGGCGTCCGGGAAGCGGAGGGGCGAGTAGAGCGTCCAGCGCGACCGTGCGGGTCCGCGCGGGCAAGGGCAACAAGGATCGGATCGTGCCACTCGGCGAGCTCGCCCTCGAGGCCGTTGACCGCTACCTCGCGCGACGCCCGCTCCTCGCCAACGGCTACAGCGGGCAGGCGCTCTTTCTCAACCGCCGCGGCGGGCGCCTGAGCACGCGCTCGGTGGCGCGGATCGTCGAGGCGCGGTCGCGACAGTACGGCACGCGTACCCGCACCAGCCCCCACACCCTGCGCCATAGCTGCGCGACACACCTCCTCGACGCCGGCGCGGATCTGCGCACGATCCAGGAGATCCTCGGCCACGCGAGTCTGCGCTCGACGCAGCGCTACACCCACGTCAGCATCGACCGTCTGCTCTCCACCTACGACAGCGCTCATCCGCGCGCCGGCACCTCCCGCTCGAGCGCGAGCGCAGGTGCCGAAGGAGTGAACCCAACCGATGAGTAGCATCCCTGAGATCCGCAGTACGACGATCCTGGCTGTGCGTCGCGGAGACACCGTGGCGATCGCCGGTGATGGCCAAGTAAGCCTCGGCGACACGATCGTCAAAGGCGGCGCCCGCAAGGTGCGCCGCATGGCCGACGGTAAGATCGTCGCAGGTTTCGCTGGCTCTGCCGCGGATGGCATGACCCTCTTCGACCGCCTCGAGGCGAAGCTCCAGGAGCATGGAAGCAGCCTCGTGCGGGCCGCCGTCGAGCTCGCGAAGGATTGGCGCACAGATAAGTTCTTGCGCCGCTTGGAGGCGCTGCTGGTCGTCGCCGACCGCGAGCAGATCTACCTGATCTCGGGGACCGGCGACGTGATCCAGCCCGATGACGGCATCGTCGCCATCGGCTCTGGAGGCAGCTACGCCCTCGCCGCGGCCCGCGCCCTATCACGTAACACCGAGCTCTCAGCGCGGGAGATCGCCGAGCAGGCGCTCGGGATCGCCGCTGAGATCTGCGTCTACACCAACAACCAGCTGACCATCGAGGAGCTCTCGTGAGCGAAGACACCACCGCCCTGACCAAGACCGACGACACCGCGGAAGGCGTCGAGGCCGCCCTCGCCGAGCTCGAGCTGACCCCGCGCGCGATCGTCGAGCGGCTCGATCGCTACATCATCGGCCAGAAGGACGCCAAGCGCGCCGTCGCCGTGGCATTGCGCAACCGCTGGCGTCGCCAGCAGGTGCCACCTCCGCTCTGTGATGAGATCTACCCGAAGAACATCATCATGATCGGGCCCACCGGGGTAGGGAAGACCGAGATCGCGCGGCGGCTGGCCAAGCTCGCCAACGCGCCCTTCGTCAAGGTCGAGGCCACGAAGTTCACCGAGGTTGGTTATGTCGGCCGCGACGTGGAGTCGATGATCCGCGACCTGACCGAGCTCTCGATCAACATGCTCAAGGAGGAGGAGCGGCTGCGCGTGCGCCCCAAGGCCCGCGAGGCCGCGGAGCAGCGGCTGCTCGAGCTGCTCTTGCCCGAGCCGCCGAGCGTCGAGAGCCACGGCTTCGGCGAGCGGGACGACGTCGAGGCCGAGCAGCGCTCGATCGAGCAGACGCGGGAGAAGCTGCGCAAGCTGCTCCATGATGGCAAGCTCGACGACCGCGAGGTCGAGATCGACGCCCAGGATCGGAGCGCGATGCCGGTCTTCGAGAACTTCAGCTCCGCTGGTATCGAGGAGATGGTGGTCAACATCTCCGACATGTTTGGCAACGCCTTCCCCAAGCGGACCAAGCGCCGCCGGGTGAAGGTGCCCGAGGCGCTAGAGATCCTCGAAGACGAGGAGGCCGCGAAGCTGATCGACTCGGATAAGGTCGTCCGTGAGGCGATCGTCCGCGTCGAGAACTCGGGGATCGTCTTCATCGACGAGATCGACAAGGTCTCCAACCGCGGCGCCGGCGGGAGCGGCCCCGACGTCAGCCGCGAGGGCGTCCAGCGAGACCTGTTGCCGGTGGTCGAGGGCAGCACGGTGACGACGAAATATGGTCCGGTGCACACCGATCATATCCTCTTTGTCGCCTCCGGGGCCTTCTCGGTCGCCAAGCCATCAGACCTGATCCCGGAGCTCCAGGGGCGCTTTCCGATTCGGGTCGAGCTCTCGGCGCTGACCGAGGGAGACTTCGAGCGGATCCTCACCGAGCCGAAGAACGCCCTCTGCAGCCAATACGTGGCGCTGATGAAGACCGAGGGCATCGAGCTCGAGTTCCGCGCCGACGCGGTGAAGGAGCTCGCGCGGGTGGCGGCCGAGGTCAACAGCACGATGGAGAACATCGGCGCCCGGCGCCTGCACACCGTGCTCGAGAAGGTCCTCGACGAGCTCTCCTTCGAGGCACCGGACATCGGCCCGCAGACCATTACGATAACAGAGCAGTACGTAAGAGAGCGTCTCCGAGAGGTGCTCGACAAGGAGGACCTCTCCCGGTTCATCCTCTAAGGCGCTGACCACAGGACCTCCCGTCGCCGCGCCGGTCTGCGACATCACGCCGGTTGTCGCTCGTCGGTTGCGTGCGACCAGCAGGCGCCCTTCTCGCTCCTACGCCGTGATTCCGCATCCTTCGTGTCGTTCGGTCCGGTAAGCTGATCAGCGCTCTAGGACCACGCCTATCGATCACGCCGTGGCAGGCCAGCGCCCGCAGCCGACGGGCCTCGGCCGACGCGACCCCCTCGATCGCGCGCTGGAGCGCACCCCAGCTCTAAAGCCAGGTCGCCAGCGCAGCGGCGTCGTTGGGGGCGTCACTCACGCCGCGAAGCGAGCGGAAAAACCCGGCGTCGCGAAGACGGGCCGGGGAGAACCTCATCAGTCTTCATCGAGCGCCACGATCCTAGGCTCTCCGCCCTGACACGTCTCATTCTCTTCGCCGGGACCGCCGCTGGCTCGGCCGTCTCGTCGGCGCAGCAGGTTGTCGCCGCTCTGAACGCCCCGCTGCAAGGCGGCGGCGCCGAAGCGACCGGCGATCGCGTCGAGGGTCCGGGCCAGCGCGTCTCCCTGAGCGTGCTGCGCTTCGTCGAAGCTGAGCTGCTTCGGCGTCTCGTGGGCGCTCAGCTCGCTTGCGGTCACGCCCGTCAACCGCAGCGCGGCCCCGCCCAGCGCTCGCCTGGCGCTGGGGAGCAGGGTGATCGCCGCCCGGGCGAGGACCACACCGTCGCTGGTCGGTCGCTGCAGGCGCTTACGTCGCGTCTTGACCCGGTGGTCGCCGCTCTTGGCCTTGAGCACGACGACCTTCGCGGCGAGCTCGCGAGCCCGCAGACGCTCGCCGACGAGCTCGGCCTGACGCCGGACGATCTGCCTGAGCTCCTGATCGTCGTCGATGTCGCGGGTGAACGTGTCCTCGGCGCCGAGGGACTTGGGCGGCGCGTCGGGGACGACAGGGCGATCGTCGACGCCTCGAGCCAGGTCGTGGAGATGAGCGCCGACCCTCTTGCCCAGGCGCGAGAGCAGCGTCTGCCGTGGATAGGCCGCCAGCTCGCCCACGGTGCGTATCCCGAGCGCGGCGAGCTTGCGCTCGGTGACCTTGCCCACGCCGAAGAGGCGGCGCGCGGGCAGCGGGTGGAGAAAGGCCAGCATCTCGTCGGCGCAGACCACCAGCAGCCCGTCGGGCTTGTCGAGATCGGAGGCGATCTTGGCCACCATCTTGTTTGGGCCGACGCCGATCGAGACCACCAACGAGAGCTCCTCGCGCACGCGGCGCTTGATCTCCTTGGCGATCTCTTCAGCGCTGCCATGGAGGCGGCCGCTGGCGCTGCAGTCGATGAAGGCCTCATCGAGGGAGAGGCCCTCGACCAGCGGCGAGTAGCTGCGAAAGATCGCGAAGACCTGCCGCGAGACCTCGGCGTAGCGCGCCATCCGTGGAGACAGGCGCACGAGCTCGGGGCAGCGCTGTTGGGCGCGGATCATCGGCATCGCGCTGTGGATCCCGTAGACCCGCGCCTCGTAGGAGGCGGCGGCGACCACGCCACGGGGAGCCTCGCCGCCGACCACCAGCGGCTTGCCGCGCAAGCTCGGGTCGTCGTGCTGCTCGACGGCGGCAAAGAACGCGTCCATATCGGCGTGGAGGATCGCTCGAGCCATGTCTCGCACCTAGCAGCCGGCGAGCGTGGCCAGCAGCGATAGAGCGAGCCAGGGTCGACAGCGGCGTGGCCTTCGATATCGTCCGCCTCGCAAGAACACCTCGGCTAGAGCCCGTGAGGGTAGAAGCGGAGCGCGTCCCCGCTGGTCGTGAGCACGACGATCGAGCCGTCGTGGAGCAGGGTCGCGTGCGTCGGGAGATCGATCGTGGGCATGGGGACAGACAGCTCGTGGAAGCGGTTGTCGCGATCGATCAGCCCAACACCGCAGAAAAACAACGCTCTTCATGCCAGTCATCCGGAGGAAGCTGATGGCTTGTGCAGAGACCCTCCATTTGGCCGCAGGTGCACGGCCCTTGTCCTCATTGTGCCGATGGGACGTTGGAAGTAAAGGGGCGTATCGGTGCTGAGGGAGGATGGCGTCTGGCACCTCTGGCGCCCGCCTTCGTCCCCGCGACCTGACGATCCCCCGACCGCGCCTCCTCGCTGAGCCAAACGCCCGACCACGACTCCGTCTGATCGCCCTCTCCCAACCGCATGGCTGCGAGAGCTGCGCCTCGGCGTCCGTCGGCAGCTGAGGACCGAGGCTCCCGCGCTGCCCCTCTTCGGAAACCGACGAGATCGGACCCCTTACGGCGAGATCGGCTTTTGGATCGGCCCTAAACGCCGCGAGATCTGCTTTTGGATCGGCGCTAAACGTCTTATCCTCTTTAGCCTCTTTGTGGGTTCTATAAAGAGCGCAGGTGCTTGCGTTGGTTCAGCGGGCATCCTCACCGTGTCTATTCGAACTCTGAAGGATCTATTCGAACTCTGAAGGATCTATTCGAACTCTGAAGGAGGTGGTCAGATGCGACGATTGTGGGTTGCGGTGGTCTTGGCGCTTGTACCCGAGACAGCCTTCGCTCAGGTGGACATGAGCACCCTGGGACAGGCAGAGGTTGTCGATTTTAAAGGGTTTACAGGTGCTGGGTTCTCCGCTACGCCAGCGGCTGGGCAGCTCAACTCGAACAACTGGCGCATCACAGGCCTCTCTGATGGCGACACGACCTTTGGCGGTGGTCCCTATGACAGCGGCGACTACGCCAAAGGGGCTAGCACTGGCAACGTCTCTGGTGGCGGGGTCTACGCCTTCCAGGTGCCCAATGGCGCGAGCACGAGTGTTGCCCTTGGCGTCCAGCCCACCGGCTCGGATTTTACCCCAGGCACGGCGACTCTGCGCGCTCGCAACGCCACCGGCGCGCTGGTGACCAGCGTCGCTTTCACCATGCGCTTCTGCCTGCTCAATAACGGGCCTCGCTCGAGTTCGCTGGCGGTGGAGTATTCCACCGACGACAAGACCTACCAGCAGGTGGGTAACATCGTACCCCTCATGACCCCAGAGGCCGCGACCCCCAACGCCACATGGATCTGCAATCAGACCGCCGGGACCATCAGCGGTCTTGCTTTAGCGAGCAGTGGCCTGCTCTATATTCGCCTCAGCAGCGATGACGCGTCTGGATCGGGTAGCCGTGATGAGTTCGGAGTGGACTGGATCTCTCTGACTCCCCAAGGCGGCGCGGCATCCCCCGACGCCGGTGTGCTCAGCGACCATGGCGTCGGCCTCGACGGCAACGTGATCCCCGTCCCAGAAGCGGGCGTCCCCGATGCAAACGTCAGCCTCGACGGTAACGTGATCCCCGTCCCAGATGCGGGCGTCCCAGATGCAAACGTCAGCCTCGACGGTAACGTGGTTCCTGTCCCAGATACGGGCGGTTGGGATACCTTGATCGGCGACGTTGTTATGCCAGACCTATACGAGGCCGACATCACGACCGATAGCGGCACGACCCCAAAAGACAGCGGCAGCACCCCAAAAGACAGCGGCACGCCCCGAAAAGACAGCGGCACCAGCGGTGGTGATGATGACGGAGGTTGCAGTGTCAGCGGCCACACGACCGCGCCCAACCTGGCCTGGTTGAGCCTGCTCCTTCTCGTCGCCCTACGGCGCCGTCACAGCTAGCCCCATCTAGGTCGGACCGAGCGAGGCGACGCCATTCGAGCCAAGATCACGGAGCGAAAACGCAGCCGTAGTGGTGCTACGGCGCGTCTGAGCGACAAAGGACTCGGTTCGAAGGGCAGGTCGCGACGGGAGGGCTCGATCAGGGGATGTCCCACTCGCTGTTGATCTGAGCTGAAAAGAGGGTGGCGGTCTCAGCGGATCAACGCTCTAGAGCGGTGATCCGCTTACCGGACCGAGCTGCGCGAAGGATGCGGAATCACGGCGTAGGAGCGAGGAGGGCGCCTGCTGGTAGCAAGCAACCGACGAGCAACAACCGCCGAGGCCGGCTCCTCACCCCCTTCGCTCCCGAGCTCGATCCGAGAGACGCCGGTGTCCTCCACCGCGTCGAGCTGCTCTGGAGAGACCTCCTCAACCTGCTCGGCCAGCGGCAGCGTGGCGGCGTCGACACCGCCGGTCGGGGCGATCGTCGGCGGCGTGGGGTTCGTTGGTGTGGGATCCGTTGGCGTGGAGTTGGGCGCGGAGGCTGCTGGCGCGGCGGCAGGCTCGCTCGCGGGAGGTGCGGCGGGCTCCTCACTCGCCGCAGGCGCGGCGGGCTCCTCACGCGCGGCAGACGCGGCGGGCTCCGGCTCCAGCTCCAGCTCGTCGGGCTTCATCTCCAGCGCGTCGAGCGGGCTGTCGGTGAAGATCACGGCGCCCTTGGGCTCCATGAAGGTCTTGGCCGAGTCGGACTTATAGAAGTCTTCGAGCACCTCAGCCGCGTCCTTGTAGCGATCCTCGCGCTCGTCTTGCGTAAGCTTGTCAAAGACATCATCGATGATCTTCGGCAGGGTTGGGTGGAGCTTCGTCGGCATCGGCGAGCGCCGCCCGGGCAGCTTCCGCGCGAGCATCTCATAGAGCAGGATACCCAGCGCGTAGAGGTCGGTCTGCACACCAACACTGCTCGGATCGGTGAACAGCTCTGGCGCCATATAGGCCACCGAGCCCATCCCCACATAGACATGCTTGATCACCGCCTGGTCGCGCTCGACCACGCGAGACATACCGAAGTCGGTGAGGCGCACATTGCCCGACTCGTCGAAGAGCACGTTCTCGGGCTTCAATGAGCGATGCAGCACGCCATGCTCGTGGGCGTGGCCGAGCCCATGAAGCGCCTGCAAGAAAATCTTCACCGACAGCTCCGGTGGGATCGTCTCGGCAAGCCTGAGGATCCGTCGAAGGCTCCCGCCGGTGACGAACTCGGTCACGACATAAGGGTGCTCTCGCTTGGTGTTGCCGTCGATCACCGAGACGATGTTGGGGTGCGAGAGCTGGGCCGCGTTTCGCACCTCCTCGTCGAAGCGCCGCGCCATCTCCTGGCGCTGAGGTTCGGTGAAGAAGCCGAAGAGCTCCTTGACCTCCTTGAGCGCCACGTCGCGCTCGAGCATCACCTGCCGCGCGAGGTAGACGGTCCCGATGCCACCGGAGCCGATCGCTTTGATCTTCTCGTAGCGGTCGTCGATGCGATCGCGGCCACCGCGACGCGATACGGGGCTCGTCACGCTAGGCGCCGCGATCTGAGCCTGGTTCTGTGGCGCGGCTCGTCGGGCCCCGCGAGCGTCGTCTTTCGGGCGCGTGCGCGAGAGGATCGGCCTGAAGTGATGGACCACGTCGATCACCAGCTCGGCCATCTTCTCACCGCCAACAACGCGCTCGCCGTCGCCGCTGATGCTGACCATGTGGGTCGCGCGATCGTAGCTGAGATAGCCAAAGCGTTCGAGGAAGTTGATGTAATCAGCCATCCGTAGCGAGATCGACTGTTCACAGAGCCGGCGCAGCTCCTCGACCTGCACCTCCGCGGCATATTTACTGGCGTTGAGAAGGTGGTCGAGGATGAAGCGCGCTTCCTGGGCGACGACCTCTTTGGTGAGTTTCCCTTTTGCTTCCATTGCCTTACCGTCTGTGAGCGAGAGCGACACAGTACCCTCTGTAGGTCGCGAAGGCAACCGAGCTACGCAGCGGTCGATACGATAGGTCGACGGCCACAATCGGCGATGGCCAGCGATGCGCCCGCGGGGCGCGTTGACACTCGCCGAAAAGGAAACCTATACTCCCGAATTCCAAGCAAAAAGGCGGTCGCCTGATGAAGCTCTACAAAGCCAAAGTGCCCGTGATCGCGCGCGACATCATCGCGCAGCTCAGCGACGCTGGGGACATCGAGGTCTCGGACCGCGAAGAGGCAGAGAAGGACATCCACAGCGTCCTCGAAGAATACCGTCGGCTGGACCGCGAGGTGATCGAGGCGGCGAAGGATCAGCTAGAGAAGCGCGGGCTCGACCACGGGATGTTCGGCCGTGTACGTCGGGCGGTAGCCGAGCAACGCGACTTCAGCATGGGAGACGACGGCATCGTTTGGATGTGCAGCCAGATCCTCGAGACCTTCATGCAGTCGAGCTTCGTCGACGAGATCTTTGCCTCCGACGGCGAGCTGCGGCGCAAAATGACGCAGATTCTGAAACGACACATGATGGTCGACAATGAGCTCGACGCTGAGGTGCGCAAGCGGATCAAGAACCTGCAAGAGGGCTCGACCAACTGGGACGTCGAGTACGCGAAGGTAATGAGCCAGATCAAGCGTAAGCGGGGTCTGGACAAATAGAAACGAACGAATAACGAGCCCACCTTGGCCAACGCGCTGGTCTACATCGAGCTCATCGAGGGCGCCGCGACGCGAGCGTCGCTGCAGGCCCTGAACCACGGTCGTCATGTGGCGTCGCAGCTCGGGGCGACGCTCTACGCGATCGTGCCCTGCGCCGCCCCGCCGGGTTACGGAGAGGACGACATCGTCGCCGTCCTCTCGCGCCACGGCGCCGACAAGGTCGTCTTGGTGACCAACCCGCAGCTCGCGGCGCCGGTGCTCCACGCGACCCACGGCCTTGCCCTGCGAACCACCTGCGACCAGTATCCGCCGCAGCTCGTGCTGCTCCCGGCGAGCGCCGGCGGGCATGACATCGGGCCGAGGTTGGCCCTCGAGCTTGACGGCTACTATGCCGGTGACGTCAGCCTCGAGGGAGCCTCCGAGAACACCTCCGACAACACACCGAGCTTCTCTCGAGTCGTCTTTCGGCGCAGCCTCCGGGGACGCCAAGCGCTCGTCGACGCGGGCCGTCCGCTGGTGCTGACCCTGGCGCCGAGCGATCGCGAGCCGGAGCAGCGGGGCATCGACGAGGCCGAGGTCGTCGTCGTACAAGCCCCCACCGACGAGCGCGCCGGGCTGCGGCTGATCGAGCAGAAGCCGCACGACTATGCTCGGCTGATGATCGGCGGCGGCGCTGGGCTCGGCAACAGAGAGTTCACGCTCCTCGAGGAGCTCGCCGAGAAGCTCGAGGCGCCGCTGCTGGCCAGCGGCAGCGCCTGGAAAGCCGGGGTGGCGGGCAACCATCAGAAGGCGGGGCTGGACGGTCGCGCCGTGGAGGCGGACATCTACCTCGCGGTCGGCGTGTCCGGCTCCGAGCGACACCTGGCGAGCCTCGCACCTCGAACGCGAGTGCTGGCGATCAACGCCGACCCGGAGGCGCCCATCGGCAAGGTCGCCGAGGCCTTCTGGGTCGCGGACGCTGGCGACGCGCTACGCGAGCTGCTCGCGCTGGTGAACCAGAAGAACGAAGCGCCGCCCGAGGAGAAGAGCTGATGCGGATCGCCGTGCTGATCAAGGCGGCCCGCGCGCTGCCTGACGCCCCGGACCGGCTGCCGGCCTTAGCGCCCGGTGACGCGGCGGCGCTGGCCTGGGCGGCGGCGCTGGCCGGTGACGATGATGAGACCATCGCGATCACCGCCGGGCCAGCGAGCGCGGATCCGGCCCTCGAGCGAGCCCTCGATCATGGCGTTCACCGCGCCATGCGCATCTGGGTTCCCGATCCAGATGTGCAGCTACTCGACGCCAACGTGCGCGGGGTCGCCGAGCTGCTGGCCGCGACGGTGCGTCATGTCGCGCCGATCGATCTGGTGCTCTGCGGCGCGCGCTCGGCCGACTGGAGCACCGGGATCACCGGCCCCGCTGTCGCCTTTGAGCTCGACGTCCCCCACGTCTCTTTCCTCTCCTCGATCCAGCGTGTCGAGGAGCAACCCGACGCCGACGGCCAGGCGCAGCCCACCATACGGTTCGTACAGCATCACGACACCCATCTGCTCGAATGCGAGCTGCGCCTGCCAGCCCTGCTGAGCGTGATCAGCGCGCCGGCAAAGCTCGTCGAGGGTAACCGCCGGTCTGGTGCGGCGATCGAGGTCTTGATGGCCGACGAGGTCGGCTTTGAGGCCGACGATCCCCTGCCCTGGCCCGCGCTGCCAACGGTCCCCGAAGAGGGGGGCGCTCAGCGCGTCGGCGGGAAAGAGCTGCTGGCGCTGCTCCAACCAAAGAGCGACACCAACGACGGCGCCGATCTGCCGTGACCACCGCAGCGGGCGGTCGCGCTCCCGGACCGATCTCCGAGGCGCTGGTCACCCTCCTCGGTTGTCGCAGCGTGGCGCTGCAGGGCAAGACCGCGAGCGTGCGGAAGCCGCTGTCGCGCCGCAGCCGAGGTCCGGTGGACCTCCTCATCGGCGGCGAGCCTCTCGAGCGCCTGCGCCCCCGCGCCGCCGCTCATCGCGCCGCTAGCCTACCGAGCCTCGATCTTGGCGAAGACGGCGCCCTCTGGCGTCCAGGGCTGGCCTACGGGCTGCCTCCATACCCAGAGCTCGGAGATGAGCATGAGCGCGGCGTGGTCGTGATCACTCAGCGGACCACGGTGGCCGATCACCTGCTGGGCGAGGCAGCACGTCGCGAGCTGCCACTGCTCGCCGCGGTGGCCACCGGCGGCCGTCGCCCGCAGCGATGGCGAGATCTCGCCCTCGCTGCCGCCGCGATCCCACAAGTCCAGCTGGTGTTGGTCGCGCTCCAGCAGCAGATCGACCTCGACGATCTCGCCACCTGCGCCCGCGGGGGTGGACCCCTCTTGCTCCACCTCAGCGACGCCGCTCGCCAGCTGCACGTCGCGAAGCGCTCCTTCTATTGCGAGGCCACGACTGAAGACGTCGCCCCGGCGCTGGGGCTGCCTTGCTTCGCTACCCTCTCGCAGCTCTGCGAAGGCGCGCGACACCTGCTCGCGGGCTTGCGTCCGCGCCACCGCCGGGTGCTGCCGATCGTCCGCGAGGCTCACGAGATCCCGCTGCTCGAGCGCGCCCTGGAGGTCGCTGGGTTGAAGCCAGCCAAGCTCGCCCGCGAGCTCGCCGCCGCGGGGCTGCGCACCGAGGGCCCCTACGTGCTCGCGCCCGGCCGCCAGCACCTGCTCTCACGAGCGCTGCGGCGAGCGCGCCCTCTCGCCGCCGACGCCTTGGTCTGCGCCGGCAGAGTCCCGAGAGCGCTCGACGTCGCTCTCCCCCAGCTCTGCGTTGGCCCCTTCGCGGCAGCGCCCCCAGCTCGCGCGGTCGACGAGAGCGGCCTTGGCGCGCTGGGGGCCTTGCTGGCGGCTCAGCCCCTCCGTCGCCCCCCACCATCGACCACTGCCTCCTCGGCGCTCCCCTCGCACCTCGACGAGCGGGCGATCAAAGACCTCGCTCAGCGACATGGCCTCGATCGGGTCGACGAGCGGGTCGTCGCCTCGGCCACAGCCGCAGCGAAAGCCGCCACAGAGCTCGAGCCGCCGCTCTCGGTGCGGCCGCTGCTCGCCAGCGCTCCAGCTGCCAGCGCCGAGCGGGCGCGGGTGCAACGCGATGGCCTCGACTCGACGGCGAGCGTGCGCCAGGCCTTCCGCGACGTCCTCTTCGCCTGCGCCGAGCTCTACCCCGACGAGCCCCTCGATGGCTTGATCGTCGCCGAAGCGCCACCACCGGGGTTGACCCTCGACTGCCTGCTGCTATTCCCCGCAGAGCTGCCGCTGGCGCGCCTCGCGGTGATGCGCGACGAGGCGATCCGTCACGGCAGCGCCCGCTGGGTGCGCCTGCCCCTAAGAGAGGCTGAGCGCGCGGAGCTGGCGAGCGACCTCGCGCGGCAGGCCCCTGGGCGGGAGCAACGTCAGCTAACCAGAGCAGCCCTCGCCGAGCTCAGACGGCTGCTCGAGTGCCTCGAACGCCTCGCGGTGCAAGGCGCGGCAGAGCTCCGCTGGCTCTCTCTCTCTCCACTGCGAGTGCCAGAGGATGGACAGCCCGCCCGGCTGGTTGCGGCGAGAGGAGATCGACGAGGGCCGGAGCGAAGCGCAGAGAGCCACCAAGCAAGACCACGAAGCTGAAGCAACACGTCCGCCCCGAGTTCTTCGACCGCATCGACGCCGTCTTGCCCTTCTCACCGCCGCGCCCAGAGCACATCGAGACGATCAACGTTCTCGAACTCCACAACGCGCAGCGGCGCAAGGGGCTGCTTGGGTGTGGGGTGGCGCGACGCCGAGCGATCGACATGGGGCTCGTTAGCGACAGCCGGAGCTCTGGCGAGCTCGAGCGACCAAGAGCTCCCTTGGAGGAGCTAGAGCGCTAGCGTAAGCGGCGGGCGCCTTCCATCAGCGGGCAGACCTCCGGCCGCTCGGGCATGCAAGCTGACATATACTGACAGTTCACGCAGAGTCGAGCGGGCAGCTCGAGGATCGCCTGCGGAATCGTGCGGTTGCTCAGCAGCTCGACTCTCCCCCCATGGGCCTCGGCGATCATCTCGCAAAACGAGAGCCCCAGAGCGCAGCTCTCAACCGGACCTCGGCTCCTTCGTGGCGCGGTGGCCGCGAGCGTGATCCGCAAGCGCTCGGCCTCGAGCGCAACCTCGGCGCGCAGGGGGGTGCCCTCATCGCCACGCTGTAGGCAGCTCAGCAGGATGTCGATCGCGCGCTCGAGCAGGGCCCCATCGAGCGCCAGGGGCGTCGCTCGAACTGCGGCCTTGAGCTGGACATCGAGCGTCTGTCCCTGCGCCCCAGCCTTCGCTTTCATCAGCTCGAAGAGCGGCCCTAGCTTCACCGGGCTACGCTGCAGCGGCACGCGCCCCTGCTCGCTGCGCAGCAGCTCGAGCATCGTCGCGGTGAGCTGGTTGGCTCGCCGCGCCGAGGCCAGCACGCGCTTGGCCGCGCCACCTGCGTCATGATCGCTGCTGATCGCCACCAGCGGCTGCAGCAGCTCGTGGGTGATGAACGACAGGAGCTGCTCGTTGCGACGCTCGAGCCGCTGACGCCGCTCGAGGGCCTGCTCGAGCTCCTCGCGCTGCCGCCGCTGCTCACGTCGCAAGCGCAACGCCTCGACGTGGGTCCCTACCCGCGCGAGCACCTCGCGCTGGCGAAAGGGCTTTTGCACATAGTCCGCGCCTCCGACCACGAACGCTTGCAGCTCATCGTCCGGACCATGGCGCCCGCTGACGAAGACGACCGGGATGTCTGAGAGGTCGGGGCAACGCTTGATCCTGCGGCAGAGCTCGTAGCCTGTGATCGTCGGAAGCCCGATATCGAGCAGGAAGATCTCTGGTGGCGCCTCGCGAGCGGCCTCGATCACCTTCTTCTCGTCGGGAAAATCCCGGACGCGATGCCCCGATTTGGTCAGAATCGTGGTCAGGAGCAGCCGGTCGATCGATGTGTCGTCCACGACGACGGCCTCGAAAGGTTTCTGACCGGGTTGCTTCGACATACCCCCTCCATAGACCACGGTTCTCCCCCCTCATCGTCGCGTCGTCTGGATAGTTGAGAGTTCCCCTACACAAATACGGGACCGAGCCGGGTGCTGAGCTCTCGAGCCGATTTCGTAGCCGAAGACATGAGCCATACGGGGACAGCCTCCTCTCTGAGGCCTACCCTCGACGCGCCCTTCCGGATTCTATTTCGCCATCCCTTTCATCATGCCCTTGAGGACATCCCCCAGCGCGCTCATGCTGCCACCGAAGATGCAGCCGATCGCCTTGGGGCAGGTGTCGACCTCGTTGATGCACGTGGCGGCCTTGTTGATGGCTCTCTCGCCACCGACCTTCTTCAGCTTCTCAATCCCTTGTTCGCAGCGCTCCACGTGCGCCTTGGTGGCCTTCTCGCCACCGCAGAGATCGGCGAGCTTGACGCAGACGGTCTTCTCTGGCGGTCGCAGCACCTTGATGTAAAGGAAGTAGCCGCCGCCGCCGAGCACGGCGAGCACCAAGAGAACCTTGAGCACTCTCATTGTTGAAGTCCCTCCTATCCGCGTTGGAGCGAAGCATCCATCGTGCCAACTGGGCCGCACGGGTCTCGCCCGCCTGCCGCCGATGATAGCGCGGATCGAGCGGTATGGTGTTGCCGACGCGTCTCAGCCGGCGACCGCAGCGCCTCCCATCCATCTGGCCCCTGCTCGCATGCTGCGCCGCCCTCGAGCGCCCAGAGCGGTCAGATCGGCGCGCAGCGGCAGCGCATCTCGGCGATCGTCGCCGCGTAGTCGTCGCCACCAAAGATCCCGGTGCCCGAGACGAGGACGTTAGCCCCGGCAGCGGCGACCTCCGCGATGTTGTCGACGACGACGCCCCCATCTACCTCGATCTCGACCTCTCTTTCGCCGAGGAGCTCCCGCAGCGCCCGCAGCTTCGGCAGCGTGGAGGGGATGAACGTCTGACCGCCGAAGCCCGGGTTGACCGACATCAGCAACACCAGATCGACGTCATCGAGGACCCAGTCGATCGAAGAGAGCGGTGTGGCGGGGTTGAGGCTGACGCCCGCCCGCGCACCAGCCCCGCGGATCGCCTGCAGCGTCCGATGCAGGTGCGTCGTCGCCTCCACATGGACGGTGACGACGTCCGCCCCTGCCGCGGCGAACTGCTCGATGTAGCGCTCCGGCGCGTCGACCATCAGGTGGACGTCGAGGGGCGTCTCCGTGACGCGAGAGAGCGCTGCCACCACCGGCTGACCGATGGTGATATTGGGGACGAAGCGTCCGTCCATCACGTCGACGTGCACGTAGTCACAGCCCGCCTCACTGATCGCCGAGACCTCCTCGGCGAGGCGCCCAAAGTCGGCGGCCAGGATCGAGGGGGCGATCTTGATCTCCATCGTCTACTCCTTCGCCAGAGTCACGCGCGCCGCGTAGAAGCCGTCCGTCCCATGCCGATGGGGCCAGAGGCAGAGCTCGCCGCGAGGCGCCAGCGCGCCGAGCGCCGCGACCGGCGGCGCCAGCGAGAGCTCGGGGAAGGTCTCGAGCAGCCAGCGCAGCTGCTTGGGCCCCTCCTCCGGAGTGATCGTGCAGACCGCATAGACCAGCGTCCCGCCGGGCGCGAGGAGCTGTCGCGCGGCGGTGAGCAGCTCACGCTGGAGCTCCACCAGCGCTGCTCTGCGTTTGGGGTCGACCGCCCCCGGCCGCCACTTCAGCTCCGGGTGGCGCCGCAGCACACCGAAGCCGCTGCAGGGAGCGTCGAGGAGCACGGCGTCGAAGCTCGCCGGAGGCAGCTCGGCGAGGCCTCGCGTCAGATCGCCGCGCCGCGCCTCGCAGCGCAACCCCAAGCGAAGACAATGCTCCTCGAGGAGCTCGAGCTTCCGTGGGCTGATGTCCACGGCGAAGAGGGTCGGGGGGCCGCCGCTCGGCCCGCAGAGCTCGGCGAGGTGGGTCGTCTTGCCGCCGAGACCGCAGCAGGCGTCGAGCACGCGCTGCCCCGATCGGGGCGCCAAGAGCAAAGAGACGAGCTGCGCCGCCTCATCCTGCATCGTCCATAGGCCATCGTGGTATGCCGCGCTCGTCGAGGGCGTCCACCGGCGCGAGGTGTTCCCAGCGTCGGCGACGTAGAGCCCCCCGGGCGCGTAGCGCGCAAGTCGCACCGAGGCGCCCTCCTCCTCGAGGAGCGCCTGCAGCTCCTCTCGGCTGCAGCGCAGGGTGTTGGTCCGCAGGGTGAGACGCGCCGGCTCGAGGAGAGCCTGGCCCAGCGCCTGGGCCTCGACCTCGCCAAGCTGCCGTGACCAGGCCCGCGCGAGCTCGAGGGGCAGGCCTGCGACGCGAGCGATCCGCGCCGCCGCTGAGCTCGGCGCCGGCAACGCGGCGAGCAGCGCGTCGAGATCTCGCCCGTCGGCCTCGCGCTCGATCCGGCGCAGCACGGCGTTGACGAAGCCGGCCACCCGTTGGCCGCGGAGCCCCCGCACCGCGCTCACGGCCTCGTCTACGGCGGCGTAGGCCGGCACGCGATCGAGGGCCAGCAGCTGATAGGCGGCCAACCGCAGCACATCGAGGACCTCGGGGTCGACCTGGGACAGCGGCCGCGAGAGCCGCGCCGCCAGCAGCTCGTCGAGCTGGCCGCGCCGACGCAGCACGCCGTAGACGAGCTGCGTGGTCAAGGCACGATCCGCCGCGGAGAGCCCGCGGGCTCGCTCCAGCTCCCCGGCCAGCGCGAGGGTCGCGTAGGCCTCGTCGCGACGGACACGCTGCAGCACACGGCGCGCCAGCTCCCGCGGGCCGGATCTCTTCTCTGGGTGACGAGAGTGAGGCCCTCGCTCGCCGCTATCGTCGGTCTTGGCCACCGTCAGCGCCCCAACCGCTGCCCGACGGCCAGCGCGCGCCCCGAAGCCAGCGCCGCCGCGCTCATCCGCTTGCGCCCTGGCAGCTGCAGCTCACGGACCCAGACCGCCCCCTCCCCCGCGCCGACGAGCGCGCCGCGGTCGTCGATCGCCAACACCTCTCCAGTGGGGCCACGCTGCGCTGGCGCGTAAGCCGAGGTGAAGAGCTTGAGCCGATCGTTGTCCGAGGTCGTAAAGGCTCCCGGCCATGGGTCCATCCCTCGGATCCAGCAGTCGACGCGCTGTCCAGGCCAGCTCCAGTCGACCTCGCCATCGCGCTTGTCGAGCATCCGCGCATGGGTCACCCCCTCCCTCGGCTGCGGTGTCGCCTCGAGCCCGCCCTCCGCCAGCCCCTCGAGGGCCTGGAGCAGCGCCTCCGCGCCCAGCGGCGCCAGCCGGTCATGGAGGCTGCCAGCGGTCTCGTCGGCAGCGAGGGTCAGCGGGCGCGACAGCAAGGTCGGGCCGGTGTCGACGCCGGCGTCCATCTGTAGGATCGTCACGCCGCTCTCGTCGTCGCCGTCTAGCACGGCCCATTGGATTGGCGCCGCGCCGCGATGTCTCGGCAGCAGCGAGCCATGGACGTTGACACAGCCCAGGCGTGGCACGGTGAGCAACCTCGGGCGCAGGATTTGACCGAAGGCGACGACAACGAAGCAGTCAGCGCCGAAGGCCGCCAGCTGTTCTCGCACGGCGCGCCTGCGCAACGTCTGGGGCTGCAAGACCGGCTCGAGACCGAGCTCCTCGGCGGCGATCTTCACCGGCGGCGCCGCCAGCGCCCGCCCGCGCCCCTTGGGCCGGTCGGGCTGGGTCACCACGGCGACCACCTCGTGATGCTCGTGCACAGCGCGCAGCGTCGGCACGGCGAAGTCGGGCGAACCCATGAACACGATACGCAGGCGCTTGTTCATCGGGCGGGACCATAGCAGATTTGGAAAACAGCGCTCAGCTACCCGGCCCTACTCCGCCAGCGCGTCGCGGTAGGCCTCGCGCAGCTCGTCCGATCCGAGCACGGCGTAGGCCTCGTCGAGCACCTCGCGGATCGTCGTGAGGGCGTCGCCGTGCTCGGCGACGGTCCGGCCGGCGAGCTTCTTCGGATCGAGCTCCTCGCAGAGCCGCCGGTAGGCCTGGACGATCTCACGGCGGCTGGCGTCGCTCCGTAGGCCGAGGATGCCGAAGTAGTCGCCCTCGACCACCTGCGCGAGCTTCGCGGCGATGCGCCGGCCGTCGATCGACAGCTCGAGCTGCCGTCGCGCGGCGAGCTCACCGTAGGGGACCTCCACGCCCTCGCCGCGGACGACAGCGAAGCCGAGGAGCTGCAGCGCGTAGACCAGCTGGTAGCAGCGCAGCTCGTCGACCAGCTCGAGGGAGACCAGGCCACCGATGCTCTGCTCCCCGAAGAGCAGGCCACAGAGCTCCGCCTCGTCGGGCTCGAGCTGCGCGTCCGCCAGTCGCCCCTGCGCTCCCTCGCGCAGCCGCACGCGGGTGTCCGGGCCGCCGAGCTTCGAGACCAGCAGCTCATAGCCAACCTTCCGGCGCACGCCCTCGACGATCAGCGCCGCCGGGTGCTGCTCGAGGCGGATCCGCTCGTCGTCAGCCTGCCCCGCCTCGAGCTCGAACTCCCCGTTCGTCCAGGCGAAGAGCGAGTAGAGGATGTCGAGCACGTGGCGCCGCACCAGCGGAAAGATCTCGCCCCGCTTCACCACGCCATGCTCGACCAGCAGGGCCCCGAGGCGACGGCGGTCCTCCCGCTGCTCTTCCATCAGCGCCTCGAGCTGCTCGGCGTCGAGGCGGCCCTCGCGCAGCAGCAGCTCGCCCAGGCGATCGTGCGCGGCGCTCGAGCGGGCGAAGACGGGGTAGCCGTCGTCGAAGACCACGGTCTTGGTGATGCTGTCCCGCCGCAAGAGGAGGCGGCCGCTAAAGGCGCGGCCGTGGAGCAGGCGCAGCAGCGCGGGGAAGCTCACCGCCGCGAGCGACCCTCGCGACGGCAACGCGACCAGCCCGTCGACCAGATCGCCATGCTCTGCGAGCAGCCCCTCTTCATCGAGCCCATCATCGACCGCCGCGGAGAGGTCGATCGCCGAGGGGCGACGCTGGCACCGTGGAGGCGCCGGCTGCCCGCTTCGAGGGAAATAGACGAACGCCTCGGCTGGATCATCATCGAGCGGTGGAGCCGGAGGCGAGACCTCGGCCTGCGCCTCAGCGACGACGATCTCCTCAGCGACGATCTGCTGGCTGTCGAGGGCAGCGACCTCGGTCGACGAGGAGCGGGCGATGATCTCCGAGAGCTTCGTGCTGACCAGCTCGGGCATGATCGGGCGCAACAGCAGATGATCGGCGCCGAAGCGCAGCGCCTCGGAGAGGGTCTGCGGTCCGCCACGGAGAGAGGCCAGGAGCACCACCGGGAGCGGCTCCTGCTCAGCGCGACGCAGCTCTGCCAACGCCCGGACGCTCGGCAGCTCGTCGGCCTCGCCCGCCCTCCCGCTCAACCCGTAGTCCAGCAGTACGGCGGCAGGCCGGTGAGCCTCGAGCTGCTCGGCCAGCAGCGTCGGCTCCATGACGTGGGCCCGAAGACCGACGTCGTGCGCCGCGCGCCGTAACACGGCCGCGTCGTAGGGGTTGGCGATGATCAGGATCGTCTGTTCGGCGGACATGGCCGTTTGGTCTCGATCGCAGTCTCGTATTGGGCGGCAGAAGCACCGAAGCAGTACCGAGTGCTGCTCCTCAGAACCTGTGCCCATCGCTCTCTTACACGACGTCGCGACTGACGCCCCGACGTAAAAGGAGCCAGGGCGAGGGTACTACAGGCGCAGGCGCCGTCACAGCATCTGCACCGGGTCGACGTCGATGCCGAGGCGCACGCCTCCCTCGCACGGCTCCTGCCGCGTCCGGTCGAGCACCGCCCGCAGCGCCGCTCGCTGCGGCGCTTTGAGCAGCAACATCCAGCGGCTCCGCCCCTTCAGCCGCGAGAGCGGCGCCTCGGCGGGCCCGAGCAGGCTCACCCCCGCCTCCCCGGCAGGTCCGGCGAGGGTCTGTCCGAGACGCGCGGCCGCCGCGGCCACCGCCGCGGGATCCTCGCCGTCGAGGTGCAGCGCCGCGATGTAGGCGAAGGGCGGGTAGGAGAGCTCGCGCCGGGCGGCGAGCTCGAGCTCGCTGAAGGCGCGGTAGTCGTGCCGGCATGCCGCCACGATCGCTGGATGCTCGGGGGAGAAGGTCTGCACCAGCACCCGCCCTGGACGCTCACCCCGGCCCGCCCGGCCGGCGACCTGGGTCAGCAGCTGAAAGGTCCGCTCAGCGCCGCGAAAGTCTGGAAAGTGAAGCCCCTGATCGGCGCTGAGCACGCCGACGAGGGTGACGTGGGGAAAATCGTGGCCCTTGGTCACCATCTGCGTGCCGACCAGGATGTCGATCTCGCGCCGCCGGATCCCGTCTAGGATCCGCGCGAGCCCTGCGCCCGCCGCCGTGTCGCGATCGAGGCGCGCCACCCGCGCCCGGGGGAAGCGCGCGGTGAGCACCTCCTCGACCCGCTCGGTGCCGAAGCCACGGAGCGAGAGCTCCGGCGCGCCGCAGCTGGGGCAGCGCTCCGGCGTGATCTGACCGAAGCCGCAGTAGTGACAGATCAAGCGCTGCTGGCGCCGATGGTGGGTCAGCGAGACGGAGCAATGCTCACACTGGAAGACGTGCCCACAGCCGCGACACTGCACCTGCGGCGAGAACCCGCGGCGATTCAGAAAGAGGATCGTCTGCTCACGAGCCGCCAGCGCCTGATCGATGGCCGCCGCCAGCGGCGCGCTCAGCATCCCATCGGGGGCCGTGCTGTGTTGTCGCAGATCGACCAGCTCGACCTGGGGCAGCGGCCGCGGCGTGGCGCGACGTGGGAGCTCGCAGAGCGTCAGGCGGCCCTCTTCGACGGCGCGGCGGCTCTCCAACGAGGGCGTCGCCGAACCGAGCACCACCAAGGCCCCGGCACGCTGGCCGCGCAGGAGCGCCAGGTCGCGGGCGTTGTAGCGCACCCCCTCCTCCTGCTTGAACGAGGGGTCATGCTCCTCGTCGACGATCACCACACCCAGGTCGCAAAGCGGCGCGAAGATCGCTGAGCGCGCGCCTACGACGATACGCAGCTCCCCGTCGCGGAGCCGACGCCATTGGTCATGCCGCGCGCTCTCCGAGAGGCCGCTGTGCAACACCGCCACCTCCCGACCAAAGCGCGCGCGGAAGCGCGCGGCGAGCTGCGGCGTGAGGGCGATCTCCGGCACGAGCACGATCGCGCCGCGCCCCGTCCGCTCGAGCACCCGCGCGATCAACCGCAGATAGACCTCGGTCTTGCCGCTGCCGGTCACGCCATGAAGCAAGAAGGGAGCGAACGCCGCGGGCTCGGCGCTGGAGGTCCCGATGCGCTCCTCGAGCCGCGCCAGGGCGGCGCGCTGATCGTGGGTGAGCCGATGCTGCTGGTCTTCGGGGATCGGCGCCTGGGCGAAGGGGTCGTGAGCCAGCTCGACCTCGCTGAGCCGAAGCCAGCCCTTGGCGGCGAGCTGACGGGCCAGCTTGCGGGCGTCCTTGGGGCGGTTGGGGAGCTCGCCGAGGCGCACCGATCCGCCCGCCGCCTCCACCTGAGCTAGCAACGCCCGCTGCTGATGGGCGTTCTTGGCCAGCGGCTGCCCCTCCTCGAGGCGCTCGAGCAGCAGGCCGCGGCGGCGCTTCGGCTGTGGCAACACGACCTCGATGAAGCCCCGCTGCGCCAGCTGGCTCACCGTCGCGGCGCCGAAGTCGCGCAGCGCCATGCGCCGCGAGATCGGGCCCTTAGCCTGAGCCAGGCGCGCGAGGAGGGCGCGCTCTCGAGGGGAGAGATCGAGGTCTTGCCGCCTCAAGAGCGCCCCCTGCGCTGCCAGCGCCTCCGCGCCTGCCTCCGTCGAGCGCAGACGTTGGCGCCGGCTCTGTTGCTGAGTCAGCAGCGACGGCAGCGCCGCCCGCAACATCTCCCCCGGCGGCGCGCAATAGTACCTCGCCGCCCAGAGCAGCAGCTCGACCAGGGTTGGAGGCAGCGAGGGTCGTTCGTCGAGAACGTCGCGGACAGCCCGGATCCTCCCCGCCTCCACGGGCGCCGCGCCCTCCCGCCATCGGGCGACGATCGCCAGCACGTCACCTTGTTCGCCCAGGGGCACGGTCACGCGTACGCCCGGGGCGACCAGCGGCGCGAGCTCCGGCGGCACTCGATAGGTCAGAGGCCCTGGCACCGGGGCCAGCGGCGCGACGTCGACGAGCACCTTGCTCATCCCTCGCCGTCGTTCTCGCCGGCTCCGCGCTCTCCTTCGCCGTTGTCATCGTCGCCGAGCGCCGCGTGTACGAAGCGCAGCACCTCGGCCACCGCCTCGTAGAGCTCCGTGGGGATCTCCTCTTCGAGCTCGAGCTCGATCAGAGCGCGGGCCAGCGGCACGTTGCGCACGATGGGGACGCCATGGCGGCGCGCGATCTGTCGGATGCGATGCGCCTGCAGGCGCCGCCCGCTCGCCACCACCTGCGGCGCGTCCATGCTCTCGGCGTCGTAGCGCAGCGCGACGGCGATCTCCGTCGGGTTGATGATCACGCAGTCGGCGGTGGCGACAGACTCCAGGCGCTGGTGAGCGACGATCTCCTGGTGCAGCCGCTGCCGCTCGGCCTTGTGCTGCGGATCGCCCTCACTCTCCTTGGCCTCACGCTTGACCTCCTCTTTGGTCATCCGCAGCTTCTTGCGGTGGGTATGGCGTTGGTAGAGCAGATCGGCGATCGCCAACGCCAGGGCGAGGAGCCCGACCCGCATCGCCATCTGCCCCAGACAGGCCGCCGACGCCGCCAAGGCGCGCTCCGGCGCGTGCCCGGCGAGGCGCACGATCTGCGGCGCGTGCTGCCAGAGGGTGTAAAACGCCACACCGCCGATGCCGAAGACCTTGACCAGCGACTTGGCCAGCTCGACCAGCGCTCGCTTGCCGAGCATGTTCTTGGCGTTCTTCAGCGGGTCGAGGCGCGCGAGCTGAGGCGCGAGGGGCTTGAGGGAAAACAGCGTCCCGACCTGGGCGTAGGATGAGAGCAGCGCCCCGAGAAAGGCAGCCGCGAGCACCGGCGCGCTGACCAGGGCCAGCACCTTTAAGCCGAGGGTGAGCGAGGCGCCGATGTCTACCGAGGCGATCGCGGCGTTGGCGAAGGTGCCCTGGAGGTAGGCGCGGAGCTGCCCAAGCATCGTCGGCCAGGCCCAGACCACAGCCCCCGCCGAGAGCAGGAAGACCGCCGCGGAGACGAGCTCGCGGCTCTTGGCCACATCGCCCTTCTGGCGCGCGTCACGTAGCTTCTTTTCACTCGGGGGCTCGGTGGGCTCCCCGCCCGGTCGATCAGCCATGCCGCCTTATCGGTGCCGCCGCGCCGTTGTTGTGTGTGGACTGTTGCGTGTGAAATGCCGAAAAGCACAGCAGCGCAGGTGCGGCCAACGTCTCGAGCGCTCGGGAGAAAGGGAAGGCGGAGGAGGCAAGCCTGGGCTCGACTGGCCCTTCACCACGAACGTGCCGACTTGCCCTTCACCACGAACGTGCCGACTTGCCCTTCACCACGAACGTGCCTGCCCTTCACCACGAACGTGCCTACTTGCCCTTCACCACGAACTTGAAGGTGACGCTCAAGACGTCGGTGTTGTTCGGCGCCCCGCCGCAGCCTGAGAGCGTGAGCCCGCCGTCCTTCAGCTCCGCTGGATAGATCACCTCGGTGCACTCGCCGATCAGGTCGGCGCCGAAGAAGTCCTTGTCCTTGATCCGGTAGGTGATCTTCGTGCCCAGCTCCTTGGCCGTCGCCGTCAGCACATAGTCATCGAAGGCTGGCTCGAACGCGTTGTCCTTCTGCGAGGTCTTGCCGGTCTTGCCACCCACATCGACCTCGACAAAGACATCCGGCTCCGGCTTCTCGAGGAAGCTATCCCAGGGGCTCGTCGGGTTGGGGTTCAGCTTGACCTTGACCACGATGACGTCCCAGGTCGAGGTGTCGCGGGCGAGACACTCCTGCGATTGATAGAAGGGGTCCTTGCCGCAATAGAGGTGCTCGCCGCAGAGCTCGCAGACGTCGCCGTCTTCGCCGCAGGCGTTGTCGAAGGTGCCAGCCTGACAGGAGCCATCCTTGCAGCAGCCAACGGGGCAGTTGCCCGAAGAGCATTTGCTCTTGTCGTTGCAGGTGCCCTTCTCGCAGACGTCGCTGCCACCACATTGCTGGCATTGCCCGCCATACGCGCCGCAGTTGCTGACGTTGACCGGCGTGATGCAGGTCGTGCCGTTGCAGCAGCCGTCGCAGGTTATGAAGGAGCAGTCCTCCTGACAGATGCCGCTGACGCATTTCTTGGTGCCGGAGCACTTGGTGCAGGTCGCGCCGTTGGCGCCACAGGCGTTGACATTGGAGCCGGCCTTGCAGGTGTCGCCGTCGCAGCAGCCCGGGCAGGAGGTCGCGGTGCAGGTGCACTTCTGGCCAACGCAGGCCAGGTTCGAGCCACACTGGGCGCAGGCCTTGCCGCCGGTCCCGCAGTTATCCGCCGCGTTGCCAGGCACGCATTGACCTTGGTCGTCGCAGCAGCCGGCGCAGGTCGTCGCGTTGCAGGTGGTGCTGACCGTCTGGCAGCTGCCGTTCATGCAGGTCTCGTTCTTCGACCCATCGCAGACGGCGCAGGCCTGGCCGCCGGCGCCGCAGGCGTTGTCGGCGCTGCCCGTCTTACAGTTGCCCACCGAGTCGCAGCAGCCCTGACAGTTGCTCGAGTCGCAGGCCGTCTTGGCGCAGGTCTGGTTGATGCATTGCTCGCCGTTGCCGCAGACCCGGCAGGCCTGACCGCCCGTGCCGCATTGCTGGACGCCCTGCTGACTCCCGTTGACGCATGCGCCGTTCTTGCAGCAGCCGTTGGAGCAGGTGGAGGGGCTACAGACGGCGCTGCACTGCCCTCCCGCGCAGACATCGCTGCCGTTGCAGGTCTTGCACGTCAAGCCGTTGATCCCGCAAGCCGAGTTCTTGTTGCCTGGTTGGCACTGACCGCCCAAGCAGCAGCCCCCGCAGTTAGAAGAGTTACAGGCGGCGCTTGGATCCTTGCAGACGCCAGCCTCGCAGGTCTGGGTGGTGCCGCAGCTCATGCAGGCGGCCCCCCTCACACCACAGGCGGTGAGCACCGTCCCGCCCAGGCAGGTCCCGTCGGTGGCACAGCACCCGTTACAGTTGGATGGTCCACAGCTCTTGTTCGGCGTCGATGACTCGGGCTCACAGCCGGCGACGAATACCAGCGCAAGCGCTGCAATGAGGGGGCTCCAGCGATGCATAGCTATGACCTCTTTCTTGTCTATCCGTCTACTTTACCGTTCGCCCAGCGTGGGGAGCAAGCGGGGCATGAACTCTCTCCCTGGCGATCGTGTCTTCCCACCCCAGCGAGTGCTCTTAGCCGGGACCGAGCGAGGCGACGCCATTCGAGCCGAGATCGCGGAGGGAAAACGCAGCCATCGTGGTGCGACGGCGAGTTTGAGCGACAACGAGATCGGTTCGAAGGGCAAGCATCGCGACGGGAGGGCTCGATCAAGAGTCTGCGACATCACAGCGGTTGCTGTCGCAAATCTCGGTGGGGGTACTCCTTCTGGGATGGGCTGAACGTGGGTTCGCGCTCTATCATGTTTCATGGGTATACTCCTGTCAGGGAGCCGGGTTTAGCGAGCTTTTGCAGGATACGGAGGATACACCTTTGTCGGACTCCCTTCAGGAGAAGGGGCCGCCGAGTCATGGGACGTTATCTACGCCTGGGCGCGACGCTATTGGGGGATCAATGTGGAAGACGTTGACGTTTCCGCAGCAGCTCTTCTCGATGGGATGAAGTGTGTTAGCTGGTTGACCGCCATTGGTCCTGGTCTGTGTCTCGAGCACCCGCATGCTGTGAAGGCTGGTCGTGCTGCAGCGAGCTGGTCAGCCCAAACGACCAGCGGAACGATTCTTCAGGTGGGAGAAACTCCTGTTCTGGGCGATCGCAACAGACAAGACGATTTGTCGCAGTATGAAGCCATGGCCAATGCGCTGCTTCCGTTGCAAGTCCAACAGCACGGATCCTTTGGAGAAGAGTATGACTGCAAGTGGGATGAGAGAAGCACTATGGCGTGGCTGAAGCGCTTCACCAATCCAAGCGACTTCTCTTCGATGCCGTAAGCCGATCTGAGCCTGAGCAACGCAATACAAACGTAGGTTGAAGATGATGCGAGCTCCGCGCTATCAATGGAGTTAGCCCTTTTTGATAAAGGTCCACCAGCCTGAAAGTTGACCCACCTAGCGCCGTGCAACGACCGTCAGTTGGCAGACTCGGGCTCGACCTTGGCGCGGACAGCTGCGGCGAAGGCCTCGATGTCCGGCGCCGGCCCGTCGCCGAAGTTCATATGAGCCCCGTCGCGCCACTCGCAGAGCACGGTGCGCTGGTGGTCGTCCTCATCAAAGCCGAGCTCCAGCGTGAAATAGCGCGGATCCCCCTGCTCCGGCACCACCAACGCGACCTGATGGGCCTCGGTCATCGCCCGCGGCCTGGGCAGATCGACAACCACGAGCACACCTCGAGCTCCGCCAACCAACGTGCCCTTCAGGCCCCGGGGGGGGATCGGATCGACCTCGCCGCTGGCCATGGCCTCGTTCCACATCGCCTGGAGAAAGGTCTCCCCGTCCTCGCCGGCGACGAGCCGCGCGAGCCCCGAGGGATCCTCGAAGAAGCGCCGCCGTAGGAGCAGATGCGCGAAGTCGTAGTGCTGAGCCCGCGGTGAGCCCGCGGGGCTCGACCCGTCGGCGAGCATCGCCTCGATCTCGCGCTCTTCCCAGGTCTGCTCTACGGGGTGGTCGAGGTCTCCGAGCTTTGGGTCGTTGAGCTCGTCGTGGCGACGCCGGGCGAGCACGACGCCAGCGCCAGCGAGCATCAGCAAGCCGAAGATGATCAGCGCGATGGTCCAACCAGACATGATAGTGTTCTCCTCTACGCTACCCGGCGGCGTCTGTCACGGCCTGCCTCAACTCTGCCCCAGGCGAGCTCCCGAGGCCAGCCCGAGCGCCCACCACGTTGGACGGGACGCGTCGGCTGGTGGACGATGGCCGCCGTGAGCCCTGAGCGATCGACCACACCAACACCGGCCCTCCGCGCCCTGCTCTGGCTCGCCTTCGGCCTCTCGGGGGTCGCGGGGCTCTCCTACGAGCTGGTCTGGGTGCGCTACGTCGGCCGCCTCGTCGGCGGCTCGACTCAGTCCATCGCCGCCACCGTGGCGCTCTTCTTCGCTGGCCTCGCCCTCGGCGCTTGGCTTGGCGGCAGGGTCTTCCAGCAGCTGCGCCGCCCCCTGTTGGGGTATGCCGCGCTCGAGGCGGCGATTGGCCTCGTCGCCGCGACGGTGCCGGCGACCCTCGGCTGGCTGGAGCACACCTCTGCGGCTGTGGACAGTCTCCCCCTCGCCTTCGCCCTCGCGACGCTGCCGCTCTTGCCCGCCACGGCGCTCCTCGGCGCGACCTTCCCAGCGATGGCCGCGGTGGTCGCCGACCTCACCGACGTCGTTGACGGCACGGCGCGCTTCTATGGCTTCAACACCGCTGGGGCGGTGCTTGGCTGCCTGCTGACCTCCCTCTGGCTGCTGCCAAGCCTCGGCCATCGACAGACCAACTGGGTGATGGTCGGCATCGACCTGGTGGTCGCCGCCTCCCTCGCGGCGGTCGCCTGGCGCCTGCCCCCCGCGCTCCAACAGCCCGACGAGGTGGCCCCCGCGGCTCCAGGATCCGACGCTCCAAGGCCTCCCCCCCAGCCGCTGCTGTCGCCGCGGATCGCCGCGACGCTAGCGCTGGTCAGCGGGCTATTGGCGATCGGCGTCGAGGTGCTCTGGACCCGCGCCCTCTCGCTCTCCTTTCCCGCGACGGTCTACGTCTTCGCCGTGGTCCTGGCGGCCTATCTCTTCGGCGTCGCCCTCGGCGCGCTGCTCACCCCGCGGCTCTCGCGCCGGCTCGCGAGAGCGCCGCTCCTCGCCGGGCTCTACGCCTTCACCGGCCTCGGCGTACTGCTCAGCGCCCTGGCCTTCCCCCGCCTCGCCGACGCCTTTTATGGGCTGGTCGCGGCCGGCAGGGTCGAGAGCTGGCAAGGCTGGATCGGCGGCATCGGCCTGACCAGCCTCGCGGCGATGCTGCCCTCGACCCTCGCCATGGGCGCCGCCCTGCCGCTTTTGATCGGGCTCGCGAGCCCCGCCGATCAGCGCAGCTCGACGGCGGGGCGGCTCTACACGCTCAACGTCCTCGGCGGCGTCATCGGCAGCCTCATGACCACCTTCACCCTGATGCCTGCGGTGGGCCTCTCCCCTGCCCTCGGCCTGCTCGCCTGCGCCTACCTCGCCCTGCCCTTGGGTCTGTCTAGGCCGCTCTCCTTACGCCGCGGGGTGGTGCTCGCCAGCGCCCTGGCGCTCGCCCTCGCGGCCGCGGGGGCGCTCTCTGGCCTCGCCCCAGAGGTCGATCCGGATCGCGCCCCGGGGCCGCAGCGGAGGCTGCTCTACGCCCGCGACAGCGCCTCCGGCACCATCGCCATCTATGAGCGCGGCAGGGCTGGGCGGGTGCCGATCCGCGCGCTGAAGGTCAACACCTTCTACGGCCTCAACATCACGGCGCCCTCGACCATCGCGATGCAATACCGCCTCGGCTATCTGCCCCTCGCGCTCCATCCCCGACCACGACGAGCGCTGCTGGTGGGCTTCGCCACGGGCAACACCTTGGCCGCGATGGCCGACGTGAGCGACATCGAAGAGCTCTCTTGCGTCGAGCTTCACGGCGACCTCTTCGCCCTGGCGCGCTACTTCGAGCCGGTGAACCGGGGGGTCTGGCGACTCCCCAAGGTGCGGCTCGTCGCCGGCGACGGTCGACGCTTCATGCTCCGAAAGAGCCCGCGCTATGACGTGATCGTTGGCGACCTCTACCTGCCGCGAAACCCCGGCGTCGGGTCACTCTACAGCCTCGAGCATTTTCGCGCTGTCCGTGCTCGGCTGCGCCCCGCTGGCGTCTTCGTCGCCTGGCTACCGCTCTGGCAGCTCTCACCGGACGAGACCGGCGTGATCGTGCGCACCTTCTTGACCGTCTTTCCCGGCGCACGAGGCGCCTTGGGCAACGCCCACGCCATGCGCCCCGTGCTGGGGCTCCTCGGCGCTCGCCAGACCGCGCTACCCCCAATCCCCTGGAAAAGCCTCGAGCAGCAGGTGCAGCGCGCGCTGCGCCGCGTCTATGGGGCGGGGGTCACGCTGCCCTCCGCCCCGACCGCCGCTGGCGCCCCTGACATCAGCCACACCGTGCTACGACGCTGGGCCGCAGGGCGGGCGCTGAACACGCTGGAGAACGCGTGGATCGAGTACTCGGCGCCACGCACCCTAACCCACTATCAGCTGCGCCAGGCGAGCCCCGCCGCCGACAACCTGCGCTACCTGGCGAAGCTCCGGAGCAGCGCGCCGCGCTAACCGCCTGTTGGTCTGGCCGTGTTGGTCTGGCCGTGTTGGTCTGGCCGTGTTGGTCTGGCCGCCTGTTGGTCTGGCCGCCTGTAACTCTGCGGGCTACGCTGAGGGCTCCTCTGCGGGGAACTCTGAGGGTAATGCCGAGGGCTCCTCGGACGATCGTCATCCAGCGCTGGGCGCGAGCGGGGGCGTCCTTTGGGGCGTCCTGCGGCGCTGGGCGCGAGCGGGGGCGTCCTTTGGGGCGTCCTGCGGCGCTGGGCGCGAGCGG
>PDWJ01001111.1_pt2 | contig 34642 bp, 27 predicted proteins | sample 1430881 | NCBI WGS metagenome assembly PDWJ01 (sample SAMN01162460, study PRJNA174530) | Oral metagenome, whole genome shotgun sequencing project. | biome: Marine environment; feature: Marine mammal; material: Swab sample of the gingival sulcus; isolation source: swab sample of gingival sulcus...
CGCGCGACCGTCTGGCTGTCAGGCGACGAGCTGGCCCGGGCGCGCGACGGCCTCCGAGACGCCGCGCGGCGCCTGGTGCCGCTCGTCACCCACGTCGCCGACGACGGCGGCGCCGGCGCCCTCACCGGGGCCCACGCCCTCGGTGACAGCCCCCTGTTCCAGGTGCTCCCCCACGACCTCCAGCGCGCCCTCGACCTCAGCCTGGTCGCCCGCCGCGTGAGCGAGCTCACCCTCGTGCCCGGCCTCGTCATCGCAGCCGCCGACGCCCTCGCGCCCGCGCGCCTGCCCGCCGACAGCCTGATCCGCGCCTACCTCGGCGCCCCCGGGGCGGCGCTCGCGAGCCCCACCGAGGCTCAGCGCCAGCTCTTCGGCCCGGAGCGCCGGCGGGCCTTCCGCTGGTTCGACCCCCACCACCCGGCCGCGACCGGGACCCCCCGAGGCCTCGAGGAGACGGCCCGCGCCCAGCTGGGACGCGAGCTGTTCTTCTGGGACCACGTCGCCCCGGTCGCCGCGCAGGCGATGGCGGCGCTTGCGGCCGAGACCGGGCGCCCCCTCGGCTTCGTCCACCGGCACGCCCTCGACGACGCCGACGTCGTCTTCATCGCCACCGGCGCCACCGTCGCGGCCGCCATCGCCGCCGCCGACCACCTGCGCGCCCGCGGCGAGGCCGCCGGCGTCCTCGGCGTCACCTGGCTGCGCCCCTTCCCGGCCGCCGCCATCCGCGCGGCCCTCGGCGACCGAGCTCGCGCGGGCGTCGCCGTCGTCGAGCGCGTCGCCGGCCCCACCGGCGACGCCCCGCCCCCCCTGCACGCGAGCGTCCGCGCGGCCCTGGGCGCGGGGGGCGAGCGCCTGGTATCCGCCGTCGCCGCCGAGATCCACGCCGAGCGCCTCGTCGCCTTGGGCGAGGCCCTCGCGACGGGAGACGCCCCACGCCGCCTGCGCCTCGAGGCCCGCGGCCCACGTTCGACGGGCTTCCCCCGCCGAGACGCGCTCCTTCAGGCGATCCGCGGCGCCTACCCGCGCGTCGACGGCGACCGCCTCCCGGCGACCCGCGACGGCCCCGGCCTGGTCGCAGGCGGCTACGCGATGGCCGTCGCCGCCCACGAGGCGAAGGTCCCGGCTGACGCCCTGTCGCTGCTCGCCGCCAAGCTCCACGCGGTGACCGGCGCCGCCTGGGTCCGCGCCTCGGTCCGGCGGCCCGAGCCCCTGGCCTGGTACGCCCGCGTCCAAGGCGGCGCCGCCCCCTTCGCCGACCCGGGCCCGACCGCGCCGGTCGACGCGCTGCTGCTGCTGCTCGACGATCCGGGAGACCTCGGCCAGCCCCTCGACGCCGTCCGCAGCGGCGGCGCCGTATTCCTCGCGGCCGGCAAGCCGCGCGCGGCCCTGTGGCGGACCCTGCCGGCCCGCTGGCGCGACACCATCGGCGCCAAGGGCCTGACCGTCTACCTCGTCGACGGCGACCTCGAGGCGGCCGTCGCCGCCGTCATCGACTGGCAGATCGAGGGCCGCTCCAGCCTCGCGCGCCTCGACTGGGAGGCCGCGGCCGAGGCCGCGCCGAGCGAGCCGCCCATCGCCCCGATCTTGCGTCACATCGACAAGGCCCGCGTGGACTTCGACAGCCTCCCCCGCTTCTGGGGCGAGGTCGCGGGGCCGCGCCGCGCCGGGCTCGCCGACGCCACCCCCGATCCGCTCAGCGCGGGCGGCGCCGTGCCGGCCTATGCCTCGGCCCTCGAGCCGGACCCCGTGGGGGCGCCCACCCTGCCGGCCCTCGATCCGGCAGCCTGCACGGCCTGCGGCCGCTGCTGGTCCGCCTGCCCCGACTCCGCCCTCGGCGCCACCGTCGTCGGCGTCGAGGCGCTCTTCGCCGCGGCCAGCCGGACAGCCGGCACCGCCGGCGCCGCCGCGGACGCCCTGCGCCGCAACCACAAGCACCTCGCCGCCCGGGCGTCGAGCCGGCTGCTCAAGACCGGCGCCGAGCGCCTCGAGCGGCAGGTCCTCGACGAGGCCTGGGCGTGGCTCGCGGACCGCCTGGACGTCGCCGAGGGCCATCGCCCGGCCCACGACGAGGCCTGGGCCAAGACCGCGGACGTCATCGACCGCCTGGCCCCCGCGGTGACCGAGACGTTCTTTCGCGGGCCCGAGTCCGAGCGCAAAGGCGCCGGCGAGCTGTTCATCCTGGCGATGGACCCGCGGGCGTGCCAGGGCTGCGCCATCTGCGCGGCGGTCTGCCCCGAGGGCGCGCTGACGCCGGGCGACCGCAGCCGCCCGGTGGCCGAGGCGGCGCGTGAGCGGTGGTCGCTCTGGGAGCGGCTCCCCGACACCCGCGGCGCCACCGTCGACCGCGCCAAGGCCGATCCGCGCGTGGGTCCCCTCGCCGGCGCGCTGCTCTGTCGCAGCGTCTCGCTGGCCCAGACCGGCGGCGGGGTGAGCGAGCCCGGCTCAGGCGAGCGCCTCGCCGTGCGCTTGGTCGCGGGCGTCGTCGAGGAGCAGGCCCAGCGCCGGCTGGCGACGATCGTCAAGACCCTGGCCAGCGAGCGAGCGGCCCTCGACCGGGCGGCGCGCGAGGCGCTGAGCGGCAGCCTCGCGGGCGTCGAGCTCGCCACCCTCGAGGCGGCGATCGCCGAGGTCTCCGCCGGGCGTGCCGACCTCGGCGCGCGGTCCCTGCGCCTGGGCGACAAGGGCGCGCGGGCGCGCTTCGATCGCGAGGCGCTGCTCCGCATGACCGGCGTGGCCGGACAGCTCAGCGAGCACGCCGAGCGGCTGGCCCGCGGCGCCGACGGCCTCGGGCGCGCGCGCTTCGGGCTGGTCTTTGCCAAGGGGCCGCTGTCCGAGTGGGCTGGGCGCTACCCGCGCCACCCCTACTTCGCGCCGATGACCGTCGAGCCCACCGACCGCGGCGTCGAGCTCGCGCGGGGCCTGGTCCAGGGCTTGATGAACGATCACCTGACCCTCGCGCGGTCCCTGCGCCGCGCAAAGGTGGTCGCGGCCGCCAAGCCGGACGTCTGCGCGAGGCTGGCCCAGATCGACCGCCTGCGCTGGGAAGACCTGAGCGCCGACGAACGCAAGGGCTGCCCGCCGCTGCTCTTCGTCGCAGACGCCCGGAGCGGCGGCGACACCGGGCTCGGCCGGCTGACGCGGCTGCTGAGCTCTGAGCTGCCCGTCAAGGTGGTCATGCTCGACGGCCGAGACCAGCTGGACGCGCGGCCGGAGCCGGCGTTGGTGGCGATGGCCCACCGGACGGCCTTCGTGCTGGCGGCCTCGATCGCCTACCCCGACCACCTGGCGGCTGGGGTGGCCGAGGCCCTGGCCTTCGACGGCCCGGCCTTCGTGCACCTGCACGCGCCGAGCCCGCGGCGCCTGGGCTACCCGGCCGACGCGACCCTCCGGGTGGCGCGGGACGCGGTCCACGCGCGCGCCCACATCCTGTTCCGGTACGACCCGCGCGCCGAGGGCGCCTTTGGCCAGCGGGCCAGCCTCGAGGGCAACCCGTGCCCCGACCAGGTGTTCGGCGAGGTGGACTTCGCCGAGTGGGCCTCAGGGCTGGAGCGCTTCGACGAGCACTTCGTCGCGACCTCGGCGGCGGGGGTCCCGGCGCGGGAGCTGGCCCAGAGGGCGCCTGGCGACCGCCGCGGTCAGGTCGGCACGGTGACACGTGGCGGCGAGCGCTTCGAGGTGAGCGGCGCGATCGTGGCGGCCGCGGCCCGGCGGGCGGAGGTCTGGCGCACCCTGCGCGAGGTGACCGGGGATGCGAGCACCTTTACCGGGCGCATCCGGGCAGAGGTCGAGGCGGAGCTGGCGGCATCGGCCGCGGCGGACCGCGCGGCGGATGAACAGGCCCACAGGGGCGAGCTCGCGACGCTGCGGGCGGACCTCGAGGGCGAGCTGACGACGCGGTTGACCGAGCGCTTGATGGCGCTGGCGGGCTACAGCGGCGGCGAAGGAGTCGGAGCTTGAGCGGCCTTTCCCACAGCTGGCAGGGGCCGGAGCCGAGGAGCTTCCTCCACGGCATCCACCCCGCCGGCCACAAAGAGTATTCCCACAAGCTCGCGATCGAGCGCATGCCCTTTGTCGGCGAGCTGGTGCTGCACTTGTCGCAGCACATCGGCGCGCCGGCCAGGCCCATCGTAGCGGTGGGCGACAGGGTCGAGCGCGGCCAGCGCGTCGCCGATCCCGGCGGCTTCGTCTCCGTCGGGCTCCACGCCCCGGCGACCGGGACGATCAAGGCCATCGAAAAGCGGCTGCACCCCAACGGCAAGCTCCTCGACGCGATCGTGCTCGAGACCGACCCCTTCGCCAGCCAGCGGCTGTTGGCGGCGGCGCCCTTCGACCCCGCGGCGGTCACCGCGTCGGAGATGGTCGAGCGCATGCAGCTGGGGGGCCTGGTGGGCCTCGGCGGCGCGGCCTTCCCGAGCCACGTCAAGGCCTCGGTGCCCAAGGGCAAGGAGGTCAAGGCCGTGGTCATCAACGGCGTCGAGTGCGAGCCGTTTCTGACCTGTGACCACCGCCTGATGGTCGAGCGGCCCCAGGACGTCATCCGCGGCACGCGCATCCTGATGCAGAGCGTCGGCGCGGACAGAGGCTACATCGGCGTCGAGATCAACAAGCCCGACGCCATCGAGGCCCTCGCGGCCGCGGCCTCCGACGGCGTCGTGGTCCAGCCCCTGAAGGTCAAGTACCCCCAGGGCGCCGAGAAGCAGCTCATCAAGGCGATCTTCGGTGACGAGGTCCCCGAGGGCGGGCTGCCCCTGGACCTGGAGCTGGTCGTCAACAACGTCGGGACCATGGCGGCGTTGGCGGATCTGGTGGACCGCGGCGCGCCGCTCATCGAGCGGGTCGTCACCGTCACGGGCCCCGCCATCAAGCAGCCGAAGAACCTGCTGGTGCCGCTCGGCACGCCCATCTCAGCGGTCATCGAGCGCTGCGGGGGGCTGACGCCGAGCGTCAAGCAGGTGATCCTCGGCGGGCCGATGACCGGCATGGCTCAGAAGAGCCTGGACGTCCCGGTGGTCAAGGGGACCTCGGGCATCGTATGCCTCGACTCGGTCGAGGTGGCGACGCGCGAGGAGTATCCCTGCATCCGCTGCGGCCGGTGCGTCGAGGCCTGCCCGCTGTTCCTCAACCCGGCCCGGCTCGCACAGATCGTCAAGTACGAGAAGGTGGATCTCTTCGAGGACTACCACCTGATGACCTGTTTCGAGTGCTCGTCCTGCTCGTTCGTGTGCCCGTCGGCGATCCCGCTGGTGCAATACATGCGCATGGGCAAGGCGATGCTCCGCAAACACAAGGCGCACAAGAGATGAAGCAGGCGACCCCAGAGCTGGTGCTCTCCACCGGCCCCTTCTTGCGGACCCGCTCAACGACTTCGAAGATCATGCTGGAGGTGCTGATCTGCGCGCTGATCGTGCTCGCCTTCGCGGTGTGGAACTTCGGCATCGGCGCGCTGCTGTCCGTCGTGGCCGCGACCGCGGGCGCCGTGGTCACCGAGTGGTACTTCACGCGCCACCAGCCGGTGAAGACGCTCAAGGACAACACGGCGGCGCTGACGGGCGTGCTCTTGGGCCTGACGCTGCCACCCACGATGCCCCTGTGGATGGCCTTGCTCGGCGGCGCGGTCGGCATCGGCCTCGGCAAGCTCATCTGGGGCGGGCTCGGCCAGAACAGCTTCAACCCGGCCCTGGTCGGGCGCGCCTTCCTGCAGGCGGCCTTCCCGACGGCGATCACCACCTGGGCGCCACCGGTCGACAACATCTTCACGGTCTACAAAAGCCAGCTGGCCCTGCCGCTGATGAGCGGGCAGCTCGACGGGCTGAGCGCCGCGACCCCGCTGGGGCTGATGAAGTTCGAAGCCACCCGGACGGCCACCGAGACGCTCTTCGTCGGCGACGTCGCCGGCTCCCTGGGCGAGACCAGCGCGCTGGTGCTGGTCCTCGTCGGCGTCTGGATGGCCTGGCGGCGCATCTTCGACTGGCGCCTGGCGGTGTCGACGCTGCTCGGCGTCGCCGTCCTGAGCGGCGTCATCTGGCTCATCGACTCGAGCTACCCCTCGCCCGACTTCATGCTGCTGTCGGGCGGGCTGATGTTCGCGGCCGTGTTCATGGTCACCGATCCCGTCAGCACCCCGACGACACCGGGGGGCGCCTGGATCTTCGGCTTCGGGGTCGCGGTCTTCGTGGTCCTCATCCGGATCTGGGGCGGCCTGCCCGAGGGCGTCATGTACGCGGTGCTGTTGATGAACGCGCTCACGCCCCACATCAACCACTACACGCAGCCGCGCGTCTTCGGCCAAGCCAAGGCGCGCAAGGAGGCCGCCAAGTGAGCGCCAAGGAAGCGAGCTCTGTGAGGATGATGCTCACCCTCGGGGTCGCGGGCCTCATCTCGGGCGGCGTCCTCGTGGGTATCTACCTGGTGACGGCCCCGGTCATCGCCCAAAACCGCGCCGAGGCCCTCGAGCGCGCCATCTACGAGGTGGTGCCGGGGGCGACGTCCAACAGGGCCTTCGTGATGGGCGGCGACGGCATCACGCCCTTCGCCGGCGAGGGGATGCCGAAGGAGCCGGCGGTGTACGCGGGCTTTGACGACAGCGGCGCCTTCGTCGGCTTCGCGGTCCCCGCCGAGGGATCGGGCTTTCAGGACGTCATCAAGCTGATCGTCGGCTATGTCCCCGCCGAAGACAGGGTCATCGGGATGCGGGTCCTCGAGAGCCGCGAGACCCCGGGCCTGGGCGACAAGATCATCAAGGACGACAAGTTCGTCGGGCAGTTCGACGACCTGACGGCCTCGCCCGAGATCACGGTGACGAAGAAGGGCGCGACCCTGCCCTCGGAGATCGACGCCATCAGCGGCGCCACCATCTCGTCGAAGGCGGTCGCGCGCATCATCAACGAGGGCCTCGGCGGCTGGCGCGACAAGCTCCCGCCGACGGTGGCCGCCGAGCAAGGGAGCGACTGACGTGGCCGACGACAGCACCAAGCTCGCCGAGCTTCAGAAAGGCTTTTGGAAGGAGAACCCCGTCTTCGTGCAGCTGCTGGGCCTGTGCCCGGCGCTGGCGGTGACGAACAGCGCGATCAACGCGATCGCCATGGGCGCGGCGACGACGTTCGTGCTCATGGGGTCGAGCGCGCTCGTGTCGACCTTGCGCCGCTTCATCCCAAAGCAGGTCCGCATCACGACCTTTATCATCATCATCGCGACCTTTGTGACGGTGGCCGACTTCACGCTCCAGGCCATCGCGCCCGAGGTGCACAAGGAGCTCGGCGCGTTTATCGCGCTGATCGTGGTGAACTGCCTCATCCTGGGCCGCCAGGAGGCCTTCGCCTCGCGCAACCCCATCGGTAGATCCCTGGCCGACGCCGCGGGCATGGCCCTCGGCTTCACCCTGGCCCTGTTCATGCTTGGCGCCATCCGCGAGGTCCTCGGCAGCGGCAGCCTCTTTGGCGTCGACCTCTTCGGCGAGTCCTTCGAGCCCTGGAGCGTGATGGTGCTCCCGCCCGGCGGGTTCCTCACCATCGGGGTGCTGCTGGCCGTCTTCGCCGCCGTCGCCGACAACAAGCGCCGCAAGGCCGCGCGCCAGGCCGCCCGCGCCGCCGAGCAAGGAGCGAGCTGATGGACCACAACCTCGCCTGGATCTTCGTCTCCGCCTTCCTGGTCAACAACTTCACACTGGCCTACTTCCTGGGCCTGTGCCCCTTCCTCGGGGTCAGCGGCAAGCTCGACACCGCCCTCAAGATGGGCCTCGCCAACATCTTTGTGATGCTGGTGACCTCGATGGCGGCGACGGCCCTCAACGCCTGGGTCCTGCCCCACGCGCCGTACCTGCGCCTCATCGCCTTCATCGTCGTCATCGCCTCGACGGTGCAGTTCGTAGAGATGGCCATCAAGAAGCTGTCGCCGGCGCTGTTCAAGGCGCTCGGCATCTTCCTGCCCCTCATCACCACCAACTGCGCGATCTTGGGCCTGGCGCTCTTCCAGACCAACCTCGAGTACGACTTCCTCGAGGGCGTCGTCTTCGCCCTGGGCGCCGGCGCCGGCGTCACCCTGGCCCTGGTCTTGATGGCCGGCATCCGCCAGGAGACGGAGATGATCGACGTCCCCACGGTGCTCAGGGGCGCCGCGATGAGCTTCCTCATCGCCGGCATCCTGAGTATGGCCTTCATGGGCTTCGCGGGCCTGTTCTCCGCCGCGTGAGCTACATCCTCGCCATCGCCGGCCTCATCGCCGCCCTGATCCTGTGGGCCTTCGTCCAGCGCTGGAGCGGCGAGACCCTCGAGGCGCAGCAGGACGCAAAGAGCGAGGAAGGCTGCAACAGCTGCGCCCTGGCGACGACCTGCAGCGCCACGAAGACCGACGCCTGCGACGAGGCCGCCCAGCCTCCCCGGCAGACCGCCGCGGCTCGCCCCCCTAGGTAGCGGTGCCGACCGCGCCTTGTACGACGATATCGAAGTGCGCCGCCTGTCGTCGCAAGGAGCCGTTGGACAGACAGAGCCTATGGGTCGGCCGTGCAGCCGAACGCGAGCCTATCGATGAGGCTTCCCGCGCGACCACGCAGTGCGCGGCCGTGACTGCCAGCGGGGCAGTACGTCGCGTCGGGTCGCTCGGCGCCTGGACAAGCGACCTCCACGCGCCTGACCACGGAGCTGTCAAGCTCGACGTTCGCTCCGACCGTGAGTGTCGAAGGCGACGAAGTACAGAGCGCCTCGAATGTGCCACCACGCCTGGTTCCAGCCGTGGGGCTCTTCCACTCGTGGCCCGCCGGATCTTGGCATACGGCTTGGACAGAGGTCACCCCCTCAGGGGCGCTCGTGCCAACGACGCCCGCGAGCCGGTACCCCCGTGGGCACTCCAGCCAAAACGGTGCGCCGCCTGTGCCGCCGCCGCCAATCCACTTCACGTAGCGCCGGCACGACTTGCCCGTCGCGTAGAGCGCCCAGTGGCCAGCTCGCGACACCAAGCAGAGCGCTGGGTTGTCGCGGGACAGGTCACTGTCGCCGAGTTGCAAGACCGACTCGTAGCACCCGAACGAGTCCAGGTTGGGCACATCGCCTGGCGTTCCGAACTCGGTGACGAGCTCGGGGAAGCGTTCTCCAACGATGCGGCCCTTCTGATACCCGAACGAGAACGTCGTGGTCCCCTGGTTCAGTACTGTGTGGTACTGGGCCAAATGGCGCCATAAGCCCGACTTGAAGCCGGTCGGACCGTGCTTGTCCACGACGTAAAAGATCCGCGACTCCTTCGGTGCCTGCGCCAGGACGCCGCTGAGGCCCGCGGAGAACTCGTCCCACGTCGCGAGCGCCCGTGACCACGTGGACGCTGCGACGGCGGTCGGGGCAAGCAGCAGCAGCAACGACGCGATCCTGGGAGCGGCGGCCCGCGGCAGCTCGCGCGGCAGCGCGATCAACAGCAACAAGGGGGCCAGAAAGACCAGCGTTCGGGAGTGGAGGTTCCAGTAGGACCCGAGGTTCAAGGGGCCGAACAGGAACACCAGGGAGGTCAACAAGAGGAGGAGCCACAGGACGCGCTCGGCGGCGCCCGGGACCCGAGCGTGGGGATGCCCATCGCGGAGCGCGATGATGCGGACGACCGCAAAGCACAGCAGCGCGAACACGAGCAGCTCGGTGTCCCCGCTCGACTCGAGGATCAGCACGCTCTTGGTGAAGAGCTCGCCGAAGCGGGCCTCGAGGGACGGAAAGCGAACCGGGATCGACTCGAGGTTGCTTACGGCCTCCGAGCTCGACAGCCACACGAGAAGAAGAACCAAGACCGGCCCGACCGCGACGAGGCCTTGCTTGAACCAGGCGATCCACTCGCTCCTGGACCTGGGGAAGCGGTAGGCGACGAACAGGACCAGAGCTGCGAGGCCATAGAAGGCAAGGGCCTGTACGTGGGCCAAGAAGATCAGGGCTCCGATGGCGCCAACCCCGATGGCACCTCGGCGCGTCGGCTCGCGTCGGTATCGGAGCACGAGGCCGATCCCCACCATCAGCAGACCGACACCGAGGTAGTAGTCGATGAAGCCCTCTGTCAGTGACCACTGAGCGGCGAACGGGACCGCGGCCAGCCCGATCCACACGCTTCGCCCAAAGGCCGCGGCCAGGAAGGCGAAGGCCCACACGAACCCAGCGATCGCGAGCCCGAAGACGATGTGGCCCGCCCCTACGACCCCAACGATTGGACTCAGGCCGAGCGAGAGGATGAACAGCAGCGAGTTCGGCGCAGGGAAGACGCCCCACTCAAAGGTCTGTGCCAGCAAGGACTCGGGGTCCCCGAGGTTCCTCATCGCCTCGACGAGTGCGAGGTGCGCGGGGACGTCCATCGCTGGCACGAGCGCCGTCCCCATCCAGGTCGCCGCCGCCAACAGCCCCGCCAGCAGCACCGCGATGCGAGCAGACCACGCCTCGCGATTGCCCAAGAATGCCGCAACAGGGCGTTTCCACGTCATGGGGTTGTCTGCCTCATTCTGCTAGGCCGCGAGCAGCCTGTCACCGATCCGTGTCGCCTGACCAGCCGCGGATGCGCCTACCGCGTCGTCGTAGCCAGGGAGCGCTCCGACTCGTGAAGCCGGCCCACTCAGCCCGCGGCAGACCGCGCGCTTCGCTCTCGCGAAGGTACACCTTGTCGTTGAAGTGCCAGCCTCCAGCTCCCTGCTGGACCGCCACCATCGAGTGGTGGGGCGAACCAGCGTCGTCCACGGCCAAGCCGCGCCGACGCGCGCTTGCCACCGGCCGCGAGCGCGAGGACGTCGCGGCTGGACGCTCCCAACCGGAGAGCGGTGATCGTCGCTGCCTACCAGCTAGAGCGTCGACGTCCGGTGGCCGCGATGGGGCAGGCCGCCGCACCTCAGGGCGCCGCTGCGGAGCGCGTGCGGAAGTTGGCGTCCACGTCCTGGACGATCTCGTAGATGGTGTCCATGTAGCGCAGGTCGTCGCGGGGCTCACCCCAGACGTTGGTGCGCATGTTGGCGTACAGGCTGCCCTTGGTGCACTCGCGGTCGAGGCGCCACTTGGCGATGACGCGCTCGTCGCAGGTCTCCGCGGCGCCCTTGCAGTCGGGGTCGACGCAGATCATCTCGCCGTCTTCGCCGTTGCGGCAGGCGCACTCGCGCTTGCCGGTCTCCCGGTCCACAAAACAGCATCCGCCGTCGGGGAAGACCAGGATGACCTTCGGGATGTCGCCGGACTGCGTCAGCAGCCCGATGACGCCGGCCGCCGGCGCGAGATCGGCGGCGTCCTGACCCAACCCGTGGAGGAAGAAGAGCACCGGGTAGCGCGTGTCGGCCTTGTCATCCAGGTCGTAGCCTGGCGGCAAACCCACGATGTAGCTGCGCCGCGCCTGCAGCGCCTCGCTGTAGTAGTGGACGTTTCGCGACACCTCCAAGGGCAAGGGCAGGTCCGGCTCGACGTCCGGCTCCGGCAAGCGGTTGGCGGCCATGATGATGAAGGTCGACAGGCGGTTGACGGCGTCGAGGGCCGTGCCGACGTGCTTGCCGTCGCCGTCCTCGATCATCTGCTCGGTGGCGTTCGGATCGCCATACTCGACGTAGACGTCGCGCCCGATGGCACCCATGGAGTAGTCGAGCTCGAAGACCCGGCCGAAGAAGGCGCTGTCGTCCCCGTCGGGCCACAGGGTCCCGGGGCGCCCGGCGAAGCCGCTGTAGACGGTCACCTCGCGGCCGCGCGAGCGCAGCGCCGCGACCAGGTTGCGGCCGACCACCCCGGCGTGGAGGGCGTCGCGGATGCCCGCGTCGAACCAGAAGTCCATCGCGTCCAGCGTGGCCTGGTCCGCCTCGCGGATGAGGCGCTCGCCGTCGTAGCGCTGCAGGTAGTCAAAGGCGCTCACGGCATCCCACACCCCGTTGCCCTCGCCGTCATCGGTGACCCCGCTGACCGCCGCCTCGACCCCGTCCACGCCGAAGTCGTCAAAGGGTTCGCCGACATCGTAGCGGTCGTTGAGCTCGGTCCCGTCGGGGTTGGCGGTCCAGTCATAGCGATCGCCGTTCGGATCGTCGCCCGGGTCCGAGGCGGCCTCGCTGAGGCAGCCGCCGGCGCCGTCCTCATAGGCGTCGGCGCAACCGTCGACGCCGACGTCCTCGAAGCGCTCCCAGGGGTTGAGGAACAGGGGCTCGGCCAGGTCGCGGCGGCCGTTGCCGTTGATGTCGACCGCGAGCAGCGGCCCGATCGGTGTGTCGCGGGGCTTGTCGACGTCGAACCAGGACGGCGGGATCTCGCCGCCCTCGGGCCCCCCCCGCTGGTCGCACAGGGGGATGACGGGGTAGGCGCCGACCGGGTTGTACTCGGCGTTGTAGGAGTCCGCGGCGGGCAGCGGCTGCGGGCTCTCGCAGCGGGCGGCGGCGGAGGTGTCGCGGAACCACGCAAGGTCGAGGCCCGCCGGCAGCGACGGGGCGTCGGGGTGCGAGGGCCCGGCGAGGTTGCCGAAGGCCGTCGAGAAGTTCTCGATGATCTCGCCGTAGAACTCGCGGTCCATGGTGATGCCATTCGAGTCGTAGTGGAGCTGGTTGAAGCTCTGAACGTACTCGAGCTCGGAGTTGGTGCGCCCCGGCCCGCACACGACCGGGGGATCGGCGTCTGCGTCATCGAGGTCGTCGGGGCGGTCCTCGAGGCGCTCGAGCGGGCAGAACCCAGCGAGCTGCAGCCGCAACATCTGGGCCATCATGTAGCTCCAGTCCGGGTAGCCTCCGAGCGCCCCGACGATGTCGAAGGTGCCTGGGCGATCGAGGGCGATGGTGATCGACATCGCGCCCATCGACATGCCGCCGATGGCGCGGTGCTTCCAATCGCGAGGCGCCGTCACCGCAGGCTCGGCGGTGTCGACCTCGACGGCGGAGTCGGCCTCGACGGCGGAGTCGGCCTCGACGGCGGAGTCGGCCTCGACGGCGGAGTCGGCCTCGGCGGAGGTGTCGAGGCCCGTGGCGTCGCTGGTGTCGGCCAGGGCGGTGTCTTCCTCGCGCGGGGCGCCGTCGTCGCCACAGGCCGGGGCGACGGCTGCGGCGAGCAGCGCGAGCGCGGCGACGGTCGGCAGATGGCGCATGTGGAAGTTCATGGGGCGTAGGTCTCCTCGAGGTAGCGGATGATGTCGTCGGACTCGTAGAGCTCACGACCGGTGCCGGGGTCGATGAGGTACGGCACCTGCATCTTGCCGCCCCGCGCGACCAGCTCGGGGCGGGTGGGGCTGCGCTTGGCGACGTTGACGACCAGGGCCTCGATGTTCAGCTCGTGCAAGGCCTCGCGCACCTTACGGTAAAAGGGCGAAGCCTCGAAGCTGTAAAGGATCAGCCGCTCGGCGGGCTGGACGCGGCGCTCGCAGCCCGGGCGGACGGTGACGCCCCGGCGGCGCAGCACGCTCGCCAGGGCCGACGCCGCGCTGCTCACGGGCGCGCCGACCCGACACAGCCACGGGCGCGGGCGCGACCACGTCGCGTAGAGGTGGTCGATGATCGCCTCGGACCCGTAGCGCTCGACGCCGCCGTCCGCGTCGACGAGGTAGGGGAGCTGGACCTTGCCGCCGCGCGCCGCGAGCTCGTCGCGCACCGCGGAGCCGCGGGCGCAGGGCCGGCTGATGTAGGCGAGGTCGAGCTCGCTCAAGACCTCGCGGACCTTGCGGCACGAGGGGCAACCCTCCATGTCGTAGAGGACCAAGGGCGTGCGCGGCCGGATGTCCACGGGGCGCACGGCGATCAGGCCGCGGCCGAGGCGCGCGACCGAGACGGCGAAGGAGTGGAGGTCGTTGAGTGTCGGCGAGAGCATCAGGTCGACTCGGGCTCCGGTTGTCAGCCGCCGGCGCGGCGTGGGTGAAGGCCCTCGATGAGGGCCGTGGTGAGCGTATCCCAGCGGTGGTACCGCGCGCCCTCTCGCTCGACCTCGTCGGCGTCGGGGGCGCTGTGGAAGAGCAGCGTGGCGACCTGGAGGTCCTGGAGCAAGACCGCCACCTCCTCGAGGTCGAGATCGAGGCGCAGGACGCCGGCCCGCGCGGCGCTACGCAGCGCGGCCCGCAGGTGCTTGCGGGCCGCGAGACGCAGGCCGCCGACCCGATCCGCGAGCGCCGGCGCCGCGGCCACCGCGCGGCCCGACAGCAGCGCACAGACCAGGGGCCGGTCACCGAGGGTGCGCGACTCCTCATCCAGGAGCGTCCGCAGCACCTCGGCGGGGTCGCCGACCAGCGGGACCGCGGCGCCGATCTGCGCGGTCCAGGCGGCGACCTCGCGCGCGATGGCCCGATAGTAGAGGTCGGCCTTCGACGCCGCCACCAAGTAGATCGTCCCCTTGCCAACCCCCGCGCGGCTCGCGATCTCGCCGACGGCGGCCTTCTTGAAGCCAACCCGGCCGAAGACCTCCGTCGCTGCGTCGAGGACGCTCTCCGTCTTCGCGCTCTCCACGCCAGCCTCCTCGCTCACCTGCCCACCGGGCGCGGCCCGCGATTGGGCGCTCGAGGCGGGATCGTGTCAACGACTATCTCGGAGCGTGTCCCTGGTTCCACGCCGCGCGGGGCCGACGGGCGGCCGGCGCCTCCGCGGCCACACCCTCAACCCTTTGTTTCAACTAAATAAACCCGCTCTCAATCGACACATGGCACGCCTCTTGCTTTCAGCCGTCGCCGAGCGCCGCGAACGCGCTCTCTCACCGACCACAAGGAGCGCCGCCATGACCTCATCTCCCTCGGATCGACGCCTCGTGCTGCTCATCCCGCTGGCCGTCGTCGCCCTCTTCGGCGGCGCCCTCGCCCTGGCCCTGTCCTCCTCACCCCGCGCCGCGGAGCGCGACGCCACCGCCCGCGTCGACCGCGAGCCCGCCCGCCTCGTGCGGCCCGCCGAGGCGGCGCGGCCGGTCGTCAGCGTCCCCCCGGCCGTGCCGCCCGTCATCGACCCGGGGCCGGCGAAGGGGCCGGCGGCCTCGCCCTCGGGCGACGACGCCCCGAGCGGCGAGACCGTCCCTTCGACCGACGTCGTCAAGGCGCCCTGGGAGGTCGTGGCCGACACCAAGGCGGCGCTCGCCGCGCAGGCGCCCACGCGCAAGCCCGCCGAGGCCATCGCCGCCGCGCCCGACGCGGCGCGCCGACGCCCCGAGGGCCGCGCCCACACCCCAGCGCCCGCGCCCAAGGACGAACCCCGCGGCGGCGTCGAGGTCAAGCCGCGCGTCGAGATCGTCGAGAGCGCCCTCGCGCTCGGGGTCGAGGGCCGCGCCCCTGTGGGCGTGGGTGAGGTCTTCTCCACCGACGCCGACAAGGTCTGGGCGTGGGTAAAGGTCAACAACACCGGCGCCCCCACGTTCATCCGCATGGTCTGGCGCAAGGGCGATGAGGTGGCCTGGGAGCTCAAGCTCGACGTCGGCAAGTCCAGCGGCTGGCGCACCTGGTCCCGCAAGACCGTGCGCAAGTGGGACGTGGGCCAGTGGACCGTGGACGTCTTCGACGAGCGCGGCCTGCGGGTGGACGAGCTCGACTTCGAGATCAAGCCCGCTGAGGCGCTCAGGGCCGAGGCCGGCTGACCCGCGAGCCCACGAGGCGGCGGCAGGACCCGCCCAGCTCGGGCGTCTGCGGCGTCTGCGGGTGAGGGCTTTGCAGACCGCTCCCCCTGGGCTAGAGATCGGCGCTCGACGCCACGCGGTCCGGGAGGGTGCGGTGGAGGCAGAGGCACGAAGGCAGCGGCTCGACGCCGCGCGGCAGCTCGTCGACCAGGCGGGGCAGCTCGCCCAGCGCCATGACACGGCCGCCGCGCGGCGGCGCCTCGACGAGGCCGCAAACGCGCTGGCCTCCCTCGGCGACGACGCGGACCCGGCGCGCCTGACCGTCGCGGCGAGCGTCCACGAGGGCAAGGGCCAGGTGGCGCTGCAGGCCGGCCAGCTCGACGAGGCCTACCTCCAGCTGACCCAGGCGGTGGACCTCCTCGACCACCTGGGCCGCGCCGGCGGACAGCCGCGGCACCTCAACCTGGCGATCGCTCACATGAACCTCAGCTCCACCTGCGCTCAGCTCGGGCGGCACGACGAGGCCCTCGAGGAGAACGAGCGCGCCCTGGCGAACCTCGACGCCCTCGGGGACGAGCCGACGGCGCGCTTCATGCAGGTGGCCTCCCTCCAGGCCCGCGGCATGCTGCTCGCGACCGCCGGCGAGCCCGGCCCCGCGATCACCCTCTACGACCGGGCCATCGACCTGGCGGAGACGCTCCTGACCGAGGAGGACGCCCCCGAGGAGCTGCCGGAGCTGCTGACCCAGGTCCGGATCACCGCCTCGGTGACCCGCTTCGAGGCCGGGCGCCCCGACCAGGCGCGGGCCCAGGCGCGCGCTGCAGCCAGCGAGGCCTGGGATCGCTACGAGGTCACGGGGACCCCCCAGGCCGTCGACCAGTACCTCACCTCGGAGATGAACCTCGTGACCTTCTGCGAGGCCGCCGCCGACTACGCCGGCGCCGAGGACGCCCTGTTCCGCGTGCTCAAGCTCGTCGGGCCCCAGCCCGAGGTGCTCGCCCGCGGCCGCCAGCTCTATCAGGCGCTCGAGCGCCTCGAGGACGACGCCCTGCGGGCTGGCAACCTGCCGCGGGACGAGGTCGAAGAGAGCCTCGCCGAGATCGAGCGGATGATCTCGGAGACCGCGCACGCTTGACGACGCAGGGCACGGCGCCGCGCTTCGGCGCGGAGATGAAGGCGACCCTGCGGCTCGCCCTGCCCCTGGCGCTGGCCCAGGCCTCGGTGATGCTCATGGGCGTCGTCGACACGGCCGTCGTCGGGCGGCACTCGCCGCTGGAGCTCGGCGCCGTCTCCCTCGGCAACGCCCTGACCTACGGGACCCTCGTCTTCGGGATGGGCTTCGCCATGGCGCTGGAGCCGCTCGTCGCCCAGGCGCTGGGCGCGGCGGACCGGCGGCGAGCGTGGGGCTGGTGGCGCGTCGGCCTGCAGGTCGCGGCGGTCGCCGGGGTGCCGCTGACCGCCGTCACGCTGCTGCTGTCTCAGATCACGCCCGCCTTCGGGGTCGAGGCCGACCTCGCCGAGCGCGCCACCGCCTACCTCATGGCGCGGGCGCCGGCGATGCTGCTCTACCTCCCCTACATGGCCGCCCGCTCGGTCCTCCAGAGCCACCAGCGGACGCTCTCGCTGGTGATCGCGGCCGCCGTCGCCAACGTCTTCAACCTGCTGGCCAACGTGCTGCTGGTCAACGGCGACCGGGGCCTCGTCGCCCTGGGGCTGCCGGCGCTGGGGCTGCCGGAGCTGGGCGGCGTGGGCGCGGGCGTCGCCACCAGCGTGAGCACGGGCGTGATGCTCGTCATCATGCTCCGGGACCTGCGCCGCTACCGGCCCGCCGAGGGCGGCGAGCGGCCGCGGGACGGGCGCCGCCGCCTGCTGCGCCTCGGGCTCCCCCTCGGCCTTCAGCTCGCGGCCGAGTTCGTGGTCTTCTCGGCGGTGGGCGTGATGGCCGCGACCATCGACGCCGTCGCCGCCGGCGCGCACCAGATCGCCCTGCACTGCACGACGATGGCCTTCATGGCCGTCATCGGCGTGGGCGGGGCGACCTCCGCGCGGGTGGGCCACGCGGTCGGCCGCGGCGGCGGACCGGCGGTGCGGGGCGCGGCCCTGGCCGGCCTGACCGTAGGCCTCATCATCATGGCGACGTCGGCGCTGGCCTTCGTCACCGTCCCGGGCGCCCTCGCCGGCCTCTTCGCCCCCGACGAGCCCGCGGTCTTGGCCCTGGCCACGGAGCTGCTCGCCATCGGCGGCTTCTTCCAGCTCTTCGACGGCATCCAGGTCGTCATCGCCGGGGCGCTGCGGGGCGCCGGCGACGTCCGGCGTCCCTTCCTCATCACCCTCGCCTGCCACTGGGGCGTCGGCTTCCCCACCGCCGCGCTGTTGGCATTCACCGCCGGCCTTGGGGCCCACGGCCTGTGGTACGGCCTGACCGCGGGCCTCGCGATCGTCAGCGCCGCGCTGGCCTGGCGCTTCGTCGCGCTCACCCGGCGGCCCCTGGCGCGGGTGGACTGAGGTGCCCTGCCGCGGCGACCCACGGCGCGCCGCCCCGGACGGCCCCGGGCCCCGGACGGCCCCAGCCCCGACGCTACCTCGTGCTCGCCCGCAGCGCCGCGTTCACCAGGTCGCTCACCGCCTCATGGGTCAGCGCGCCCTCGCGATACCACTGGGCCTCGCCCGACGGCGACACCACCACGAACAACGGCAGGTTGACGCCGTGGCTCTTCACGAAGCTCTCAGGGAGCATCGCAAAGTGCCCCTGGCTCCGCTGCCACAGCGGATAGAGCCACTGGCCCGACTTGCGGTGGCGCTGCACGGCGGCGAGGTCGTCGATGGCCATGGTCACGAGCTCGACCCCGTGGGGCTTGAGCTGCCGGCGCAGCTCGCGCAGCTGCGTCAGCTCGTCGTCGGCGACGCACGGCACGCACCAGGTCGCCCAGTAGGCCATGACGAGGCCCTTGGAGCCCGCCAGGTGCCGCCCCAAGCTCGCGCGCCGGCCCCGGGCGCCGACCCGGTCGACCCTGAGGGCATCGGGCATCACCATCCGGCCTGTCATCCGCGCCAGGGTCTTCGGCCTGAAGGGGCGAAGCCCGGCGCGCACCTCGAGCTCGCCGACCCGCTGGCGCAGCGCCGCGTTGTCTGCCTTGACCGCGCCGATCTGCGCGCGCAGCGCCTCAACCTGATCCGCGAGCCCTTCGAGGCTCGCCAGCTGCTGCCGCGTGACGATGACGCCGTCGGGCCCGAGGTCGGGCTCGACGGGCCCCGAGGACGCGCAGGACCCGAGCGCGCCGGCCAGCGCGAGGGCCGTGGTCAGGGCCGTGACCTGCATCAGTCGTGACAGGGGTAGCTGAAGACGAGCGCGCTGCGGTTGGCCTGACGCGTCGACAGCTTCTGCTGCGCGAGGCGCTCGGCGTCGAGCTGGGTGAGGTACATCTTCTCGTGGCCATAGGTGATGTAGCCCACGCGATCGGACGCGAAGCCGAGGTTGTCCACCAGGAACTCACGCGTGTGCTCGGCGCGGTCGAGGGCGTAGCGGAGGTTGTCGCGCCACGGCCCCTCGCGGCTGGCGCGCCCCACGATGATGAGGTAGCCGGCCTCGCCGCTGATGGCCTCGATGAACTGCTGCAGCTTCTTTTTGTCCCCGGTGTCGAGGCGCGTCGACGCCGACTTGAAGGTGATCAGCTTGTGGGGCAGCCGCTGGATCAGCGTCATATACTGCCCGCGCGACAGCAGCTGCGCCTCGTCGACCTGCTTGCAGGCGCCCTCGTGACAGGCGCGCACGATCTCGTCGACGTGGCTGGTGAAGTTGGCGTCCTCACAGAAGGCCGCGCGCGCGAACGCCGCCGCCTGGTGGATGTCGCAGACGGTGTGATCGGGGTAGTCGGCGCAGATCGTCGTCAGGCGCCGCCGCATCCCGTCCATGTCGTCCTGGAGCGTCTCGAGCTTGGCCGTCGCCTGCAGGAGCTCGGCCGTCTTCTGCTCATACTCGAGGAGCGACACCGCGTTCGGCGGCAGCGGGGCCTCCGCGGGCGGCGGCGGCGGCGGCGTCGGCTTGGTCGTCGCGCAGCCGGCGCTCAATACGAGCCCCAGCGACAGGGCCAACAAGGTCGTCATCGTCATGGTTCGCACGACATCCCCCCTTTCGGTTCCGTGGACCAGGCTTCCGCACCTGCAAGTGCCATCTAGCACAAGCGCGCGGATTTATCCCGCGGGCCATCGAAGCCACCGAAGCCACCGCAGCGCTGGGCCGGCTCGGTCGGGCGCCGCCCGGCGCAAGGCGCGCGCCTTGGGTCTTGCGTTTGGCCCCGTCCCATGAGGACACCACCCGCCGAGCGCGGGGCTAGTGAGACCCGCTGCCGAGGTCGGGCGCCTCGTACTCGGGGGCCTGCAGCTCGGCCTCGATGACCAGGTAGTCCACGGCCTTGCCGCGCACGCGCCGGTTCCAGCCGGGGCCGGCGGTCACCTTGGGCGGCGCCGCCCTGCCCGGCAGCTTCAGGACCACCCGGCGCGCCGCCACCCGCCACGCCTGGGCGACCAGCGCCTCGGACAGGGGCGCCGTCACCGCCACCCGCCGCAGCAGCGACAGCCCCGGCGGCCCGCTCAGCGGGACGTCGAACATCGGGTCGAGGTAGACGGCGTCTGCGCTATGGGCGGCCATCCCCGCGAGGACCTCGGCGCCGCCTCCGTGGGCGACCGACACCCGCGCCGCCCCGGCGGACCAGGGCGCGCCCTCGGCGGCCAGCCGCGCGAGCCCCTCTTCGAGCAGGCTCGCCAGCACCGGGCTCCCCTCGACGCCGGCGACCTCGACGCCTAGGACCGAGGCGGCGTGCAGCGCGTCCCCCGCGAGGCCCAGGGTCGCGTCGACCACGCGCGTCAGCGGCGCCGCCGCGGCCGGCGCCAGGGCCCTGATCAGCGGGTGCCGGCGCCCGTCGCCCCGCTTGTAGTAGAACATCCCCGGGTGGACGTAGAGCACCTCGGCGCCGTCCTGGAGCTGCTCCCGCCCGCGGGCCACGACGTACGCGAGGTCGCCCCCGGCCCGCCGGACCGTCCGCGCCAGCGTCCCCGAGCGCGGCGCGTAGCGGGCGCCACACCGCTGGGCCACGGCGCGGGCGCGCGCCACCAGCCGCGGCGGCGGCGCCGGGGTCGTGGTGACGATGAGCCTCAAGCGCCTCGGCCCCGGTCGCCGCCGGAGCGACAGGGCCGGGGCTGCTCGCGGACCTTCGCCGCGGTGGCCGTGACGCGCGGCCCCGTGAGCCCCTGCTCGAGCCGGAGGGCGGCGGCGCCTGACCACGGATCGTCGCCCATGCCCGTGGGGATCGGGGGTCCCAGGTGCTGCTCGTCGGCCACAGGTGCTCCTCGCGACGCGGGGCGCCGCGTAGTATAGACAGCCCTCGGCTAGCACGAGAGGGCCCTGATGACCACGCAGCTCCGTCAAGATGACACCCAGATCGCCTCGATGGCCTTCGACCACCTGTGCCAGGTGGTCGCCATCGACAGCCAGAGCGACGAGCGCTCCGACACCATCCCCAGCACCGAGGGCCAGCGCGTGCTGGCCGCCGCCGTCGCCGACTTCTTCGCCGGCCTCGGCGCAGCCGTCGACCGCGACGACTTCGCCAACGTCATCGCCCGCTTCCCGGGCCGGGGTGCCGGCGCCGACGCCGCCCCCCTGGCGCTGATGGTGCACCTCGACACGGCCCGCGGCACCGCCGCCGTAGACGCGCTCTCGGTGCTGGAGGCTTGGGACGGTGGCCCCATCCCCTACCCGAAAAACCCACGCCTGCGGGTCGGCGTCGACACCTACCCGGCCGTCGCCGAGTTCGTCGGCCAAGACGTCGTCTTTGGCCCGGGCGACGCGCCCTTCGGCCTCGACGACAAGCTGGGCCTGACCCACCTGATGAGCCTCGCGCGCCTGCTGAAGGACAACCCCCAGATCCCCCACCCGCCGCTGTACCTCATCGGGCGCCCCGACGAGGAGGTCGGCCGCATGGAGGCCGTCGTGGGCCTGGCCGCCTACCTGGCCGACGCGGGGGTCACCAGCGGCTACACCGTCGACGGGATCCTGCCCTTCGAGGTGAACGTGGAGAACTTCAACGCGGCCCACGCGGCCGTCCGCTTCCCAAGCCGCGCCGTGCCGGTCGCCCGGCAGGCCCGCGCCTACGGCGTGCAGATCGGCGGCGTCAACACCCACGGCGCCACGGCCAAGGCCGAGGGCTATCGCGCGGCCACCCGCTTCGGCGCCGAGCTCCTGGCGCAACTGCGCGCCGGTGGCGCCGAGCCCGTGCCCCTGGCCTTCACCTCCAACGAGCTGCGCGACTGTGACGGCTACCTGGAGCTCGCCCTCACCGGCGACGACGCGGCCGCGCGCCTCGCCGCCGCCTGCGAGGCCGTCATCGGGCCCCACCTGCCGCGCGGCGCCTCCTGGTCGGTCGATCCCGCCGAGACCGCCCCCGCCGAGGCCGACGGCGCCGTCGACGACATGCTCGCCTTCGTCGCGCGCTTGCTCGCCTCGGATCCCGGCTTCCCCCTTGCCGCCGAGGCCTCCGAGGGGCGCCAGGGCTACTCGGCCCCCTTCCGCGCGCGCAGCCCCAGCGCCGGCGGCGTCGTGCTCGACGTGCGCCTACGCGACTTCGATCCCGACGGCCTCGAGGCCCGCAAGGCCCACATCGCCGAGCTCGCCCGGGGCCAGGCCGGCGCCGAGGTCTCGATCGTCGATCAATACGTCAACATGGGCCCGCGCCTGGCGGACCGCCCGGAGCTGCGGCGCTGGGCCCTCGACGCCGCCCGGGCCGTCGGCGTCCGCGTCCGCGAGGTGCCCATCCGCGGCGGCACCGGCGTCGATCCCTTCCTCGACAAGGGCGTCGCCGTCGCCAACGTCGGCACCGGCTACTTCGCGCCCGAGAGTGAAAAGGAGATCACCTCGCTGCAGATGATGGCCGCCCACGCCCGCTGGCTCGTCGAGCTCGTCGCGCGCGCCGCCCACGGCTGACCCGGCTCCGCCGCGAGCTCCAGCCGCGCTTCATCGCGAGCCCCAGCCGCGGAGCGCGGCCGGTCAGGGCGCCAGCAGAAACGCCAGCAGCCCGCCCAGCCCCAGCATGACGATGGCGAGGGCCACCACGATCCCGGTGCGGCTCTTGGCGGCGTCGTCGCCGCGACGGACGCGGCCGTCGAGGCTGACATCGGGAGCGGCCGCGGCGGCGCGGATCGCCTCCTGGACGTCGGCGGTGGAGACGTCGCCCTCGAGCATCGTCCCGCTGGCGGAGAAGAAGTCGTCCGGCTGTGGCTTGCGCTTGCGCCGGCCCTTGCCGCGCCGCGCCTGCCTGGCGGCCTTGTGGGTGCCCGTATCCCGGCGCGGCAGGGAGGCTTTGAGGAGCTCGGGCACCGGCTCCTCGACGGTCATCGCCGACTCGGTGAACGCTGCGTCGTGCAGGTCCGGCGGCGGACGCGGGACCGCAGAGGGGCTCCGGCGGCGCTGGCGACCGGGGGTGCGCACCCGATGCGGCGCCGAGCGCGTACCGCCCGCCTTGCGCCGAAGCCCCGGCGTCGGCGTCGGCGTCGGCGTCGGCGTCCGGCCCCGCGGCCGCGGCGGTGGGCTGACCGCCTGGGCGCGGCGGCGGGCGATCTCGGCCTCGTAGACCGTCTGCATGTAGGTCTTGAGGCTCTCGGCGTCGAGGTCATCGACGTTCTTGTAGTACCAGCGCGTCAGGTCGCGGTTGAAGGCTTCGACGTCGGCGTGGCGCTGCTCGCGGTCCTTGGCGAGGGCCTGCAGGATGATGCCGTCGAGCTCCTGGTCGACCCCCGGCCGCAAGCTCGAGGGCGCCGCGGCCGGGTCCTTCAGGACGGCCGTCAGCGTCTCGAAGTCCGTCACCCGCAAGAACAGCCGCTCGCCCGTCAGCATCTCCCACAGCACCGTGGCCAGGGCGAACAGGTCGCTGCGCGGGTCGAGGGGCTTGCCCCGGGCCTGCTCGGGGCTCATGTAGGCCACCTTGCCCTTGACGGTGCCGGCCTGGGTCTTGGTGCTGCGCTCGGCCGCCTTGGCGATGCCGAAGTCCATCAGCTTGACCTCGCCCAGGTAGGAGATCATCGCGTTGTGGGGCGAGATGTCGCGGTGGATGATGTTGAGGGGGCGTCCCTTGTGCTCCTTGGTGTGCGCGTAGTGCAGCCCCTTGGCCAGCTCCATGGCGACGGCCACGCACTGGGCGACCGACAGGGGCTGGCGCGTTTTTTCGCCGAACTTCAGGACGTTGGACAGATCCTCGCCCTCGATGTACTCCATCGCGATGTAGTAGGCGCCCTCGTACACGTCGAAGTCGAAGATCTGCACGATATTGGCGTGCTGCAGCTTCGCGGTGATCGAGGCCTCGTCGATGAACATCTTTACGAAGTCCCGATCCTCCGAGAAGTGGGGCAGGATCCGCTTGATGACGATGTCCTTCTCGAACCCCTCGGCGCCGGCGGCCTTGGCCTTGAAGATCTCAGCCATCCCGCCGGTGGCGAGCTTGTCTAGCAAGATGTACTTGCCGAACTTCTGAGGGAACTTCTGACTCATCGACTCCAGCCCGGCCCGACGCTAGCAGAACGCGCAGCGAGGCACCACCGACCCAAGCACGGGCGGCCTGGGGGGTCAAAAAGTCGCGCGGCGGCTGTTCAGCGCTTGGGGTGCCCCTTTGGCCGCAGGGCCCGTAGCGCCTCCTCGCGCTCCGAGGCCTCGCGGATGCGCCCCGTCAACACGCGCATCACCGCCAGGCCGATGGTGCCGTTGTCGCGCACGATCGTCCGGAACTGCTCGGCCGACAGGCGGTAGACCACGACGTCGGTCGCGCAGACCGCGCCGGCGGTTCGCGTCGCCCCGTCGATGATGGCGATCTCGCCGAGCACCCGCGCCTGGCCGAGGGTGTTGATGACCGCGCCGCCCGCGACCACATTCACCCACCCCTCGACGATGACGTACAGGCTCGAGCCCGAGTCCCCCTCGTTGAAGATGGGGGTCTTGGCCTTGAAGCTGCGCCGCTCGCAGGCCGCCGCGATCGGCAGCAGCTCCATCCCCGGCACCTCGCGGAAGAGCTCGACCTCTTTGAGGAAGCTCAGGCGCCGGCCCAGCTCGGCCGACACCCCGGCGTTGTCGGAGTCGGGCCCGCAGTAGGCGAGCACGGCCTCGAGCCAGGGGTCCTCGGCATCCTCCGGGTCCTTGCCCGGCACCAGCGGCGCCGCATCCCCCATGCCTGCGAGCTTGCGCCCCTGCTGCACCACGGACGGCAGCGCCACCTCGCCCACCTGCCGCAGCATCTCCGTCGCGAGCCGCTGGATCTGCCTGTTCGCCGGCACCTGCGCGGGGTACAGCCGCCTGAAGACCCGCCAGTACAGCTCGCCCACCAGGGCGTTGAGCGTCGGGTGGTGGGCGCCGGCCTCGATGGCCTCTACCGCGAGCCGGATCGCCTCCTGATAGGCCAGCGCGACGGGCTCGCGCAGCTCCTGCAGGTCGCGCCGCCACTGGGGCGCCCGGGTCGCCGACGCGCTCGCGTCCAGGAGCCGCGCCTGCAGCGCGTCGATGACGGCCTCGGTCCCGTAGAGCTCGTCGAGGTGCGCCCGGACCTCACCCAGGGCCTTCTGCCCGAGCTCCACGCGCTGGCGCAGGCGCCGCCGCCCTGCCAGGTGGTTGTCGACGTCAGCCATCAGCTCGGCCGCGGACTGGTAGCGGTCCTCCGGGCGCTTGCTCATCGCCTTGAGGCAGATGCGCTCGAGGGCCTCGGGGACGCGCCGGCCGGGGTTGCGCCTGCTCGGCGGGATGGGGTCCACATCGAGCACCTTGTGCAGCGTGTCCTGCTTGCTCTCGCCGACGAAGGGCCGCGCGAGGCAGAGCATCGCGTACAGCAGCCCGCCCAGCGCCCACACGTCGGTCCGCTGGTCGTACTTGGTGACGTCGCCGATGACCTGCTCGGGCGCCATGAAGCCCGGCGTGCCGCTCCAGAACTGGCTGCGCGCCTGCAGCGTCCCCTGCTCGCCCATCACGAAGGCCAGGCCCCAGTCGACCAGCATCACCTCGCCGTAGTGGCCGATGAGGACGTTGTTGGGCTTGAGATCACAGTGGACCACGCGCCGGTCGTGGGCGTAGATGCAGGCCTGACAGACCTCGATGAAGACGGTCAGCAGGCGATCGAGGTCGAAGCGCGCCTCCATCTCGGGGTCGTGCTTGCGCAGCCCCTGCAGCGCCTCTCCCAGGGTGTAGCCGTCGAGGCGCTTCATCACGTAGTACGGCCCCAGATCCTCGGAGTAGCCGAGCTGGTAGACGGGCACGATGTTCGGGTGCTCGAGGCCACCGGTGATGATGGCCTCCTCGAAGAAGGCCCTCAGGAGCAGCGGGCTCGAGCGGTGCTTGTCGTGCAGCAGCTTCACCGCGACGCTGCGGCGGAGGTCGCGGTCGACGCCGTGGACGACATAGCCGGCGCCGCCCTTACCGATGCGACCGCCGAGGGCGTATTGGTGAATTCCGTCCGCGTCCAGGGCGGGGCCGTCCGCGTCGAGGCCGGGGCTGACCGTGGGCTCGATGTCGTTGTCTGCGCAAAAGCGGGCCAGCCTCGTCAGGGTCTTGGTGCGCGCGGTGAGGCCGACGTTCGTAGCCTCGTGGATGACGCGCCGGGCGATCGGCGCCTTGGCTGCCTGCCCGAGGTCGGTGCTGTCCTCCTGGAGGCCGTCGAGGTCGGTGATGTGGCCGATCGCCTCGTCCAGGTCGACCCAACGCTCGGTGTCGACGACCGACCCGGTGCGGGCCGCGGGGGTCCCCGCAGACCCGTCCAAGGCGGGGGGGGCGCCGCCGCGCAGCACCTCTGTGACGATCTGATCGAGGGTCTCGGCGGCGCTCGCGTCGGTGATGACCGCCGCCTCGCCACGCAGCGTCCGCGCCCCGTACAGGGCCATCACCGTGCACAGCTCGTTGAGGCGCAGCCGGCCCTGCCTGAGCAGGGTCAGGGAGTACTGAATGGCTTCTTCGGAAATGGCCAAAGCGCTCCGAGGCCGGCGCGTTCAGGCGCCTCGCCGGTGGCCGTTGTAACCCGGGGTGGCCCGCCCCGCCACTGTTCCACCGGTTGTCGGCGCAACGACCGCGCCCCGATCCCGGGCTCGCCGCTCCTGGCGCGCGTTCACGCGGTCGCCGGCGCTCGCGTCACCTGGCGGCGCGCGGCCGGACGCGCGCCCGGAGCGCTGGCGCTTCGTCGCGATCGCGCGGGCCGCGGGGCGCGCTTTTCGACGGCTGCGCAAGCCGTCAGCTTGACCACGGAACCCCGCAAATCGTAGACAGGGGGCCGCGACGCCCCTCGTGGGGCCCGCGACCCGCCCCAAGGCACCAAAAAAGCAACGCAATCAAGGCACCTCGCGGCGTGCTCGCGCGGGGCCACCGGCACCCCGATGGGGTGCTCCAACGTGGGCGACCCGTCGCCCCTTCTCCGACGAAGGAACTCATCATGCGCCGACTGACCCTGCCGCTGGCGATCGCAAGCGGGCTCTCCGCTCTCCTCGTGGCCACCGCCGCCTTCGCGGGCGCCGATCCGGGCCTGCTCCCCACCCAGGGCGACATCGTCAAGGAGTCCGAGAAGAAGGACTCGGCCTGGGACCCCTCCCTGAGCCTCGGCGCGAGCCTGGCCCTGTCGAGCAACTCCGACGTCGTCGGCCAGCCCGACGGCTCCTCCTACACGGTGGGCCTGAACCTGCACGGCAGCCTCAACTACCTCAAGGAGATGCACGACTGGCGCAACACGCTCAAGATCCAAGAGGTCTTCAGCCGCACTCCGATCATCGACAGCTGGGTCAAGACCATCGACCAGCTGCTCATCGAGAGCATCTACTACATGCGCATCACCCCGCGGTTCGGCCCCTTCGCGAGCTTCAAGATGGAGACGGCGATCTTCGAGGGCTTCGACGTCCGCGGCGCCGACACCACCTACGTCCTCGCCGGCGACACCCTGGCGACCAGCGTCCGGCGCATCAAGCTCACCGACGCCTTCCAGCCGCTGGTCCTCAAGGAGTCCATCGGCGTGTTCTACCGCCCCATCGCAGAGGACTTCCTCGGCATCAACCTCCGCGCCGGCTTCGGCGCTCACGAGACCTTCGCGGCCGGCGCCCTGGTCGTCGACGACAGCGCTGACACCGCTGAGCTGGAGCTGCGCGAGCTCGAGGACTTCGTCCAGGCCGGCGCCGTCATCGGCCTCGAGGCCAAGGGCGAGCTGGAGGACGGCCGCGTGTCCTACAGCGCCCACGGTGAGGTCATGTTCCCGCTCATCAACGACGACGCCGAGGATCGCAGCGTCATGGACCTGACCAACTACGACTTCGGCGTCAAGATCGCCTTCAAGCTCTTCGAGTGGGCCTCCCTCGACTACGAGTTCAAGGCCTACCTCCAGCCCCAGGTCTCCGAGGACTGGCAGGTCCAGAACAACCTGCTGCTGACCCTCAGCTACACCCTCATCGAGTAGCCTGGACCCGGCGCCCCGCCCCCTAAACCAACGCTCCCGACCACGCAGACAGCAAGGAGAACCAACTCATGAACGGACTGTTCGCCGCCGCCGAGGCGGCCACCACGGAGGCCGCCGCCGCTGCCGCCGAGGAAGCCGCCGCCGCCTCCACCACCATCGACAGTCTCCTCCAACAGCTCCCCGAGTGGGGGATGAAGATCGTCGGCGTCCTCGCGGTCTTCATCATCGGCAAGTGGATCGCGGGCAAGCTCGGCCGCTGGGTCACCGCGACCCTCGCCAAGCGCGACTTCGACGCCACCCTCGGCAAGTTCTTCGGCGACCTGACCCGCATCTTCCTGCTGATCGTCGTGGTCATGGCGGCGCTGAGCATCTTCGGCATCGAGACGACCAGCATCACCGCGGTCCTCGCCGCGGCCGGCTTCGCCGTCGGTATGGCGCTCCAGGGCAGCCTCGGCAACTTCGCCTCGGGCGTCATGCTCATCATCTTCCGCCCCTTCAAGATCGGCGACGTCATCAAGGCCGCCGGTGAGGTCGGCAAGGTCGACAACATCGGCATGTTCGTCACCAGCCTCGACACCCCGGACAACCGCCGCATCTTCGTCGGCAACTCGGCCATCTGGAGCGGGAACATCGAGAACCTCACCCACCACGACCTGCGCCGCGCCGACGTGCCCGTGGGCTGCGACTACAGCGCCACCATCCCCGAGACCCGCAAGGTCCTCGAGAGCGCCATCGCGCTCGTCGACTCCCGCGTCAAGGACGCCCCGCACCAGGTCTACCTCGTCGACCTCGGCGGCAGCTCCGTCGACTGGCAGGTTCGCGTGTGGTGCAAGGCCGAGGACTGGTTCACCTGCCGCGAGCAGACCGTCATGGCCACCAAGAAGGTCCTCGACGCCGCCGGCATCGGGATCCCCTTCCCGCAGATGGATGTGCACGTCGACGGCAAGCTCGGCGAGTAGCCGGGCCGCGCTCGACAGCTGCCTACGAGACGCCCGCCGCGCACCCCGCGGCGGGCGTCTTCGTCTTGGCCTCACGGTCCCGATTCCCCGATACGGTCCGCCCCCTGTCCCCCACGCCCAGGAACGTCGACCTTGAGCACGGCCGCCGACATGCCCGCGGAGCGCCTCGGCGCCGGCCGGGACCGCGCCGAGGCGGGCCTGGACCGCGCCTTCAAGGCCCTCGGCTCCCGCCTGCTGGTCCTGGCGCTGCAGTGGTTCGTGACCATCCTCCCCGAGGAGGTCGCCCAGACCGGCCTGCGCGCGGGGATCGACGTCACCCTCCAGCTGGGCGCGGGCCTCGCGGCGCTCTTGCTCGCCGTCGCCGCCTTCGAGGCGCGCCCCGGCGCCCGCGCCCAAGGCGCCCCACGGCTGATGGCCGGGGCGCTCGTCGCCCTCTCGGCGGCCGCGGCCCTCGAGCTGTTCGCCGCCCTGGACCTCGCCCTCGGTCTCACGGACGCGACGGCGTCGCTGCTCCGCGGCGGGCGCCTGGCGCTGCTCGCCGGCCTCACGATCCTGTGCGCGGCCGCGGCCCGGCTGGCCCACGCGGCCGGCGCCCAAGGCGCCCTGCGCTGGCTCCTGGTCGCCCAGCTGGCGGTCACCGCCGTCCTGGCGGCCTACGGCGCGCTGGAGCTCACCGGCCTCACCGCCGAGGCGACCTGGGCGACCCTGGTCGGCCTGGCCGCGCTGCTCGCCGGCGGCCTGGCGATGGTCGCGCTCCACGCCCTCGCTGGCCGCCTCCACGACCGGGTGCCGACGCCCTCCCCCGCCCGCCGCGTCGACGCCCCGGAGCTCGACGACATCAGCGCCGCACGCTGGCCCCCCCGGCGCGTCATCCCGCCGCCCGCCGCGCTCGGCGACGGCGACGACGACGACGACGACCCGGACGGCGAGCCGTGGGTCCCCCGCGAGCCGCGCTTGGTCCGGGCCGCGGGCGCGCTGCCGGAGCGCGACGGCTGGAGCCAGGCCCGCGACGGGCTGCGGCTGTTCTTGCGCGCGCTGGCCTGGCGCTTCGCCCTGGCGATGTTCGGGGCGCTCTTCGCCGGCGGCCTCTTCGGCCCGACGCCGAGCCTCGTCTTGACCGGGCTCGTCACCGCCGGGCTCATCGCCGCGTCGGTGGGCGCGGTCTTCGGCCTGACGGGCCTCGCGCGCGTCCCCGCGGCCACCGGCGCTCGAGCCCCCGCGCGCCTCGCCGGCACCCTCGCCGCCACGATGACCGTCGCCGATCTCCTCACGATCACCTTCGTGATCGCGGCCCTCATCGGCGTCGCGCCCTGGCGGGGCTGGCTGGGCCACATGCTCCTCGCCAGCCACGGCCTGGCCTTCGCCCTGCTGGCGGTGCTGCTCTTCGCCCTCGCGCGCCTCGGCGCCCGCCTCCGCGTCGCCGAGCTCGTCGGCCGCGCGCCGCCGCTGATGGGGCTCCTGCTGGCGGTGGCCGCCGGCCTCGTCGGCGCCTTGCTCCTCGGCCGCTCCCCCGAGTCCGAGGTCGCCAACCTGTCCTACTACCTGGGCGGGCTGACGATCATCCTCCTCGTGTTCGCCATGGCCATCTACCTGCGCCTGCTCCACGAGGCCGCCGAGGCCATCGACGACCACATCCGAGCCGCGGACCTGGGCGCCTGAGCGCCTTGGGGGCCCAGCCCATGACCGGCCGCAGTCGAGCAGCGGTATTCGGTCGGCCTTCACGAGCGGCGAGTCCCGGCGCCGCACGCGCTGAGGTCCTCGAAGCCGCCGCGCACGATGAGGTCCTCGAAGCGCACGCGGCCTCGGCACCGCGCACGCCCGCGAGTCGCCGAACGTGACAACGCCCGCGGGCCGGGGGCTCGCGGGCGCTGTCGCGGCGGCGCGGGCGGGGGGCCGCGCTCCAGGTCTCGTGCGGTCCTAGAAGCTGTAGGAGGCCGAGACGGTGCTGGCCAGGGGGCCCTCAGTGCCCAGGAAGGCCGGGCTGTTGGTCAGCCAGTTGTTCTGCAAGGCGACGTCGGCGCGGAACTTGTCGAAGACCAGCCCAAAGCCGGCGCTCCACCCAAAGGAGCCACCGGTGCTGCTCGAGGAGGTGTCGTTCTCGTCGCTATTGCCAGCGATGATCCACGCGTAGTTGAGGCCGGCGCGGAACTGGAACCAATCGGTGAGGTCCACCTCGGCGGCCATGCGCAGGCCGGGCACCACGATCGCCGTGTCGGTGATCGCGTCGTTGTCGGCGTCGACGTCGGGGTCGGTGGTGATCGTCCCGAAGGCCAGGACGCCGTAGGCGGCGATGCGGGCCTTTTCGAGCTTGTAGACGGGGCCGGCGCCGGCGCTCACGTCGAGGCCGAAGACGCTGTTGGAGGCCTCGACGCCACCGGTGGCGGTGGTGATGCCGCCGAAGCTGAGGCCCAGGTGGCCGAGGACACCGAGCTCGACCATGTCGGCCATCGGCAGGTAGAAGCGGCCGTCGAGGTTGACGTTGATGTCGTTGCCGCTGGTCTCGGCGCCGGCCCCGTTGTCGTCGCTGCCCAGGCCGATGGCCAGGTTCAGGGCGAGGTCCATGTCCATGCCGTCCTCGCTGAAGGTGGAGTAGCCGCCGGTCAGCAGCAGCGAGGTCTGACCGTCGCTGACGTCGACGCCGCCCGTCGAGTTGCTGGTGCCCGCGTGGGCGAGGCCGAGGCGGAAGCCGAGGTTGGCGTCCTCACCCATCTTCATGGAGAGCAGCAGGTCGACGATGGTGGCGGGGGCGTCCCAAGTGCTCGACAGCACACCGAAGGACAGGGCGCCCTCGAGCAGCGCCGTGTGCGCCTCTGCCGGAACCATCAGGCCGTTGTACGGGCCGGTGTTGTCGCTGCGGTGGGCGACGACGCCGAAGGCCATCTCATCGGTGCCGAAGATGAGCTGCCCGTCGCCCGTGGCGCTGTCGGCGCCCATGCTGAAGCGGACCAGGTTGCGGTAGTCGAGGGCGAGCTGCGGGAAGACGAAGACGTCGGTCACGTCCTCGAGCAGCACATTGCCGTGCAGGGACGCCCGCCGGGACGCGCTGGCATTCGCCGCGAGGGCGAAGACGAGCGTGGCGGTGAGGCCCAGGGTAAGGGTGCGCGTGAACAGACGCATGTGTGAATCCTCCTCATCAGGGTCGGTGAGTGGCGCGAAGATACACGCATCGATGGCGCCTGCAACTTCTCCCCGGGGCTTTTTTCGAGAGCGGGCGCTCGGTCCGTCGACGGGGCGAGACTCGCTTGAAGATCCCGCCGTGGCGGCCCTATTGGGGCTGCCGATAGTGACGCACCGCGGCACATCGATGACGTCTTCTCTCCACTGTGCACACGCCCCCCGGGTAGGGATTTGATGGCGTTCGCCGCGGCGGGCTGCTAAAGCCACCGCCGTGAGACGACTCGACCTGGAACAGATGGCCACCGAGCCCCGCTGGCCTGTGGATCGTATCCACGCGCTGCCCGGCCAGGTCCGGGGCAACGCGCTGCGCGCCTGGGGCGTCCACGTCGCGCGCCACTGGGGCCCCGAGGCGCCCGACCTCGTGCGCGACCGCCTTGGCCTCGACGACAAGACCCTGCCAGACGTCCCGACCAAGCGGCACTGGCTGCCGATGTACGTCCAGATCCGCCTCGCCCACGTCGTCGTCGACGAGTGGCTCGACGGTGACATGCGCCGCTTCGAGGCCGTCTTCGGCGAGTCCTCGGGCACCGGCGACAAGGTCATGCGCTGGGTCGCCACGAAGCTCGGCCCCACGGCGGTCCTGCGCCGCGCCAGCGGTTACCACGGCAGCGTCTGCACCGCCGGGCGCCTGGCCTCGACGGCGAACGCGCGCTCGGCCTGCCTCGACTTCCGCGGGGCCGACGTCTTCGGCAACCCCACCTGGCGCCTGCTCAACATGATGAGCATGCGGACCATGTTCTCGTTCATGAAGCGCGACCTCATCACCCTCGTCGGGGTGGATCGCGGCCCTCGCGACTTCACGATCGAGCTGGGCTGGGTGTAGCCCGTGGCGCAGCGCGGCGCCGATCTCCCAGGCGACAGCATCTTCGCGCAGATGGGGCTGTTGTCCGACCCCACCCGCGCCCGCATCCTGCGGGTCCTCGAGCGCGAGGAGCTCGGCGTGGGCGAGCTCAGCCGGGTCCTGCAGCTCCCCCAGTCCACCGTCAGCCGCCACCTCAAGGCGCTGCTGCTCCACGGCTGGATCGAGCGCCGCGCCGAGGGCGCCTCCTCCCGGGTCCGCATGTCCCGCGAAGCGCCGACCGCCGAGGCCACTGAGCTGTGGACCCTGGTCCGCGACGACCCGAGCTGTGCCCGCGGCGCCGCCGAGGACCGCGTGCGCCTCGAGGACCTCATCGCCCTGCGCCAGGTCGACTCCCGCGCCTTCTTCGGGCGGGTCGCAGCCCGCTGGGATGCCCTGCGCGACGAGCTCTTCGGCGACGGCTTCACCCTGCCCGCGCTGACGGCGCTGCTGCCGCCCAGCTGGACGGTGGTCGACCTCGGCTGCGGGACCGGCGAGGCCCTGGCGCGCCTGGCCCCGAGCGTCGCCCGTGTCATCGGCGTCGATCAGGAGGCCTCGATGATCGAGGCCGCCCGCGCGAGGCTCGCGGGCCGCGACAACGTCGAGCTCGTCGAGGCGGGCCTATCGGCCGTACCGCTGCCCGACGCGCTCGCCGACGCCGCGCTCCTCGTGCTCGTCCTGCACCACCTGCCCGAGCCGGCCGAGGCGCTGCGCGAGGCCCGGCGCCTTTTGCGACCAGGCGGCGCGCTGGTGGTCGTCGACATGGTCGCCCACGACAGGGGCGAGTACCGCCAGACCATGGGACACCTGCACCTGGGCTTCTCCGCCGAGGGGATCACCGCGCTCGCCGCCGCCGCCGGCCTCACCCTCGACGACCTCCGCCAGCTGCCGGCGGTCCCCGACGCTCAGGGGCCCGCGCTCTTCGTGGCCCGGCTGGTCTGTCCCTGAGGCGTCGCCGCCCGCGCCCGAGGTTTTTTCCAACCCCGAGCTTGCGTTCGCCGGCGAAGGCCTCTATCCACCCATCCGAATCAACGGATTAAACCATCCCACAGACCAAGAGGGCCTGATGTCCGTGTCTCCGATCCACTCGCTCCCGACCTTCATGGACACCTCCGAGGCCCTGTTCGCGGGCCTGCCTTACAAGGTGGCCAGCCTCGACGCCGACGTGGTCCGCTGGGGCCGCAAAGAGCTCGACCTCGCCCTGGAGGAGATGCCCGGCCTCGCCGCCCTGCGCGAGGAGTTCGCCGGCAAACGCCCCCTGAAGGGCGCCCGCATCATGGGCTCGCTCCACATGACCGTCCAGACCGGCGTGCTCATCGAGACCCTGGTGGACCTCGGCGCCGAGGTGCGCTGGGTGTCCTGCAACATCTTCTCGACCCAGGATCACGCCGCCGCTGCCGTCGTCGTGGGCCCCAGCGGCACCCCCGACGCCCCCGCCGGCGTGCCGGTCTACGCCTGGAAGGGCGAGAGCCTGCCCGAGTACTGGTGGTGCACCGTGCAGGCCCTCGACTGGCCCGACGCGGACGGCTGCAACCTCATCGTCGACGACGGCGGTGACGCGACGCTGCTCATCCACCTCGGCTACGAGCACGAGCAGGCCGGTACCCTGCCCGACGTCGCCAGCGCCGGCAGCGCCGAGGAGGCCGTCATCTACCAGGTCATCCGCGACGTCCGCGCGGCCCGCGGCGACACCTACTGGACGAAGATGATCGCCGGCATCCGCGGCGTCTCCGAGGAGACCAC
>PDWJ01001113.1_pt1 | contig 34624 bp, 26 predicted proteins | sample 1430881 | NCBI WGS metagenome assembly PDWJ01 (sample SAMN01162460, study PRJNA174530) | Oral metagenome, whole genome shotgun sequencing project. | biome: Marine environment; feature: Marine mammal; material: Swab sample of the gingival sulcus; isolation source: swab sample of gingival sulcus...
TTAAAGAGATATAAGATGAAACGTATTATACTATTGATATTAGTCTTTTTTGTAAGTATTGTAGTGTCATTTGCACAAGAAACTAAAATATCATCAAAAGAATATAAAGAGTTGATAGAAAAATCCAGTAAGGAATGGAAGGAAAAGCAAAAGGCTTGGAAAGCTAAACACAATAAATGGAAACAAGATAGTTTAGACTTAGCTGAGCAAAATGCTGCTTTCCGAAAAAAAAATGTGGAAGATAATAAGCAGTTGGGAAAAATGAGAGGTCAAGTTGATAGCTTGAAACGTACACTAAAAGCCCAAAAGGGAAAAAGTAAAACCGATCTTAAAGCAGCTTTAGAACGAAAAGAATCCGAACATAATAAAAAGATAAAAACTTTAAAACAAGCTATTGATGATTCAAAAAAATACCGTAAGAATCAAAAAAAACAGATAGATAGTCTTCAAACAAGACTCAGGGAAATAAGTGATTCTACTAAAAGTTATGCGAATGATATAAAGAAATATCAGGGTGAAAGTGAAATTATGCATGACAGCATTAGCCAATTAAGTGACAGCATTAGTCAGTTAAATGATCAATTGGTTCTTTTAGACTCTGTGCAAAAGAAAGTTGAAGATTTGCAACAAACATTGACAAAATCGCAAGAGATGTTAGAGAAGTTTGATTCTATGGCAAATGAAGAGATGAATACCATTAAAGAGAGTGTTGATGACCTTATGAATAGTGATTTGAATGTGTCTTTGTCGAATCTGACATATATCAGAACGAAAGAAAAAATAAAAGATTTGAAAAAGGTATTTCCGGATAGTGGTGTTTTGGGGGAAGAAGAGAAGAAACTTTCTAAATATGAGGATATAGCAGGAATAATTGATGATTCTAAGCATTTGGTCGAGATTTCATACAATAAGGATGCGGTAAATGGCAAATTAAGGGAATTACAAGATGTTAAGAATCAATACAGCAACGATAGGGCTGTTTGGGGTAAAATAAATGAATGGGAAACTATATTAAGTGAGTATTGCTATCATTATTATATATCGGCAAGAGGTATGGATAAGATAAAAAAAGTAAATAGTGATAAAATGAAAGAAAAATTGTATGACAATCTTATAAAAAAGCTATCTAATTATTCTTATTTAGAAACAGAGGTTGAAATTTTTTTTAGATCAGATAAAAAAAATAACCCTTTGGAAGTAGGTTTAACCATCGATTGCAATTAATAAAAAAAAGGCTATCAATGAACAATAAGATACATATAGCACATAAAGACCTCAACTATTTGGTAAAGATAAATTATTCACAAATTTATTCAAAGCTTAAGCGTGTGCTTAGCCCTGAAGAATTGCTATGTTTTGCCAGAGTAGATATACGTACTAATGATAGTATTTGGTATATTGATAGACCGGAAAAGGGGGTGTCTTATCCGAAAGCCACTCCGGCACAACAAGCTGCGGCAGGCGAGGTGCTGTTAAATATCAAAGAAAAGTTGCGTATGGCTTTTGAGAAAGATGCCGAAATGTATCCTTATGTCAATACTTTGTTTAAGGTGCCGGCAGATGATCGTATTTATTTGTTTCCAAATGGCGATGGTGGTGTGGCTGTTACCTTAGCTCCTTGGGGCTGTAGCTTTCTCAGACAACAACGCGATTTCAATCCTGTAGGGCATATTATACAACAAGCCGAAAAAGATATTATAGATGTGCAAGTGCAGGCTAGTTATAGCGATGGTTCTATAATAGCAGATCAAACTCTGTATTTCTGCTATGGTAGTTTAAATAAAGCTATGAATACCAATGCCGAAGGTGTTTTGCAACCGGGTAAACTACGAATAGCAAGTGAGTTTGTTATAGCCAATACTGCCGATCGTAGTCAAGATGAAGTGGCTTGTGTGGTAGAAAAAAACAAAACAAACTATCCTATCGTATTCCCTTTTTATGTGGAGGCTAGCGTGCAAGTGCTTAATCAGTTAGACGAGCCTATGCCTAACTACGACGTGCATGCATTGCATTCGCAAAAAGAAGAGCTATTGCATACCGATAGCGAGGGGTATTTCAATATCGGCCGTATAGTGTTAGATAATAATCCATTGCGCCTTGTTTCGGCTGCTAATAAAGCACTATTTCAGGAGTATGCTTTGCAAAAAGAAGAGAATCAACTTGTTTTTAAAATAACAGATGACATTAAACGTACTGCTATTTTAAGAATACAGGAAAAAGGTACTGCTAAACCTTTGGAAAATTATCCTATACAATTAAGGTCAGAAGAGCAGACGAGCCATTATACATCAGACAATGAGGGTAATGCAATTATAAACGATTTGTCCATAGATCAAAACATAGAAGTTATTGATGGTAAAAATGAGTATAACTACAAGCAATATACCATACAACAGCAAGACAATAATTTTATTTTTGAGGTGGAATTGCCCAAGGAAAAAACAGTAACTATTCTGGTGTTGGATCACAAGAAAAAACCTCTTATTAATCATCCGGTAGATATTAAATGGGGAGAGCAATTTCACAAACGTGTAACCAACAATAAGGGGGAGTTGTATTTTCCGCATCGTTTGTTTACGCATAAAGAAAAAGTGGAGGTAATTGTTCATAAGCCTCTTAAAACAGAGGAACAAGAAAAGCCAAAAACTGTACAGCAGAATACTAAAAAATAACCATTGTGCTTGAGTAATAGCAAACAAATACAAAATGTACTGTTAAATAATAATAGCTAACATGAGTAAAGAAAAAAATACAAAGCCTAAGCCCTTAGCTAAAAAGACCTTTGTCTTCGACGAAGAGACTTTGAATTATACTGTGCGTTTAAGAAAGTTTAATAAACTGTGGCTCCTTTTATTGTTATTATTTTTGCCGTTCCTTTTGCTTATTAAGATAGATAAAACAGTAAATGTGAAAGTAATATCAGAGCAAGGTCTGGCTATTTCAGATTGTAATGTAACTTTTGAATACACAGCATTCTATATTTATAACGATGGCAGGTTTTTTCCGGAAAACAATTATGCAAAGACTGTGCCTACCAATAGTAAGGGGGTGAGTCAGTTCGATAACTTGGAGTACTCTTTGTATTCCTTGCTTTTTCATCCGTTTACCCAAGCCTATGTAGATGCTGAAACAACTGCTTGTTTTTCAGATAACGATTTCAAACCATTATTTCATAGGTTGTATAGTGTTGATACAATTGGTATTACTGTAAGTAGAAGGCGAGTTGCTCTTGATTTTAAAGTGGTCGACGAAGAAGATAAACAAGTGCTGCCGGGAGCAGTTGTTAAGATCGATTATAATTTTGAGGGGCAAAATTATATCGACACACTAGTAACGGATGCTTCGGGTATGCTTGTGTTTGAAGATATACCCAAATGTGCACATCTTAATAGTGTAAGTGCCCATTTAGATGGATACCACGATGATAAGTTGCTAAATAATAATCTGGAACAGATATTGCAACATATAGATGACAGAACATTGTATCTAAAGCCTAAAAAACAAAGGGTAGAATTTTTTGTTACCAATTGCAATAATGGAGAGCCTTTGCCCGGAGCAGTAGCAACCATTATTTTAAGCAATCAGAGTAAAAACAAAACGCAAAAAGCAACAACAAATGTAAATGGTAAGGGAAAAGCCACCTATAGTAATGCACATGAATTGGCATGTATAGAGATACATGTGAAAAAAACGTTCTTTAAAGAGGGTAAATTGCCCAGAAAATATCGTGTAAGAGATTTTGTGAACTTGCCTGATTCTTTGCGAACAATATGTTTAGAACCGGAAGAAAACGATATAGTATTTCTAAATATAGATAGCGTTGCACAAGTACCATTGCCCGGTGTATCTAATGAAATCAGTATTCATAGACAAGGAGATGTGTTTACCAATACGGTGCTGAGTAATAAAAATGGCAATTTTACCATTGCAGGTTTAAAAGTAGGCGATAAGCTTAGTATTGTTTCAACGCTAAATCCAAATTATTTTGTTAATGATTATAGTATTCAACAAAAAGAAGTTGAAGTTATTTTGCAAGGTACACTTACCGCAGACCCCAAAGATAGAATCATACCTTTAAGACCTAAAGAAGCCAATTTAAAGTTTAGGGTGTTAGATGAATACAGTAAACTTGTATTGAAAAATGTAGAATTAGAAGTGTATATTGATGGAAAAAAGCAAAGTACCCCTACGCATACCGTTTCGGGGGAATTTGAAATAAAAGCAAATTATGCTAGTACTATATCTATTGCAGCTTCCAAACAAGGCTATGAAACTAATAACACTAAAGTAAATACAAAGAGCGCATCTTATTTGATGCTGTCTTCGCAAGATGCCAGAGATATTTATCTCAGCTTGCCCCCTTGTTCGCCTGCCGAAGTAGACTTTACTTCAGATGCTATATCACTCACTAAAACATTGGAGTTTGATATGAAGCAGCAAAGAGGTTCTTTTGTATTTGAATACAATACTTATTCTGCTGAAGACGAGATAACTATATACGATGGTAGAGCCGATGATATAGCAAATAGTAAACTTATTTTTCATTATCCCATGGGAGGTACGCATGGTGTGAAAAGGGCAGAAGTGCATTTTTCTAATCGTTTTGTTACCATTTTGGGTAAAGCTAGTAAATCAGGATCCGATTTTAGATTTAAATTAAATTGTCCCGACTAAAAAAACAATACAAAATGAAGAAATATACATTTTATCTTTTAGTAATATTATTATTCAGTTGTTCATCAAACACCAATACGGAGGGTGAGACTGGTAATACAAATAAAGAAATACCTACAATAGATAATTTATTTGATTACGTTACACCTAGTCCTACACAGCCTATTGTACAAAAAGCAGTAATAGATGTCAATGAAAATATATTTAGTTATTATATTATCGAAATAGGTAAATACAAGAACTGGAAACTCTTGAAAAAGGTAGAAAATAAAGAGTTATTCTTCGATACGGAAAATAATACAGAGGAAATAAATGAACGTTTAAGGAGACTGTTGCAAGAAATAGTAGAATATAAAAACGTACAAAGAAATCATATATATTTTGTAAGTCGACAGCAAAAACAATATTCTGATTTATATAAATTGGTGGAAAGAGAAATTAAGAATATAGGTTTTTCTCTTCGTAAAATACCCCTATCCCAACAAATCAGCTATAGTATGAGTGCTACCTATCCTTTTGACTTCGATACCCGGTCTTTTCTTTGTATTTTATCTCCACATAGCACCCTATTTGCAAATGTGAAACAGGGTGCTATGAATAAATACCCCAGTATTGATTCTAAAAAGATTGAATATGTACAGATGGAAGGTTATAAATATTATGCCAAAGAAATAAGTAATGCCAGTATTAAAAACAATATAAAAACAAGTTTGCAATCTTTTGTAAAAAAATACCGACCCAATTGTTTTGTGATTGGTGGTGTATCATTTCTTCAAGATGATGAGAAAAATAACGATCGATTTATCAGTATGAATAATAAAGTGTTTGTAGAGGCTGATCGGAGTGTCGATGCTGAACATTGTGAAATGATATTTGATGAGATTCAAAAGCAATTTCCTAAGGATACAAAGTTTATATATTCTCCTTTTGGGAATTATTCCATAGGATATTTAATAGAACAATAAAAACCACTTAGTCTGTATGTGTTAATAATGGGCCTTGACATATAGCAGTGGGGGGTAAATAAGAATAAGGCTCAATAACTAAAATTATAAGTATGAATAAATTGAAAATTTTTAGTATTGTTTTTCTCTCAGTAATTATGTTTGCTTGTGGTCAAAGTACTGATGGTGAAAAAAGTAAGGAGAACAAAGAAGCATTGGTGCAAAAGCCTGTAATGAAAAAGGATTTTGGCACTTTTGATTATGTGCCTGTTACGCCCAATAATGGAACATTGGCAGGCGTTGTAGAACTAGGAGCTTCCGGTTTTAATTCTTTTATTGTAGAACTTGATAAGTTAGGGAATTATGTTGTTAAGGATAAACAATTTGGTAATAGCCTTGTAACCGAGGGGATGACTGATGGAAAAGAAGTGAATAAAAAACTAAGACAATATATCAAATCTATTATTGATTTTGGTGTAAAAGGGAAAGATATTCATTTTGTAGTTAGCTCAGGGGCTGCTAAAGCTTCTATTACTAGATTAATTATCAAGGAATTGAAGAATATAGGGTATGTGGTTAACGAAGTAACTCCCGAAAAAGAAGCCCAATATGCTTTCAAAGCTGCTATGCCTTTTGGTTATAGAGAAAAAGCTTTTGTTGTGGATATAGGATCTGGAAATACAAAGATTTCTTATTTAAAGAATGATAAAATTATTGGACATGAATTGGTTGGTGCTAAATATTTCAAGAAGAATATAACTGATGCGGTTGCTTTTAACGAAGCGAAGGATGTAGCTTCTAAAATCCCGGCTTCTTTAACGCAATATTGTTTTATTATTGGTGGTGTTCCGTATAATATGGCAAAACCACTTCGTCAGGGGAAAGAACGATACACTGTTTTAAGTACTAATATAGCTTCCTATGACAAGCTTGTAGCAAAAAAAGGAGACAAAATACGATGTGGACTTAATATCTATAAAGGAATTATGGAATCTACAAAATGTAATACTTACGTATTTGATTGGGATGCTAATTTTACCATTGGTTTCTTGCTTTCTCATTACGGGAAAAAATAAGTTTACAGATTTAAGTAAATAGTCTGAGCTGCTGTCTAAAAGCATCTAAAATAGATTTGTTTTAGGTGCTTTTAGATGGTGTTTGTGAAGACTATTGTTTTAATTCTGATGTAAAGTAACCGTCTCCGCGATGACGTATATGAATTACAGGTAAAGGTTTTGATTTTTGTATTCTAATTTTTTACATAAAAAAGGATGCAAAATGATTTTTGAATTCACAGATGCTACACGCTATTATTTTTACCATGAGCCTGTAGATATGCGTAAGGGTATTCATTCGCTTTGTCAGATGGTAAAAACCATAGGGAGGCTGGACGCTTTTAAGGGAGATTGCTATATTTTTATGGGTAAGATTCGTAAATTCATCAAGATACCTTGTTGGCAAAGAGAAGGTTTTGTTCTTTATAACAAGAAACTGGAATTGGGGCGTTACTACCTTCCTTTCCCCTTGAACGAAGATGCTTTTTTTGAAGTTGAAAGCGATGTTTTGCATCAAATAATCCATGCTATAAAGCACAAAAGCAGTTCAAATGAACTTCGCCAAAAAGTTATGTTAAGTCTCTGATAAAAAAAGATTAAAAAAAGCACTAGTTTACTATGGTTGCCTGGTGTTTTTTGTGTCTTTACCCTATGAAAAACAAGGGGTTAGCTGTGTCTTTATAGCGGCAGAGTGAAGAACAGGCAGCCACTATCGCAACGTCATCGTGGAGACGCTTACATTCGTTCACCAGCCTTTAATTCTAAATTATGAATTATTTATTTTCAACATTACCTACATGTTTTCTAATGATAACCCTTTGTAATATAACTCATACGATTTCAAATCTTTATGCGGAGATAAAAAGACTTGTGCCTTTTGCATTAAAATATCTTTGTTTATTTTTTTTTCTTGTCGTTTGACTTCAAAAAATTGAATGGTTTTATCTTCATCAGTAATGGTAATAATATCTATTTCATTTTCGCCTTTTCTGTCCCAGAAACTGCCAATTCTGCTATATTTTTGTTGTTCTTTCAACTGTTGTTTAAAGTAATTTTCTAACGCCCAACCGCTAAAAGTTGCATAGTCTCTTTCTACAATTGTTTGTAATTCAGATAGATTCCCAATTTCTATCAAATAACTGTATTTGTATATAAAACGAAACCAAAAGCGTAAAAAAGGATCGGTTATTTCGTAACGGACTTGTTTGGTGCGTGATTTGGTCAATAAAGGCTGTTGTTTTTCGATAAGGTTGTATTCTTTCTCCAAGCGGGTTAAATACCCACCAACTTCACGATTTAAAAGGCTTTCTATTTCACTTCTGCTTGTTTTTCCTTCGGAAATAGTCGCCAAAATACTGAAATACACGCTATATTCTTTTCCAAACTCGGTAATTAACAAATTGCGTCCTTCGGTTAAAAATAAACTTTCTTCTCGTAATATATACGCCATCATTTTGTTTTGGGTAACTGCTCCGTTATCCAATAACAATTGAATGTATTTCGGTACACCGCCCGTAAAGGTATAAAGAGCCAAAAGGTCTTCACTTGTATAGGTTGAATTGTAATCTTTTAAAATTTCGGATAACACTTTTGTTTTAAAAGGTTTGATATGTAAAATATGCGAGGCTCTACCGAAAAGCGGTTCTTTTGCTCCTTGAAAAATGCGGTGCATTAACGTGTAAACCGAACCACAAACAATTAAATTTAATTTACTGGTGGTATGATACAAATCCCAAATGCGTTGTATTTCGCTATACACAGCGGAGTTTACCATTGAGAAATGTTTAGTTCCGAAACGGTCAGTTCCGAACTGCAAATGTATGGTTTCTAATTTGATTTTGCAATTAGTAATACTTTGATCAGAGCAAATTCACACTTTTAATTTCAGGATCTTAATGAGGTAGCTTTCATTCCAAGCAGCTTTCGGTCTCTCCATTTGTCATGTCCTCTACATCGCTAAAAATACGTATTAAATCATTTTGTTTATCCGTCTGTGTTAATTGTTTGATTATTAGGTTGATGTGTGAAGTTTGTCAGGTGTAAACAATTAAATATCAGAGTTCTGAAGCAGGTTTTCTTGAAAAAAAGTGTGAGTTTGCCTTGCACAATAGGACTATAATCGGTACAGTCCTATTGTGTGAATGTGCTCAGGCATACTTATCGGGATGGGGAAGAAGCTGTATTGGCGGAATATCCTTCTCCCTCGTCAGCTTTAAACAACGCTATTTTAGAAATAGCGATGGTATTATTGGCTTCTAAAATACGCAGTCGAATTTTGTCTGTATGTTGAACGGGTATTCGTAATAATCTTTTATAGCCTATGGTGGTGCCTTCGAATACAGTTTTCCATTGCCCGGTTTCCCACACGTCTACTTCAAAACGACTGATGCGCTGCCCAAAACGAATAGGTTCTTGTAACAATACTCTATCGAAAACAATCGGTTTTGCGCATTCTACGGTAATATCGGCAGATTTCAGGCTGTCATCGGTAGCCCAATAGCTGTTTTTTTTGTTGTTCAATACATTCTTAGCAGCAAATTTTGTGTGATTCTGCCTTACATTCGAGGCTGTGGCTTCCGCGTTTTTTGTCAAATCTTGTGCAAAGGTTTTGTCTATGATGTGCTTAAATTGGCTAAGTGCCGCGATATCATTTTCATGAATTTGTCCTCTTCTGTCGGGTGGCAGGTTGAGTAAGAGTACTGCATTACGCCCCACCGATTTGTAATAAATATCTGTCAGCTGTTCCGCATTTTTGACCAAACTGTCTTGTGACTTGTGATAAAACCATCCCGGACGGATAGACACATCGCATTGCCCCACGATCCAGTTTGCACCTTTAGGGTTTCCTTTATTTAAATACGATTGAGTGTTTATATCGCCTATCACTATGCTGTCGGCGGTGATGGTAGACCAAAAAGTAAAACCGGCAAAGCCTTTTTCGTTTCCTATCCAGTGAATATCAGGACCGGCATCGGAAAATATTTGTATGTCGGGCTGCCAAGTTTTCGCCAAAGAAACAATTTCTTTCCAAGGGTAATAGGTCTTGGCATCTATCCTGCGCATTTCTGATGCACCGCCATAGTAGCCATCTCCACCATTGGCACCATCAAACCATATTTCGTTAATCTCACCATATTGGGTGAGCAATTCTTGCAGCTGTTGTTTGTAATAAGTAATGTATGCCTCGCTGCCATAATCTGCATGATGCCTGTCCCAAGGCGAAAGATACAAACCTGCCTTTAGTCCGTGTCGGCGACAAGCTTCGACAAACTCTTTTACTATATCGCCTTGTCCATTTTTATAAGGACTGTTTTTGATAGAGTGGTCGGTATACTTGCTTGGCCACAAACAAAAACCGTCATGGTGTTTCGCTGTTAATATCAACTCTTTGAGTCCCGAAGCTTTCGCTACTTCTGCCCATTGGTTTACATCCAAATCGGTAGGGTTGAACAATGCAGGACTTTCATCTCCGTAGCCCCATTCCTTATCGGTAAAAGTATTGATAGAAAAATGGATAAAACCCACCATTTCCATTTCTTGGTAAGCTATGGAAGTAGCTGACGGTATCACTTTATTAGGGCTAATATCTTTAGGTTCTTTAACTGTGGTGCAAGATATAAAGCTGAAAAACAATGCTATTGCGCTTGCCTTATAAATTAAATGCCATTTCATCTGTTTATTTTTCATACGCTATTTTTTCGACTTCGGACTTTTGTATCTTCACTCCGGTCTTCCGACTTCATTAATTCAAGATGATTTCGTTTATTTACTGTAAGATTGTAAAAAGTTCCTTAGGTTTAAGTTAAGTAATAAATGCAACTTTATGAAGGGCAATAAGTATTAAATATTTTATTCAAAAGAAAGGACATTTGTCCTTTCTCTTGAAACGGATAAAATTTGTATTTTGCCCCCACGACCAAAAGTTGCAAAATGTGATTTATTTAACCATAGGCAAAGATACACAATAAAATGATGTATACAAACGCTTAACACAAGATACAAATCAAACATGGTTATTTAGTTGTGTCATCAAAAAGTCATGGTAGTAGATTTAATTTAGAAAGTAGATAAAAAACGTATGAAGAAAGAGTTTATTTATTTGTTTGTTAGTTTGTTGTTGTCGGCAGGTGCTTTTGCGCAGAAGAAGGAGTATCAGCTCAGTTGTGTTGCTTTTTATAATTTGGAAAATTTTTTTGATACGATTGACTCTCCGGATACTGACGATGCTGCATTTACGCCGGACAGTGAAAAGGAATGGAACAGAAAAAAATATGTTCGGAAGTTAAAGAATATGAGTCGGGTGATTTCGGAGATTGGGACTGAATTTATGCCCGATGGGGCTGCGGTGATTGGGCTGTGTGAGGTTGAAAATAGCAAGGTGCTTCGCGATCTTGTGAATACAAAAAAATTGAAGGACAGAAATTATCAAATTGTCCATTTTCAATCTCCGGATTATCGCGGTATTGATGTTGGGTTTTTATATCAGGAGAAATTTTTTAAGATTGAGAATACCAAGACCTATAATTTGACAATTGAGGACAAACCGAGGTTCAGAACTCGGGAGCAGCTTCTTGTTTCGGGGTGGCTGAATGGTGAGAAAATCCACTTTATTATCAATCACTGGCCTTCTCGCTACGGAGGTAAAGAACAAAGTCGCCCTAAGCGGAATTATGCTGCCGACCTTTGCCGATCAATTGCTGATTCGATTTTCGAGATTGAGCCGAAGGCAAATATTGTAGTGATGGGGGATCTTAATGATAATCCGACAGACGAAAGCGTAAAAGTACACCTAAGAACTAAAGGAGATAAAAGAAAACTCCGGAAGACTGATTTTTACAATCCGTGGTTGAAACTTTTCAAAAAAGAGAAGGGAACATTGGTGTATCGAGGTTCGTGGTATTTGTTTGATCAAATTCTTCTTTCGAAAAATTTAGCCAAGAAAAGTAAAGAAAGAAAGTTTACCATTCATAAGGCGAAGATTTTCAAGAAAAAATACATGATAAACAAAAAAGGACGATACAAGGGCTATCCTTACAGAACCTATGCCGGGAATTATTTCTTAGGTGGATATAGCGATCACTTTCCGACCTATATTATCCTGAGAAAGGAAAAAAGCCTTTGATGTTTCGGCAAAGGCTTTTTTCGTTTTTAACATTGTTAATTTTTCACAATTCCATATAAATCAGGGTCTTCACCGTCTCCCAAAGCAAAAACATCCACGGAGTAGAATTCATTTTTTTGGATGTGAGTTCCTTTTACAATTACGGGAACAAAATTCTCGCCGTAGCCATAGCCGCGCCCATCGTCAAGTATTTTTTCGATGAGTACACGTTGTTGTTTGCCAATAAATGAACTTCTGTAATCACGTTTCAATGCTTCTCCGAGTGTGCGAATATCTTCGGATCTTTTGGTCATGATTTTGCCGTGAACATGATTGGGTAGGCGTTCTGCTCTTGTTCCTTTTCGTACGCTATATTTGAAAGTGTGAATGTGTCCGAATTTCATTTCTTTGGCAACATCCAAGGAGTCTTGATGGTCTTTTTCTGTTTCGCCCGGAAAGCCAACAATGATGTCGGTCGTAAAGTTAAAATCGGGACGAATGGAACGAACACGATTAACAAACTGTTTGAAATCCTTGCTTGTGTACATTCTGCGCATTGCCAAAAGTATCTTTTCGGAACCACTCTGGAGGCATAAATGCAAGTGAGGAGTTAATTTAGGATGTTTTATCAGACTGTAGAAGTTGTCGCCAAAACCATCGGGCTCGATGGAGGAAATGCGTACGCGGAAATCGCCGGGAAGGTCTAAAATTTTCTCAATCAGGTCTTCAAATGTTGCCCCGTCATGCTCATAGCGACCAATATTTACGCCTGTAAGCACAACCTCCTTAAAACCAAACGCCAATATTTCTTGTACATTTTTGAGAACGTCTTCCACAGGTCGGGAAACGGCAGCACCTCGCACCGAAGGAATAATGCAGTAGGTGCAGAAGTTGTCGCAGCCATCCTGAATTTTAATCATGCTTTTTGTGTGAAAGGTATCTTTGGCAGCTTGGTAGCTGAATAAATCTTTGTCATAGCAGTCCATATTTGTACTTTCCCCTTTGAAATAATCTTCAACAATCTCAAAAATGGAGCTTTTGTGTTCATTATCAACAAGTATGGTGATATGCTCCTGCTGTTCTAATTTTTCTTTATGGTTTTCTGCCATGCAGCCGGTGACAACCATCACGGCATCATTGTTTTTTCGTGCTTGATGGTTGATGGTGTTTCGTGATTTCTGATCCGATTGGTTTGTAACCGTACAGGTGTTGACAACAACAATGTCAGCTTTTTCTTCACCCTCAACAATCTCATATCCACCTTTTGTAAACTGCGAAGCCAAGGCATCCGTTTCGTATTGATTTAATCGACATCCAAGAGTCCTGAATGCAATCTTTTTCTTCATCTGTTTAAAAATTTCGTGACCAAGTCCAAGATATTGCGTAGAACTTTAGTTTCTACACCATAATAATTTATCTCAGACATTGTTTGTTTCATTTAATTCTCGTTTCGCATTTCAACCTGTGCGAGCTTACCTTCCATAGAAAAATCTGTTGCACTTTCAATTTTCAGATATTGGTAGTTGCCGATAAGTGATTCATCTGTAGAAGGAAAGCGAACAATTAATTTTCCTTCGGTGAGAGCACTTAAAAATCCGCTTTTGCGGTCTTTGCCTCTCACAATAACTTTCACGGTTTTGCCAATCATATCTTGGTTGTGCTTCAATGAGGACTTGCGCAAGTCTTGACTAAGGATGTGGAATCTTCTTTTTTTATCTTCAACGCTAATGTCATCCACCCATCGCGAAGATACCGCTCCCGGGCGTTGCGAATACTGGGCAATGTAAGCCATGTTGTACTTAAATTCGTCAAAAGCCTTTCGGGTATTCTCGAATTGCTCTTCGGTTTCTCCCGTAAATCCAACAATAATATCAGTAAAAATAGTAGCTTCGGGCAGGAGTTCCCAAATTTTATTGATAATATGACGATATTTTTCCATGGAGTGTTTGCGGTTCATTTTGATCAACATTTGATCGTCTCCCGATTGCAGAGGAATATGAATCTGTTTTGCCAAACACTTGTGTTGCGAAATAACTTCAAGAACATCATCGGTCATGTCTCGCGGGTGTGGTGAGGTGAAATATACCCAAAAGTCTTTGCCACACGCGTCTCCATATTCACCAATCATGCGGAGCAATTTCGGAAACTTCACTTCATTTCCTTTTTTGTCAAAACCGTAGGAGTTTACATTTTGTCCGAGCAGGGTAATGGATTTGTAGCCTTTCTCGACCAGCTGTTTTAGTTCGTTCAGAATTGCTGTTGATGAGCGGCTAACCTCGCGTCCACGTGTGTAAGGAACGGCACAGAAGGTACAGAACTTATCGCAACCATTCTGAATAGGAATAAAGGCTTCCCACGTTGAGGCGTATTTTGGGTTTACACTCCAAAAATCAGTCATATCGGTATGGTGGGGAATCGGGATTCCCATCGGAACGCCGTATTGTCTTATCATTTCAGGAAGTTCGGGAAGGTCGCGCATACCAAAAACAATATCAAACAACTTCAAGAAGCGTTTTTCATCAGCCGGCAACACACAGCCCGAAACAAAAGTTATTAAACGATCTCGATCTTTGCGCTTATTCCATTTCGTGATTTTTGTGTATACCTTGTCTATTGCTTTTTGGCGAACAGAACAAGCAATGATGCCAATCACATTAGCCTCATTTTCATTGTCTGTCCACTCATAACCGGCTTCCGTTAGTACGGTGGTCATTCTTTCTCCGTCAGACATGTTCATCTGACAACCCAATACAACGATATGATATTTCATTTTCTATAATTTTCGAACCAAGTCTGAGAACTAAGACAAAGTTTTACCATCTCCCTGTTTGCCTCATTATTTATCTCAGACATTGTCTGTCAATTTTTTATGATTACTATTTTTTGTGTTAGAAATAAACTTCAGCGTTCAGGTTTGCTGATGGAATGCCTTTTGATTCCAGAATGTCATAAGCATCATGAATCATATTCACATTTCCACATAAAAAACACAGTGTTTGCTTATCGGGCTGTTGTGTTTTGAGGTAGTCCGTCACTCTACCGTTGAAGTCGCCATCATTACTTCTCGATGTGCATAATACGAAAGCATCTTGTTTGTAATCATTTCGATCATAGGCTTCCGAGGCATTGCGAACACCATGAATAAGCGTGTAATCCATTTCCGGATACATTTTTACAAAACTGTGAATCGGTGATATTCCTGTGCCGGAGGCAATAAATAGAAACTTCTTTTTCTTAATGTCTTTTTCTTTTAGGGTAAAAAAACCAAAAGGACCGTCAATCATCAATACATCACCGGCTTTAACTTTTTTAAGTCGTTTTGAAACCAACCCGTCTTTTACTTCTTTTATCAAAACCTCAATAAAATCTTCATTTGCTCCACTGTAAATAGAGTATTCACGTGTGTAAAGATCTTCCGACAATCCAATATTTATATATTGTCCGGATTCAAATTCTAAACCATTACGATCCATTCTGATGACAAATGCTGTTTCGCTGATGTGTCGAATGCTTTGAACCTTATGAACTTTACGGTCTCTCAATGTACTAATCTTGTTTGACATTATTATAAATCTAATTAATCTCTTTTCAATCTTCCACTAACAGTAGAAGTAAGAAATAGTTTCATAAAAAATAGTTAATCCTTCGTTGAAAACAAACTGTATCGTTATTCTTATTATTTTGCTTACCGATTTAATTCGACTTTTGACAGGTGCGAATGGGGTGTTTGCTAAGCAAGTGTTGCTACCGTTTATCGTGAAAAATGTTTTTGTATAAAGTTTGCAAAGATATATAAATTATTCAATTGCAGAACTTTTCGTTAATTGGGCTTTGCGGTATCGGAATGTTTCGTATAAGTGGACACCTTGTCTGTTTCCGACTTGGTCAAAAAAAATAAATATATGAAATTAAGAGTACTATTTGTTTGCCTTGGAAATATTTGTCGATCTCCGAGTGCAGAGGCTGTTTTTAAACACCTTGTAGAAAAGGAAGGTTTGGAAAATAAATTTTTTATTGATTCTGCCGGAACATCCGGTTGGCATGAGGGAGAACCCGCTGACGGAAGAATGCGATTTCATGCGGAAAAACGAGGAATTGCACTGACTAGTTTGTCAAGACAGGTGCGACAGTCTGATTTTGATTCATTCGACTATATTATTGCAATGGATTCGAGTAATTATAGAAACTTGCTCAATATGGCAAAAAATGAAGAGCAAAAGGAAAAGGTTCATCTGATGACCGATTACAGCAGGGCATACAGCGGCGATGTTCCCGATCCGTATTACGGAGGGGCGCAAGGTTTTGAAGATGTTTTGGATATGCTTGAAGAAAGCAATCAGCTGTTTTTAGACCATTTGAAAGAAAAAATTTAGGATATACAAAAACGTAAAAAGCTGCCCAAACAGCAATTGTTTAGGGCAGCTTTGCATTATTTAGTCAATGTTATTTTTGTTCTGCAAATTCACGTCCGGCCTTTAATGCTTCGATGTTTACATCAACAACTTTTTCGCCTTTTCTGCCAAAAATGTTTCTGATACCTTGTTCGAAACTCTCGAAAGGAATATCAATAAACGGAGAAGCAGCACCAAGCATTACAATGTTTGACGAACGCGGAGATTTGAGTTTTTTAGCAATTCCATCCGCATCAATGGTTACGAAATTCTTCTGTTTTCTGATTGTAGCAAGAAGGTCTTCCAATTCAGGGTAATTCGGAATGTTGATAAAAGGAGTAGTGTTTGTTACGATCCATCCATTTTCATTAAGATAAGGTAAGTAACGTAAAGACTCCATAGGCTCAACTGAAAGAATAAGATCTGCTTTTCCCTTTGGGATAAGATCCGAAGCGATTGTTTTGCTGGAAATTCTCATGTGAGATTGAACAGCACCACCGCGTTGGCTCATACCATGAACTTCTGCTTGCTTGAGGTAAAGGTTGTTGTCAAGAGCAGCCATGCCAATAGTGGCAGCAATTGATAAGATACCTTGTCCACCCACACCTGCTAATACTATATCAGTTTTCATATCAATGTCTTTTAATCAATTATCTAAGGTTTAGTTCTTTTATTTTTTGATTAAGGCTTTTGTTTTTTGCTGTTTGGATACACTGTCTTCGTGGAATAACCACAGAAACACCTTGGTATTCAAGTTCCTCTCGGATGATAGCCACCATCTCAGCATGATTCTTTTTGAGTGGCGTGAATACTCTGATGTGCTCAGGTTCAACACCAATACCAATACAAATATCTTCAATTTTACCAAGTGCAGAAGAATCTTGTCCGCCTGTCATACCGGTAGTGAAGTTATCAGAAATCATTACCACGATCGGAGTTTTTTCAATTACAGCATCTACCAGCCCGGTCATTCCTGAGTGTGTGAATGTTGAGTCGCCAATTACAGAAACCGCAGGAACAAGTCCGGCATCTGCCGCACCTTTTGCCATAGTGATTGAAGCTCCCATATCCACACAGCTGTTAATAGCGTTGAAAGGTTCTAAAGCTCCTAGCGTGTAGCAGCCAATATCTGAGAATACTCTACCTTTAGAGTATATTTCAAGAGCCTCGTTCAATGCGTTGTACGCATCAATGTGGCTACAACCAACACACATTGCCGGTGGTCGGTTTTCAACAAGCTCAGGTACGTCGTTTGCTTCTTCCAAAACCAAACCGATTGCCTTAGCTACCAGGTCAGGGCTAAGCTCTCCATCACGAGGGACAGTTCCGTCAAGTCGACCTTTAACGTTTTCTTTTTCTAAATAACCTTTCAATAATTCTTCAACAATTGGATAACCATCTTCAAGAACGATTACCTCATCACATTCCTGCTCAAGACGATAGATTAATTTTCTTGGAAGCGGATAGTGACCAACCTTAACAACCGGATAAGGAATCTTTCGATCATCAAAGTTCTCAATCAAGTAATTGTATGCCAAACCACAAGCAATAATCCCTTTCGATTTGTCCTCGCCGTCAAAATAAGCGTTGTACGGAGAGTCGTTAGAAATTTCTTCAATTAGTGTTTGTTTTGCTAATAAGCCTTTGTAGTTTCTACGTGCAATTGAAGGCAGTAATACAAATTGACGAAGATCCGAAGGTAATTTAAGTTCATTTTCCGGAGCAGTTTCCTTTCTGCTAACTCCGGCTCTGGAGTGAGAAAGACGTGTTGTGATTCTGATCATTACCGGTAGTCCTGTTTGCTCCGATAGTTGGAATCCGTAGTATGCCATGTCATAGGCTTCTTGTTGATTACAAGGCTCCAAAATCGGAATCATCGCAAATTTACCATAGAATCTTGAATCTTGTTCGTTTTGTGATGAGTGCATCGACGGGTCGTCCGCAACAGTGATGATTAAGCCTCCGTTAGCACCTGTGATTGCTGAGTTAACAAATGCGTCAGCTGCAACATTAAGACCAACGTGCTTCATACATACCATGGCTCTTTTTCCGGCATAAGACATTCCCAGAGCAGATTCCATTGCTGTTTTCTCATTTGCCGACCACATGCTGTGTATATTCCTGTCCTGCGACTCTTTGTCGTGTTGGACATATTCCGTAATTTCCGTTGAAGGAGTTCCCGGATAAGCATAAATCCCTGACATGCCTCCGTCAATTGCTCCCTGTGCAATTGCTTCAGCTCCAAGTAATAGTAATTTTTGCATTCTCCTTTGATTTATATTTGTTTATACTTAAATTTTTTATTTACATGTTTTATTTCTTCCCAAAATTAGATATACTTTTTAAATAAAATAGTTTTGTGCTAAAAACTCTTTCTTATCTATAATATTTCTAAATTTTGAGGTGGTTTAAATATCTGAAAAACAGTTCTTAATTAAATAAGTCCATTATTTAATCTTAGTCTAAATAACTAAGCTTGGTTTTTATGTCTTATTTTTACTCAATGAATTTTTTGGCGCATTTATTTTTAAGTGGTAGTGAGGAAGGGGTGATTGTTGGAAATTTTATTGCTGATCATGTGAAGGGAAAGGCAATAGAGCGGTATAATGATAGCATCCGAAAAGGGATTGTATTTCACCGAGAAATAGATCGTTATACAGATTCTCATGAAGTGGTGAAGAGAAGTGTGTGTCGTGCAAAACCTGCATTTTCCCGATATTCAGCGGTGGTGATTGACATGTATTACGATCATTTTTTGGCTTCGAGTTGGTCGGAATATTCGGATTCTGATTTGGGAGTGTTTACCAAAAGCCATTACAGAATATTGATGAAGTATTTTTTGCAATTACCCCCAAAAACAAAACGGATTCTTCCTTTTATGATCAAGGATGATTGGTTGCGTTCATACGGGGATTTGGAGTTTTTACAGCGGGCTTTCAACGGGCTTGCCTTTCGAACGAAGTTTGACTCTAATATGCAACAAGCGGTACGTGTTTTGGAGGATAACTACGATTCTTTTGAGGAGGATTTCAAAGAGTTTTTTCCGCAATTGATACAATTTTCCGAAGCAAGACTTCAACAATTGGAAAGTATTTGATCGTTTGAAATGTGTAAAAAAAAACCTGCCGTAAAGCAGGTTTTATATGTGTCTTCTATTTTTGTTGAGCCATTTTTTCTAACATGTCCGTAGTTAAAGATTTTGGTCTTTCCAACGGGTAGCCCAAAGCTCTATCCCAGATAATGTTAGCTGTAATACCGATGGTTCTGCCGATGCCGAAGAGGACGGTGTAAAAATCGTACTCTCTAACTCCGTAGTGCCATTGCAGTACTCCTGTTTGAGCATCTAAGTTTGGCCAAGGGTTTTTAGCCTTACCGTGTTCTCTAAGAATAGGTGGCACAACCTTGTAAAGGATGTCAACATATTTAAAGATTGGGTCATCCGCCAAATGTTTAAGCGAAAATTCACGTTGTACAGTATATCTTGGGTCTGTTTTTCTGAGAACTGCGTGTCCGAATCCCGGAATTAAATGTCCGCCGTTGAGGGTGTCCCAAACAAATTGTTTCATTTCGTCTTCGCTAGGTACTTCACCACCCATTTTGTCCATAACTCCCTGAAGCCATCTAAGAACTTCCTGATTTGCAAGACCGTGTAGAGGTCCCGCTAAGCCGTTAACCATCGATGAAATTGCAAGATATACATCGGCAAGCGTACTGGCTACAAGGTGTCCGGTGTGTGCCGATACATTTCCGCTTTCGTGATCGGCATGAATAATAAAGTTCAATCGTGTCACTTCATCATACGGATCATCTTTGCCCATCATGTGCGCAAAATTACCCGCTATATCAAGGTTCGGGTTCGATTGAATCCTTTTTCCGTCCTGATACAGCTTGGAATATATGTATGATGCAATTTCCGGAAGCTTAGCTATCAGGTTCATCGCATCTTCGTAAGTAGGATCCCAATAGTCTTTTTTGTTAATTCCTGCATGATACTTCTTTACGAAAAAAGATTCTCGCTGTAAGGTCATAATTGCCGTAGAAAACATTGTCATAGGGTGGCTACAGCAAGGGAAAGAGTCAATAACTTCATAGACATATCGAGGTAATATTCTTCGTTTGCTAAATTCATCAACAACGTCAGAGATCTGACTTTCATTAGGAATATCACCGGTCAGAAGCAGGTAGAAAAGACCTTCAACGTAAGGCATTTCTTTACCAACGGGCTTTGGTAGTAGTTCGAATACTTCCGGTAGCGTATATCCACGGTATCTAATTCCTTCATTTGGGTCGAGGTAAGAAATATCTGTTACAAGACTTTTTACGCCTCTCATCCCTCCAATTACTTGACCAATAGTAATTTCATCAATAACAACATCACCATGTTCTTTCAGAAGTTTTTGAGTCCTCGGTCGATGTTCCTCAATTTTTTTGTATAATGTTTCTTTTAATCCGGACATTTTTATATTTTAAAGTATTTAAATTTCAGATGATTATGCTTGTTTTTGTTTTCGGAAATAGTCATTTTAGTAAGTCTCTTGGATTTTAATATTTTTAAAGCCTTAATTTCGGACATTTTATTATTTCTAGACCACTTTAAGGTGGATTCCCCGCACATTTCCAACGTATGTGGACAAACTCTAAGTATCACTATTTGGAATAACAATTATTAAATGCTTTTACACCCCTGATTATTTCTAAAATCAATTCATACACCTAACAAAATGGGAAGAAAAATGTTGAGGGGGTACCGGAAAAAAAATAGAAGTCTCATTCTGTATAAGTATTAGTTCATGTCGTACAGTGAAATGTGAAAAAAAATGCTCGCAATTTTTTTGTGAAAAAGTATAGGCTATGTCCGTTGTCTTTTTATATTTGTGGGATTGGCTTATTTTTGCTGCTTTTTGAAATGAAGATAAGCAAAACAATTAATTTAACAGATTAAACAAGTATTATGAAGAGGTTGGCATTCGTATTATATTTTACTTTTTTTATTTTTTATGGATTTACTGCTTTAGCTCAAACGGGAACAGTTCGTGGTTTTGTTTACGATGAAGATTCCGGTGAGCCGATTATTTTTACAAATGTGTTTGTTGAAGGTTTGCAATTGGGCGCAGCTACGGATGTAAACGGATATTTTGTTATTACCAATGTTCCGGTCGGGACTCACGAACTTGTTGTTAAGTATATTGGTTATGAAGAACTGAGAAAGGAAGTTACAATCGATAAACCAAAGTCGGTACTTAATCTTAAATTGTATATCAAAGAATCTTCGTTGCAGCTTGAAGGTATTCAAGTTTCGGCAGAACGGGAAGAGGCAAGAAATGAAACTCGAACGTCAGTTGTGAAAATATCTCCAAAACAGATAAAACAATTGCCTTCAATGGGTGGGCAGCCCGATCTTGCGCAATATTTACAGGTTGTTCCCGGTGTGGTATTTACCGGCGATCAGGGTGGTGAGCTTTACATCAGAGGAGGTTCTCCGATCCAAAATAAGGTGCTTCTTGATGGGATGACCATTGTTAATCCTTTTCACTCTATTGGTTTGTTTTCAGTTTTTGAAACTGAGTTTATAAGAAGTGCCGACATCTATACAGGCGGTTTTAATGCAGAATACGGAGGCAGGATTTCTTCTATTATGGACATCCGAACACGTGAAGGGAACAAAAATAACTACAAAGGAAAGCTGAGTGGATCTACACTTGGTGCGAATGTGCTGGTTGAAGGTCCTATTTTTAAAACAAACAAAGACGGAGCTTCTACATCTGTTTTGCTTGCGGCAAAAAAATCGTACCTCAAGGAAATGTCTAAGTTGCTTTATTCATATATAGATGAAGATGGATTGCCATTTAATTTTACAGATGTTTATGGTAAGGTTACTTTGGCAGGTAAGAACGGATCAAAGGCAAATATTTTTGGTTTTAATTTTAATGATCGGGTTGATAATTTTCAGGCTCTCACCAACTATGCGTGGAACTCTTTCGGCGGTGGTTTTAACTTTATTATTATTCCCGGCTCATCGCCTGCCTTGATGGAAGGTGGACTTGCCGGATCTAAATATAATATTTCTATGGATAATGAAACGATGAAGGCTCCCAAAACATCGTCTGTGTCGAGTTTTGATTTAAGTTTTAAAACAACTTATTTCATTGGAAAACATTCTTTTAAATTTGGAGTTATCGTTTCGAGTATTGCTACTGAGTATTCTTTCCGAAATAAATTTAATAATGATGTTCAACGAGATGATAATGCTACCGATTTGGCTCTTTTTGCAAAGGGAAAAATGAATATGGGAAAGCTGCTTTTAGAGCCGGGTTTGCGACTGCAATATTACAGTTCTGTGGCATATCCTTCAATAGAACCTCGCTTGGCGTTCAAGTATAATATCACGGATTTTGTTAGGTTTAAGGCTGCCGCAGGTATTTATTCTCAAAATTTGAGTTCACTTCGATCGCAAAGAGAGGTTGTTAACTTGTTTACGGGATTCTTGGGGTCTATACAGGATGTTCCGAATACTTTTCGTGGTGAAAGAGTTAAAAACAAAAGTGTTCAAAAGGCTCAGCATATTATTGCCGGTGTAGAGGTTGACTTCTGGGATAATCTTATGTTTAATGTTGAAGCTTATTTGAAGAATTTTAGTTTGCTTAATAGCTTGAATAGGAATAAAATATATAACAATTTGAGCGATAATCCGGATGCTCCGGAATATTTATATCTTGACTTTGTTTTGGAAGAGGGGAAGGCTTACGGTTTTGATTTTTCATTAAAATATAACCCGGGACGGTTCTATTTGTGGACTGTGTATTCTCTGGGATATGTAACTCGTGATGATGAGTTGACGCACTATTATCCGCACTTTGACAGAAGACATAATGTTAATGTTGTTACAAGCTATATGGCTGGACGTAAGCGAGATTGGGAAATTAGTTTTAGATGGAATTTTGGTTCTGGATTCCCTTACACTCTTGTTTCCGGATTTTTAGGTACTGTGCCTTTCAATGGTATTAATGTTGATTATACAACAGCAAACGAAGAATTAACATTGATTTATGGTGATTATAATACTGCTCGATTGCCTTATTATCACCGCTTGGATTTTAATGTGAAAAAGACTTTTAAGATTTCAAAAACATCTTCGGTGGAGACGGATTTCAGTGTTACAAATCTTTATGATAGAAAAAATATTTTCTATGTGAATAGAGTTACCGGAGAAAAGGTGTATCAGCTGCCGATTATGCCAACTTTCGGAGTTACATACAGATTCTAACAGGCAATACCTGAGATAAATATTAGGACAAACAGTGGGATGATTGAAGTTCGATTTTATATCTCGGGTTTGGTCGGGAAATTGAAACACAAAGACAGGCAATGCCTGAGATAAATATTAGGACAAACAGTGGGATGATTGAAGTTCGATTTTATATCTCGGGTTTGGTCGGGAAATTGAAATACAAAGACAGGCAATGCCTGAGATAAATATTAGGACAAACAGTGGGATGATTGAAGTTCGATCCTTTGTTTCCGGTCTGATTACGAAATTATAAACGCATGAGAAGGATAAAAATACTTGAACCGCTGTTGGTTGTGCTTGCTATTGGGATTATTCTAGTTTCAATTCGATATTTGCCGAAACCAAAAGATGTTGACAAAGCTGTTCTTGCGGAAGAAAAGCCGACAGAACAGGTTGTTCATGATGTGCGCTATGGAATAATTGTCGATTCGTTGCATTGTGCTTATGGAAAAGTGGGGCGCAATGAAAATATTTCTGATATTTTGTTGGCTTTTGATTTGCCATACGAAAAGGTCTTGGAATTGGCATCCGGAACAAAGGACGTGTTTGATGTTCGAAAAATACGTTCTGGAAATAATTATGTGGCATTTACAAATAACGATTCTTTAAATAAGGATTTGCTTTATTTTGTTTACGAGATTTCGGCAACAAAATATGTCAAGTATGCTTTCAATGATTCTATTGTTGCAACCTTAGGAGAAAAACCCGTAGAAACGAGAATTGCTTATGCCGAAGGTTTGATCGAAACTTCGCTGTGGAATGCTTTGGTTGAATCGGATTCAGATCCTTACGTATCTGTTGAACTTTCTGAGGTTTATGCGTGGGTAATTGATTTTTTTGGCATTCAAAAGGGCGATAAGTTTTGGGTTAAATATGAGGAATATTTTGTTGAAGGAGAAAAAGTAGGTGTGGGGAAAGTTCTTTCGTGCTTGATGAATCATTTGGGAGAGGATTACTATGCTTTTTATTATGTTCAAGATAGTGTTGGTGATTATTTTGATGAGAATGCAAATTCTTTGCGACGGACTTTTTTGAAAGCACCTTTGCGTTATAAAAGAATAAGTTCTAAGTTTTCAAATAGCAGATTGCACCCGATATTGAAAATTCGAAGACCACATCATGGTGTTGATTATGCCGCACCTAAGGGGACTCCGGTTGTTTCTATTGGTGATGGTGTTGTCCTCAAAGCTCAACGCTCCGGTGGAGCAGGCAACATGGTGAAGATTAAGCATAACGGAACGTATACTACGGCGTATCTCCATTTGTCGGGTTATGGGAAAAATGTGAAGGCAGGAGCAAGGGTTAAACAAGGACAGGTGATTGGCTATGTTGGTTCTACCGGACTGTCTACCGGAGCTCATCTTGATTTTCGTGTCTACAAAAATGGTAAGGCAGTCGATCCGCTAAAAATGAAATCGCCTCCGGCAAAGCCTGTTGACTCTGTAAATATGCCAAGCTATATGCTTTTTGTTGAACAACAAATGACCGAATTGCATGAGCTGAAAAAAAACTCAAAATTTCAAACAGATGAAAGTTAAACTATTGTTCTTTTTATTGAGTGTCTTTGGGCTTTCGGCTTTTGGTGTTGGATTTTTATTGCCAAAAGACAAGCGCTTAACTGAAATTGAAAGTGCTGCCATGAAAAAAGACGCACGGGCGTTGTCTCTTTTTTTTTATGATCGGGTTTATATCGAAATTCCCGAATTTTCGGGTACTGTTTCTTCCAATGTGTCTGCAAATATTCTTTCAAAGTATTTTGAAAAACTGAAAGATCGTGAATATGAATATCTTTCCTTTCTGCAAACCAAATCGAATACTTATGTGTTGAAGGCAAAATATGTGAAAAAAGATACGCAGGAGGGGGCAGAAGTGTTCATCCTCTTAAATATGCGACTTGAAAGGGATAATTTTCGAGTGTATCAATTGTTTATAACTGAAACAGAATGACTGAGATAAATTATACGGATATACAGAACGAGATAATGGATTAAGGTTCTTACTTTATGTTTCAGGTTTGGTTCGAAAACTTTAAAGGTATGAAAGGTGAAAATATGTACGGATTATCTATTGACGAAATTATTGAAAATGCTTTAAGCGAAGATGTGGGGGACGGTGATCATACATCTCTTGCTACCATTCCTGCCAATGCGATTGGTAAAGCTAAATTATTGGTGAAACAGGACGGTGTGATTGCAGGAGTGGAGCTTGCCGAAAAAATATTTAAAAAAGTGAATCCCGAAATCGTTATGAATATCTACATCAAAGATGGCACTGCTGTGAGAAAGGGCGATGTTGTTTTTGAAGTGGAAGGATCATCTGTTTCCTTGCTTACCGGCGAAAGGTTGGCTTTGAACTTTATGCAACGCATGAGTGGAATAGCAACACAAACAGCGCTGATTGTAGCGGAGTTGAAAGGCACAAAAACAAAAGTGCTCGATACCCGAAAAACAACTCCCAACCTTCGAGTTCTTGAAAAATATGCCGTAACTGTCGGTGGCGGCATGAATCATCGAATAGGGCTTTACGATATGATTATGATTAAAGATAACCATGTCGATTTTGCGGGTGGCGTTCGGGAAGCTATTCTTGCTGTTCGTAAATATCTTGATGAGAAAAATAAGGACTTGAAAATTGAAGTGGAAGTTCGCAACTTTGAAGAATTGGAGATCGCACTCAATACCGGAGGCATTCATAGAATTATGTTGGATAACTTTGAACCGGAAGCGATTAAAAAAGCACTCAAACTTATTGACGGAAGGTATGAAACCGAGGCTTCGGGCGGAATAACGCTTGAAACAATTCGTGAATATGCCGAAACAGGTATCGACTTTATTTCCGTAGGAGCATTAACGCATCAAATAAAAAGTCTTGATTTAAGTTTAAAAGCAGTGAAGTAATGATGAAAGAGTGGTTGGATAAGATAAGGAATAGTGCCGTTTTGAGGTATATCAAGTTGTTTTTACAAAGACTCGTTTTGCCCGGCTTTGACGGAATGAATTTTTATGATGTTAGCTCCTTTTTTTGGAAAGGTCTTGTGAATGGTGCTTTGGTTATGCGTGCTTCGGCTCTGTCTTATGATTTCTTTTTGGCAGTATTTCCAACAGTCTTGTTTTTCTTTACTTTGATTCCGTACATTCCCATTGATGGTTTTCAAGAAACTTTGATGGGACTTATTGAAGCAACACTTCCTCCCAATACCTTTGGAGAGGTGAAACATATCATCGAGGATATTATCATCCACAAAAGTGGCGGTTGGTTGTCCATTTCTTTTGCTCTTGCACTCATTTTCAGTACCAATGGTGTGAGTGCGGTTATTGCTGCATTTAATCAAACCTACCACCGAATAATCATACGTTCCTATTTGAAGCAACGATTGGTTTCCTTGTTTTTAGTTTTGGGACTTTCGGGAGTGTTGATACTCGCAATTGCACTTATTGTTTTTGGAACAGAAATACTTAATTGGATTAGTTATAAAGGTTGGGTGAAAGACGGTCTCATTTTGACAGCAATTTCCATTGCTAAATGGATTGTGTTGGTTCTGTTGATGTATATCGTTTTTTCATCGTTGTATTATTTTGGACCTGCCGAAAGAGGTGCTTTTCGATTCATCTCCGCAGGTTCGTCATTTTCTACTGTCCTCACAATCATAACATCCATAGGTTTTGATTATTATGTGAGTAATTTTTCGAGATACAATGCCTTATACGGATCAATTGGAACGCTTATCGTAATATTGCTATGGATTAACTTTAACTCTATTATTCTTCTGTTGGGATTTGAATTGAATGCAAGTATTTCTGCGGTAAAGAAACAATTCAATAGCAGAAGATTACAAGAAGAAAAATAGAATGTCATGAATGAAATAGATCATAATAAAATCGCAAGATCCTTAGGACTTAACACTTGGCAAGTTCAAAATACAATTGAATTATTGAATCAGGGAGCAACCATTCCTTTTATTTCAAGATACCGAAAGGAAGCCACCGGAAGTATGGATGAAGTTGCTATTGGTCAGGTGAAGTCTTTGTATGAAAAGCTTCAGGAACTTGAAAAGCGAAGAGCTGCGATTCTTGATTCTGTTAAGCAGCAAGAAAAGCTTACTCCCGAATTGGAAAAGGCAATCAATGATGCCTCATCGTTGAATGAATTGGAAGATTTATATCTACCCTACAAACCTAAGCGAAGAACACGAGCTACCATAGCTCGGGAGAAAGGTTTAGAGCCTTTGGCAAAAATTATTATGTTGCAGCAGCATATTGATTTGCATCATAAAGCAGAGTCGTTTGTGTCTGACGAAAAGGAAGTATTTTCGGCTGATGATGCCATAGCGGGAGCCAGAGATATAATTGCAGAGTGGGTGAGTGAAAATACGTTCGTGCGTAAAAAACTCAGAAGCCTCTATCAAAATGATTCGTGGATCACATCGAAAGTGATTAAGGGGAAAGAAACATCCGGTGAAAAATTTACCGATTATTTTGATTGGGAAGAGGATTTAGACCGCATTGCTCCTCATAGGGCTTTGGCACTTTTTAGGGGGGAGAATGAGAAAGTATTGCGGCTTGCAATAAATGTTCGTGAAACATCAGCTCTGGACATCATTAAAAGAATATTTGTCAAAGGACAATCCGAATCGTCCGACCAGGTGGTTGTCGCCATTCAGGATTCATTCAAGCGATTGTTGCACCCGAGTATGGAAAATGAATCGCGAACACTCCTGAAAGAAAAGGCAGATGAAGCGTCAATTAAAGTGTTTACGGAGAATTTGCGACAGCTGTTGCTTGCTTCTCCTCTCGGACAAAAACGTGTGTTAGCCATTGACCCCGGATTTCGGACAGGCTGTAAGCTGGTGTGTCTTGATGAGCAAGGAACACTGTTGAACAATGCAACCATTTATCCCCACCCACCGCAGCGCGAAATTAGCAAGTCAATAAAGGCTATCCGTAATTTGGTTTCGGCGTACAATATTCAGGCTATCGCCATCGGTAACGGCACGGCAGGTCGCGAAACCGAAGATTTGATAAAGAAAATTCGTTTCGACAAGGATATTGTTGCCGTAATGGTGAATGAGGCAGGAGCTTCGGTGTATTCTGCTTCTAAAGTTGCCAGAGAAGAATTTCCGCAGTATGATGTAACCGTTCGCGGAGCAGTATCAATTGGTCGCCGCTTGATGGATCCGCTTGCTGAGTTGGTGAAAATTGATCCCAAGTCAATTGGTGTGGGACAATATCAGCATGATGTGAATCAAGGCAAACTGGCAAACTCGCTTACGCAAACGGTCGAGTCGTGCGTAAACCAAGTGGGCGTTGAGGTGAATACGGCAAGTAAGCAGCTCTTGGCACACGTTTCGGGTGTAGGTCCCGGTTTGGCGCAGAATATTGTTGAATATCGAAAAACTAACGGTCCGTTTAAGAATAGAAAAGAGTTTAAGAAAGTTTCACGTTTTGGAGCTAAGGCCTTTGAACAATCCGCCGGATTTTTAAGAATCCATAAGGCTGCGAATCCTTTGGACAGTTCGGGGGTTCATCCCGAAAGTTATCATGTTGTGGAGAAAATGGCAAAAGATTTAAAAACCAATGTGGCTGACCTTGTCGGGCGTGAAGAACTGCGTGAATTGCTTGATTTGAACCACTATGTGAATGACAAGGTGGGCTTGCCGACTTTGAATGATATTTTGGAAGAGCTTGCCAAACCGGGACGCGATCCTCGGGAGCGATTTGTAGCATTCCAGTTTGATGATAAAGTGAAAACAATTGAAGACCTTGAGGTGGGAATGAAATTGCCGGGAATAGTAACAAATATTACAGCCTTTGGTGCTTTTGTGGATATAGGTGTTCATCAAGATGGCTTGATTCATGTTAGTGAAATGGCTGATGAGTTTGTGAAAGACCCCAATCAGTATGTGAAATTAAATCAAAAATTGGAAGTCAGAGTATTGGATGTTGATGTTTCGCGAAAACGAATACAATTATCTTTAAAAAATTAAGTTTAGCTAATAAAGATTGGGTTGTTATGAGGTTTTATAAACTGATACTTTTGCTGTTGTTTTTGCCTGTCCTTACTGTGGCACAGCAGTTTAAAGGAGGAATTACAGGGGCGTTAAATATTACTCAGATAGAGGGTGATACGAAAGCCGGATACGATCATGCCGGATTGAAGACCGGTTTGTTTGTAGAATACAGATTTAATAAACGCTTTGCAACAAGCTTGGGTTTAAATTACGATCAACGTGGAGCTAACGGAAAGGCGATATTTCCGAATCAAACAAAAACAATGGAATATCATGCCGACCTTGACTACATAGAAGTGCCTTTGATTTTTCATGTAATGGATAAGGACTTTGTGTATGCCGGTGTCGGATTGTCTTACGGAACCTTGATCTACAGCGCGGAGGAAGATCATAGTGGAAATGTTGAGCCTTATATGAATAAAGTTCCTTTTAATGAAAATGATTTTTCATACCTCTTTGATTTAAGGATGAGGTTGCACAAAGGCTTAAAATTGAATGTTCGATACCAACGCTCATTAATACCTGTCAGGAATAGAGTGTTGGAAAAATTAGACGGAACGATTGAACCATCAGACCAATACCCTTACGGTTGGTCTTTTGGCTTGATTTACATTTTTAATGATAAAAATTTACGTCCGGTAGATAAGCGTAAACCCGGTGATGTTGAATAATTGTTTATCCGGAATGTGCTTTGCCCTGAACGCAACGAATAACAAATAAGAAGCGTCAACTTTTTATAAGGTCGTTGTTTGGTTTTTGCATTCTTGCGCTTAGCCAAGCCGACTGTTAATTTACACTCATCAAACAAACAGAAAAAACAGATAATATGCGTAGAATTGCTTTTATTTTATCAATAATGATGCTTGTGGGGCTGCTTAGCCCTTCTTGCAAAAAATCAAAAGTAGATCCTCCTCAACCAAGAGATGATGGTTATAAGATTTACAAACTCGGAGATATTGAGGATCAAGTTGAGTTGCCGTCGTTTATCAATATTATGTTTCAGGTTACGGATATGGATGGAAATGGGGTGGCAAATCTTACTCAGGAAGATTTTCGTGTTCTTGAAGATAACCAACCGGTGTCTCCATCGGAGTCAGCCATGCAGATTCGTAAACAAGAGGTTATTCCTTACAAAATGAAAACAGTTTTGATGCTGGATAACAGTTATTCTGTGGGAAGTAATCTTTCTGAAATAAAGTCAGCGGCAAAATCATTGGTCAACAACAAGATGCCTCGTCAGGAGATTGCTATTTTCTCATTTTCCGATCAGGCAAACCTTGTGATTGATTTTAGTGATGATATTAATGACCTTAATGATGCCATAAATTCTATTGAGCTTGGCTATCCGTCAACCAATTTGTACGGGGCAATTATTGAAGGTGTTAATCAGTGGGAAGATAAGTTTGAAACCGAAGACATTGCGCAAGGTTTTATGGTACTGTTTACGGATGGTAGCGACACCCAAGGATCAAATACAATAGCTCAAGCAAAAGAAGCCCGAGGCGACAAAAAAGTTTATGCAATTGGTCTGGGTGATGAGATTGAACCAAGTATTTTGCGAGAAATTGGAAACTCCGGTTCGTACACGATTGACAATATTAGCGAACTGACACCAAAGTTTCAAGAAATACAAAATGAAATGGAACGATATGCCAACAGTTTCTATTGGCTGAATTATATGACACCGAAGCGTGGTGATTTTGACCATGCTTTGCGACTTTCAATTATTGATAATCCGAACAAAGGCAAGGGTTCTTTTATTGAGGGATCTTTCAATAGTAGAGATTTTTATTCGGTAATGCCGGGGCTTTATATTAACGCTTCTGCGATTGATGATGATGGCGTGGAAGAGGTGGAAGTTGCTGAAAATGATACCGTTCTTTTGGTTGCCAGTTCATATCTTGGTTATGAGCCTCCTCAATATATTTGGGAAAGCGATGATCCGGAAGTGATTGAAGTGAAGTACGATAATTTTAATAACAATGTGGCTCTTGCAATTGCGAAAGCAGACAGTGGGGCAATGGCAACCGTCACAGTTCGTGATTTGGCAAATGATTTGATGAATACGGTTGTTGTGAAAATTACAAAATCAACAATTCCTTCGGATGGCTTGATTGCCAATTATACTTTCCCTAATGGCAGTACGGATGATCAATGGGCTGACTTTGATGGATTGAACTACGGGACACAAGCCGTTACTGATAGATTTAATAATCAGAATGCCATTCTTTTTGATGGTGTTAACGATAAAGTTGATATTTCGTCAAGCTTATTGTCAGCCGGAGCAAAGGCAATCAGTTTCTGGATTAAACCCGATGCATCGTCAAAAGAACAAGTAATTATGACCAATACCTACGATTCCGAGTTTAATGATCAGGGCATAACAATTAGCCTTAGTTCTCAAAATATTTTGTCGATCGAACTGGGGAATGGTAGTGGCGAAGGTTATTTTATGAACGCATTTACCAGTATGCAGCTTGCTGATGGACAATGGTATCATGTTGTGTTTAATTTTGATGGTGAAGCATTGAAAGGTTATATCAATAATTCCATAGCTTGTTCTACTGATGCCTACAACGGTGAGGAAGCTGAAGCCATGTTTGATATGCGACTTGGAGCTTCGTATCAACCTTTAGATCAGTATTATCAAGGAGCGTTAGACGATTTGAGATTCTACAATCGAGCACTTACGGAAAATGAAATTGAAGATTTGTTCACCGAAGGAGGATACGAAGAGTAGTTTACCTTCGGCGTTTCTGTGACGAACGGTTGGGGCGGTTCTTTCTGTTGTAGGAAGAACCGTTTTTTTGATGTCGTTCTTTTGTTTTCTTGTTTGGTCTTTCCTTTTCCGGAGATGAAAGCAATTCATCGGCAAGTTCTTCTTTATTTGCTTTTTTTAATGCGTTTCTTATCCACGAAGCATTTTCACGTTTGTACCAGAAAAAGAACTTTCGTTGTTCCAATTTTTCGGTTTTTGTTTTTGGCGTATAGATTTCCTCCATAGTGTAAGGGTGAAATCCGGAATAATAGATGACCGTAGCAACCGTCATGGGAGTGGGTGTAAAGTCTTGTACTTGTTCTAATTTAAACCCGAGTTTTTTTGTTTTTGCAGCCAAGTCTGCCATATCTTTAACCCCCGAGCCGGGATGGCTGGAGATGAAATAAGGAATAAGTTGTTGGTTGAGGTTGTTTTTTTTGTTGATGTCGTCAAATTTTCTTTTAAGGTCGTAAAACAGTTCAAAAGAAGGCTTGCGCATATTTTTTAACACTTCGTCCGAGGTGTGTTCCGGAGCAACCTTTAGTCGCCCGGAAACATGGTGTTTTACCAACGCCTCCAGATACTCGTTATACCCGTTCTGTTTCGTTTCTTTCTCATTTCGTCCAACCAACATATCATAGCGAACACCGCTGCCGATTGTTACTTTTTTGATGCCTTCGGTTTTTCTGACTTTTTCATAAAGCTCATTCATGGGCTTGTGATTCATGTCCAGATTTTTGCATATATTCGGGAAAATGCACGATGGTCTGGAGCAACTTTTACAGATGCTCTCGTGTTTTCCTTTCATTTTGTACATGTTTGCCGAAGGGCCTCCCAAGTCGGAAATGTGTCCCTTGAAGTCGGGCATTTTTTTCACAGCTTCCACTTCTTTCAGAATACTTTTTGACGATCGGGAAGCAACAAATTTTCCTTGGTGTGCCGAGATGGTGCAAAAGCTACACCCCCCGAAGCAACCGCGGTGCATGTTGATGGAGTGCCGAATCATTTCATAAGCCGGAATTGCTCCTCGTTTGGCATACTTGGGGTGAGGCATTCTTGTATATGGCAAATCAAACGACTCATCAATTTCCTTTTCCGTTAATGTAGGGTAGGGGGGATTGATAATTATTCGTTCGTCGCCAACTTGTTGAATTAGGCGTTTCGCCTCAATGTGATTACTTTCCTGTTCAATGTGTCGAAAGTTTGCGGCATACGATTTTTTATCTTTCAGGCAACGTTCGTGTGAGTACAACTCTAGGTCTTGCCACGATTTATTCTTCGGCAATTTTTCGTCTGCCGTGGTCTTAATAACCGTTTGCGGTAATGTTCGTAAACTTTTCAGGCTAACGCCTTTATCCAATAAACGACTTAGTTCGCGAACGGCTTTTTCCGCCATTCCATAGAGGAGCATATCTGCACCACTATCAATCATAACGGATGGCATAAGCTTATCTTGCCAATAGTCGTAATGCGTTACTCTTCGCAGAGAGGCTTCGATGCCGCCAAGAATAACGGGCGTGTCGGGGTAGAGTTTTTTTAATATTTTTGTATAAACAATGCTTGCATAATCCGGTCTGAAACCACTGCTGTTGCCGGGAGTGTAGGCATCATCGGAACGCAGTCGGCGGTTTGCCGTATAATGATTTACCATGCTGTCCATATTGCCTGCAGTAACGCCAAAAAACAAACGAGGTTTACCAAACTTTTTAAAATCTCGCAAATCGTCTCGCCAGTTGGGTTGTGGAATGATGGCTACCCGAAAGCCTTCATTTTCAATGATGCGACCAATTACTGCTGCACCAAATGCAGGGTGATCAACATAAGCATCTCCTGTTATGATGATAACATCTAACTCATCCCATCCCCTAAGTTTTACTTCTTTTAGCGTAATAGGTAACCAATCTTCTAACCTGTACATTCTATTCTTTTTATGAGAAAAAGTCTTTTTAACTTTTCGAAAACACTATGTGCTTTTAAAACCATACAGTGAGAAAAGATCAAAGACTATGTAGCCTAACAAGTATCCGGTTGATTTGTTGAAATATGTGCTGCTCCGGATGATTAATCAGGGCAAACTCACACTTTTAATTTAAAACTTCTAAGAGATAACTTTCGTTTCAAGCTACTTTACAGTTTTTCGATTTCTTCTTTTGCCAGTCCGGTGGATTTAACAATTACTTCTATTGAAACACCATTGTTTTTGAGTTCTTTTGCTATTTCGATGTTTCTTTCTTGTCTCCCTTCTTTGACACCTTTTTCTATTCCTTCTTTGAGCCCTTCTTCACGTCCTTCTTTGAGTCCTTTTTCCATTCCTTCTTTGAGCCCTTTTTCATGCCCTTCTTCGTGTCCCTCTTCCCTCGAAGAGCTTACCACATTGTTAATATCGCGATAATACTTTAAGCTTTT
>PDWJ01002656.1_pt1 | contig 34595 bp, 31 predicted proteins | sample 1430881 | NCBI WGS metagenome assembly PDWJ01 (sample SAMN01162460, study PRJNA174530) | Oral metagenome, whole genome shotgun sequencing project. | biome: Marine environment; feature: Marine mammal; material: Swab sample of the gingival sulcus; isolation source: swab sample of gingival sulcus...
CAGTAACAATCAGTTGACCTTTAACTTAAACAGTAATTTAACGTTTAGCAACCAAACGGCACGCTTTACGATTACATTTAGCAGTGACAACTATCAAGACGCTACGCAATTAATTGATGTTGAGCTGACGGATAAAGATATTCCAGTCTTGACGCTTGAACCACTGATTGTCACGTATAGTGGTAATGCGTTAACAGATGACGCGATTAAAGGTACTGCTAAAGTTGGCGATTCGATAATAGCTGGTTCATGGCAGTGGAAGACAAACTCGCCGACAACGGTTAGCGAATCGGGCGATTATGCAGTTGTCTTTACACCAGCTGACACGGTTAATTATACCACGGTAGAAGCGACGATTAACGTGAAAATTCAAGCTGCTAAACCTGTTGGAAAGCCGAATATTTCTTCGGTCAGTAGATCAGGCAAGACACTAGCTGACGCCAACTTGACGACAGTCGGATCATCATTGACGATAGCAGGTAGTTTACAGTGGATTGATTCAGCCGGCAATGTTTTACCAGATAGTACGGCGATTGAACCCAATAAGGCTTACACATGGCAGTTTAATCCGAGTGATAGTATCAATTATCAAGTGATTACTGGTATAATAGTAATTTATGTTGTACAAAGTGATGATGACGATGATGACGATGACGATGTTGATGCAGGCGATGACTACAGTGATTCAACAGTGACCTCGACAGAGCCATCGGTTCCTGTAGAACCGCCTACAACCGATGTTAATCAAGCGCAATCAAACCAAGCTGCGGAAGCGTTTGCAGATGTTGACGAAACCGATTGGTATTACGATAGTATTGAAAAAGTGTTTGATAGTGGGCTGATGAAAGGCGTTAGCAAATCTGAATTTGCGCCTAAGTTGTCAGTAACACGCGGTATGTTGACGACAGTGTTGCATCGAATTGCCGATGGTGAAAAAGCAGTTGGCGATTTAACGTTTAATGATGTTGCAACAGATAAGTGGTATTACGAGTCAATTGTTTGGGCATCACAAAAAGGTTATGTAAAGGGTTATAGCGCAGGCCAATTTGCTCCTGAACAGTTTTTGACACGTGAGCAGATGCTCGCTGTACTATGGCGTTATGCAGGTAGTCCGCAAGTTGCCGATTCACCACTTTTTGATGGCTATAATGATGTAGCAGAAGTATCAGACTACGCACGTATGGCATTTCAATGGGCGCTTCAAAATGGCATAGTCAAAGGGACTTCGCCGACGATGCTATCGCCCAAAAAAGGTGCTAGTAGAGCAGAATTTGCAATATTCACGGATCGCTTTATGCAGTATCTAAATAAATAATGATCAAATAATAGACAGATAATACAATCGAGTAGGGGCTATCAATTGGCCCCTATTTGATTGTCATACAGAATGCCATTGAAATAATCAAATCGAACTTAAAATGTGATATAATGTTGTTTAGGCATACAGAATAAGTCAAGGAGAATAAGTTATGCGACCACTAATCGGCGTTATGCCCTATTATTTAAAATCACACGAATTTGTCAATGACGAGATAAGGGGACGACATGATCAAGACTATCTGTTAGTCTCAATGGACTATGTAGAATCGGTTTATAAAGCTGGTGGCATACCAGTTGCGATACCACCAATTAATACAGATGATCATTTAAACAATATCATCGAACAGCTTGATGGCATGTTATTGACGGGTGGTGGTGATATTCATCCACGTCACTATAATCAATCATGCAAAAAAGGGCTTGGCGTTTTAGAAGAAACAAGAGATTTAATTGAATTAAAGCTAGTAGAATATGCGATGGCAAAACAAATACCTATATTTGGTGTTTGCCGTGGTCTTCAATTGTTGAACGTTTACTTTAAGGGAACGCTATTTCAAGATATTGTTCGTGATATCGATAATGATATACAGCATTCTTTTTACAATGGGACAAAGTCTTGTCTGGTGCACCGCGTCGATTTTGTCAAAGATTGTGCCATGAAAAAGGTCTTTGATAGTGAACACATTTATGTCAATAGTTTACATCATCAAGCGATTGATAAATTAGGTGCTGGGCTATCAATTTGTGCCAAATCAGAGGATGGCTACATTGAGGCTATCCAATATGATGCCAATCCAGCCGTTTTTGCCGTACAGTGGCACCCTGAAATGATGGCACAAGTCGATCAATCGCAATTGGCGCTGTTTAAGTTGTTGGTCGATTTTGCCAGTGATTACAAACAAATGAGATAGTAAGATAGTTGGTGCGACTATTTAGTCAACGTCATTTCGACTGAGGCGGAGAAATCCGCCCGCTTGTCAATTCGAGTAGGCTGCATACACGAGCAGTAAACGTCTAGCGTTTACGACCAGTGCAAGAGTCGAGAAGTATCGGGTTTTATTACGATTGAACCGGAGTGGTTTAGCTTGTATTGCGATTGAAACGCTCCTTGTACTGAAATCGTTCCGCTTTATCGTTTCGCTAGGACAACCCGCTACGCGGAACGTTACGCGAAAGACAAAGCTCCACCGCGTACTGGCGTCGCTGACAATCGCCTGTACTGTTATTTTGACTATCACACTTTTGTCATTTCGAGTAGGCTGCATACACGAGCAGTAAACGTCTAGCGTTTACGACCAGTGCAAGAGTCGAGAAATCTCGGTTTTTATTAACTGATTGATTATTAAATTGAAAAAAGGAGGCTGTTATGGCATTAGAATTAATCTGCGGCGATATTACACTTGTCAAGACTGATGCAATTGTCAATGCGGCGAATTCGTCGTTATTGGGCGGCGGTGGTGTTGACGGTGCAATTCATCGTGCTGCTGGACCACAACTTTTAGCTGAATGCCGCACATTAAATGGTTGCCAGACTGGGCAGGCCAAACTGACGGCTGGGTATAATCTACCCGCCAAATACGTCATACACACAGTGGGGCCGATTTGGCGCGGCGGACAACATGATGAAGCGACACTATTGGCAAATTGTTATCGTAATTCACTTGCTTTGGCAGAAAAAAAGCAACTTAATAGCATTGCTTTTCCACTTATTTCAGCTGGTGTTTACGGTTATCCGAAAAAGCAGGCGATTTTAGTGGCGATTACAGAAATTTTAAACTATTTAAAAGATAATCAGATGTTGATTTATCTGGTTTTATGGGATAAAATGACATTTGAAATGGCAGAGCAAGTATTACGAAAATTTTAATTGTTTAGTCATGTTGTCATTTTGATTCGAGGAACCTTGCTTCGTTGTGCCATCTCGACCGACCGAAAGGAGTTGAGAGATCTCGGGTTTTAAAAACGATAGATTAACTGACTTATACTTGACTGAATAGTTACTAAATAAGAAATCTGGAGGAAATATGAAAGTATTTATTAGTGCAGATATTGAAGGCGTCGCTGGCATTAGTCAATGGGACGAAACCAACCACGAACACATGCGCGGCCGCTATTATGCCGATCAGATGACTAAAGAAGTTGACGCAGCTTGTCAAGCTGCCATTGAGTTAGGCGCAGAAGTCGTTGTACGTGATGCACACGATTCAGCACGCAACTTAAATGTCAGACAGTTACCAGAAGAAGTCAAATTTGTGCGTGGTTGGGCGCGCTCGCCAATGTCAATGATGGAAACGCTTGATGCCAGTTTTGATGCTGTTATTTACATCGGTTATCATTCAGCAGCTTATACGCCATTTAGCCCATTGGCGCATACTATGTCATCGCGCAAGTATCAAAAGATTATGATTAATGGTGAAATTGCCAGCGAATTTACGATTAATACTTATCTCAGTTATTATCATGGTGTACCGGTTGTTGCACTCAGTGGTGATGAAGGCCTCTGCGAAGCGGTTAAGGCATTTGACGACCGCATTTTAACCGTTGCCACACAGCGCGGCATCGGTAATTCAACTGTTTCAATACACCCTGACAAGGCGATCAAAGAGATTAAGTCAATGGTTAAAAAAGCCTTATCAAATTTAACAGAAAAACGGCAAGTAGAAATGCCAAAGACATTTGAAATGCAAATAGAATACAAGCAAATTGCCGATTATCACGCTGCATCATTTTATCCAGGTGTCACAAAAGTAGATGGTAGAACGCTTTCGTTTAAGAGCGATGACTTCTATGAAGTAGCGCGTGCAATAATGTTTATGTAAACACTGCTACACTTACTGTAGGTTGATGCATATACATGTTTAATGAGAAAAGGAGATTATATGTTTAAGAAAGTTTTAGCACTCGTTTTAGCAGTATCGATGATTTTTAGTTTTTCAATTGTCGTCTTTGCTGACGACGCAGAAATTTGTCCCGATTACATCGAAGTACAGCTTGATGAATCTACCGAGGCAGACTATGCTGCTTTTGATGACTGGGGCATACCTTGGATGCATGTCGTTTTTAAAGAGGGCATTTGGGGGCTCAGTTACTACGAAATGGGCACCGACTATTCAATTAGAAATACACATGGTCTAGTTGAATCTAACATTGCCAGCATTGACCTTGGCAAAGGTATTACAGGTGGCGCCAATATTGTCATACCAATGGGTGGCAACGCAGAATACTATCCAGTTAAGGTCACTTATAAAGACGTTAAGTATGGCTATTGGTTTCCAATTACCTATAAGGTGATGCGCCTCGAAGTAAATAAACGTGAAAATGTTAATCTTGTTCTTGCTCAAGAAGAAAACTACATTTACGATGATTTAGCTATAAAGGTTGTGCCAGTATCAGAAGGCTTATCAGATCAAGCGGCGACATTTGCCATTAGTTTTTTCTTTGACTGTTTACAGTCAGCCACGCTTTTGTTAGATGATACGGCTCTTACCGCTGAACAATACAGTATTGACAGACTAAATGGCTTAATTGTTTTGGACCGCAGTTTGTTGACAGTAGAAGGTGAGCATGAACTTATAATTGAAACTGATTGTTATGAAGATGGTGATAAAATTTTGATGTTCACACTATCTTCTAAAGAAATCCCCACCTTGTCTTTTGAAGGTCAAACAGAAGATGGCTTTTTACTGGGCGATGATCTCAGAATTATAGGTGAAGGTGATGCAGTTGTCGATTACCTAGACAGTATCTATAAAGTCAATGTATTGCGTTTACCTGAAAATGACGATCTTGAATTAACTGCTGAAGCTAACTTTAGCGTTGAAAAAGATGGCGATTTATATACACTTGTTGTCGATAGTTCGGTTTTTGAAGAAGGTGATTATTCGCTTAATTTGTTTGCTGCTGGTTATCCAAAAGCCGAATACACGGGTTTGAAGTTTTATCAACAACAAGAAGAGTTTCTAGCAGTACCCGAAATAGCTAATTTCATCAAAAAAACATACAGCACTTGGTGGTCAAGTTACGATTATTATGAAATGAGCTTTGTTGATGGTGCGACTTATGTTGGCAAAATAAATAGCGTTAAAGTTGGAGATATCGACTATTCTAAGGCGTTGATTTCGATGACTGGCTCGAATGACTATCAAATTGGCGATGAAAAAATTTATTTAAGTTATAATAGTGGCTTCAATGATTCAGAGAATACGGCAGTGACAATTACGGCTGACGGTTATCAATCATTAAATTATGTAGTGACCAAAGACGGCGAACTGATCATTAGTGAAAATCCATTGTTAGAAGCACCGCAATTAGAGCTCGTTGGTGATAATCCGGTTATTGCAGGCAATGATGCCGTCTTAACCAGCGGCGCTAGCGATTTTTCTGACTATTTATCACAATTAAATAATGCGATGATCAATGGTGAATCGATAGATTACGCAGTAGACGACCTTGACAATACAATTACAATAGCAGCCGATTACTTTGTAATAGGCCCAAATCAAGTTGTGTTCAAGGCAAACGGCTATCAAGATAATGCTTTGACAATTGATTATGAAGAAGTGCCAGTTGAGGATATCGAACCACCTCAATACAGCAAAATTGAAAAGCTTTTAGGTGGTCTTTCGCCGCTTAGTTACGATTATTACAGCTTGACATTCGATGATAAAAATTACCTTTCAAAGATAAAAGCAGTTCAGGTTGGTAACAGTGTTTACAATGAAGTATCTGTGATGAGTTATTTCAACGCGAGCAATGCCTATGATGTCGATTTAGATAGTTCTAAGCTGTATTTAAGTTTAGCTTCTGCCTTTTCTACAGACCAAGATAATGTGGTTATTATTTCGGCAGACGGTTATTTTGACTATCAGTTCATCGTCAACCAAGCGGTTGTTGAAGAAGGCATGCTATTGACGCCACCACCAGCCAAGTGCGTTTCGCTAAGGATACTGCCAAACACATCGGAACCATTTATCGGCAGCGTTAGCTTTGATGGTGATAGCAAAGCAATTGATAAGTATTTAAGGGCAATTGACAGAGTTGAGGTAACGGGTACATAGTATAGACAGTTTTCAATTACTTCAGTCATAAATTTTGAAAATATTATGCAAACGATTAGCTTGGCAACGGCCGACGAAATGTCAATTTCAGATTTAATTGCAACATTTGTCGATATCTTTGGTCAAGAGTACGCTTATTACATCTTACCAGAATTGCCAACGATGGACGAGGTCATTGCGAAAATAAAAGAATTATATAACACAGATTACTCAAATACTGCAGATATCGCTGGCATGGTGACAAAATTATTAGCTGATTTAGGGTCTTATATGCTTGAAGATATGGCTACTTTAGATTTGACGTCTGATGGCTTTAACATTCCGACAAACAGCACAGTGACAATTACTGCAGGTGGCTACAGAGATATGACGTTCACGTTTAATGCGATTGGTCAAATTGTCAGTCAAGGTCAGCCCGAAGAAAGCATGTCAGCGCCTTTAGCTGAAGTGTTTGAAAGAGATGTATTGCCAGACTATTGCCGTTTGACTTTTAACGGCGATGAGCTCGATGTGGCTGATTACGTCGCTAAAATTACGACGATTAAGGTCAACGGTGAATACTACGCAAAACACAGTTCGCTGATTTTCAACAATGCTTATATGTTGTCAAAGGTTTACGGTGATGTATTAGGTTATTATGTATTTGTCGATATGACGGTTGACGGCTTTAATGCAGACGAGCAAAACGAAATACTGATCGTTGCAGAAGGCTATCAGAATTTAAAATTTACATTACCATCATTAAATGACTTAACTGATTAGCATAAACTTGAAAGGGGTTAGTTTGAAAATTGCAATTATAGGTGCAATGGACTACGAAGTACACTTACTTATTGAACAAATGCAAGATGTCAACAAGTCTTCAGTGGCAGGTGTAGATTTTTATGAAGGAACGGTTGCTGATAAATCGGTTGTCGTAGCGGTGTGCGGCATTGGCAAAGTCAATGCTGCACTTTGCACGCAAATCATGATTGATCAATTTGGCGCAAGCCACGTCATTAATACAGGGGTTGCCGGCGCCTTAAAAGATCACCTTGAACCGCAAGACATTGTTATTTCAACTGATTTGGCCTATCACGATATGGACGTCACCAATGGTGGCAACTATGCTTATGGCGATATTCCGCGAATGGCGACATCATATTTTTTGGCCGATCAAAAACTATCTGATTTGACTTTTGACATCGTAAGACGAAACGTTAAAGAACACGCAGTCTATTTGGATAGAATTGTGTCAGCTGATGTCTTTGTTGCCGAGAAAGCAAAAAAAGAATGGATTTTGCAGCACTTTAATGCGGCGGCCACTGAAATGGAAGGCGCTGCAATTGGCCATGTCTGTTATCTCAACAGCATACCATTTGTGGTGATACGTGCCATTTCAGACAGAGCAGATGGTTCAGCCGATGACGACTTTGAACAGTTTGCCAAGGCTGCAGCCTTGACATCAGCTAAAATAGTGATTGCATTAGTTGAGCAAATGTCATGAAGAAAGTGACATTTAAAGCTGAAATTGAAGACATCGGCGTAAGAGTAGACCGTTACTTGGCGGAGGCGCTCGACGGTGTTTCGCGCAGCCGTATACAGCAGTGGATTGCACAGGGTTTACTTACTTCTAGCGTTAAACATAAAATAAAGAAAAATCATGTTTTAAGTGAAGCTGAAGAAATAACACTGCAAATTCCCGAAGCAAAAACACTCGATGTAGTAGCTGAAAACATCGCCATTGACATCGTTTATCAGGACCATGATCTACTGGTTGTCAACAAACCAGTCGGCATGGTGGTTCATCCAGCACCTGGCAATTACAGTGGCACGTTGGTCAATGCGCTACTCTACCATGTCAAAGACTTGTCTGACATTGGCGGTGTAATACGCCCTGGTATTGTACACCGCATTGACAAAGACACCTCTGGTCTGCTGATGGTAGCTAAAAATAATGCAGCACATCATAGTTTGGCGGAACAGTTAAAAGTGCACAGCGTTGAGCGCAAGTATTTTGCGGTTGTTCGCGCTGGCTTTAAGCAAACCAGCGGTACGGTTGATAAACCAATTGGGCGCAGTCGCAACAATCGTCTGAAAATGGCAATTGAACCCAATGCGGGTCGCCATGCAGTAACGCATTATTCGGTAATTGAACAGTTTGGTGAAATTACGTTAATCGAATGTCAGTTAGAAACAGGGCGCACCCATCAGATACGGGTTCACATGGCGTCAATTGGTCACCCTTTAGTGGGTGATTCCATTTATGGCATAAGAAAAGATCGTCAAAATGGCAAGGGGCAGCTACTGCATGCGGCCACTTTAGGTTTTATTCATCCGCGCACAAGAGAGCAGATGTCATTTACAGCAGAGATGCCCACCAGAATTAAAGATTATCTTGACAAATTGAGGTAAATAGCCAGTCTATTTCGTCTTTTCGAGTGCAGTCGAGCAATCACACACACTTGACATTTCGAGCGTAGTCGAGCAATCACACATACTTGTCATTTCGAGCGTAGTCGAGAAATCTCGGCTTACAATTACAATAGGTAGAGGTAAAAATGTCACTAAAAGCCAATATTTTAGATGAAAACAGCATGATGCGTACCATTACGCGCCTTGCCCATGAAATCATAGAACGCAACAAAGGCGTTGATGATGTCGTTTTAGTCGGCATAGTTTCGCGTGGCGTGCCACTTGCTAAGTTAATTGCGGCGCGCATCGCAGCAATAGAAAATGTCAATGTGCCACTGGCGGCACTCGATATTACCTATTATCGCGATGACTTATCGCAGCGCTATGACGATGCACGCCTTAACAAAATTGACATTGCTGTCGATATAGCTAATAAGACTGTGGTCGTAGTCGATGACGTTATCTTTACTGGTCGAACAGCGCGGGCAGCGCTTGATGCACTGCTTGATTTGGCGCGTCCCAAAATGATTCAGTTAGCGGTGCTAATTGATAGAGGACACCGCGAACTACCGATTCGACCTGACTATGTTGGCAAAAATGTACCGACTAGCTTACAGGAAAATGTCAAGGTTAAAGTTGCTGAAATTGATGATGAATACGGTGTTGACATTCATGCGTTAACAACCAGTTAACCTTGACAAATTGACAATAAAAATATATAATTGCTTCATCATATGAGTATGACGAATGGAGGGATAAGTCCGTCATGGAAAGCGACACGTGGATATTATTTGCAATTTTAGTATCGCTTATTATTTTAGGGGGCTATTTTGCATCAAGTGAAATAGCTTTTGCGTCAGTAAACAAGTTCAAAATCAAAATTGAAGCGGAACACGGCAACGTAAAGGCGATTAGAGCGCTTTACATTATTGAAAATTTTGAAGACACATTGACGACACTTCTTGTCGGCAATAATATAGCACATATTTTTGCTGCGGCAACAGCAACGCTTATCACGACTAAATTGTGGGGGCAATGGGCAGTTGTTTATTCGACCATTGCGATGACACTTATCGTATTTTTGATCAGTGAAACAATTCCAAAAGTAGTTGCAAAATCACATAGTTATAAGTATGCACTGGCACTATCAGATTCACTTTATGTACTGATGAAATTGATGACGCCGGTTAATTTTGTGTTGACAAAAATTAGTGCTTTTTTAATTAAAGTACTAAGTCCTAAATCTTCAATAACGATTTCCAAACAAGATATTGAGCGTATGGTAGAAAGCATGCCGCACAACGAACGTCAGGGCAAAAATAAAGAGTTATTTAAATTTGCACTCAATTTCGGTGAAACTAAGGTTGAACAAGTGGCAACTGAAAAAGCTAAAATTGTCGGAATTTCTTTAAGTAGCGATAAGACAGAAACACTTGAAATTATAATGAATACAACACATTCGCGCCTGCCGGTTTACATTGATGACATCGATAACATTATTGGCGTTTTGCAAGTTAGAAAGTACCTAAAGGCACTTGATAATGGCGAGGCGGTTCCAGCGATTAAACAATTGATGGACAAACCATTATTTGTAACTGGTGACACGCCGATTGACGACGTCTTTCGCAAAATGAATATCAACAAAGTCAATATGGCAATTGTCGCTGATGATAGGCGTAATACATTTGGCTTACTGACGGTTGAAGATATTTTAGAACAGTTAGTAGGCGATATTTGGGACGAAGATGAAAGCGATCGCGCTGCCGCGATGACAGGGGGTGTAGCAGATGGCAATTAATCTTTTAATCATTGCATTTTTGATTGTGCTATCAGCTGCTTTTTCAGGTTCAGAAATTGCCTTTACAAGTCTGAATGCGTCGCGCTTAGAGGCAATTGATAAAGAAAAGACTAAGGGTGGCAAAGCAGCGCACAAAGTATATAATAATTTTGACAATGCGCTATTGACAATTTTAATTGGTAATAATTTAGTAAATATTGCAGCGTCATCAATTGCAACCGTCATCGGTATTGCTATCTTTGGTGACAAGGGGGCTGCTTTAAGTGCCTTTATTATGACCTTTGCAATTTTAGTTTTAGGTGAAATCGTACCTAAGATATATGCATCGAATAACCCGCTTTTCTTCTCGGTTTTAACGGCGCCATTTGTTGAGTTATGTATGTTCATATTTGCAATTCCAATTGCTTTGATCAAGCCGATTGTCAATATTTTTAATTCAAATGACGTTGAAGAAGAAGAGGAAAGTGAAGATCGACTATTTACTGAAGAGCTCAATCACTTAATTGAAACAGTTGAACAGCAAGGTGTTATCGAAGAAGAAGATATCGATTTACTGTATTCGGTCGTCGATTTTTCTGATATCCCAGTCATTGACGTCTTTACGCCGCGAGTTGATATGTACGCGATCGACATCGATGATGATGCTGATACCATTCGTCAGCAAATTTCCAATTCGCCGTATTCGCGCATACCAGTTTACGATCGCTCGATTGATAAAATGATTGGCATTTTGGCGTTAAATCGCTATTATAAAAACATAGTGATCAATCCTGAACTTGATATAAGGGATATCTTATTTGATGTCTTATACGTCTATAAATCGATGAAATTGCCGACGGTACTGAATACCTTTTTAGAATCAAAGACCCATTTAGGTGTCGTAACCGATGAATTTGGCGGTACAATGGGTATTGTTACTTTGGAAGATGTCATGGAATATATTGTCGGCGACATTTGGGATGAAAATGACGTCGTTGAACGCGATATCGAAGAAATTGGCGAAAGACTTTACAGTATTGATGGTGATCTTGCACTGTCCGAATTTGCCGATTGGCTAGATTGGGAAAAAGATGACTTTGACAGCGAGGCCATTACCGTAGGTGGATGGTGCTTAGAAGTGCTCGACAATTACCCTAATCCAGGTGATCAATTTGAATATGAAACATTAACCGTTGTTATTACAAAAGTAGACGGTCTGCGCATAGAAAGACTTAACGTCAGCTTGGCAAACGATTAATCGGCGTATTTTGCATTATAGGAGTTAGCAATGTCTTATAAAACACCTGCTAAGCGTGCCGAAGACGAATTAAATCAGTTAATCGGTCGTGAAAATAGAATATATAAGCCATGGCAGTTGGAGAATTTTTTAATTAAGCCAGTGCAAATAGAAGGTACTGTTGATGACGTATTATTAATCGCCAAATGCAGTGCCTATTTGCGTCCGCAATTTACTGTTAGTGCAGATTGCGTCACAGTGCCTAATTTATTTGTCAAATTTAATGGCAATATCAAAGGATTTTACTTAGATATGAAAAAACTAAGTGCTGCGAATCCCGAAATTGTCGCGCTCTATTCATCATTCAAAAAAATGGCAAAAGCGCCGCGCAAAACACCTTTAACTGGCAGGCCAAGCTGGTTTGACAAAGAAAAAGGCATTGATATAGAGGCGGCACTAGCGGCAAACATTATCAATATTAAGGTGCTGCGCCCCGCTTATCAAAAAAATTACTTAATGGCGATCAATCGTGTTTTGGCAGATGTTAAATCAAATGCTTATATTGCTGAAAAACCAACTGAAAGAGATATACTAGAAGTGCTCTTGTTTAACAGCAATAAAATTATTCGCATGTATCACAATTTCGACTATCAACATATTAACCCCAAATTTATCGTTGTCGAAAATAAGGGTTATAGCATTAGTGCTTACGCTGTGTTACGCTTAATGATGATGGCCGAACTCGGCTTTGATGTCTTTGTCTTATCTGACCACAGTTACGCCTCAATTGAAAACTATCTTAGTGCTGAAATTTGCAAGCCTTATGTTATTACGAAAAAAGAGCTCGCTTATTCTGATGTTTTACAAAAGCGATCTAAAATAATGCTATGGGCGAAGCGCACGACATTTGGCGCGCTATCACTAGGCGGACTTTATATAATTTTAAAATTATTCTTTGGTATTTGATTTTTTTTCTTTCCGTTTTCGCATTCTAATCTTAAACTTAAATTTATTTCAAAATCTTTTAAAATAATCGCTTGTCAAACGCAGTATTATACACTATAATGAAATTGACGAATAATTAACAATCAGGTCAACTATATAGCCGGATGATTACACAGAGAGACAACCATTAAATTGGTGACCGAAGGTATAAGCGCGCGAATATCCAGTGCGTCAATTTCTCAGGTAAAAGGATCGGTGTATGACGGAACTCTGAAAATTTTGTTAATGCAAATACCGAAGGTGCAATCCCCGCAGGGGAGAATCTCTCAGGTTAATGACAGAGGCGGGGTTTTTACCGCCTCTTTTTGCGTTGTTTTTGTAGGTTTGATAATGAAAATAATTATTATTACTAACAACAGCGAAGTTGCATCTTTGCGGCCAGTTGTGACAAACGTTAGTTATCAAATTGAATTTTTAGAAACTGCTGAACTGATCGACGTACTCAAGCGTGTGCGCGATGCGGTTCATAAGGGGCATCAACTACTGACGCATCCACTATCGGGCAGTGTCAAGCCTTATGAAACGCCCTATAAGTCGGTTGCGCTAAGTAGTGAAGTTGGCGCGTTAGACATGTCATCACTTGAGACAGTTGAAAACGCCATACAGATGGCAGAAACATTTAAAAGGAACGTTAAAGTCGAAAGACAATTAACCGACAAGATACTAACAGATTTTAGGTTAATCGACTTACAGTTGATCAGCAATGCGTTAAAGAGTGTTAAGTAGGAGGTCTTATGGCAACAAATTATGATGTAATTATTATTGGTTCTGGCCCAGCGGGTTTATCAGCAGGGCTTTACGCAGCGCGTGCAAGAATGTCGACATTAATTTTGGAAAAAGACAAAAACGGTGGTCAAATTGTCACAACTGATGAAGTGGCAAATTATCCTGGCTGTATCGAAGAAGAAACTGGCCCAACTTTGATTACCAGAATGGTCAAGCAGTGTCAAGCATTTGGTGCCGAAATTAAAAGAGATGGCGTCGTATCAATTGATGTTGCGGGTGATGTCAAAAAAATAACGACTGAAAGTGGTGAAATTTACGAGGCAAAAGCGCTGATTTTAACAACAGGTGCATCACCACGTAAAATTGGCTGCCCGGGTGAAAAGGCATTTACTGGTAAAGGTGTTTCATACTGTGCGACGTGTGATGCTGATTTCTTTACTGATTTAGAAGTTTTCGCCATCGGTGGTGGTGATACAGCGGTAGAAGAAGCAATTTACTTGACAAAGTTCGCTCGCAAAGTTACGATTGTTCACCGTCGCGACGAGTTTAGAGCGGCTAAATCAATTGTCGAAAAGGCAGAGAAAAACGATAAAATTGAATTCAGAATGAATGCTGTCGTTGAAGAAATCAAGGGAGACGGCATTGTCACATCAATCGTCTTTAAAGATACAGTCAGTGGCGAGTTAACAGAAGTCGAAGCACACGAAGACGATGGCACATTTGGCGTATTTGTCTTTGTTGGCTATATTCCGCAAAATGATCTATTTGGTGATTTATTTGAATTAGATGGCAGCGGTTATATCGTAACTAACGAATTAATGGAAACCAATGTACCGGGCGTTTATGCGGCCGGCGACATTAGACAAAAGGCATTAAGACAGGTCGTAACAGCTGTGGCTGATGGCGCAATTGCCGCAACACAAGCTGAAAAGTATATTGAACACATGGAATAAGGAGGAACTATGTTAGAGTTGACAAAAGATAATTTTGAAGCTGAAGTATTAAAGGCAGAAGGCTTAGTATTAGTTGATTTTTGGGGCGATTCATGTGAACCGTGCAAGGCGTTAATGCCTGATGTCGAAGCGCTTTCAGAAGCTTATGGCGATCAAGTTAAGTTCAGTAAATTAAATACAACAAAAGCACGTCGCTTGGCAATTTCACAACGTGTCTTAGGTTTACCAACGATCATCATTTATAAAGATGGTGAAAAGCTCGACGTTGTCACAGGTAAAGAAGTTAACAAACAAGTAATTGAAGACATGATTAAAAAACATTTGGGATAGTCAATACTAATTAGTAGTCAGGAGGTGTCAATTGCGTTTAGAATTAGGAAGCATTGAAATTAAGGACATCGTGCTAGGCGATGTGTCGAAAATCGAAAATGGCGTTTTGCACGTCAACGAAAGTGAATTAAAAGCGTTATTACTCGAAGATGATCACATCAAGTCAGTTAGCTTTGATGTCGCTAAACCAGGTGAATCAGTAAGAATTACACCAGTTAAAGACGTTATCGAGCCACGTGTTAAAGTTTCAGGCGGCGGCGATATCTTCCCAGGCGTCATGGCTGAGGTCGATACGGTTGGTAGCGGCGTAACGCATAAGTTATCAGGTATGGCAGTTGTAACATGCGGTAAAATTGTTGGTTTCCAAGAAGGTATTATCGATATGTCTGGCCCTGGTGCTGACTACACACCTTTTAGTAAATTAAACAATTTAGTTGTTGTGATTGAGCCACAAGATGGTTTAAAACAGCACGAATACGAAAAGGCAGCACGCATGGCTGGTTTAAAAGCTGCAACGCACTTGGGTAAATTAGCAAAAGATTTAACACCGGACAGCGTTGAAGTATTTGAAACAAAGCCAATATTTGAACAGGCTAACGAGTATCCAAACTTACCAAAAGTTGGCTACGTTTACATGCTTCAAACACAAGGTTTATTGCACGACACATATGTCTATGGCGTTGATGCTAAGAAAATTGTGCCTACAGTATTGTACCCAACTGAAATTATGGACGGCGCAATCTTAAGTGGTAACTGTGTATCAGCTTGTGACAAAAATACAACTTATCATCACTTAAATAATCCAATTATCAAGTCACTTTACGCTAAGCACGGCAAAGAAATTAATTTCATGGGCGTTATTATCACCAATGAAAACGTCTACTTAGCAGATAAAAAGCGCTCTTCAAATTGGACAGCTAAATTCACTAAATTCTTAGGTTTAGACGGTGCCATCGTCTCACAAGAAGGCTTTGGCAACCCAGACACCGACCTTATTATGAACTGCAAAAAAATTGAAGCTGAAGGTGTTAAAACTGTTATCGTTACTGATGAATACGCTGGTCAAGATGGTGCGTCGCAATCACTTGCTGACGCTGATCCAGCTGCTAACGCAGTTGTCACAGGCGGTAATGCCAACCAAGTTATCGTATTGCCACCAATGGACAAAGTCATTGGCATGTTAGACTACACCGATAAAATCGCTGGCGGTTTTGCGGGTAGCTTAAAAGAAGATGGCAGTATTGAAGCCGAGCTTCAAGTAATTACAGGTGCTACCAACGAATTAGGATTTAATAAATTAACAGCAAAGACCTATTAAAAAACAGGAGGATAGCTAATGAGTATGTTAGATAACAAAAAAGTTATTATCATTGGCGATCGCGACGGTATTCCTAGCCAAGCGATCGAAGAATGTATCAAATCTATACCATCTGCTGAGGTCGTTTACGCTTCAACAGAATGCTTTGTCTGAACGGCCGCAGGTGCAATGGATTTGGAAAATCAAAAAAGAGTTAAAGCATTAACAGAAGAACACGGTGCAGAAAACATGGTCGTATTATTAGAATTTAAGAGCATCGTCGACGAAGCAGTTTACGAAGATCAAATCGGCATGATGGAAATGGTCTTAGACGTAGACGAAATTATTAAAGAAATGAATAGTATCAGGGAGCAAGTTGCTCAATAACTTCTGCAAATTTTCAAATTTTTCCAAATTTAAAGCACTTTAAGATTCAGTTTGAATCTAGAAAAACGAAAGTATTAAAAGTAAAAAACTAAATATTTAGTCTTTATGATGACATGTCATTTCGAGCGTAGGCGAAGCCGTAGTCGAGAAATCTCGGGTTAAAAATGAGATCTCTCCGCTACGGTTGAGATGACAACATTGACTGAATAGTTACAAAGAACAAATGCTGTTAATAATCCATTCGAGGGGAGGCATCAAAATAAATGAAAAAACATAAAGTTATTCACTACATTAATCAGTTTTACGGTGGTATCGGTGGCGAAGAAAAAGCCGATATTAAACCACAAATTAAAGAAGGCGTTGTAGGGCCAGGTCTAGGTCTTTCAAAAGACTTGGCAGATAATGCAGAAATCGTCGCAACAGTTATCTGTGGTGACTCTTACTTCAATGAAAATATCGAAACTGCGACAGCAGAAATATTGGAAATGATCAAGCCATATCAACCAGATCTATTTATCGCTGGCCCTGCTTTTAACGCTGGACGTTACGGAACCGCTTGTGGCGCTGTTTCTAAAGCAGTTAAAGAAGCATTAAATATTCCTGTAATGACGGCAATGTATGTCGAAAACCCAGGTGTCGACATGTACCGTAAAGACGTCTATATTATCGAAACAGGCAATGCTGCAACGGCAATGCGCAAGGCAATTCCTGCAATGGCCAAATTTGCTAACAAGTTAATCAGTGGCGAACCAATTGGTGCACCAGCTGAAGATGGCTACCTTGAAAAAGGTGTTCGTGTCAATTACTTTGCAGAGCAAATTGGTGCCGAACGCGCAGTTGACATGCTCGTTAAAAAATTAAAGGGTGAAGCCTTTGAAACTGAGTATCCAATGCCAGTGTTCGACAATGTAGAACCAGGTAAGCCAATTGTCGATTTATCTAAAGCAAAAATCGCTTTGGTGACATCAGGTGGCGTTGTACCGAAGGGCAACCCTGATAGAATTGCTTCTTCTTCAGCGCAAAACTACGGCAAATATGACATTGATGGTGTTGTCGACTTAACAGACACAACTTATGAAACGGCACACGGTGGTTATGACCCGGTTTATTGTAACGAAGATTCAGACCGTGTTCTACCAGTTGACGTTTTAAGAGACTTAGAAAAAGAAGGCAAAATTGGCAGTTTACATAGATACTTCTATACAACAACAGGCAATGGTACAGCTGTTGCCAAGGCGAAGGGCTTTGCCAAAGAAATTGCTAAAGAACTCGTTGACGATGGCGTTGATGCCGTTATTTTAACCTCGACATGAGGCACCTGTACACGTTGCGGTGCAACGATGGTAAAAGGCATTGAAGCAACTGGTATTCCAGTCGTTCACGTTTGTACAGTTACGCCAATTTCACTGACAGTAGGTGCCAATAGAATTGTTCCGGCAATCGCTATTCCACACCCACTGGGCAACCCAGCACTCGAAGCAGCTGAAGAAAAGAAATTACGCCGCGGTATTGTTGAAAAGGCATTAAATGCTTTAACAGTAGAAGTAACCGAACAAACAATTTTTTAACAGTTACTCAGATTGAAACATATAACATTTAGAGCGGCGTTAACGCCGCTCTATCTAAATTCTTTGAGAATAGTGAGGGAAAACTTATGAGCTTTTCTGTAGTAAAAAATGCGGGCTATATCTTAGTGCATACGCCAGATATGATCATGCACAACGGTACAACGCAAACAACCGAGAAACAAACTAACCCCAATTCAGAATACTTAAAAAAATTAAATGATCATTTAAGAACATACGAAGAAGTTGTCAATTATATGCCAAACCAAGTTTACATTGGCAACATGACGCCACAACAACTTGCTGAAACAGAAAAACCTTGGGTTGGTAAAGCGGTACCACAAGCCAATGCGCAAGGTAAATTAGGCGAAATTATGCCACAGGTACAATTTATTGCCATGATGGCAATTGCCGATGTCTTTGGCATTGTCAAATTAGAAGAAAGCTTTGCCAAAGAAGCAAAGGCTGCTTATGCTGAAAATCCACTTTCAAGTGACGAAGAACTCGCTAAATTAGACAAAGCAGTTTCACTTGATGAAGTAAAAGATCTTGTCGAAAATCAGGGTGCTGAAGGCATTTATAATGACGGTCAGTTGGTCGGCTGTGTCACAAAAGCACACGACATTGACCCCAACTTAAATGCACACGTCATGTTTGAAAACATCGTCGTTAAGGCTTCTGGCATTATCGCCATGAAAAACTTAATTGCTAAAAACAATATTGATCCCGCTTCAATTGAATACGTTATCGAGTGTTCTGAAGAAGCTTGTGGTGACATGAACCAGCGTGGCGGTGGCAACTTTGCCAAGTCGATCGCCGAAATGGTTGGCGCAGTCAACGCAACGGGTTCTGACCTAAGGGGCTTTTGTGCAGCGCCAGTACATGCATTAATCAATGCCGCATCTTTGGTACAGGCGGGCACCTATGACAATGTCGTCATCGTCGCTGGTGGCGCAACAGCCAAATTAGGTATGAACGGTAAAGATCATGTCAATAAAGAGCTGCCAATTTTAGAAGACGTACTCGGTGGCTTTGCCATTATGATTAGTAAAAACGACGGCGTCAACCCAGTTATTCGCACTGACTTAGTTGGTCGTCACACAGTTGGTACAGGGTCTTCGCCACAGGCAGTTATCACATCACTGATCACTAATCCACTTGACAAAGGTGGCTTAAAAATCACCGATATCGACAAGTATTCAGTAGAAATGCAAAACCCAGATATTACAAAACCTGCTGGTGCGGGCGATGTGCCTGAAGCCAACTATAAAATGATTGCGGCACTGGGTGTTAAGCGCGGCGAACTAGAAAGAAAAGAACTGATGAACTTTGTGTCAAATCATGGTATGCCTGGTTGGGCACCAACGCAAGGTCACATTCCAAGTGGTGTTCCATATGTTGGCTTTGCAATTGACGACTTAACTGATGGACATTTAAACAAAGTAATGATCGTTGGTAAGGGTTCATTATTCTTAGGTAGAATGACTAATTTGTTTGATGGCGTATCGGTTATCTTAGAGCGAAACAGTGGTGCAACTGACGAAGTTTCAGCAGTTTCAGAAGATAAGATTAAACAATTATTAGCCGAAACAATGAAGACATTTGCCAATCAATTACTGAACGAATAGGTGATACTATGAATGATAAAAACCTAAAAATGCTGTTGGCAGATGCCTTTTTAGATGTCGCCAATGGTATCGAAAGTGGTAATTTTTGCAAGCGAACGACAATAGCCTTAACGACTTTAGGCAATGAGCACGGCGCTGAAAATTTGGTAAAGGGCGCTGAACAAGCGGTTCGTCAAAATAGCAATATCGACGTTATCTTAATTGGCGAAAAAGTTGAAACATCGTTGCCAATTATTGAAACTGATTGTGAAGACGACGCGCATAAGGTAATGGAAAATTTGATGGAAACAGGTCAAATACAGGCTGGTGTAACCATGCACTACAATTTTGACATTGGCACATCAACCGTTGGACGCGTCTTGACACCTGCACATGGTAGAGAAATGTACTTGGCGACGACGACGGGTACATCATCGGCACAGCGTACGGTCGGCATGATTAAAAATGCCCTGTATGGCATTATTACCGCTAAGGCAATGGGGGTAAAGAACCCAACTGTCGGTATATTAAACTTAGATGGTGCGCGCCAAGTGCAACGTGCGCTTTACGAATTAAGAGACAATGGCTACGATATTAATTTTGCCGAATCAATGCGCGCTGATGGCGGTAGTATTATGCGCGGTAACGATTTACTAGCTGGTGCCTGTGATATCATGGTCATGGATAGCTTAACCGGTAATATTATGATGAAGGTTTTTTCATCATATATGGCTGGCGGCAGCTATGAATCAGTTGGTTATGGCTATGGTCCAGGTGTTGGATTTGACATGGATAAAATCGTCTTAATTTTATCGCGTGCTTCAGGTATACCTGTTGTAGCCAATGCCATTTCTTATGCGGCTAACTTGGTACAAAACAATTTACTTGAAATTGTCAAGCAAGAGCATGAAAAAGCTAAAAAAGCTGGTTTAGATAAAATTCTTAACGAATTGCTTGAAAGCTCGACTAAACCGCAAGTTGAAGAAGCATTTGAAATGCCTGCCAAAGAAGTCGTAACCGCGCAGATTTCTGGTATTGATATTATGGACTTAGAAGAAGCCGTTACTGTATTACTTAAAAATGGTATTTATGCTGAAAGCGGCATGGGTTGCACGGGGCCAATTGCGCTTGTTTCAGAAGCGAATTTAGATAAAGCTACTGAGGTGCTGCGCGGCGAGAAGTTTATTCTCTAAGCCTTTCATTCAGCTTTTGACTTGCTTTAAGCATACTAAAAACCTTGCATTTGCGAGGTTTTTAGATTTTTAAACACAAAATTAGATAGTTTTAACTTTTCGAAAATGTGGTATAATTGACAATAACAGTATAGTTCAAGAAAGGTGAAGAATGAATTTATATATATTTAATAGAGATAGTCTTGATATTGAAATATTAAGCTCTCTTTCATATAAGACTTCATTAGATACTAGTTTGAATAGAACACTTAGGCGAATAGACAAAGAGCTACTTTTAGCAGATATAAGACTTGCTTTAAAATGGTATGATATGTTTGACTATAAAAGATATAATAAACTTGGAATAGATTACCGCATTAAGTCGTTGAGTTCTTCTATAAAAAAGTACTTTAGATATTTAGATATGGGAAAACCAATTGAGAAGGTTTTTAATGACCTATTAGGGTTTAGAAGCATTTGTAACAGCTATGATGAATTAGAAGATCTTAAAAATGTCAAAATGCTTAAGTATGTCGATATGAGACAAGGAAAAGCGAATGATGACGGTTATAGAGGGGTACACATATATTTTCAGTTAGACCATAGACATTACCCAATAGAAATTCAATATAATACATATTATGATAGAGCACTTAATAATTGGCTATATTTTTACTTATACAAAGAAAAAATACCGAAAGAAATAGGTGTGATTATGAGGAAAGAATACGAAAAAGGGAATATAAAAAGTGAAACAGAGTTTAAGGAGGTGTTAAAAGATGTGTTATCTAATAGTGAGAGATTGTAGACAAAAAGGTTGTTATGCTTTAACCATTGAACATGGCGAAAAATTGGCGGAATATAAAAAATACTTGCAAGAGAATTTTATTAAAGATGACTACAATATTGAATTAGTGACGTTGAGTAGGCCGTCTGCGTATGGAGAGTATGAACCTTATAAAATGATTGATACAGAGCTTGAATTTACCGAAAAGGTCAAGAGTTTATGTTAAAATTATTTTGGCAGGCGATATAATTTATTGTGTCGAGACTGGAGCAGCTTATGAAACAACTAATACTAACAATTTTTATACTAACGCTAATAGTTTTAGCGGGCTGTTCGCTGCTTACAAACAAAGACCAAACAGAGGATGTAAAAGAAATGATTAATAAGACAAATAGTGCAGTACATCAGGGTGACCACCTACCGAAAAACCCCAATACAATTGTTGAATTTGACAAGGCCAATTTAAAAGACATCTATTTGGCGGGTGGCTGTTTTTGGGGCTTAGAAGCCTATATGACGCGCATTTATGGCGTTTATGATGCGGTCAGTGGCTATGCCAATGGCAATACCGAAAACCCCAGTTATGAAGACTTGGTTTATCGCGGGTCAGGGCATGCCGAAACCGTTAAAGTGACCTATGACCCAAATTTGGTTGACCTAGATATTTTATTGCGCTATTACTTGCGGGTGATCGACCCTGTCAGTGTCAATAAGCAGGGCAATGACGTAGGAGTGCAGTATCGCACTGGCATTTACTATACAGACGAGGCTGATCGGGCTGTTATCGATGCTAGAATCGCCAAATTACAAGCTGACATTACTGCACCTGTCGCAATTGAAGTACAGCCGTTAAAGCACTTTTATTTAGCTGAAGACTATCATCAAGACTATCTTGAAAAAAACAAAGGCGGCTATTGCCATATCAACTTGTTTTTAGTCGAAGACATTATCATTAACCCGCGGCTTTATAGCGTACCAGATGATGAAACAATCAAACAAAAATTATCTGAATTGCAACTAGCTGTCACACAGAGCTGTCACACCGAAGCGCCCTTTAGTAATGAGTATTACAATACATTTGAACAGGGTATTTATGTTGACATCATTTCGGGTGAGCCACTGTTTTCTTCGAACGACAAGTTTGAATCAGGCTGTGGTTGGCCCAGCTTTAGTCGACCAATTGACCCTGAAGTTGTGACGTATTTAGACGATAATAGCTTGGGCATGAAGCGCATTGAAGTAAGAAGCAGGGTAGCCGATTCTCATTTAGGGCATGTCTTTAACGATGGACCGATTGAACAGGGCGGTTTGCGCTATTGTATCAATAGTGCAGCGCTTGAGTTTATCAAAAAAGAAGACCTAGCCGAACGCGGCTACGCCTATTTATTACATACCTTAGATTAGTTATAGAAAACTGTCATCTCGACCAAAGTGGAGAGATCTTGTTTTTAAACCCGAGATTTCTCGACTAGGCTCGAAATGACAGTGGGGTGAAAATTTTTGACTAAACTCGAAATGACAGCGGAACTTACTTATATATTTCAACAATTTCCTCATTGTCAAAACAACTGATAAATTCGTAATCGTGCGTGATCACGATTACTTTTTTGTCGTCATTTTTTAGTTTTTCAAGAATGTTTTTAATTGACATCATACTTAAATAGCAAAGCCCTGATGTCGGTTCATCAAAGACAATAATCTTTTTATGAGAAGCCCAAGCATTGCCAATGGCAACCCGCTGTTTTTGACCACCCGATAAGCTCATTGGGTGAGCGTCTTTTTTAGTGATGAGGTCGAGTTCTTTTAAGATACTGTCGATTTCTGTTTCGTCGTTGCAAGCCATTTTAATTTCTTCGTAGACGCTTTCGGTGAAAAGTTGATGGTTGACATCTTGCATAACTAGTGCACAGTGTTGATAGCCTTTCTTCTTAAAGGTAAGATTACCTAGTGTTGTCGTACCTTTAAAACCTTTGTTTAGTCCGCAGAGGCAGTGTAAAAAAGTCGATTTACCAACCCCGTTATCACCAATGATAAAAGTGATTTTTTTATCGTCAAGCGACATATTAAAGTCGAGCACGGGCTGCTTTTCATAACTGTAGCGATAATTTTGAAACTGCATTTGCTTAAAAGGGCACTGCTTGTCAAAGGCATGCTGTCTTTTATAACTGTGTTTTGCTTTTAACATTGCTAAAGTTATTTGTTCTAGGCTGCGCAACTGACAACTTGACCGATCGACAATTTTACCATTATCTATTACAATTAAGGCGTCCATCATAGGTTTTAAATAATACAAGCGATGCTCAGCAATAATGATAATCTTACCGCGTTCTTTCCACTTTTTAATGGCAAAGGCAAGTTGTTCAATTGATTTTTGATCAAGTGATGCCGATGGTTCATCGAGCAGATAAATCTGTTCATTCATGACAGAAACACTAGTGATGGCAACCAGCTGTTTTTGACCGCCTGATAATGCCATTAAAGACTTGTCCTTTAAATGCACTGTGTTGAGCAGTTTGGTGTGTTCATCAATTGTCTTAAGTATCGTCTCTCTGTCTATATTGCGATTTTCTAGTGGAAAAGCCATTTCATCGGTCGAATCTACACAGTAAAATTGATTGTTTGGGTTTTGAAAAACAGTCGTTAAATAGTCGCTTCTATCTTGAATATCACTATCCTTAATGCTGACACCGTCAAGCAAGATATTACCTTGAACGTCAGCGTTTTGATGAAACGGAAAAATGCCGTTTAAAGCTTTAATAAGAGAGCTTTTACCTGAACCACTTCTGCCACTGATGACAATCAGCTCACCGGGCTTGGCAGTTAAATTGATATTGTCTAAAATGACAGCATCATCTATTTTAAGTGATAAATTGTTAATTTCTAACATAATGACTCCAGATGTGAAAAACGATAAAGCCAACCATTAACAGCATCAACAGGTAGTCGTAGTATTTCAGTTCGGCGTCAGAAATGCTGCTGCGTGTTTGACCTAATTTTAAACCGCGGCTCATTGCTGAAATGCTGACGTCGTCTGCCGCCCGCACCGAACACATCGCCAGTGGTACAACGGCGTATTCAAGCGTTCTAACAGGTTGTGTAAAAAGCGATTTTAAGCCCAAACCCTGTAGTTTCATGGCTTTTCTAATCTCTTTATAGTCGTGTGAAATTGAAAAGAAAAAGCGAAACATTACCGATAGTGGAATAATAACGAAGTCGGGCATTTTCATGTCTTTAAGCGATTTGACAAGGTCAACCATTTTGGTTGTCTTTAAGGTGTAATAGCCCATCATTATACCAGAGTACAATTTGGCAAATATGCCACTGATAATTAAAATGATAAAGTTTAATGTGGGTAGTGTGCCAAGCATTGAAAATTCGCTGATAGAAAAAATTAAAATGTAAATGGCACCACCAATAAAAGCTGTTTTTAGCTTTCCATCAACCAAAAATAGTAAAAAGGGAATTAAACCCAATATAAATGCTACAATAATAGTTTGACCACGATAACTGCCCGCTATCAATAATGTTGATATTGTAAATGTCATAAACAATTTTGTGCGAAAATCTAATTTCATTAAATCATACCTGCCCTTTTAAAGTGCTTATTTAAGATTTTGCTGCCAATTGTTGCACCAATCGTGGCACCGATTAATGCCAATGCAATAATTACTGGAAACATATAATTGGGAAAGTATTTAAACATCATCTCTACCTGTTCTGGTTTAATACCGCGTTCAATCAGCTCTGCTGCAAATGATTCACGTGCCACAAAAACTGGTAAGAACAAGAAAGGGCTAAAAATATTAAAGGCAACATAAGATAATTTGGCGTATTTAATGGATGAATAATTGCCTTTTTTAAGCAGCAGTTCTGCTAAAGCAGTGGCGATAATGGCACCGGGAATAACGAATAAACCGTGTCCTGATACGACAAATAACAACATGAACATCAGCATGGTAATCGCTATCATGCCAGAACGCTTAATTTTAGTCGTGTAAAGCATATAGGGGATACCGGCTGTAATTGCTGCGAATAGCGGAATAAAGGGCATCAAAAACGGTACATGTGCAATAGCGCCAGTGATAAAATAAGTAAAAAGTATCAATACTGAAAAGACGCCGGCATTGATAAGATCTTTAGTTGTAAATTTTTTCATTTAATCCTCCGTTATTTGTTACTGTTCAGTCACACCGTAAGACAATGTGCCGTCTTGGTCGAAACGCTAGAGAATAGAAAAATCCCAGTTTTTATCGCGATTGAAACGAAGTGCTTTTGCCTTTATCGTGCTCCTTCGTATATTTTTAGGTGGGAGCTGCGCGCAAATTCGTAATAGAAAAAGCGCTTCTTTCAGATTAGGTGGTTTAACAGCAGCTCTTACCACTACAAAATACACTTCAGTCGCACGGGCTTCAAGCACTTCTGACAATCGCTAGCGTTGTCGATTAGATGATTTATTATTTGACTGAATAGTTAAATATTTTTCTCGTATTAGCACCATTATAACATAAATCGCAGTAATTGATAATAATTATTATTTCAGATATTCAAATATAACTGACAACAATCTAATTAAAAAATATGACTTAATTTTAGTGCGGTTATGGTATAATACTTTAAAGGAGGTGCACTGTGAAGCGAAAGATTATTTTAGTAATAATGATTATTTTTGCATTACTTGTAACCGGTGGTTATTTTGTCTATTACAAAGACAATGTGCGCATTGCTGATGTAACTGAAATGACGCTTACTGGGCCTGCTGGTACAGTAAAACTCGCTAAGCCAAATTATAAGCAGTACATTGACCTTTATAACAAGGCTAAATGGGTTGTACCTGATCAGGCGTATATTGTAAATATTTCAACTTCGCTTGATGTTAAAATAGTGAAGCAAGATAATTCAATTATAATCTTTTCAATTTCACCAAATAAAGATGACGATACTTTAATTCTGGCAAAAGAAGTTAAAACAGCCGTTGTTGAAAGCAGCCCTGAAATGGAAGCTTTATTATTTGATGAGGATTTGCTAGCGTCTGATGATATGGCTTTTGTTGCACCTGCTTTGCCGCTTACCAGTAGCAGTAAAGCAGAAAATATCATGCCAAGTTCCTTTAAGTGGACATATCGCAACATTTTTGGTGAAAACGTGACAAAAGTAGTAGATGTTGTTGGCATAACTGCCGATAATATAAGTGCTGATACAAAACCTAACACATCAACTGATGTAGCGTCAGCTAATCAGACTGACCGCGATACTTTAGCAACAGCAGAACAATCACTTGCTGGTATAGTTGAAATTAGTGAAACTAGTACAGCAATAGACTTAAAATTAGATAGCGAACTTGAAGTAGATAAAATAGATGCCAGTGCAATTTACAACGGGCAAGATTATCAATGTAATTTAGAAAACAATCAGTTAGAACTATTGCCGTTACTTGGCAAAGTTAACTATCAAATTGTCGTAAAAACCAAGCCAACCCAGCTTGGTGTTTATCGTGCTGTTGGCGAAATTGTCTATGACATAGAACTCGACCAGCGCTTTAAACCACGCGCTGAAATACAGCAAAACGAACAAACCGTCGGTGGCTTCTTTATCATTAGCGGGCAATATTTTGACGACGAAACTGAACTTGTCGTCGAGCAGTCAATTGTCGATATGACAATTGACAGCTATCGCGTTGGCAGTGAACGATTTGCCGTTATTCCGCTTAATTATTATGCCAGTGTTGGTGAACATGAAATAGTCTTGTACGCCGTTAAAGGAGAGCAGAAAACTGAACTAACGCGTCAGACTGTACTTGTAAAAGATCGCCAGTATGGCATGCAGCACTTAAAAATTAGCGCGTCAAAAGAACAGTCAACCCGTTCTGAAAAGGCCTATAAGCAATATCACGAACGCTTTATGCCCGTGCGCGAAAACAGCGAGCCAGAGCAGTTGTGGCAAGGACAATTTATATTGCCGCTTGAAGGCCGCTTGACGACAGATTACGGTACAAAGCGTAAAATCAACGATATTTTAACGCGCTATCGCCACAACGGCTTAGATCTAGCGGCGCCTACGGGCACTGAAATAAAGGCTGCTAACAGTGGTAAAATTGTCTTTTCTGAAGAGTTGATATTAACCGGTAATACCATTATTATTGACCATGGTTTGGGCTTTTTTACCTATTATTTACACATGAACGAACGGCGCGCTGCTGTTGATGACATGGTCGAAAAAGGTCAGGTCATCGGCACTGTTGGTACAACTGGTTTTTCAACAGGACCACATTTACACTTTACGGCGTCTTATCACTTAAAAAATATTAATCCCTATTTGCTGTTAGAATGGGACGGCAAATGGCATAATCAAGATATAAAAGATAGTAAGGGGGAATAGATGAATATTACTCAGGTTGGCGATAGACAAATTGGTATCGTGCCAAGCATGGCAACGCGTCATGGTCTGATTACAGGCGCAACTGGTTCGGGTAAAACGGTTAGCATTAAACTATTGGCTGAAGCGTTTAGCGCCATTGGCGTACCGGTATTTATGCAAGATGTCAAAGGTGACTTAACCGGCTTTGTAACTGCTGGCAGTGGCAGTGAAAAGTTCTTAAAACACATTGCTAAATACAATGGTAAAGAGCCTGAATATAAGACGTTTCCGACTGTTTTTTGGGACATTTTTGCTGAAAAAGGACACCCTTTAAGAACGACAGTCAGTGAAATGGGACCGTTGATGCTCAGTCAATTATTACAATTAAATGAAACGCAAATGGGCATTATTTATACTATTTTTAGAATTGCTGATGATAAGGGTTGGCTGTTGTTAGACCTCAAAGATTTGATGGCATTAATCGATCATGTCACACTTGAACGCAAGTCGTATCAAGTTGAATATGGCAGTGTTTCAACCCAGTCAATTGGCGCAATAAAACGTAAGCTGTTAATGCTTGAAAGTGATGGACTCGGTCATTTATTTGGTGAACCAGCACTTGCTATCAAAGATTTAATGCAAGTCACGGCCGATGGCAAAGGTGTCATCAGTGTACTAAATGCTGAAAAGATTTCGCAGACGCCATCAACTTATGCCAGCTTTTTGCTTTGGTTGTTATCAGAACTGTTTGAAGAATTACCTGAAGCGGGCGATGTTGATAAACCAAAATTAGTTTTTTTCTTTGATGAGGCGCACATTTTATTCTCAGAGATGCCAAAATTTTTATTAGAAAAAGTTGAACAAGTCATTAAATTGATTCGCTCGAAAGGGGTTGCGGTTTTCTTTGTTACCCAAAATCCAGCGGATATTCCCGATGCTGTTTTAGCGCAGCTTGGCAATCGCATTCAACATGTTTTGCGCGCTTATACACCGAAGGAAAAAAAGGCTGTCAAAGTTGCTGCTGAATCGTTTAGAGAAAACCCAGATTTTAAGACTGAAGATGTCATAACTGAATTAGGTGTCGGCGAAGCCTTGGTTAGTTTTCTCGACAGTGAAGGTGTACCCAGTGTAGTTGAACGCGGCTTTATGCTGGCACCAAGCAGTGTAATTGGTCCGGGCAAGCCGGCCGATGTTGAAAAGGCGCGCAAGTCTGATAGTATTGGCAATAAATATGATGAAATTGTCGATCGCGAATCAGCCTATGAATTATTAACACAAAAGGTTACCAAATTTGCAGAAAGTGAAGATAAGCGTGAAGCTTGGGAAATTAGGCGTGATCAAAGACGTCAACAAGCTGATAAAAAAGCAAAGAAACCAAAAGCTAAGTCGAGCAAGCGAAAAACCGATTCAGCAATGGACAAGTTTTTTAAATCGGCCTCTTCTGCAATTGGTTCACAATTGGGCAGAAGTTTAATTCGTGGTATATTGGGTTCAATGCGTAAGCGATAGCGTAGGGAAGCGAGGTAAATATGTTAAAGCAATGTGAAAAATGCGGTGTATTTTTTGGCGCTGATGATGCCAGCCAAGTCATGTGTGAGTCTTGTCAAGTTTCAAAGGTAAATAGTCGCATTAAAAGTGGAAGTGTGGAAGAATTAAAGTATCAAGAAGCCAAGGAAATTGTGCGCGAAAATCCTGACATTTCGCCAGAAAAATTAATTAAGGAAATGAATGAAATTGGCTTTAAATTGACACTGCGTGAAATTATGGATTATGTCAAACAGGGTAGAATGACCTTAAAAGGTGCTACTGACGGTGTTTTTTGCGAAGAATGCGGCAAAAAAATTCTGAGTGGTAGATTATGCCCAACCTGTACAAAAAAACTAGAAGAAAAAATCACGGGGTCGGTTAAAGATGAAGATACAAATTATGAAATGACTAACGATAAAAATAGTAAAAAAAGCCATAACAATCGCATGTATTCAAGGAATAAACGATGAAGAACAGAAAAAAACACTTAAAAATAAGAATCGAACGTACGGTAAAAGCGTTAAATGACAACGGCATGGTAGGCTATTATATCAAGTCAAACGATCACTTATTTGAAGTGCTCAGTGAATTGGTTGACAAAGCTGCTGTCGTCGGTTTGGGTGGTTCAATGACACTTTTTGAAAACGGTGTGCACGACTGGCTAAAACAGCAAGATATTCAGTTTTTAGATCGCTATAAAAAGGGCTTAAAACAGTCGCAAATTGATAAAATGCGTAAACAATCGCTCTTTGCTGATATTTATTTTACGTCTTCAAATGCCGTTACAGAAACGGGTCATTTGTTCAATGTCGATGGTATAGGCAATCGTGTCGCGGCAATGATCTACGGTCCTGCTAAAGTTATTGTTATCGTCGGCAGCAATAAAATAGTACCAGATGACGATGCAGCGGTTGAAAGGTTACGCCGTATTGCGATACCGATGAACAACATGCGGCTCAATCGACATTCGACCTGTGCAACCACCGGTTATTGTCCCGATAGCTGTTCAGAGGCTTGCGTGTCTTCAAGCTATGTCTTTTTGAAAAATCAAATGATTCGCGATCGTATCCATGTGCTTATTTTAGAAGACCATTACGGATATTAATACATATATTAATTTAATACAATAATAAACATTGCTAAACAACTCCGTTTTTTAACAAAAGACGTCGATCACCTCTATTTTTCTTGTGTATATTTAATATTAGTGATAAAATATAATACACATAATGAAAAAAGGAGGTTTTTTTATGAAACGAATTCTTGCGGTTCTATTGGCTTTATCTTTACTATTTGCTTTAGTAGCGTGTTCGCCAGGTGAAGAGGGTGCTGCACAAGGGGCAAATGAAACAAAATTTGTCACTATCGTCACTGGGTCAACAGGTGGTACCTATTATCCGGTTGGAACAATTTTGGCAACTTTATGGTCTGATAAACTTGCTGAACAAAAAGTAAAAGCTTCAGCGCAATCGAGTGGTGGTTCAATTGAAAACCTGAACATGTTAAAGAGCAATGAAGCGCAACTTGGTATTGCAGTTGCTAGTCTAGGTTATTTTGCCTACAATGGCAAAGAGGGCTTTGCTGATAATAAAATAGAAAATTTGAGGTTGGTTTCAGGGTTGTGGCCAGAGTTATCACAATTTGTTGTCACTGAGGCATCTGGCATAAACAGTATTGCTGATATTAAAGGGCATTCAATTAATGTCGGCGGTGCAGGTTCTGGTACAGAATATACATCGTTGAAAATATTAGAAATCATCGGTGGCATGACACCTGGCGATTTTAAGGTTGAACACCTTGGTTATTCAGAAGCGGCTAGCGCTATGCAAAATGCGCAATTAGATGCGATGAATGCAGAGGCGGGCATTCCAACGTCGTCTGTTTCAGAAATTTTCGCGAGTAAAACAAAAGTTAAAATGCTGGAGTTTTCAGATGAAGAATTTAAAAAGTTAAATGCAGCCGCACCGCAATTTGGGCAGTACACTGTTCCAGCAGGCTTGTATCCTGGTCTTGACCAAGATGTTAAAGTTGTTGGCATAAAAAGTGCCTTGTTCACAAATTCGGCAGTATCAGAAGAAATGGTCTATGAATTAACTAAAGCTATGTATGAACACCACAGCGAAATAGAGGGCTCGCATAAGGCATTAGAAACGGTTACATTAGAAAACGCATTAAAAGGGTTACCGCCTGTTCCGCTTCATCCAGGCGCATTGAAGTACTATAAAGAAAAAGGCTTTGAAATTCCTGAAGGAATGGAATAATATCTCTGTGCCCTATATCTTGTAATGATATAGGTTTCTTTAAAGGAGCAGATATGTTTTTTAAGCGTAACAAACAAAATAGCGAAGCGCAACAAGCTGTTTCGGCGCGCCAATTTGCAGGTAGTGTTTCAATTGTCGTGATGGTTTTTGCGGTATTTGTTTCAATATTTCATATTTATATGAACAGTTTTAGTCTGATGATTTTAATCAAAAAAAATGGTATTCATCTTGCAATGATGCTTGCAATGTGCTTTTTGATGTACCCTGCAACAAGAAAAAGCGATCCAGTAAACCCGTCAAAATTAGACTGGCTTCTTAGTTTATTGGGGATCGTTGTTGGACTGTATATTGTATTTGCCTATGATCGTCTGGTTGCGGATTCGCTTATTCCAAAGCCGATTGATTATGTTTTTGCAATTATAGCAATTGTTTTAACATTAGAGGCGGCACGGCGCGCAGTTGGCATTGTCTTGCCGATTTTATCGATTATTTTTCTTTTGTATGCGCGTTTTGGTAGAGTTTTTCCTGGTATTTTGGCGCATCAGGGCTTTACATGGAATCGTATTTTAACACGAATGTATATGACAGATGAAGGTATATTTGGCGTATCGTTAATGGTGTCAGCAAGCTATGTGTTCATGTTTATTTTGTTTGGGGCATTTTTGCAACACTCCGGCACAGCTAAGTTTTTTAATGATTTTGCCTTGGCCTTTGCCGGTCGTTTGCGCGGCGGTCCTGCGCAGGTAGCTGTTATGGCATCAGGCTTAATGGGAACGATTAGCGGTTCAGCACAAGCGAACGTTGCTACAACCGGTACATTTACCATTCCGCTGATGAAAAAGGTCGGTTATTCACCGCGTTTTTCGGGTGCCGTTGAAGCAGCAGCTTCAACAGGGGGAATATTGATGCCACCAATTATGGGGGCGGCTTCGTTCATAATGGCATCTTTTTTAGGCATACCTTACATTAAAATTATGTATGCTGGCATTATACCTGCGTTGTTTTATTATTTTGCGATTTTTATAGTAATAGATCTAAGAGCAAAAAAAATTGGTCTTAAGGGTATGGAAAAAGACAGCTTGCCCGATTTAAAAGCAGTAATAAAAAATGAAGGGCATTTAGCGCTGCCAATCGTCGTGATTTTAGTGATGTTAATCAAGGGTATTACACCACTTTACGCCGCATTTTTTGGTTTAATATCGACAGTCGTTTTCAGTTCGCTGCGAAAAAACACACGGATGGGTTTTAAAGACTTTATTAACGCCTTGTCCGATGGTGCGACGACAGCGGTAAGTGTCGCGATTGCTTGTGCGGTCGTCGGTTTCATTGTCGGCGTCGTTGCAATGACGGGTTTGGGTCAAGTTATTGCGCTAAACATTATGAGTTTATCAGGCGGTCAAATGTGGCTAGCTTTGCTTTTAGTTATGGTATCATCGATATTTTTAGGTATGGGATTGCCGGCAACAGCCTGCTATATCATTACAGCTAGTGTTGCGGCACCGGCGTTAATCCAGATGGGTGTACTGCCAATTGCTGCCCATTTCTTTGCCTTTTACTATGGTACATTATCTGCTGTAGTGCCACCTGTGGCGCTTACTTCGTATACAGCTGCTGGTATATCGGGCGGTAATCCAACACAAGTTGCGATAAGCGGTTTTCGACTGGCGTTTGCAGGTATAATGATTCCGTTTATGTTTGCCTATTCGCCGATTTTATTAATGCAAAATGTTGAAATAACGAAATTGTTGTTGACAATTGTAACAGGGGTATTGGGCATTATTTGCCTCGGCGCAGCAAATGAGAATTATTTATTTGGCAAAATGAGACTATACGAAAGGGTCCCTGCATTTGTTGCTGCTATTTTGCTTGTAAAGCCGGGGATAATGTCAGATATCGCGGGGTTAGCGTTATTGGCATTGTTTGCAGTCAGTAATTACTTACATTGCAATAAGCGTGCTAAAGTATAATTAAAATATTTTTAAACTGAGATATTATCAGTTTATTAGTTGTTTTCCAGTTAAAATAAATAAAAAATGTGTCACTTGAGATAAATTTTCTTGACGCCTCTTTTTAACTCTATTATAATGTTAATAGGTTTTTTGAGAGGCGTATTTTATAAGTAGAAAGCCGAAAGTAGAAAGTCGAAAGAAAAAGCTTAAGAACTGTGATGTAGCAATTTAATATGAACGAATTAAAAGTTTTTATACAGTTACAAAGTTTTGGTTTTAGCTCTATGATTTTGAGGTTTCCCTTTCAGCTTTAAGCATGCCACTTTCAACTTTACTAGCGTTTCATTCGCCCAAATGTCCGCGCATCTGCACCTACGGTGCATCTGTCGCAAGACATCGTGTCATTTCGACCGAAGTGGAGAAATCTCGGGTTTAGTATTTGAAAATGGTTTTAGCTTTTATGTTTTTTAAGGTTTTCCTTTCTACTTTAAGCATTCCACTTTCAACTTTGTCGTCATTTCATTCGCCCAAATGTCCGCTAGCGTGTAACGTAGTAACACGCTGCAGACTGTTGAAAATATTCAAGTTCGAGGCGCAAGCAAAATGACGGGCTGCGGCGTATGACATACGTAAAGGTCGACATTTTGTGAAGCAACAAAGAAATTGGGCATTTTCATCAGTCTGACGTGGTTTCGTTGCTTAATGCGTCCAGTTGGAGGGGGCGAATGAAATAAATTCCTTCAGCTTTAAGCCTGATTGCGTGCGAGCACGCATCAGTCTAAAACTTCGGAATTTGCAACAATTCTTCTTGCCCATGTAGCTCAGTAGGTTAGAGCGTCGCCTTGGTAAGGCGGAGGTCGGCGGTTCAAATCCGCTCGTGGGCTCCATTG